>Ga0164293_10006071_pt1 | contig 10283 bp, 5 predicted proteins | sample GEODES118metaG_FD_111487 | JGI IMG/M metagenome (GOLD analysis project Ga0164293, IMG submission 111487) | Eutrophic lake water microbial communities from Lake Mendota, Wisconsin, USA - GEODES118 metaG | ecosystem: Environmental > Aquatic > Freshwater > Lake | place: USA: Lake Mendota, Wisconsin...
AAATCGCCCTGACTTAATCGCTTCTCAACTTGGATGGAATCCGGGATTTTTTCCCGTGCTCTTAGCTTGCATCGTAGGTGGTTTCTTGGGTGGAGCTATCGTGCTTCAAACGCACCCTTTTTTCGCCTACGAAGAATTACCGCCTCTTGATTTTGGATCGCCACCGGAACTGGTGAAACAACATCACGATGCTGAAACAGCCTATCGAACTCAGAACTACGCCACTGAATTTGCAATCATCGGTTTAGCTTTCGGGATTTGTATTGGAGCGTTTACCGGCGGCAATCGTTTTCTCTTGTGCGCGATTGGGGGTGGCTGCGTAGGTGCTCTAACCGGTATGGGTTTGGGATACGCAAGCGGTTTGTACATCACACAAAAATTGCTGGTTAATGCTGAACAGACCTTACAAGCCAGCATGGGATTGCAGACCGTAGTTTGGGGTGTTGTGTTGGCAAACATCGTCGCACTCGTGTCAGTATTGAAGGCTGGGATAGTTCGCGTTTGGATGTACTGGCTGGTCGGTTTAGCGGCAGGATTCTCCGTGGCAGTGCTTCAATTTGTTATTTCATCATTGATGTTTCCAAACGCAAACCCAATTTTTCTGGTTCCAGAGAACGCCTCTGAAAGGGCTTATTGGCTGGCAGTATTTCCTGTGACTGCCGGACTGGTCTTGGCGCTCGGACTAAACAAGCTGACACCGCAACCGTCGCGAAAAATCGCGTCAGACTTGGACACTACTCGCGTCTCGTAACCACAAAAACGTTCGGAATCTTTGTTTCATATTAGGTTGGTACAAGAGTTTATTACTGCCCCTTCGGCTAATTCTTCCGTCGCTGATTACGACTGCCGGTATTCTGTAAGCTTACATCAAACGTCCAACAGACTCGGCTACCACTGCCCTAAATCCTACCGCCGAGTTCTGCTACTTCGCTTGAACCAAAACGTCGCCAAATGAAGCGTCAATGTGATGCGCCACAAGAGCTACTCCGCCGGCGCGAAGAGCATTGCGGCTTTTCTGCGTTCGCTCCCATGACCAGGCATCTGGTTCAGGATCACGAATGTTCCAAACCCGATATTGGTACAGTGTCACCCCGTCGCCGCTTGACGAATCCGCCAAGCTTTTGCAGGAAAACCGCATTCCATAGGTTTCACCCTCCTGTACAGGATACGGCATTTCGTTTTCCCCACGGTCGTTGTCGCCTGGATAGTATTGAGCGAAAGATCGCTTTTCGCCCTCGCCACGATCCCAACGGATCCATCCGATCGCTCCAAACGGTTGATAGCCCCACTTGGGTTGCCCGGAACCGAAGTATCGAGGGCCGCCGGTAACATGTCCAGTAAAACGAAGTATAAGTCCGATCCCATTCCCTCCACTAAGAAGTGTAGTTTTTGGCATCACCCGATGGATGGTCACGTTTGTTTGGACTTCATAGTCGCGCCAGTCACGATTTCCAATTAAGAAAACTCGGTCGTAACCCACCTCTGCGGTCCGCAACCCTTGCGGACCGATCTCCCACTTCCCGTCCACCGCTTGCCCCGCATCGGTCAAGTGTTTCAACTCCGACCATCGGATTCTGAGCGGAAGGTTTTGTGTCATGCCCGCTTCGCGTATCAACTGAACTCGCTTCTCAATCCGTGCCCCATCACGAAAAGTTGCCTGAATCAATATCGTGTTGTCGCCCATCCGCAACGCGCCTATAGGAATATCCGCGTTGAAGTCGCCATCGTTTACCAATCGGCGATAGGCGCGAAAGGCGAGAGGAGTGACCGCCTTTCCGTTAATACCGTAATGCAACCCATCTAATTCCTTCCATTCTGCTATGTGACCCATCAGGTTGAAATCATTTTGGCTATCGCCGAGATGCCCCACGCGCTGCGTGCCTCCGTGCCAGATCTCAATAACGCGTGGCACGCTCGGCGTCTGCCCCCACGTGGCGTTGGAAACAGCGATGGAAACTGTGACAATCGCCGCAGCGAGGATCTTCATAACTAGTGGGTAGGCCATGCTGAGAATTGGAATTCGCGTGGAGTGTTTAGTGTATTGGTGATTCGGTCAAACGCTGAGAGATCCGCGACATCGAAATTCTTGTTTGGCCTGTTCGGTTCCCCGATGGGGAAACGCTTCGCAAGCGATGCATCGATATTGAATGGCCCGTCCGCACGCATTCAGACTTCGCTGTCGCACCGGTGGGAGATGCCAAATTGAAGTTGGTTTCGTTGGTTTGTTGCTTAACAACCTAGCAGACCTCCCCCCGCTATCTCTCACTCAACGATTTTTTGTCACGCTCAAGCCTCGAGACTTTCACCATCGCACCGGTTCCGCCCACGAAGTTCTTGTCGACGACCCAAGCATTCCGCAGCAATACGTATAGGCTGCCATCATCAGCAAAGCGGAGATCAACAGGGCGACGGATGCCAGACAAAAACTCGTGAGACTCTTTCGGATCACTTGGATCGATGTACTTCACCCAGCCATGTACGAAGTCGGCGAAGAAGTATCGACCACGATACCGTGTTGGCCATGATGTCGACTTGGAGCAAAAGTCACCACCATTGATCGAACTTTGTGGGTAGACATGAATGGGGCCGGTAATGCTTGGCTGCATGGTCGGCCCGTGATCGACAATTGGCCAACCGTAGTTAGCTCCAGCGATGCCACGGTTGACTTCTTCAAAAGCGCCGCCGACATCATTGATCAACATGTCGCCGTTTTCACTGAATGCAAAAGTGAACGGATTGCGACAGCCTTTCGCCCAGATTGCTTGATACTTGCCATCTGTTTCCTTGAGAAAGGGATTGTCGGGCGGTATGCTTCCGTCAGGGTTGAGTCGCAAGATCTTTCCCTGCAGCGCATTCATTTGTTGCGAGATTGCACCGGCCGTTTGCTCGCCAAGCCCCACGTAGAGCTTTCCGTCTGGGCCGAAATGGATCCCTCCACCCTGATGTCCCGCGGGGACATTGCCGCCAAACTTGCTTTGGTCATCCCCGCAAAACAGGATTTCTTCACTGCCTGGAATCGCAACGTCGCCGTCCGCACGAAAGCGACTGATGCGGTGATGGGTGTGCGGTTTGTCAGTGACGTACACCAAATAGACATAAGGCTCGGACGGAAAACTAGGGGCAAGCGTTACGCCGATCAGTCCCCGTTCCCAATTCATCTCGACGGGGATAGTCACAAATGGTTTTTCGAGCAGCTTCCCCTCTTTGATAACTCTTAGAGTGCCGCCCTGCTCGCATACAAAGATGCGGCCATCAGGTGCGACGTCGAAGGCGACGGCTCCGGACAAGCCTGTTGCCACGGTCGTCAGTTCAAATCCATCGGGAATCTGCACGGGGCCGGATACTCCGCTGCCCATCTTCCCATTGCCTGGACCAAGCGATTCGAGGTAAGCGATCAGATCGGTAAACTCCTGTCGACTCAGTGACGTGGCAATGCCTGTTGGCATGATGGAAATCTTCGAGACTTTGATTTCTTCGATGTCAGCCTTGTCGATTCGTATGCGGATATTGTTCGCGTTTAGTAGTGTAAGGTTCGCCTCGTCTGCCTCCTTCGCGATCCCGCTGAGAACCGCCCCGTCACGAGTGATGAGTGTCGTGGTTTCATAGCCGTAACCAATCTGCCGCGAGGGGTAGAGCAACGCATCAATCAAGTGCGGCCGATCGAACTTGCCACCAACGCTAGACAAATCCGGACCGACTTGTCCGCCGTCTTGGCCAATTCGGTGGCAGGTATCACACTTGGTCCGCTGATCCTTGAATAGCTTTGCTCCCGCTTGGGCGTCGCCATGCTGCGTCATTGCAAATCGTTCGAACGACCGCACCTCCTGATCACCTCCTTGGATCTCCTGTACCACGCTCGCATCAAACCGTTGCACTGAATGGTGATCCGTCGATTCGACGAATCCAATCGAAAAACTCTGCGGCACGGTGCTGAGGTACTTCCTCATCCCTGCTCGACCGAAACCGAATACGGTCATATTCTTTTCCATCTGGTAGAAGTGATCGGGGTGCGAGTCGTTCTCGGCGTGACTTAGCACCAACATTCGCTTCAGGTCTTTGTCTCCAAACGCGATCCATTCACAGCACGTGGCATCACTAGGTACATCACCATTCAAGTCACCTTGAAACGGTTCCGTCAAGGGTCGTTTCGTTGGGTTGTCCGCGGTCATCCACCAATCGGATTCGTCGTACTGGCCTCCTGGCGTTCCTTCATACAGCACCCAGTATTTGTGTCCTTCTGGCTTCTTCAACATCGTGAAAGTACAGGCCCTTCGGGTGAAAGTGTATTGGCCGGCCCATTTGCCGTTTTCTGCGACGGCGGAAATGACGACGCGATCGGGAAGTGACTGTTCGATCCGCGTTACGCAAGGATCGGTCCCCGAGTTGCGTGGGTGAAAATAGCTACCAGCTTCTTTGAATACTGCGTTTGGGAAGCCACGGTACTCGCCCGCGGCACCGGAACCAGACTGCGGTTGGAATGATATCCAGTCATTGCCATCACGGTCGATCATGCTGGACAGTCCGGCGCCGACTTTATCGAGGTAGTAGATTGCCGTCGGCGTCGTAATTCGAAAGCAATCAAGGTCGCCTGCAGATTCATCCTGAGCCGATTCGACTTGCACAATCGCAGTCGTATCCGGGATGGTTGTCAATTGTTCGGTGCCTGGTTGGTAGTGATGAAGCTGTTCGAAACCTGAGTCGTCGATGGCCGCGTAAACAAGTTTGCGAAAGTCATCGCGCACTGTGAGATGATCATTGGGAAACACTTGAGTCATTAACACGCCGACGAGTTGCTCTTGGGGATCGACCCAGAAATAGGTGTTGAAGATGCCGCCCCACGAAAACGTGCCGACGGAAAACTCACCCTTGCCAGCACTGCGATCGGTCACGACACCGAATCCAAATCCGAAACCATCTCCATGACCAGGAAAGGGAATTGTCATCTCGCCGATGTGGGTCTGCGTCATCAGGTCGACCGTTTCTCGCTTTAATACGCGCATGCCATCAAGTTCCCCGCCATTCAGCAGCATCTGCAGGAAGCGAACATAGTCGAGCGTGGAAGAAACCAATCCGCCTCCGCCCGAATAGAACCGACCATGTTCGGTGCAGTAGTCTCCGCTAAACCGCAAAAAACCGGACTGCACAGGAGAGTCGGTTACGGGCTGCAAATGTTTGTCTTTGTCGAGCGTATAGAGTCCAGCAAGTCGTCCCTGTTTATCTTCGGGCACATGGAAAAAGGTGTCATCCATTTTCAGAGGTCGAAAGAACCGTTCGCGAAAGAATTGATCCAGTGTCAACCCAGAAGCGACCTCAACCACGCGTCCCAACACATCTGTTGACACACTATAGTCCCACGCGGTCCCCGGTTGGAACTTGAGCGGTACGTTTGCAATGCGGGTCACGCGATCGCGGATCATTTCATCCGTAGGCTCGAACAGGTTGGGTATGCTATTACTTCGATAGATTGCATCCAGTTTCTCGGGTCCGAACCAGCCGTACGTCAAACCGGAGCGATGAATCAACAGATCGCGAATCGTCGGCTGTCGTGAGGAGGGCACAGTTTCCAATGAATCGCCCTCAATAAATGCCAAAACGCGTCGTTTCGCAAACTCGGGCAAATACTTCTCCAGCGGGGCATCGAGCGACATCACGCCATCTTCGACAAGGCTCATGACTGCAGCGCTGGTGATCGCTTTCGTCATTGATGCGATTCGAAACAAAGAATCGGCTTGCATCGGTTTCTTGGTCGCAAGTTCGGAATGCCCGACAGCATGAAGATAGCCGACGCGACCGTGTCGTGAGACGGCCGCGACAGCCCCCGCGATGCGACCCTCATCGACTTCCCGCTGCAGGGATTCAGTGATTTGCTGAAGCGATTCTTGAGACAGACCGATGTAGCCAGGTTTGCAATCGATCGATTGCGATGGATTCTGAGCGGGCGCGTTGCACACAACGGCGGCAGTTATCAGAAGCGAGATCAAAAAGGTTCGTATCATTTGCTTGGGCCTGGATTGTTGGACAACTCACGGATTCGGATGTCTTTCATCTCAATTTTCAAAGGTGGGCCCGAATGCAACTGCCATGCTAAGATACCGGAATCGCGGGCATTCAGCGCATCTTCATCGATACCGATTGACATCACTTGTCCATTGATGATGTGCATGAATAGGTTTCCTTTGGCGATAACGGTATAGTCGTTCCATCCATCGCGCCGAATGTGCTTTTCAAGCTCTTCGTTCGACCCCACCGACGCGATCTTTTCGATCACAGGTTTCTTGGGTTGATCGTGGTTGCTTCGAACGATCACCACGTCTCCACGCTGCCCCATGAACATGCGTCCGTTCTCTTCAAAGAACATGCCGGAGAACTTATCCTTGCCCTCATGCATCCGGTCTTCAAAATCCGCCTGCAATCCCTTAACGACCCACTTGCTAACCAATTCGCTTCGGTACTGCACACCCGAATTACCTCCCTGGACGCGATACGAAAATCGCAATTCGAAGTTAGAGAACTCTTTATCTTTGTAAACGAGGAATGTATTTTTCTTTGTCGTTACATCCGCCGTCGTCTGTCCAATGAGAACACCATCCTCGACTCGCCAGTACCGATCGTCACCTTCCCATCCAGCCAGAGAGTTCCCCGCAATCAAAGACACAAAACTCGATTCGTTGCCAGTTTTCGACTTTATGTTTTGCGCATCCGCTTGGGAAGCAAACAGGGACAGAAGAGCAAAGCATGTGGCAAATCGGAACATCATTTTGTTTCCAAGTACATTAGAACCTTCTAGCGGCAAGTTAACAGAAATGGATTGTAGTTTCTCGAAAAAAGTATGGCCGGGCGTTTGATTGCGGAAGTTCGGCGTTTCGTGATTCCGCTATCATTCTTCATCATCAACGACTACGATACGGCTCGATGATTCCAGGGGGACATCGAGGCCATTGTCCTCCACTTTAATGCCGCCGTCCTTGGATCTACGTGGCTTCAACGTCCAGAACTTTGCGACGTACGGCTGTTACTGACGCGCTCCGGGCAAGGACTTCAGAGATATGGACGTATGCAAAAGTTGCTTGCTGACCGCGGATCGAACATTGCCAAGTCTCGAGGTCTGCCATGCATCATCGGATTATTGGAGATACTACACATAATGTCGGAGTCGACTGAGCTGACCACTATCTGCAGCACTGGCTATCAACCGGTCGTTGCTCAGCTTGAAATCGAACGACTTCGCCAAGCCTGTGCCTTCATCAATGATCGTGCTCACCAAGCTCTGACTCGTGACAACGTCGCTAAAGTTGTCCATATGAGCAGCAGCGGCTTTAGCCGATTCTCCAAAGCGCATACAGGAAAGACTTTTCCGGATTTTGTTGCCGATATTCGCGGAGCCGTGCTAGCCAGCGTTTGGCTAGTACTGATTTATCGATCACGAAAATCGCTCTCCAATGCGGCTTTAAGGAGCTCAGTACAATCAATCGCGCCTTCAAGCTTTATCGCGATGCCACGCTATCACATGGATTTCCTGTAACCTTTTCCTACTCCGATTTTGGAAGAGTTGAAAGGCTTACGCAAAGTCACTTTTCACGGCCAAACTGCTCCCCCTGGCCTGCTAAAGTCAATCCTCGATAAAGAATCTATGTAAGTCCTGGGTTTGGGGTGGGAGCCGTTCGAATAAAATCTGGCGACTCAGACCCGAGATGCTGACTCGCAACAGTCAGTCTCCATTTCCAACCCCAAACCCAAAGGACAAGACAAACATGATTATACTCGCTCTCGACCTCGGCAAGTTCAATACCATGTGCTGCGTTTTCAACATCAAGACTCGCAAACACGAATTCATCAACGCCCCAACCGAGCGAAACTACCTCACCACTTTCCTCAAGAAAACCAATTGCGATCTCGTCGTCATGGAAGCCTGCGGACCCTGTGGATGGATCAACGACCTAGCTATCAGCCTCGGACACAAAACACTGGTCTGTTCCACTAATGAAGACGCTTGGAAGTGGTCCAACGTTAAACGTAAAACCGACAGAGACGACGCCCTCAAGCTCGCTCGCATGGCTTCCATGGGGGAGCTCAAACCCGTACACATGCCCTCTGCGCAACATCGAGAGTTTCGTTCCCTCGTAAAGTATCGAAAGACCCTCGACAACCGCATCACTAAAATGAAATGTACCATTCGAGCTTGGTTCGTAAACCAAGGCATCTCCATCGACTCCGGCGAGAAGGCTTGGAACACTGGACGGGTACACATCAATTCCTTCCGAAAGCCTTTAGCGGAATGCTCCCCTAACGAGCTCTGGAAAGCCGAGCTTGATATCGAACTAACACAACTTGATACCTTTGCGACACATCTCGAACTCATTACGAAAAAGCTCGAAGCCCTAGGACGGAACGATCCTAGAATCCAGCGAGTGATGAGTATTCCCGGCGTCGGTCCACGGACTGCCGAAATCATTGTTGCATGTATCGACGATCCACATCGCTTTCAGAATGGTCGCCAAGTGTCAGCGTACTTCGGCCTAGTTCCTCGACAGTTTCAATCGGGAATGACCGACCGTAATGGCCGCATCACCAAGCGAGGCAATCCCTTGGCTCGAACAATACTCACCGAATGCGCGTGGGCATCACTTCGCTACAACCCGTGGGCAAAAGCCATCTACGAACGAATTAGCGGCAAACAAAAGACTCGCAAGAAGAAGGCTGCAATTGCCTTGGCACGTAAGATCGTAGTTATCGCTTGGGCCATGCTTCGAGACGAAAAAGATTGGGATCCAAGGACCATGATTCAAACGACCGAATCGTTTGGCAGGATGCCTCTCGGACTAAAAGAAATCCTTCAAACGATGAAGCCAAAGGAGCTTAGCCAGCAACGCAAGAACCGCCTTGCCAGAGAAGTTCGTGAAGCCAAAGCAGCCGCCGATTCATTCAAGAAAGACGAACCGACGCCAAAGAAAGACGCCAGTGAGATGAACTCCCAAAAGCCAGCGTCAAGGAAGAACGCCAACGACGAGCAACCGAACAAGGCTAAAAAATCACACGCGAAACAATCTACTGACTCAATGAAACTACGGGGAGCAAGAAAGCGGGTACCGGTGCGTGATGCATGATCGCTTACCGGCGTCATGACATCGTCCAACGAATACGCCTTGCTCCCCATTTAGACAACAAGTCCTTCTAACGCAACTTAACTAATTTTCCTTCCCTGGAGACAAATCTATAGCTTCACAACGAAACGAATTCAAGGAGAAGACCTACCCAAGCGGCCCAGACCACACAACCGTTGACTCTGAAGTCTGCAATGGACCGATCGCAAGATAGCGTGATCGACAAGACATCAGCCAAGTCGCCCTAAAGAATGAGTCCGCCGCAAGGAAGGCAGCTTGCTGCTCATAAGAAGCCTCCAGGCAAGCTGCGCCGAGAACTCGGAGCAGACATAGATCCAAAGATGTTTGAACCGTGTATGGATAACTGAGGGGACGGGACCTGTTCCGAGCCGAGATCAGTCATGATTGAATGCACGGGCAGTACAGAGAAAAGCGTCCACACCTCGAATAGTCGCCTAATCAACCATCCTTGAGTGAAATACTTGTGAAGCCGCGGAGATGATCACTAGGAAGCACACTAACAAGCGTCACCGGTGCCAACCGCTGCGCCGAGTCGTTATTCGCCACGTAAGGTGAGCGAATAACGATCGTCTCCGCAGTTAGCACCTAGAGAACGGATTAAGAGAAATGTAGGCCCAAACAAAAATCAAAAATAGTGGCGACGGTCACTTGCAAACCCAGGACTTCATAGTCTCGCACCGGTCACCCAAACGAATGGCACTTAGTTAACGCTTCAGTCGTTGCTGAATTTCTCGTTTCGCAACGTGTCTGGGCTTGGTAAGTAGGTCGTAAGCTCCGTCGCGTCTTTTCCGTTGCCGGGGTTCGAATCGGTCAGGCCGATTCGCGACGCGATGTGTGGCAATTGCATCTATGACACGACAGAAGACCTCAATCCTAATCTTGGAGCTATTGCAGCAAATCGCTTTGATAAGTGGCTGAAATGCAATGAGAGTTTGAATAGCACCTTTGAAGCTGATGGTTCTCGGTTCGATACCATGCTTCATGGCAGATTGAGCGATCATTGCTCGAATTAGGTTGTAGGTAATGATGTGTGTCCAGATCTCTTTGCGGATCAACTCAGGTGTTTTGCAGCGAAGGACGTCCATTTGAAGCGTTTCTTTCAATGCGCGCAGATCAAGTTCATTGTGCCATCTTGCCCTGTACAGCTGCTGAAGATCTTCC
>Ga0164293_10006072_pt1 | contig 10283 bp, 6 predicted proteins | sample GEODES118metaG_FD_111487 | JGI IMG/M metagenome (GOLD analysis project Ga0164293, IMG submission 111487) | Eutrophic lake water microbial communities from Lake Mendota, Wisconsin, USA - GEODES118 metaG | ecosystem: Environmental > Aquatic > Freshwater > Lake | place: USA: Lake Mendota, Wisconsin...
TCATCGTCGACAAGGACGGCCACGAGCAACTCTTCACCGTTTTCGACCGCACCACCGGCGTGCAGCTGGGTTTCATCAGCCGCACAGGGCACCGCCTGCCCATGAACAGCGAGAACGTGAAGGCGCTGTTCAGCGCGCTCAACGGCTGAGACCCCTTCGGTGTTGACCCGACCCCTGTGACCCACTACGGTCTTCCTTGCTCGACATCAGGGGGATGAGTCGGATTTCTTGCTCCCGGCCCATCTTCGTCAAGCGCTGGCAGTCAGATTCGATCGTTCTCCACGGAGAGGTTCCCTCATGTCGTCCCAGCGCGCCCTGCTCGCTTCGTCACTCGCGTCGTTGCCCTTGCCCGAACTGCTGGCCAAGGCTGGCGATCGCCGCACCGCGCTTTTCGGGTCGCGTGTCACCTATTCGCCGAAGGTCTTCATCCCTCTCACGATGCTGTGCCGCGACACCTGCGGTTACTGCACTTTCGCCCAGCCACCCGCTCGACTGGAGAACCCGTATCTCTCTCCCGAGCAGGTCCTGAACATCGCCAGAGAGGGCGCCAAGCAGGGCTGCCACGAGGCTCTCTTCACCCTCGGCGAACGTCCCGAACTGCGCTACGAGGTGGCAGGCAAGTGGTTGCGCGACAACGGCTACGACAGCACGGTTCACTACGTGCACGCGATGGCGAAGTTGGTACTCGACGAAACCGGTCTTCTCCCCCACGCCAACGCCGGTGCGCTCTACAAGGACGAACTCACGCTTTTGCGGCCCGTCTCCCCGTCGCAGGGAATGATGATCGAAACCTTGCGTGACGATCTCCCCTGCCACCGCGGTGCACCCGACAAGGTGCCCCAGCGTCGCCTCGACACTCTCGAGTGGGCCGGCGAACTGAAGATCCCGTTCACCACGGGCATCCTCGTCGGCATCGGCGAGAACCGCGAGGATCGCATCGCCGCACTCCTCGCCATCGCCGAGGCACACGATCGCCACGGCCACGTGCAGGAAGTCATCGTGCAGAACTTTCTCCCGAAGCCCCGCACGGGCATGCAACACGAACCGCCCTGCCCGCACGACGAATACATGTGGAGCATTGCGATGGCTCGTTTGCTGCTTCCCGACACCGTGCACCTGCAGGCCCCACCGAATCTCTCCGACGACTTCGGAGTTCTGCTCGATGCCGGCATCGACGATTGGGGTGGCGTTTCGCCTGTCACTGCGGATCATGTCAACCCGGAGCGCCCGTGGCCGGCGCTCGATCTGCTGCGCAAGGCGAGCAACCAGCGCGGGTTCGAACTGGCACCGCGACTCACCATTTACCCCGAGTACGTGGCCGATCCGGACACGTGGCTCGCACCCGAACTGCGCTTCCCCGTGCAGGATCGCTGCGACGCCGAGCTCCTCGGCCGCGACGACCCCGGTTCGATCTGGCCCGAGAAGGTGACCGCCGCCGATGTCGTGAACGACGGCGCCGAAGTGGTGCTCGTCGGACACAAGTCGACGCAGTGGTACTCAGGCGCGAAGAACCCCGCCCCCGCTCTCGTTCCGGGTGCCGTTCGTACACCCGGACATCTGCAGGAGATCTTCGACGATGTCGAGCGTGGCATCCTGCCCGACGAATCGCAGATCGTGTCGATGTTCCGCGCCCGCGGTGGCGAGGTGAACGCGATTGCAGAGTTCGCCGACCACTTGCGCCGCGAAGCGGTGGGCGACGTGGTCACCTGGGTGCACAATCGCAACATCAACTACACCAACGTCTGCACGTTCAAGTGCAAGTTCTGCGGCTTCGCAAAGGGTGCACTGTCGCTCAACCTGCGCGGCACGCCGTACCTGTTGACTCTCGACGACATCGCCCAACGCGCCGCCCAGGCCGCGTCGATGGGAGCCACCGAGGTCACGCTGCAGGGCGGCATCCACCCCGACTTCGACGGCGACTACTACATCGACGTCGCCCGCGCCGTGAAGGACGCAGTGCCAGAGATGCACGTGCACGGCTTCACCGCCCTCGAGGTCACCGAGGGTGCACGCCGCCTGGACGAATCACTCTCGTCCTATCTCCAACGATTGAAGGACGCCGGACTCGCCTCGCTTCCCGGTACCGCGGCGGAGATTCTCGACGACAAGATCCGCGCCATCCTCTGTCCCGACAAGATCAACACCGAGGAATGGCTGGAGTGCCATCGCCAGGCTCACAAGATCGGTCTGCGCTCGAACATCACCATCATGTTCGGCAGTGTCGAGGGCATCGATTCCTGGGCGCGCCACATGGTGGTGACTCGCGAACTGCAGAAGGAGACCGGCGGCTTCACCGAATTCGTCGGCCTGCCGTTCGTGCACATGGCGTCGCCCATCTATCTGCAGCGCAAGGCACGCCGCGGGCCGACGTTCCGCGAGAACGTGCTCATGCACGCCGTAGCCCGCATCGCGTACCACGGCCTCATCGACAACATCCAGGTGAGTTGGGTGAAGATCGGCGTCGACGGTGCACGTCAGATGCTGCAGGCCGGATGCAACGACCTCGGCGGCACGTTGATGGACGAGAACATCTCACGTGCGGCTGGTGCCAACCACGGCCAGAAGATGACCGAGGACAGCTTCGGTGCTCTGGTGTCGCCGCTGGGTCGCACGCTGGAACAGCGCACGACGCTCTACGGTCGGATGCCCGGCGGCAGGGAGTTGACCAGCTCCCTCGCGTGATCGATGTCGAGTTTGACCTGCGCGATGAGAGCATCGGGGCCGTCGAACTTGCGCTCCGAGCGCAGGAAGTGGGTGAACTCCACGCGGGCCATCTCTCCGTAGAGATCGATCTGTGCATCGATGAGGTGCGCCTCGAGCAACGAGGTGTCGCTGTGTTCGTAGAACGTGGGCCGCCGGCCGAGGTTGACGGCACACGCGTGACGTGAACCGTCGGGTCGCGTGTACACGCCGGCATAGACACCGTCGGCGGGCAGACAGATGAATCCCGGCACCTGCACGTTTGCCGTTGCGAAACCGATGGTGCGCCCACGCTGGTCACCCGTGACCACGGGACCGCGAGCCTCGAAGAAATGCCCGAGCATGCGTGCCGCCGTCACCACGTCGCCGCCTTTCAGTGCGCGCCGGATGGCCGTGGAACTCACCGGCTCGTCGACACCGTCGGTGCGCTGCAGCAGAACCAACGGCCCGACCGTGAAGTCGTGTACTGCACCTTCGGTTCGCAACAGAGCGACGTTCCCCGAGCGATTCTTCCCGAAGTGGAAGTCCTCACCCACCGCAACGTGGCGCACGGCGAGACAGTCGACCAGCACCCGGCGCACGAACCCTGCCGGCTCCTCCCCCGCCTGACGAGAGTCGAACGGCACCACGACGACGGCATCGACGCCGGTGGACTCGAGTAGCTCCAACTTCTGCGGGAGATCGGTGAGCAGTGGTGGTGCCGACTCGGGACGCACCACCGAAGCCGGGTGCCTGTCGAAGGTCACGACGACGCTCATCGAATCGGTTTCGGTGGCCTTGCGTTTCACAGCTTCGATCACGGTCTGGTGCCCGAGGTGGACGCCGTCGTACGCGCCGATGGTCACCACACTGCGGCGACCGGGCCACGGCGAGACCGAGAGATCTGTGACGACGAGCATGGGATCGAAACGCTATCCGCCCGACGCGGACCCGTCGCCGACCGTCTCCACTGCCATCACGACGGTGGGCTTGGCGAGCACATGGCCGGCATCGTCACGGCGCTCCGACCCCTCGTACACGGCGATCAGTTCCCCGCCTACACCGTGCAGTCGCCACGGTCCACTGCCACTCCATGTCTCCGCGGGCCACTGCGGCAGCAATGCTCCGTTGCGCACCCGCGCCACCGTTGCCTCGTCGATGTCGATGCGCGCCAGGTGGGTCACCATCTCTGATTCGTCGAGCAAGACCGGATCCTCCAGCGTGGAGCACATCGCCTCGGTGAATCGGCCGACTCGGTGACGCCGCAACCTGCGCAAGTGCGCCCCTCCACCCAGCAACATGCCGAGATCGTCGGCGAGCGTGCGCACGTAGGTTCCCGACGAACACTCCACGTCCATGCGCCAGACACCTGTCGTGTCGGTGGTCGACAGATCGAAGCGGGAGACATGGACCGGCCGCGGCTGACGCTCGACCTCGACACCCTCGCGGGCGTATTCGTGCAGACGCTTGCCGGCCACCTTCACCGCGGACACCATCGGCGGCACCTGCAGGATGTCGCCAATCAAGTGCTCGGCCACCACTCGCCTTCCGTCGTCGATCGTCACTCCCGACATGTCGTGTCGTTCGGTGACGTTTCCCGAATCGTCGAGCGTGTCCGTGCGCGCACCCAAGACGATCTCGGCCGAATACTCCTTGTCTGCTCCCGTGACGAAACGCATCAAACGCGTGGCGCGACCCACTCCGACCACGAGGACACCGGTCGCATCGGGGTCGAGAGTGCCGGCGTGTCCGATGCGTCGCTCACCGAGACGTTTGCGCAAGACACCCACCACGTCGTGACTGGTCATACCTGCAGGCTTGTCGACGAGAACGACACCGTGGACGGTGGGCGGCCGGCGCTTGGCCATCGTCAGTCGCCGTGCGACTCGCGGGCACGACGTTCGCTGTCGGCGCGCAACACTTCGTCGATCCGTTCGGCTGCCCGGATCACCTCGTCGGGTCGGAACTCGAGAACCGGGGTCTTCTTCGCCCGCACCTGCCGGCCGATCGAGGATTGGATCCGGCGACGGTGCTCTTCGAGGACTTCTTGGATGGCTTCGTCTCCGGCTTCTCCGGCGAGGGAATCGAAATACACGATGCCGCGATTCAGTTCCGCGTCGACGTCGACGCTCGTGACGGTGACGAACTCGAGTCGTTCGTCGTCGATCCGGGTGAGTTCGTCGGCGATCACTTCGCGCAGGAGCTCGTTCAGGCGGGCCTCGCGCGGATAGCGGTGAGCCGACGCACTGCTCGGACGTCGTCTCGGTTTCGACATGCGCGTCACGCTACCGCCACCCCAACGCCGTACGATGTGGGCGCTATGCCAGCCGACACCCCCCGCTTCCGCTACAACGCCGCTTTTGCCGACTCGCTCGAGGTGAAGTGGCAGGACTACTGGGAGGCCAACGGCACCTTCGAGGCCCCGAACCCTGCCGGCCCGCTCGCCGAGCCCGACAAGGTTGCGGGACGCCCGAAACTCTTCGTGCTCGACATGTTCCCTTACCCCTCGGGTGCGGGCCTCCACGTCGGCCATCCGCTCGGCTACATCGGCACCGACGTCTACGCCCGCTACAAGCGCATGACCGGCTACAACGTGTTGCACTCGCTCGGCTACGACAGCTTCGGCCTTCCCGCGGAACAGCACGCCATCGCCACGGGCATCCACCCGCGTATCAATACCGACTCCAACATCGCCAACATGCGCCGCCAGCTGCGTCGCCTCGGTCTCGGCCACGACGCGCGTCGCAGCATCAGCACCACCGACGAGAACTATTACCGCTGGACGCAGTGGATCTTCCTGCAGATCTTCGAGTCCTGGTACGACACCGCCGCCAACAAGGCCCGCCCCATCGCCGAACTCGAAACCGAGTTCGCCTCGGGCAAGCACCCCACACCGGACGGTCGCGCATGGTCGTCGCTCACGCGCAACGAACAGCGCAAGATCATCGACAACCATCGCCTCGTCTACCTCACCGAGGCACCGGTGAACTGGTGCCCGGGTCTCGGAACGATCCTGGCCAACGAAGAGGTCACTGCCGAAGGTCGCAGCGACATCGGCAACTTCCCGGTGTTCAAGCGCAACATGCGCCAGTGGATGATGCGGATCACCGCATACGCCGACCGCCTGATCGACGACCTCGATCGCCTCGACTGGCCCGAGCCGATCAAGTTGATGCAGCGCAACTGGATCGGTCGCAGCAGTGGCGCCTACGTCACGTTCACCGCCGGACAGCATCCGATCGAGGTCTTCACCACGCGTCCCGACACTCTCTTCGGCGCCACTTTCATGGTGCTGTCGCCTGAACATCCGCTGGTCGACACGATCACCGCACCCGACGCACGTGCAGCAGTCGATGCCTACCGCAGCGAGGCCGCGGCGAAGAAGGACGACGAACGCCAGGACGACACCCGCGAGAAGACCGGCGTCTCCACCGGCGCCTACGCCACCAACCCGGTCACGGGCGGCGACGTTCCCGTCTGGATCGCCGACTACGTCCTCATGGGTTACGGCACCGGCGCCATCATGGCGGTGCCCTCCGGCGACGAACGCGACTTCGCCTTCGCCCGCAAGTACGGCCTGCCGATCGTCGCCACACAACAACCGCCTGCAGCGTGGTTCGAGAAGCACGGCATCACTGCCAACCTCGATTGCTCCACCTGGCCGGAGGCCTATGTCGGCGACGGCTCTTACGTGAACTCCGCGAACGATCGCATCTCTCTCGCGTCGTACGACAACGTCGCCGATGCCAAGGCGGCGATGAACGTCTGGCTCGAGTCCACGGGCAATGGCACGTCCACCGTCACCTACAAGTTGCGCGACTGGCTCTTTGCCCGTCAGCGCTACTGGGGAGAACCCTTCCCCATCGTCTTTGACGACGACGGCAACCCCCTCGCCGTTCCCGAAAGCGCACTGCCGGTGTTGTTGCCGGAACTCTCCGACTTCAAGCCGCAGGGCCTCGACCCCGACGATGCGGTGAGCGAACCCATTCCACCACTCGCCCGCGCCAAGGAATGGACCACGGTCGAACTCGACCTTGGTGACGGACTGCGCACGTACCGTCGCGAAGTCAACGTGATGCCGCAGTGGGCTGGCTCGTGTTGGTACGAACTGCGCTATCTCGACCCGACCAACTCCACCCACTTCGTCGACAAGGACGTGGAGAAGTACTGGATGGGACCCACAGGCCCCGGCCACACCGGCGGCGTCGACCTCTACGTCGGCGGTGTCGAGCACGCGGTGCTGCACCTTCTCTACTCACGTTTCTGGCACAAGGTGCTCTTCGACCTCGGGCACGTCTCGTCGGAAGAACCGTTCCATCGCCTCTTCAACCAGGGCTACATCCAGGCCTACGCCTTCCGCGACATGCGCGGCCAGCCGGTTCCGGCAACGGAGGTGGAAGAGCGTGACGGTACGTACTTCTACGAAGGTGAAGAAGTCAGCCGCGAGTACGGAAAGATGGGCAAGAGCCTGAAGAACATCGTCACCCCCGACGACATGTACCGCGACTACGGCGCCGACACCTTCCGCCTCTACGAGATGTCGATGGGTCCTCTCGAGGCCAGTCGCCCCTGGAACACCCGCGACGTCGTGGGCATGCAGCGTTTCCTCCAGCGCGTGTGGCGCAACATCGTCGACGAGGATTCCGGCGAGACCCGCGTCTCCGATCTCGCACCTTCCGACGACCTGCGGCGCGAACTGCATCGTTGCATCGACGGCGTCGGCAACGACATGGACAATCTGCGCTTCAACACCGCGATCGCCAAGTTGATCGAGCTGAACAATGCCCTCACACCGTTCGTGGCCGAACACGGCAGCTGCCCGCGTGAAGTCGCCGAACCCCTCGCGGTGATGCTCTCGCCGTTGTGTCCGCACATCGCCGAGGAGATCTGGTCACGTCTCGGCCACGACACCACGGTCACCTACGTGCCGTTCCCGACCGCGGACAAGAGCCTGCTCGCCAGCGAGACCATCGAGATCCCCGTGCAGATCAACGGCAAGGTGCGGACGCGTCTCGTTGCCCCGGTGAACGCCGATCAAGCAGCACTGAAGGCCCTCGCTCTCGCCGACCCGAAGGTGCAGGAACTCCTCGCCGGCGCCACGCCGAAAAAAGAGATCGTCGTCCCCGGACGACTCGTCAACTTCGTTCTGTAGGAGAGTGCGCTCGCCCGTCTAATCCCAGGCGACCGGCAGGGTTTCGAAGCCCTTCAGCACCGCTGCGCGCACGAGCTCGCGATTCCCGTCGGCACGCAGGTTCTCCAGACGTCGCAACATCTGTTGCACCGTGAGTTGCGCTTCCATGCGCGCCAAGGGCGCTCCGAGGCAGTAGTGAATCCCCACGCCGAAGGCGAAGTGCTTGCGCAACTGCACGAGGTCACGATCCAGGCGGAACTCGTCGGGCGCCTCCCACACCTCGGGGTCGAGGTTGGCCGAGCCGAAGAGCGCCAGCACTTTGCTGTTCTCGGGGATGTCCACACCGTGCATGCACACCGGCTCGTCGTTGGTGCGAAACAGACCGTGCACCGGCGCATCGATACGCAGGCTCTCCTCCACGGCCGCCTCGATCAACGATTCGTCCTCGCGAACCTTCGCCAACAACTCCGGATCGTCGACAAGCCGTGCCATGACATTGCCGATCAGCAGCGTCGTGGTCGCGCTGCCCGCCACCAACAGGAACTGACAGAAGCCCATCACGTCCTGTCGGGTGAGACGCTGCCCGTCGCGCTCCACGGTGAGCAGTCGCGTGAGCAGATCGTCGGGCACGGGCTCCCCCGCCTCGACTGCACGTGCACGCTCTCCGACATGAGCGCCGAAGTACTCGCCGAACGCCTTGTACGCCGCCGCAGGACGTTCGCCCATTCGACCGTCCACGGCCGACACCGCTTCGGCCATCGGCAGAACCCATTGGCGGAACATCTCGATGTCCTGCACCGGTGTTCCCAACAACCAGCACATGATGGTCAGCGGAATCGGCATGCCGACGCCGGCAATCACGTCACCGCGACGGTCCGGAGCATCCGCAAAGCGACTCACCACGTCGATCACCAACTGTTCGATGTCGCCGCGCATGTCCTCGATGGCCGATGGTTTGAAGATTTTCGTGATAGCGAGACGATCCGTCGTGTGCTTCGGCGGATCCACCGACACCAAGACACCGCCACCGTGGTACGCCAACCCGGGTCCGTTCTTGCTCTTCCACACATCGCTGTCGCGCAGCACCGTCGCCACGTCGGCATAACGCGACACTGCGTAGAACGACGACGGCAAGTCGGCATGCGCCACCGGACACTGCTCGCGCAACTCGGCGAAGTACTTGTCCGGACGTTGCTGGAAGTCGTCGGACTCCAAACTGAACTCGACCGCCATCTCGAACCCCCTCAAACTGGCGTGGCGATACCGAGCGTAGAAGATGGCCTCACTGCCGGCAGAGCCGACACGAGCCACCGTTCACGCGTGCCGAGGAGTACCCGTCGGGGATGCTCGGCGAGCGACGTGGCCACGGTCGCCGAACGTACCGAGTCAAGGGATGGGTGTCGTTCGGTGACTCCACGTTCCACGCGACCGCTTTCGGATTCTTCGTCGAAAGGTCGTACTTCGCGATCAGATACGCCGCTTGATTGTCGATGAACAGATTTCCGCCGATGTACACGGCGACGTGCCCCTGGTCGAGGCCTTCGTTCCACCACACGAACAACGGACGCTTCTGCTTCTTCGGGCGGCCCTTCTTGTCGGGTTTGCTCATTTCGTCGAGGGATTCGAGCCGGACGAAATACGCCCCGGCCGTGTCACCCCCACTCGTGTAACGCACCTGCGGCGAGCGCAGTCGATCCATCAAGGCGTAGGCGAACGGAACGCACTGGGCCTTTTCCTCGAGCCCGAAGCCGGTCTCGTGCAAGTGGGCCGCGCAACGAATGATGTTGCGCTGGACTTTCTCCAGCCGCACAGGATCGTTGTCGGGCAGGGCCACTCCTTCGAGTCCACGACACGGATCCACAGACTTTCCGGCACCGACCGGAGTGGTCGGTGCGATGGAGAAGAGCGCCACCGAAGCCACCAGCGCCACCGCCCATCTCCCCCGCTTCTCCATGCGGGACAAAGGTACTTATTGCATGGACTGTGTCAATAGATCTTCAGTCAATCTGGATGCGCTACGGTGAACGATATTCAATCCGTGCCCATGGGCACACGTCACCGGAGAACACCATGCGTACCGTGCGCCGTCGATTCACATTCGCACTCGCCGCCATCCTCGCGGCCGCCCTCGGCAGTTCCTTGATCATCCAGGCACCGGCCTCCGCAGCCGCGTCGAAAGTCACGATCAAGGCACAACTGCCATCGGGATTCAGACTCCTCGCGACGGCGACGTCAGGAAAGTCGTACTTGGCCGCGTCGGCCGGAGGGCGAGTCACGCTCTCGAATGTCTCCGCCAGCGAGACGAACGGGATGAGTCTTTCGCTTCTCTCGTCGAGCGGCACGTACGTTGGGCCGGTCATTCTCAAGTACTTGAGCGATGCGAAGGGCAAGAAGGGTGTCAAGTCCCTGCACGCTGCCAAGTTCGGATTCCTCAAGATGAAGAAGTCCACCAAGGCCACCATCGACTTGAAGA
>Ga0164293_10006073_pt1 | contig 10283 bp, 10 predicted proteins | sample GEODES118metaG_FD_111487 | JGI IMG/M metagenome (GOLD analysis project Ga0164293, IMG submission 111487) | Eutrophic lake water microbial communities from Lake Mendota, Wisconsin, USA - GEODES118 metaG | ecosystem: Environmental > Aquatic > Freshwater > Lake | place: USA: Lake Mendota...
AAGCGCAGGGCGGTGATCATGCCGTCGCCGTCGAAGGGGTGGTGCACCCACTGGCCGCCGCGCTCCAGCCTCCCGGGGCCATTGCGGTAGAGGGTGCCCACCAGGGCCTCAGGGATCGTGCCCCGGGCCGCCGCCACCGGCACATCGCTGAGCTCCACGCCCACGTTGCGGAAGGCGCTGGCCCAATCGTCGCGAGCGAAGCGGGGCGCTGCAGGGGTGGAGGACCCTGGGACAGCGGCAGGGGCTGGGGCGGGGCTAATTGTCATACCGCGGCTGCCGGCGGGGCGCTGGCGAATTGTGTCGAAAATAAGAAGGCGTAGCGGCCACCGCGGGCCAGCAGCTCGGCGTGGCGGCCGGATTCCACCACCCGCCCAGCCTCGATCACACAGATCCGGTCGGCGTTCACCACGGTGGAGAGCCGGTGGGCCACCACCAGGGTGGTGCGGTTCTGCATCAACCGATCGAGCGCCTCCTGCACCACCTGCTCAGAAGCCGAATCAAGGGCCGAGGTGGCCTCGTCAAGAAACAGGATCGGCGCGTTCTTGATCAGGGCGCGGGCGATGGCGATGCGCTGGCGCTGGCCGCCGGAGAGCATGGTGCCGTTCTCACCGATCTGGGTGGCGTAGCCGTCGGGCAACTCGCTGATGAAGCCGTGGGCATTGGCGGCTCGGGCCGCCGCCTCGATCGCCTCCGGGCTGGCGCTGGCGTGGCCATAGGCGATGTTGCTGGCCACCGTGTCGTTGAACAGCACGGTGTTCTGATCCACCACCGAGATCAGGCTGCGCAGATCGGCCAGGGCCAGCTGGCGCAGATCCACCCCATCCAGGGTGATCGCCCCCGCCTGGGGCTCGTAGAAGCGGCAGAACAGATCGATGATCGTGCTCTTGCCGCCGCCGCTGGGTCCCACCAGGGCCACGGTGCTGCCGCAGGGCAGATCCAGGTCGAGCCGGTCGATCACCGGTTCCTCGCCATAGGCGAAACACACCTGGCGGGCCTGCAGGCTCTGCTGGAAGCCCGCCAGGGGAGTGGGCCGGGGCGGATCCACCGGATCGGCTGGGGTGTCGAGGATGGCGAACAGCTCCTCGGCCGCCGAGAGGCCCTGCTGCAGGGTGGCATTCGACTTGGCCAGCCCCTTGAACGGGGCGTAGCAGAGATAGAGGGACGTGAGAAAGGCGAAGAAGCTGCCGGCGGTGCGGCTGCCATCGATCACCGCCTCACCGCCGTAGATCAGCACGGCGCTGAAGCCCAGGGCGCCGATCAGCTCCATCAGCGGCTGGTTGAGCAGCTTGGCCCGGGTGGTGCGCAGGGCCGCTTGCAGCACCGAGCGGTTCTCCACCTGGAAGCGTTCCAGCTCATAGGCCTGCATGCCGAAGATCCTCACCACCCGCGAACCCAGCAGGGCCTCCTGCAGGTAGGCCGCCAGCTGGGCCAGGCGGGTCTGCCCCTGGCGCGAATGACGGCGCACCTTCTTGGCGGAACGCAGCACCGGCCACACGCCCAGGGGGAAGAGGATGAAGGCGATCAGGGCCAGCAGCCAGTCCTGATAGAAGGCCACCACCACCAGCGCCAGCAGGGTGAGGCCATCGCGCACGAGGTTGGACAGACCATCCACCAGGCCGCTCTTCACCAGAGTCACATCGGAGAGCACCCGCGACACCAGCACCGTGGAGGGATGGCGATCCACGTAGGCCTGGGGCAGCTCCAGCACCTTGGCGGCCAGGTCGGTGCGCAGGTCGGCGGTGATGCGCTGCCCCACCGACTCGGTGAGATAGCCCCCAAGAAACTGGCTCACCGCCCGCAGGCCCATCACGCCCACGATCGCCACCGGCGCCAGATACAGCCGGCTGCGGTCATTGGCCGGCAGGATGTCGTCGAACAGCGCCCGGATCACCAGCGGCACCAGGCCGGTGGATGCGCCGTAGAGCAGGTTGAACAGCAGGGCCAGGCTGAACAACGGCCACAGATAGCGCCGGCCGTAGGCCAGGAAGCGGCGATGCAGCGACCGGTTCATGGCAACAGCTCCAACATCAGATCGGCAGCCCGCTCTGAGGCCCCGGGGCTGCCCATCTTGGTGCGCAGCTCCGCCACCGCCGCCTCCACCTGGGGGCGGCCGGCCTGCAGGCCGCGAACGGCCCGCACCAGCGCCTCCGGGGCCACATCGCGCTGCACCAGCTCCGGAAACTGCCCCCGGCCCAGCACCACGTTGGGCAGGCCCATCGTGCGCCTGCCGATCACCAGGCGGGCCAGCAGGTAGGTGAACCAGGAGAAGCGATACACGATCACCGGCGGACATCCCAGCAGCGCCGCCTCGAGGGTGGCGGTGCCGGAGGCGATCAGGCCGGCGTCGGCGGCCGCCAGCAGGTTGTAGGTGTCGCCGGCGATCAGCGGCACCGGCAGGGGCCCACCCGCCACCTGCTCCAGGTAGGCCCGATTCACGGTGGGAGCCTGCAGCAGGGCCACCTGCCAGCCATCGGCCTTGAGCAGAGCCGCGGCCCGCAGCAGGTCGGGCAGCAGCAGCCGCACCTCGCTGCGACGGCTGCCGGGCATCAGCGCCAGCAGCGGCTGCTGCGCGGAGAAGCCATGGCGGCGGCGGGTCTCGTCCCGGCTGGCGCTCACCTGCAGACCGTCCAGCAGGGGATGGCCCACGTAGCGGGCAAAGGGACGGCCGTGGGCGTTGAAGATCCCCTCCTCGAAGGGGAAGATCACCGCCAGTCGGTCGATGAAGCCAGCCATGCGCCGGGCCCGGCCCCGGCCCCAGGCCCACACCTGCGGCGCGATGTAGAAAAACACCGGAATGCCGCGGCGGTGGGCCTCGCGGGCCACGAACTGGTTGAAGCCGGGGTAATCCACCAGCACCACCGCATCGGGGCGGTGCCGGTCCATCTGCCGCTTGAGCAGGCGCATCACCCGCCAGTGGCGCGGGATGCTGCCCACGATTTCCACCAGGCCGGCAGCTGAAAGCTGATTCACATCCGCCAACAGCTCCATGCCGGCAGCCTGCAGCTGGGCGCCACCCACCCCCACCACCCGGGCGGCGGGGCAGCGGCGCCGCAGCGCCTGCAGCAGGTGGCCGCCATGCAGGTCACCGGAGGCCTCACCAGCCACCAGCAGGATGCGGGGCGCACGCAGGGCCGACTCAGCCATCGCTGGCCTCCCTTGGCTGCAGGCCAAGCCGCTGCACCACCGCATCGGTGATGGCCGCCAGCACCTGGGTGTCGAGCACGAGCGGCAGCGCCACCACCCCCGCCTGCCAGGCCGCCGGCAACCGCTGCCAGTCCTTGACGGTGGTCACCAAGGTGGCGTCGAGCGTCGCGGCACGCTGCTGCAGGCGGTGGAGATCCTGGGGAGCATAGGGATGGTGGTCGGGGAAGCTCCGCCGCTCCAGCACCCACAGGCCCGCCTGCTCCAGGGCCGCGAAAAACTTGGCCGGCAGGCCGATCCCGCAGAACGCCAGCAGGGGCCGGCCGTTGAGGGCGGGGGGAGAGGCAATCCAGCTGCCGAGCAGGAAGCGGGGCTTGGCGGCCGGCCAGGGCAGGGCCGGCGGGGAGCCAGAACCGCTGCCGGTGAGCACGAGCAGGTCGGCGCGGCCCAGCTGGCGGGCGGGCTCCCGCAGCGGGCCCGCCGGAAACACCAGGCCATTGCCGAGGCCATGGGTTCGATCGAGCACGGTGATGTCCAGATCGCGGGCCAGACGCCAGTGCTGCAGCCCGTCGTCCAGCAGCAGCAGGCTGGCGCCGGCGGCGATGGCGGCCCGGCCTGAGGCCAGCCGGTCGCGCCCCACCCACACCTGGGCCTCGGGCAGCTGCTGCCGGTACTCCAGAGCCTCATCGCCCACGGTGGCCGCGTCGTGGCCGGCCTCCACACGGCAGGGCTTGCGGGCGGAGCCGCCGTAGCCCCGCAGCAGCACCGCCACCCGCTGGCCCCGGGCTTGGAGCTCCCGGGCCAGGCCGATCACCAGCGGCGTCTTGCCCGTGCCGCCCAGGGTGATGTTGCCCACCGACACAACGGGTACCGGCAGACGCAGGCCCGCGCCGCGCCGGCGTGCCCAGGCCACGGCCAGGGCGTACAACAGACCGGCGAGCTGGAGGGCGCGGCTGCTGAACGTTGGCCGGGGGGTGTACCAGCGGGCAGGGGCCTGCAACATCAGGGCGTCAGGCAGGTGGCGTCAGAGCAGGCCACCGCGCACGGGCTGGTTGCCGTGAAAGTCGTAACCATAGAGATTGATCTCCCCCCGGCTCCAGGTCTCCACCAGCTGCCTGGTGCTGGCGTCATAGAACTCGCTCCAGTGGCGCCTGCTCTGGGGGCGAACGCCGGTCTTGGCGGTCAAGCCCTCCAGGCTGGGGCTGGGGCTGAGGCCGAGCCAATCACCCAGCGCGCGCAGATCCTGGGCGAGGGATTCAAAGCGGAGCACAAAATCCACGCGGGGCAGGCCCCCAACCTGATAGAGGCTGTAGTTGCCATCGAGGGCCTTGGGCGGAATGCGTCCCAACATGCGGCTGGGCCAGCGGCGGGGACCCTTGCGGCGCACATACTCCCGGAACAACCGCCGTTGCTGATCAAACGCCAGGTTCTTCACGCCCTGCTCGCGGCAACTCCAGAAGAAATGGGACACGGTCTTGTCCCAGGGGTTGCGGCAGAGGCTGATCACCCGGTAGCCGCGATGGCGGCGGCCGAGATAATCGTGGGCATGCCAGAGAGGCGCGTGGGTCTTGATCCGCCAGGGATAGCCGTAGCGCGTGAGAAAGAGCGGCCTGGCAATCCGCACGCCAGTCGCAACCGTGCGCATCTCCTCCTCCTCCGGCCGGAGCGGCGTGGCCAGATCGCCCGGCCCCAGATAGGGAGACAGCGCCAGCTCCACGGAACTGCCCGCGGTCTTGCGGGTTTTCACCAGGATGAAACGATGACGCTCACTGATGATCATGTCGCTCTCTCAACGGGCCCGACAGTGACTGGGATCGCCAGGAGAGAGGTCGTCACCACAAATGATCAACAGCTGGCACCAGGAAGGCCGTTCAGTCGCTCCACGGTCTGGTTGCAATAGGCGACATCTGCCTCTGAAAGTTCCTGGACATAGCCTCCCACCACACCCTTGCGCACTTTGTAACTGTCCGGCTGATCCGGATCGGCTGGCGAGAGGATCTTGCCGTAGCTACTCGCGTAGTCACCAGCTCTCTCCTTCTCCTGCATGCGTTCAAAAGTGCTTTCAGCCACCACCTGATGAATGCGGTCAGAACTCACATCAGCGCCAAAGAACGCAACAATTTCAGCCAGCAAGCCCGAGGTGTCTGCACGCAGACCCTCATAACTGACGACCATCATATCCCCACGTCTGCTGGCAAGCTCCAGCCACATGCGGTTGTAGAGAATAATCTTTTCCAGGCCATGGCAGGGATCGCGCAGAAACTCAGAAACGGTTCCCGAGTAGCCATCCCGGCGATACAACTTCTGGTAGTAGCCAGACACAGCCGTATCACGAGGATCGCGGTGGAGGAAGAGGATGCGTCGATATTTGCGAGCGGAGGATGTATCCAGCTTGCTGATCGGCCTGCCATTGCCATGGCCGGCACCCGCATGGGTCCATTCGAGTGGCAGCCCAAGCTGGTCAAGCATCACCCGCAGCCAGGTGCGGCCCGATTTAGGGAAGGAAATAACAGCATCCATGGGGCGCTTAGGTGGAAGACTGGGTCTTGTTGGCGTGTGGAAAGCCACGCTGCGGAACAGCCTGCTGAAGAAAACCACAGAGCTGGGCCCAGCCATCGCCTGAAAAAATGTCCATCACAAGAAAGTTCGGCTTCCCGTGGAAATAATCCAAGACTGCCGCATTGTGCGCGCGATAGGCATTGAGCCAGGCAGCCCGGGCTGCAGCACTACTGGAGGGATCAGCATGCTCCCCAAACATCCATGATCGCATGGGCCTGATCCGCCTTCCCTTGTAATAGCGCACGCAACTATCCAACCACTGCTGCTCATCACGAATCGTGAGCACAAAGCGTGCATCCGGGAAGGAAGCGGCCAGCTGCTGCCAGATCGTGAAATAAGGGTTATCGCAAAAGGCGTCGAATAGTTCCAGGGTGGGCAGCTGATAATTGCCAGAGTCGATCATCTCGATCAGGCCACGCCCCTCATTGCCGCCATGCCAACTGGCCGAGGAATCGCCGTGGATGGTGCGGTAGCCAAGAATCTTCAGCGCCCGGGCCAGGCTGCTGGTGCCGGTTTTGTGAAAACCGACGCCAAACACCTTCGCCGACTGGGCCTGTCCAGCGGTGGCCTTGACCGTGGCCAAACCACCCTTGAACCGCCGCAGCAGGCGTCCGGCTCCGGAGAGCAGCGAGTCGCTTTCAGCCGCCCCCACCTGATCGTGAAAACGACGATAGTGAAGAATCTTTGGAGTGGCTTCATTCTGCTCCCAGATTTTCACATATTTTTCATAACGCACATTATACTCAGGAGGAAGCACATAAAGCCTTAGGTCACTGCCCCAGATTAATTCGCGCAAGGTTGTCTGATCCTTGCTGAAGCCTGCTTCATGGTAAGCAGCACTCCACGAATGCAGAAACTCCAGCACACGCTCATCACTTCGATACAGAATAACGCCACCATTGAGCTGCGGAAATGACTGCGGCAGAGTAATCCGCCACTGCTCCACATGGGTGCGCCGATTGCGAGCATGGGCATGGGCCATGGCGACATCAAACCTCTCCAGAAGCTCAAAAAGATCAGAGATGTCGTCAACCACTCTCGTATCAGTATCAAGATACAGCGTACGCTCAAACCTGGTGCGGGACAGATAGTCAACCTTGGAGCGGCGATGCGGAGAATCAATGACCTCGACCTTGTCAAACAAGCCCGACTCCAACACATCCGGCGAATCCGTGAAGATATCCACCGGCAGATTCGGCAACAACGCTTTCACCGACCGCGCCGCAGCATTCGCTGCTGACGCATAGGCCTTACCCGCAGCAATATAAAGAACTCCACAGGACGGCTTCATCTGTTCCGCGAGCTCATCATGGCCGGAATCTAGCAGGGCCAAACACGCGGAGCCCGCACACTGCCGCCAACCCTCTACAGGCCAGCGCAAAGGATGTCATAGCGAATGGCGAAAGCGTTCAGGAATACGAATCACCGGATCGCCGGGCAGCATGGCAGGCTTGTTGAGCGCATAAAGCTTGCGAACCCAGGATTGGCGGAACCGGGCCTTCGGCAGGTAGGCGTCTCCATCCAAGGGCGCAGAATGGGTGATGATGTCAAACAGGCGGGCACGCTTATCGAGGTGGCCGCCCCAACCGGTTCGCAAACGGTCCCGGTCGCCCGTTTTCTCAGCGGATCGGCCCCGATCGATCATGCCGCAATGAAAGAGATAGAGATTGGGATCAATTCGGTAGTTGTGCCGCTTGACGCGATGCATGCCCGATCCCCAGGTCACCGGCCTGGTGGTGACCACGGGCTTGGTGTAGCGCGATGACACATGGGCATAGCTGCGCTGCTGCAGAAAAGGACGTGCCGGATCCAGCGGGCCTTCCTGCTCCAGATGCTGGCCAACATCGAGCCCCAGCCCGGAAACAGCCGGCCAGCGGCGAGACAATCGCGACAGATACTGCTGAAGATTCAATCCCGTACGGGGGTCAACCACCAGATACTCATCCACATCGGTGGCGATGCAGATGTCGAAATAGTGATAAAGCCCAGCCGCAATATTCGACATCACCCGCGCCCGCCTGCGCATCGCCGGCACGCGCGCCAACGGCTTGAATGGCAGCCGCAACACGTTGATATCGCCAACGCCATCCGGCAGCTCCTGATCATGGCCATCCAGCACAACGAAGAGATGCTTGCGGCCGAGGGCGGCTCCGTAATGCGCGATCCATTTCTCCAGGAACAGCGGATCATTGCGCACGGTCGTCAAAGCACAGATGTCCGCCATAGCCGTCTCCCTTGATGATTCAGCGCGGCTTCAGGAGGCCATCAGAAGTCACAGGCTGGGCCATCACATCCTCAACCCGTTGATAGAGATGACGGAAATCAAGCTCAGCCTCGGCCACGCGTCTTGCGTGATCACCCAGGCAGCGGGTGTGGGCTGGATCCGACAGCAGGACATCCAGGGCTTCAACAGTTCCCGCGAGGTCGCGCTCAGCCACCAGATAACCGGAACGTCCATGCTCCACCACATCCGGAATGCCCGCGTGACGCGACGAAAGAATCGCGGCTCCGCAGGCCATGGCTTCCTGGATCACGCTGGGCATGCCCTCTGTCTCACCATCATGGCCAGTCACAGCATGCAGGGCAAAGATCTCGGCAGCCGCCAGCAGGTGCCGCAACTGCGCATGGGATTGCCAACCGTGAAACACGATGCGTGACCCAGCGCTGGAGCGCGCCGCCCGGCGGCGACAGGCCCGATGGAGAGGCCCCTGGCCCACCAGGTGCAGGCTGGCATGGGGATGCTTGGCGGAGAGCCGCAGAAAGCTCTCGATCACCAGCAGGGGAGACTTCTTCTCCACAAAGCGGCCCGCAAACACAATCATGCCGGCTGTCTTGGCCCCTGGGCGGAACTGCTCGGTATCCACCCCACTGGGGATCACATGCAGATTGGGATGGGCCAGTCCAGCCGCTGCAAGGTTGCGTGCCAGAAACGACGACACACAGAACACACCGGCCAGCTGGGGCATCATGCGCCGATAGCCGCTCAGCCGCCAGCGACTGCGCAGATACTTGCTGGCATCCCGGCCGCGAAAATAACTGAACAACGGCACACCCAGCTGCCTGGCGAGCGGCCACATCAGCACAGCCTGGGAGCCGAACTCAGCAAGAATCACATCCACCGATTGATCCCGCAGAAACGCCAGCAGCCGCTGCCGTGGTTGACCGAAGGGCACCAGGGGAGATCGGTAGCGCCGCCAGTTCCGCCAGAGATGGAACGGGGTGAGCAGCAGGTCGATGGGGGAAGCACACAGCGCCTGCCAGCGCGAGAACAGCGGCCGCTCCTCCCCTTCCGCCGGATCGCTCCGGCGCCAGCAGACCACAACCGTGTGGCCTCCGCCCAGCAGGCGCACATGCCGCAACACAAAGGTTTCGCTCTTGCGCGGGAAGCGGCTGGTGGCGATCGCGATCCGCAGCGGTGGTCTCGATGGCGCCATCAAGCCCGTCCCTGGCAAGCCACCAGGCCATCCAGGGCCTGCCTGAGCCTGTCCGCTTTCGGCGGACCGTCCAGCGGTGAGGCCAGGTCGAGCGGCGCCCCGAGGATCAAGCGGTGGCAACCGAAGGGCAGCGGCACGATCGTGCGGTCCCAGGAGTTGATGCGCAGCATCCGCGATGCGGTGAAGGCCACGGGCACCACCAGGCAGGCCGACTGTTCAGCCAGGCGGATCACCCCCGGTTTGATGGTGCCCACCGGCCCCTTGGGCCCATCGGGGGTGATGCACGCCGAGGCTGGCGCTGCCAGCCAGGCCAGCAGCTGGCGATAGGCCCGGGCACCGCCGCGGGTCGACGATCCACTCACCAGGGTGATGCCGCGCAGTCGGGCCGCCACACCCACGATCTGGGCATCGCGATGGAGGCTGAGCAGGGCAGCCAGGGGCCGCCGCTCATAGCGCCGCAACAGCGGCACAAAGAACACATGACGGTGCCAGAGGGCATAGATCACCGCCACGCGCTGATCATGCACCAGCCGATCCACCTCCGGGTGGGCCTGAACACGAATCCGGGAGGTGCGCAGCACCAGCTCGCCATAGATGTTGAGCACCACCCCAGCCAGGGTGGCGAGCGAGGGATTATTGAACAGCTTGCGCTTGCTGGCCAAGGACGCAACCGGCAGCAGGTGGGATCCAGTCAAAACCCCCGACAGGATGGCCAGGGCAGCCACCCCATCGGGGGTTGGAGGGACGAGGCAAGGCCAGGCGGGCCCGGATTCAGGCCGAACCCACGCCGGTGTAAGCGCCGTAGAAGAACAGACCCACCACGAAGATCACGGCCATGCCGCCGGCAGTGGCCACCAGCCAGAGGGGGAGCACACCTTCGGTCCAGCGGGAACGCCAGGCCACCGCGGGGCGGCCATCAGGCAGACGGTCGGGAATGCGACCGTCAGGCAGGGAGGATTTTTTGCCGCTCATCGGGAGCTCCGGATCAGTTGAAGAAGTAGCTGGTGAACAGCACGCCGGTGACGAACACCAGCAGCAGGCCCAGGTACAGGCTGGTGCGGTTCAGCTCAACCGGCAGGTTGTTCGGGTTGGGGTTGCGTTGCATGACGGCAGACCTCAGCGACGAATGAACTGCATGGCGGCCAGGGC
>Ga0164293_10006075_pt1 | contig 10281 bp, 9 predicted proteins | sample GEODES118metaG_FD_111487 | JGI IMG/M metagenome (GOLD analysis project Ga0164293, IMG submission 111487) | Eutrophic lake water microbial communities from Lake Mendota, Wisconsin, USA - GEODES118 metaG | ecosystem: Environmental > Aquatic > Freshwater > Lake | place: USA: Lake Mendota, Wisconsin...
ACGCGGGCGAGTTTCTCGCCCAGGTTGACCGCGTCGTGTATGCCGCTGTTGAGCCCAAAGCCGCCCAGCGGGTTGTTGACGTGCGCCGAGTCGCCGGCCAGCAGCACACGGCCCACGCGAAACTGCTGGGCCACGCGCTGGTGCACGCGGTAGACGCTTTGGTGCACGATGGGGTAGGTCTCGTGCGCGGGCGCGCCGATGATGCGGTTGATGGTGCGGTGGGCAAAGGCCGGCGCCAGCACCTCTTCGTCGCTCAAATCGTCGCGCACGGGCGTGGTCATGCGCCACAGGCCGGGCGGGCCGGCGTCGGGCATGCGAAAGAAGGCCAGCCATTGTTCGGGGTCGCTGATGTAGGCGTTGTCGGCATAGCCCAGCGGCTCGAAGTCAAAGGAGGTGCTGACGACGGTGTAGCGCTCGGGCCAGGTGTAGCCGTCAAATGAAATGCCGGCCGATTTGCGCACCGCGCTGCGTCCGCCATCGGCCCCCACGAGGTAGCGGCCCCTGACTTGCACCACGCCCGCTGCGGCGCGGGCGCGTGCCACCACCTCATCGTCGGTCTGCGTGAGGTCCAGAAACTCGTGGCCAAAGAGCACCTGGGCATGGCTGTAGGCCCTGAGCTTGTCCAGCAAGATGGGCGTGAGCCGGTGCTGCTCGAGGTGCAGGCGAAAGGGGTAGGGCGTGTCGTTTTTGAGCAGGTCCAGATCCCACTGCGCGATCAGGCCGTACTCGCGGTCGCGTGACTGCCAGTGGCGCACCTTGATGCCGGTCTGCAGCATGGCATCGGCCACGCCCTCGGGCTGCAGCATCTCGAGCGTGGGGGGGTGAAAGGTGCCGGCGCGCAAATCGAGCGTGGTGCTCGGCTCGCTCTCGAGCACGGTCACCGGCACCTGCCGGCGCGCGAGCTCAAGCGCGCACAGCAGACCGACCGGGCCGGCGCCGACGACGATGACCGGCAATGGGGGACTGGACGCGAGAGTCATGGTTTGTGGCCTTCAAGGCGCCGTGTGGGGTGCAGGATTTAGCGCAGGCCGACCCGGCCTTCGACGCCGACCTGCCCGATGTTGTTGGTGGTCCAGACCTGCAGCGCGTCGCCCTGCTCGGTGCAATGGACATGAAAGCCGCCGATGTCAAACGTCGGCTTGAGGGCGCGAAACTCGAAGCTGGCCAGCGCGCGCCCGGGCGCCACCTGGGTCTGCACCAGATGGAGCATCAGCGTGGCCAGCAGCGGGCCGTGCACCACCAAGCCGGGATAGCCCTCGACCTGGCGGCAAAAGTCCACGTCGTAGTGGATGCGGTGGCCGTTGAAGGTGCTGGCCGAATAGCGAAACAGCATCACCGGATCGGCTTGCCAGGCCATCACGCTTTGGCCTTCGCGCTCAAAAGCGTGCTCGCCCGCGCGGGCCCGCTGGCCAAGCTCGCGCAGGGCCTGCTTTTCAGCATCGCTGGCCGCATCGCGGTAGACGATGTCCTGCTCTTCCACAAGCAACGCGTCGCCGCCGCTGGCATAGCGGTGCTGCACGGTCACGAACACCATGCGCCCGCTGCGGCCGGTTTTTTCTTCGATCTTGAGGATCTGCGAGGTCTGCGTGACCGCCATGCCCACGGCAAAGTCGCCGCTCCATTGCAGGCGGCTGCCGGCCCACATACGCCGCGGCAGCTCGACCGGCGGCAAAAAGTCACCGAGCTGCGGATGGCCGTCGCGGCCCAGGCGGGACTGCACTTGCAGCGGCGCAAAGTAGAGCCAATGCCAGCCCGCCGGCAGCGCGCCAGCCGCCGGCTCGCGCATGCGCTGGGCATCGCTCATGAGCGCGGCCATTTGACGCGCTTGCACCGGGCTCAGGATGTCCTGGGTGGTCTGTGTGCGGCCGACCCAGTCTTGCAGGTTCGCTGGGGTGGGGGGCTGTGTCATGGTGTGCGGGTGGCCAGGCCTTCAGTAGGAGCGGGGCATGCCCAGCACGTGCTCGCCAACGTAAGACAAGATCATGTTGGTCGAAATCGGCGCGACCTGGTAGAGCCGGGTCTCGCGGAATTTGCGCTCGATGTCGTACTCGGCCGCAAAGCCAAAGCCGCCATGCGTTTGCAGGCAGACGTTGGCCGCTTCCCAGGATGCATCGGCCGCCAGCAGCTTGGACATATTGGCCTCGGCGCCGCAGGGCTTGCCCGCATCGAACAGCTCGCAGGCGCGGTAGCGCATCAAGCTGGCCGCCTCCACGTTGACGTAGGCGCGTGCGATCGGGAACTGGATGCCCTGGTTCTTGCCGATGGGCCGGTCGAACACCACGCGCTCTTGCGCATAGCTTTTGGCGCGCTCGACGAACCAGTAGCCATCGCCAATGCATTCGGCTGCAATCAAGATGCGCTCGGCGTTGAGTCCGTCAAGGATGTATTTCAGGCCCTTGCCTTCTTCGCCGATGCGGTTTTCCACCGGAATCTCGAGGTTGTCGATGAAGATCTCGTTGGTTTCGTGGTTGACCATGTTGCGGATCGGGCGCACTGTGATGCTCTTGCCCACCGCTTCGCGCAGATCGACCAAAAAGACCGACAGGCCTTCGCTTTTCTTCTGCACCTCGGCCAGCGGCGTGGTGCGCGCCAGCAGCAGCATGTAGTCCGAATGCTGCAGCCGCGAGGTCCAGACCTTTTGGCCATTGACCACGTAGCGGTCGCCCTTGAGCGTGGCGGTGGTTTTGAGTTTGGTGGTGTCGCTGCCGGTGGTCGGCTCAGTCACGGCCATCGACTGCATGCGGATTTGCCCGCTGGCGATGCGCGGCAACAGGTCGTCCTTTTGTTTCTTGGAGCCGTGGCGCACCACGCAGCCCATCACGTACATCTGGCCGTGGCAGGCACCGGAGTTGCCCCCTGCGCGGTTGATCTCTTCCATCACCACGCTCGCTTCGATCAGCGACAGGCCCGAGCCGCCGTACTCCTCGGGAATGAGGCCCGAAAGCCAGCCGGCCTCGGTCAGTGCGGTGACGAATTTTTCGGGGAAGGCGCGCGCCTCGTCCACTTCTTGCCAGTAGCGCGAGTCAAATTGGCTGACGACTTGCCGCACACCTTCGCGCAGCTCGGGAAAATCATAAGTGTTCATGGTCATTTGGTCATTTTGCAGATGTGGCGTACATCTGCCCTCCTTCGACGTTGATCACCGAGCCGCTGAGGTAGCTGCACAGCGGCGATGAACAAAACACGGCCAGCTCGGCGATCTCGTCGGGCTCGGCCAGCCGGCCCATGGGGTAGCGGCCGGTGAGCTCGCGCCAGCGCTGGGCATCGCCGAGCAACTTGGTCGCCTGCTGCTCGAGCAGCCCCTGCATGCGGTCGCTGCGGGTGGGCGCGGGGTTGATGCCGAAGACGCGCACACCCTGCTTGAGGCTGTCGCCGCCGATGGCATGGGTAAAGGCCATTAGGGCCGCGTTGCCGGTCGAGCCGCAAATGTAGTCGGCCCGCGGCATGGCGCCGGCCAAGCCGATGATGTTGCAAATCACGCCGCGGCCGCGCTTTTGCATCGCTGGCAAGAACACCCGGGTCATGTTGATGTAGCCCAGCACCTTGAGCTCCCAGGCCTCGCGCCAGCGGGCCTCGCCCACGGCCTCGATGTCGCCGCCCGGGATCGCGCCGGCGTTGTTGACCAGGATGTCGACTTCACCCACCTGCGCGCCCAGCGCCTCCGAGGAGCCCGAGACCCCCAGGTCGAGCAGCACGGTTTGCGGCGCCGCGTGGCCGGCTTGCGCAAACCGGGCCAAGGCCTTGTCCAGGTTGGCTTGGTTGCGCGCCACCAAAATGGGTTTTGCGCCCTCGCGGGCAAATGCGAGCGCGATCGTCAGGCCGATGCCGCGTGAGGCGCCGGTGACCAAGACGCGTTGGTCTTTGAGTTTGAGATCCATGGTGTTGTGCTTGTTATAGGCAGTTGGGGGTCGGTTGGTCTCAGGCGCTCGCAGCGGGCACCTGGGCGGCGTACCAGTCGGCGATCTGGCTGCCGGTCATGAAGCCCACCTGGGGTGACTTCATCAAGAGGTCGAGCATGCGTTCGAGGTACTCGAATCGGTGCGGCACGCCGATGAGGTGGGGATGCAGGCCGATGGCCAGCACGCGTGGGTGGGTCTTGGCTTCGCGCTCAAACAGCCGCAAGGTGTTTTCAAGGCGCAGGTACATCTCGGGCGAGCTGTGTTTTTCGACCGCGTAGATGATGGAGTCGTTGACCTCCACGTTGTAGGGCACCGACAGCAGCGGCCCGGCCTTGGTGTGCATCCAGCGCGGCACGTCGTCGACCACCCAGTCGCACACGTAGTCGACGCCCTGGCGCTTGAGGATTTCAGGCGTGTCAAATGATTCGCGCAGGCCCGGGCTAAGCCAGCCGCGCGGGCGGGTGCCCGTGAAGGACTCGATCATCTCTAGCGCGGTGACGATCAGCGCCTCTTCCCCCTCGGCATGGTTGAGGGCTTTTTGATGCACGCCGTGGCCGATGAACTCCCAGCCGGCCGAGTGCATGGCCTGCGCAGCGCGCGGGTAGGCCTGGATTACGCCGGCGTTGAAGCTGGTGGAGGCCGGCAAGCCGCGTGAGGCGATCGCCTCGATGATGCGCGGCAACCCGGCGCGCATGCCGTAGTCGGCCCAACTGAAGTTGGGCACATCGGGAATGGTCTCCTTGCCATGCGGGGGCGTGATGATGGTGCGCGGCATGCTCGCTTCGAACTGCCAGTGCTCCACATTGACCACCAGATGCACCAGGATAGATTTGCCATTGGCCGGTGCCAGCGCCGGGCCGTCGTTGGAGAACAGATAGGGGATACGCGGGTTAGCCATAGGTCAGAGGAGAATTTAATTTGTACACAATCGATCTTAGAGCGGCGCTCCATCGGGCCGGGCCAATACGGCCAGGGCTGGAGTGTGGCCTAGGGGTATTGGGATGGGCCTGCGACAAAGGCGTCGCTGCGGAGCAGACTACGCCCCGGACACGCGCACCGGGTGCCGGTATCGGGCTGATGCGCCGATCTGTTTTTATCAACCTTGCAAGGAGCTTTTCATGTTTGCTGCACGTACTCTGACCGCCGCCGTGCTCGGCCTGGTCGGGCTGGTTCAATCTGCGATGGCCATCGGCCCGATGCCTGCGCCCATGCCCACCCGCGAAACCATCACCATCGGCTACGTCAAGGTCGGCCACGTGTCGCCGCTGCACCTGGTCGAAGAAGAACTCAAGAAGATGAACATCGACGTCAAGCGCGCCGAGTTCGTGCGTTACGCCGACGCACGTACCGCGTTGCTGTCGAACTCGGTGGACGTCAGCGCCGTCGGCCCGGCCGATCTGGCCATTGCTGCGAGCCAGGGTTCGCGCAACATCATCGGTCTGACCGGCGTGGCCACCTCGCCCAAGTACCTGGTGGTGCGCAAGGGCGTGACCATCAACAACTGGAACGACCTCAAAGGCAAGCGCGTGGCCGTGGCCCCGGGCTCTGCCGTGTGGTTTGCCTGGGCCATGACCCTGGTGGAAAACAACATTCCCTACAACACCTTCCAGGCCATCAATGTGCAAGGCGGCGGTACGGCTTTCGTGCAAGCGCTCAAGCGCGGCGACGTGGACGCCATCTTGAGCTGGGAGCCCTTTGAGTCGGGCGTGGTCGCCGAAGGCGCCGCCTACTTTGCCACCAACTTGGTCGATTACAGCAAGTCGCGCGCTGTGGGCTCCGAGCTCGGTCTGCTGGCCGCTTCGGGCGAGGCTTACAACAAGCGCCGCGAAGTCATTCGCCGCTTCCTGTGGGCTTACCTGAGCGCCGAAGAGCGCATGGCCAAGGATTCCAACCTCTTTATCAACACCTACTCGGCCTATACCGGCTTGCCGCTGGAAGTCACCCGCGAGTCGCACAAGCTCATCAAGCTCGGCGGTATCCTGGACCGCGAGCAGGTGGCCCGTCTGGCTGAGGCGTCCTTCAAGCAAGGCGTGATCCAGACCGACGTGACCAAGGTGGCTGCCGAGCTGTTTGACGACAGCCTGGCGCGCGAGATCCGCGGTCGCCGTTAAAGCGCGCGAGCGCAGCAAAAGCCGGCCTGTGGGCCGGCTTTTTTGTGGGCGCCTGATTTCAATGGCCACGGATGGTGTGCAGGATCGAGAGCTTCATGGCGTTAAAGGCCGGGGTCGCGGTCACGTCGATGTTGCGCGGTCTGGCCAGATCGACCTTGATCGTGGTCTCGATGCGGCCCGGCCGCGCTGACATCACGTGCACCGTGTCGGCCAGAAACAGTGCCTCGTCGATGTCGTGGGTCACGAAGATCACGGTGGGCTTGAGCCGATCCCACACCGACAGCAGCAGCTCTTGCATCGACAGCCGGGTTTGCGCATCGAGCGCGCCAAAGGGCTCGTCCATGAGCAGCACTTTGGAGCCCAGCGTGAGCACGCGGGCAATGCCCACGCGCTGGCGCATGCCGCCCGACAGTTGGATGGGCAGGTGGTTTTTAAAGTCGCTCAGCCCTACCAATTCAATCATCTGCTCGGCCCGCTCCTTGTACTGGCTCGGGCTCTGGCCCTGGGCCTTGGGGCCAAAGACCACGTTTTCCCAGACGCTGAGCCAGGGAAACAGGGCCGCTTCCTGAAACACGACACCCCGGTCGGGCCCGGGTGCTTCCACCGGCTGGCCGCCCACGGTGAGCGTGCCCGAGCTCAGCGGCTCGAAGCTGGCCACCAGGTTGAGCAAGGTGGACTTGCCGCAGCCCGAGGGGCCGAGCAGGGCGACGAATTCACCGGGCGCAATGTCCAGGTGGATGTCCTTGAGGGCTTCAACCGGCGGGTTGCCCGGATAGGTCTTGTAGACCTCTTTGATGTGAATGTGCGACATGGCTTGGGGTCCTGTAAGGCGGTTCAGTGGTTTTGCAGCAGGCGCCAGCGCAGCATGCGGCGCTCGGTCAGCACGATCAGACGGTCGCTGAGATAGCCCATCATGCCGATGGAGGCCATATCGGCCAGCACGATGTCCATGCGCCCGACGTAGTAGGCGTCCCACAGCACATAGCCCAGGCCCGACTTGACCGCCACCATCTCGGCAGCGACCACCGCCGTCCAGGCGATGCCCATGCCGATGCGGATGCCGGTAAAGATATTGGGCAGCGCTGCCGGCAGCACCACGCGGCGCAGCAGCGTCCAGGAGCTCGCGCCCATCATGCGCGCTGCGCGCATCAGGTTTTTGTCGACATCGCGCGCGCCTTGCGTGGTGTTGACCACGATGGCAAAAAAGCCACCGACAAAAATCAGCGAGATCGATCCGAGGTCGCGGATGCCGAAGACCGCAATTGAGAACGGCAACCAGGCGGTGATGGGAATGGGGCGCAGCACCTGCACCATGGGGTCGGCCATGGTGGCCACCAGCCGGTTCCAGCCGATCATCAGGCCCAGGGGAATGCCGACCACCATGGCCAGTGCAAAGCCCTGGATGACCCGCACGCCGGAGTATTCGACGTTGGACCACCAGGTGCCCAGATAGGGGTTCAGGCTCATGGCGCCGGGTTTGCCAAAGATCCAGTCGTACCAGGCATCGAGCACCAGGGTGGGGCTGGGTAGCATGGCCTGCATGCCCGGGCGGCTGCCGATGACTTGCCAGACGGCAATCACGATGGCCGGAATGATCAGGCTGAGCAGGCTGAGGTTTTGCGGTTTTTTCACAGGTGGCTCCCGTGCAGGGTTTGGGGAAGGTTGGACATCACAGCTCGACCGTGGCGAACTTTGCGGGCAAGATGATCTCGACCATCTCGCAGCCGTCGGAGTAGTCGATCACCTGGTGGCGTATGCCCGGTGGCTGGATCCAGCAGGAGCCGGCGGTCATCTTGACGCGACCGGCGCCCTCGTATTCGCCGATCATCCAGCCCTTGAGCATGTAGAGCATCTGAAACTGCACACCGTGGTAGTGCGGAATGCTCACCACCTTGGGGTCGCACTTGCCGAGCAAGCGGATCACATGGGCCTGCACCGCGCCACCAGTGGCTTTTTCCACGCCCAGATCGCGGTAGGCGGCGTAGCTGCGCAGACCGGTCTTGAACAGGGCGTCCTTGAGGTGGCTGGCCATGAAGGTCTGCGGCTTCCACACGATCTTGGGCGGCTTGCCGGGTTTGGGTGACTTGGCCGGTTTGGCCGCAGCTTTGGCGCGGGCGGGTGCTTTGGCGGGCGCAGGCTTTTTAGCGGGCGCGATTTTTTTTGCAGCAGCCTTGGGCGCAGCTCTGGTGCGGGCAGTAGCGGGGGTGGTTTTGCGGGTGGCCATGGCGGGGTTCTCCGTCAGTTGCAAATAAGCGATCAGGCAATGCGATCAGGCCGAGCCTTGCGGGCGCAGCTCAATAAGGTCAGGGCAGCAGTTGGGCTCGGCCGACAGCGCGTAGACCACGGCCTGGGCCACTTCGTCGGCCGTCAAGGCCTTGAACTTGCGGGTGGCCACGGAGGCGAGCACGTCGGGGTGGGTGCTGCCCGCGCGGATCTCGGTGTCGACCATGCCCGGTGCCACCTCGGTGACCTTGATGCCGTGGCCTTGGAGCTCGATGCGAAACGAGCGCGCCAGGGCCGACAGCGCGTGCTTGGTGGCGCAATACACCGAGGCCAGGCGGTAGACCTCGCGCGCGGCAATCGAGGACATGAAGACGATGTGGCCGCGCTTCTTGCTGTGCACCATGCCCCGTGCCACGCCTTGGGTCACGCGCAGCGCGGCAAGCACATTGGTCTGAAACATCCACTGGTTGTCTGCCGGCGTCAGGTCGAGGATGGGCGCATAGCGCAGCACGCCGGCGTTGTTGACGAAGGCGTCGAGCTCGGGCGCGAGCGCGTCGATCTTTTGCACAAAGGACTCGTCGTTGAGATCGCCCGCCAGGGTGCGCACCTGGCCGGCTGGTAGCGCTGCGGCCAGGGCATCGAGCGCCTCTTGCCGGCGGCCCAGCGCGATGATGTGCGCGCCTTGCTGCGCCAGTTGCAGCGCGCAGGCGCGGCCGATGCCGGCCGAGGCGCCGGTGATGAGGATGGTTTTTCCTTGCAGACTCATGCGCACTCTCCTGGCGTTCATTGCCCCCGGAACTGGGGCGGGCGTTTTTCGGCGAAGGCCTTGCGGCCCTCGATGTAGTCCTGGCTGGCAAAGCAGCGGGCCACCGCCGCATCGACGCTGGCCACGTCGGCCGCATGGCTCGCATCGGCCTGGCGCATGGCGACCATGGCCTGCTTGGCCGCGGCAATCGTCAGCGGCGCATTCTCGGCAATCAGCGCGGCGGTCTGCTGTGCGTGCGCGAACACGTCCTCGTGCACCGATTGCACGATGCCCAGTTTGAGCGCTTGCTCGGCGCTGTAGGTGCGTGCGGTAAAGAAGGCCTCGGCCGCATTCATGGCCCCGAGCGCGCCCACCAGCGAGCGCATGCCGCGCCAGGCATAGCCCAGCCCGAGCCGGGCCGCCGGCATGCGAAAGCGCGAGCCGGCGCTGCAATAGCGCAGGTCGCAGCTCAGCGCCATGCCCAGGCCGCCGCCAAAGCAGATGCCGCTGATGGCCGCGATCACCGGCCGTGGAAACTGTGCCAGCGCGGTCTGTACCTGGTCGACCGCACGGTCGTAGGCGGCCACGCCGTCGGGGTTGCTGCGCTGCTGCTCGAATTCGGAAATGTCGGCGCCTGAGACAAAGGCCTTGTCGCCCTGCCCGCGCAGCACCACAGCGCGCACCGACTCGTCCTGACCCAATTGTTCGAGCAGCGCACCGAGCTGGCGCCACATGCCCAAGGTCATGGCGTTGTACTTGGCCTCATTGGCCAGCACGATGGTGGCGACCCCGCCCTCGACGCTGTGCAGCACCTGTGCCATGGCTCAGACCACCCCTTGCGCGTGAAAGGCGTCGATGTCGGCCTGCGCGTAGCCGGCCTCGCGCAGCACCTCGTCGGTGTGCTCGCCCCAGTTGGGCGCGGGCGCCACCACCTGGGCCGGCGTGCGCTCGAGCGTGACCGGCTGGGTGATGTAGAGCATCTCCTTGCCAAAGCTGGTGGTCATGGGCGCCGTGACGTTCAGGTGCTGCACCTGCGGGTCTTGCATCATTTGCGGCACGGTGTAGACCGGACCGGCTGGCACGCCCGCGTCGTTGAGGCTGCTGATCCAGTGCGCCAGCGGCTGGTGGCGAAAGATCTCGGCCAGGTCGGCGTTGAGGCGGGCGCGGTTTTTCACGCGCAGCGGCTCGCCCTGGTAGTCGGGATCGCTCAGCCACTCGGTCTTGCCCAGCAGCTCGCACATGCGCGTCCAGCTGCCCTCGCCCGAGGCGCCCAGGTTGAAGCAGCCGTCGCTGGCTTCGAACA
>Ga0164293_10006081_pt1 | contig 10278 bp, 8 predicted proteins | sample GEODES118metaG_FD_111487 | JGI IMG/M metagenome (GOLD analysis project Ga0164293, IMG submission 111487) | Eutrophic lake water microbial communities from Lake Mendota, Wisconsin, USA - GEODES118 metaG | ecosystem: Environmental > Aquatic > Freshwater > Lake | place: USA: Lake Mendota, Wisconsin...
ACTACCGGTAGGCGTTCAACGATCGATTTAACTTGCTGTCGCCACGGTTCAAACAAACGGCCGTCGTCAAAATCGAGAACCTCTAAACCGCCGCTGATGAGTCCACAAACTAACCCAACACCATGGCAACCATGCAAGAACCATTCCGATAGTTCATCATCGTTAGCAATACGACTCTGGTACGGCTTCCAACTGTCCAATGCTGGCTCCTTACTACCGTCCAATCGAATTGGAACAATACTGATTCCGGCGTCTCGGTACTCCATTGCGAGTCTATGCACCGCGAACCGTTGGTTGGCAGCATGTTGGAATTCAATCGTCATGCCTTTTGTCATTTAGATAAACCTTCTCAAAGAACATGCGGATAGAAAAACGCGGTGCTTTCTTGCCATGTTTGTCCTTAACCAAGCTGGTTTGGCGTTGGCCGCTTGGTTTGCTTTGACGCAATCTCTTGATTTGCTGCTTTGCCTCTTTTGAGTAACCAGCGGCCTAATTCGCCTTCGGCAATTCGCCATGTCGGGCGCTTGGATTGGAGTCGCCTAGCGATGTTCACCGCTGGCAGTTCGCCCGAATGGATCTGCGCGAGAATCGTTTCGTCATCGCATGCCAAAACTTTGGCAGCTTCTTGGATTGTGTAGTATTTCTGATCAACCATTTTCGCTCTCCGGTCTAACTGTTTGCTTCTTTTCGCCACAGTGAGAGATGTTACGGAGTACACAAATGAAATCACTCCCTACTAAAAATTTAGTAGGGTGAAGGCCTAAGTTTTTTCACGAAAAAACCTGCAAGAAACTGTCATTTCGTGCAGGTTTAGTAGGGTTTTTAGTAGGGGGTACTTCCTCACAGGAAAGGATTTTACGAGTGTTTAGCCCTCCGGTTTTGCTCGGCAGCGTAGTTCTCACTTCGTTTCTTTAGTTGCGCTACAGTCTCTTTGGATTCGGGGTGTCTTACTTTCCACTCCTCCGCAATTTCTTTATGAGTGTAGTGTTTGTCCTTGCATCGATTGCAATGCAATTCCCAAGGATCGGCAACAGGCTGATGTAGTACATCTGCCAACTCATCGAAGTTCTCAACACGAACCGAATTTGGCTTCGAATATCTATCGACTAACTTGCGGTTTGAGATGACACCGTAACCTTCGATCTCGTCCAGAGGATCTTTTGTTCCTTTTAATGCATTCGCTCCAAGTTCCGATATTCGCCATTTGACCGGGTAAACGATTTCAAATCTCGGAACTAGCTCAAGCTTCGGTAGAGAGGCATTTTCGAACCATCGCGATTCATGTAGTTCATAGGCTTCAACCCAAAATGGGTAGGCTTCAGAGAAAGCAGCAAATCCGATTTTTGCAAATCCTTTACGGCCTGACGCTTGGCCCTCGAACGCAAACCCATGCGGATGGTCTTGCAGCCGGTAGAAGAACTCAAATCTGTATTCCGTAAGGCCAGCATAGAATACCAATAGAGTGAGTTTAGATTCTCGCACCGTCATGTTGTCTCGATTTAGAACTTCCCATCGTTCAGGAACCTTACCGAGGAAGTCCACTAATTCATCGCGATTCGGAATCGTCATCACTTTGCGCCGCCTTTCACACTTAACATCGGCAACGCCCACTTGCGGAACAGAATCATTGCACTCAACTGGTTGAGCGAGGATGATGCATCTGGTTTCTTCATGATCGTTTCTCTAAAAGAAATTAGCTTCAAAATTGAAATGCAAGCCAATTTCTTTTGCGACCGTGACACGTTTGGTCACTGGTGAAATCCGCCTTCTCCAGCAAAACCTAAAAACGAGCGAGAAAACAGCTTCATCTGCAACCAAATCTGCGAACAGTACTGCATGTCACCTTGATCAATCTTGAATTCCACTGCTCAGTGTATCCACGTGGGTTAACGCGTTTCAGAGATCGTCAAACCACGCAGCAAAACATGCTAAACATTGAGAAAGAGGTCGCCACGATGAAGTGAATGACCGTCGGCGAACTTCGAAAACATTATGCAGGGGTCTTCCGCGAGAGTCTGCCTCCACACGACCTCACTGTAACCTTTTCGAGAGTAGCTAAGTACGACTCGAAAAGGCCATAGTAGGTTTCATTATCATGGGAGGGTTTGGCTGATGCACCCGATCGATTGCGGGCCGAGTTCGAGGGACAGGATAGCTTTGCCGTCACGGATTTCAGGGTGGATCTCCGTGTCGGTCCACTCATCGCGGTAGGTCGCTCCTTACGGCAAACTCCTCCACCGTGTCCAATGTGGTGGGACTACGACCGTTGAAATAACCCAGTTCTCGGCCTGGCAGTTCCGCCGCGAGCACCAAGAACACTTCGCTGACTTCGCGACCGACAGGCACCGTGATCCGGCTATCGCGGCTGACAGGTGTCACGGCCCGACGCGGTGCCTGCAAGCCGAAATGATCGACCAGATCGTTATTTTCCTTCGGCTCCGGCGGCGGCGTGATGAGGTTGTTCGCACCGGGCTTCGACTCGACACGAAAAGGAACCCCTTCAAGACTCACTTTATCGCGAGTGAACCGCGCTCCGCCATCGAGCACCGCAGTGTCGTTTTCCACGCGCATGTAGGGACGCTTCAGCAGCAAGTCGTAATGGTCATTGAACGTAAGTGAGAGCGGCTGAAGATCCGGGCGCTGCGACGGCTGCTTGTCTTCCGCGAGCGCCGGGCCAGCAAGTTCAGGCGATGCCACCCATTCCAGTCGTCGCAGCTCGAACCACGAATGTGAGTCATTGCTATCCAGAAGCACCCGCAGTGCAGTCGGCTTCGCCGGGTAGGGCCGCTGCACGACCAGGCGATGCCACAGACCGTCCCTCACCAGATCCTGAGCGGAGACGAGTGTCGTTGCGCTCAGTTTCCCGGCAGCATCATTCGCCAACAGAGCCAGGAGAATCGAGTTCGCCCACTGAGCCCGATATTCGAGAACCAACCACTGACCTGGCGCGTGCTCGCCTGTCGTCCAGGGCCGCTCCCATCGCATCTGTTTCCCCTTCGCCATCGGACCGGAAAGCGAAAAGCGGAGACCATCCTCAGAACCAACTTCGAATGCGGCAGGCAACCGTTCCGCCGGAACGAGACCTTGTCGAGCCTTCCACGATGCGGCATCGAGTGGTGGCGAAAGCTCTTCGGCATGGAGCACGGCCAACGGCGCGAGCAGCAGGGCGGTAAGGAGCGAGAAGGTGTGTTTCATGGTGTGAAGGACATCTTTCATTTGGACAGCACATCGACGTTGTTCACAGCTCCGTGCAGATACGGTTTCAAAGCGTCGGAGGTAAGTTGCTTCGAGGCATTGGTGTCGGCTTTGAGATAGGAATTGAAGAACAGAAGCGTGACCGCACGGACGAGGGGTTGGACATCTTCGCGAGTCGGAGACGGTGTCGCACGACGCTCCACGCCAGTGGAGTCGGTGAAGTCGAGGTGCTTCGCATTGGCGAGCCAGATGAACTTGTGTGGTCCCTGCGGCCACAGTGCGAAAGCTTCGCGGCGATTGCCCGCTGTGAGGCCATTTTGCTGCCTATCCTGGGTGCCAGAGATGCCCAGCAGCGGCAGTTTCAACGAACCGAAGCTCTCACTGATGAAGAATGGCTCTCCGACGCCTTGCGGCGAAAGTGCTATGCCGCATTTCACGCGCGGATCGCCTAGTTCGGGGCCGAGTCCTTTGCCCGGTTCCACGCGCGGCGTGAGCCAGTCCAGCGCAGGCCTCATGCCGCATACAACCATCGTGGTGAAGGCTCCGAACGAATGACCCATGACGCCAACGCGTTGCCGGTCGAGCTTTCCACGGAGCTTCTCATCCGTTCGGTTCCATTCCTCAGCACGGTCAATCGCAAAGCTCACATCCTTGGGCCGAGCCAGAACTTCCGCGGAATCATGGATCATCGCATCGAGATTCTGCATGAGTCTAAAGCCTTGCGTCATCCGCTCGCGATTGCTGCCGATATGTTCGAGGCAAAAGACCACGTAACCATGTCAAGCGAGGTGCTGTGCCTGCGCGTAATGCGTATCCCAATCACCACCCGCACCGTGTGAAACGATGACCACCGGAAATGGACCTCCAGTTGCTGGCACATGCACCTTGATGGGGACTTTGCGTCCGATGGGAGTTGAGTCCTGACGAAGACGCGGCGCAAACTGTTGCGCACTGGTGCCGCCAGACGCCTTCGCCCCAGCACGGGAAGAGTCGGTGAGATTTGCGAATTCGATTGTCTCCGACGCTAACGGTCCACGCGCTGAGAAATCGGCGGCGTGCAATGCGGCGATCGGAGCCAGCAGCAGGCCAGCGAGGAATGTCAGGCTGTGTTTCATGGGTTCAATACTTTCGGTGCTTTGAAGCAGTGGCTTGCCGTGCGGGTTAATCGCGGAAAGTCAGTCGCAGTGATGTCTCTCGGGGCAGCGTGGTATTGAGCCAAAGCGTGTGGCCGTCCCATGCGTATTCGTGGGTGGCGAGTGCGTCGCCATTGAGTTCGATGCGGGTGAGTCCCTTCGGAGCTTGATGAAGCTCGAAGACGGGATGCACGCAGGGTGTCGTTGGCTTGATCGTGAGCGAGACGATCGGCTTCTCGACGGTGAGGAGCGTGGCACGGCGCTCGGTGTTGTAGGACGGCGTTTGAAGGCTCGCGCCCTCGGCCTCAACTTTCGGCGGCGTGGCGAAGCTCCGGGACCATTCGAGGAGACACGCGTCGTCGGCGTCGCTCAGGCCGATAAGCCAGGCCCATTTCTCGACCTGCATCTTGCGCGTGACGCCGAGGGCATCGGGCATGTCGGCGGTGCGGCTTTCCAGGGGCTGCGGACGACGGTGGCCCCAGGACATCATGGCGTTGTGCGCTGGGGTCATCGAGGCGAGGTCGTCGATGTTGATACCGGTGGGCTTGCGCCGGGCGAGCGGCAGATGATTGCCCCAATAGAACGGCGTGACCATTTGGCCTTGGCTGTAGAACGGGCGGTAGGCGGTGGAGGGCAGTCGCTTCCAACCGGGGTTGAAGTAGATCGCTGCGAGGGGCTCGCGGGTGCCAAAGCGGATGCGGAAGAGCGGCGGCAGTTCGCCCGAGAGCAGCTTCTCGTAATCGCGTTCCTGATCGAGCATGGGAAACTTCAACTCGCGCTTCGTGCCATCGCGAAAGAGAACATCCAATAGGTTCTCCGGCAGCACGCGGAGCGGATAGGCGGCGGGCGGCGTGAGGATGAGAAGCTCCTCGATCTCGTATTCGGCCTTGGGTTCGCTTTGCAGCGTGACGGTGCGCGAGCCGAACCCATCAGGGTAGAAATAGAAATCCTCTGTCACCGATTCGCCCCAGACCTTGTAGTTGAGGTCGCAGGGCTGCGCGGTCCAGCGGACGTGGACGCGGGCGGCGGTGGATTCGATGATCTCGACGCGGCTGCGGCGCAGTTCCTTGTCGGAAGCGGCGTCGACGCAGTCGAGGCCGTCGGGTCTGCGCGGTGCTTCGGCGAACTCGAAGTTCAGCGCGGTGTTGTGTTTCCCGGCCCAGAAGGGTGTGTAGGCCGCGCCGCGCCAGAAGACAAAGCGCGAGCCGTTCGGCAACGCGACCACGACATCCTTCCGCTCCGGTGCCCAAGCTTGGTCATACGGAAGCTCGGTCACCTCGTCCGAGCCGGAATAGGAGAGCAGCGGGTAGTCGTAGCGCAGCTTGGTCTCAATGGCTCCGAAGGCGGGCAGCTTCGGCGTATCCTGCACGAGCATGGTCGTGATTGTTTTGTGCCAGAGTTCACGGCCCTGCGCATCACGGATGGTCACATGCAGCGTGTCGCGACGCTTTGTGAATGCTGGAGGCGGCAAAGCGATCTTCAACTCTGCGCGAACGTCCTTTGGCAAATCCACTGCGGCTTTGGTCGGTCGATCCGGCGAAGATTCGAACCACGCGAGCACCTCTGCGCCGCGAACCTCCTCTTTGCTGGAAAACGCCGCGATGTTCACCTGGGCCTGCTGCTCAGGGCCAAGCACCAGCCAGTCCGCAGGCGGCAAAACCGCACCGAGATCAACGGGATTGATCACCGGATCAGCTGCGGCTTCCGCATCTGCCTCCAGAGCCGGGCGCTCGACCTTCCAGCGGGCTCGCTCAATGGCCTTGCCGTCCTTGTCTTTGGTGAGCAGTACTAGTTCCTCGGGCGCGGGCGAAGTGGCGAAGGTCGCGCGTGCGGTGAAGGGAGAGTTACCGGAGACATCAAGCGCTTTCCGCTCCACTTCCTTGCCTTCGCGATACGCCGCGAGCCAGTGCTCTGGTGCCGGTCGAGTGTCGCTGGCGAACTGCACGATCACCGGCGTCAGGCCAACGCGCTCCACGCCGAAGGGCGGACGCCAGGGATGCCCCGGATCGAATTGAAAGCTCGTCGCGGAGGTCACATCGTCGCGCTGTCCGGCCACGCTGCCTGGATGCTCGAAGAGAAAGCGGATGTCCTCGGCCTTCAAGGCCTCGTCGTAGATTTGCAGTTCATCGAGCAGGCCACGCAAATGCGAGCGAACATAGCGCCAAGTGTCGCCATCGGCGCGGCAACCGATCCGCAGCACACTGTCGGGCGCATCGGGCTTCAGCGTGAAATCGGATCCCCGGAACGTGCCTTTGTCAGCCGGAGTCTTTCCCTGGCCGTCCACATAGAGCGTAAGATGCGGAGCCTCCGCCGCGCGATACGTCACCGCGAGGTGATGCCATCCGCCGTCGTTCGGCACGAGGCCGTTCGAGGCGCGGAAGTTCGTGATCCACTCGCCCTGTCCTTCGCCATGCACTTGCAGCCCCTCGATGCCGAAGACGCCGAAGAACTTGTCAGGCGCGGCGGTTAGATCGGCGCGGCCTTTGAAGAGCACCGGCATCTCCGCGTAGTAGTTCCCCACATTGACCCAGGTCGCGATGGTGAAGTCGCGGCTGAAATCAATCGCCGAAGGGTTCGCCAGCTCGATGCCCGCGTTGACCTTCTCGATCACCACCGCGTTCCCGACGCGGCCGGGAGCAAAGGAAGGCGCGAGCTTCCGATCGACCGGCCGGCCATCGTGTTGACCGGTAACGTCCTTCAGGTCGTCATCAAAGCGAAAATGCGCGACGAGGTCCGCTTGGGTGGGTGATGCGAAAGCGGCCAGCAGCAGGGCGGTGAGGATCGCAAATTTAATCATTCCATATTCCTCAAAAAAACTTCGTCACTCCGGGCTGTGGCGGAGGGGTGAGCTCGATCTTGGTATCCCAGTCGAGGTGGTCAGGAACGAGTTGCTGCTGGGAGTTGAGTGCCTGCTCCCACGTGATCTCCTGCCCGGTGTAGGCGGCCATGCGGCCCATCAAGGCCATGAGGCTGGTGTGAGCCATGCGTTGGCCATCGTTGATGGGCTTGCCAGCACGGATGGAGGCAAAGAACTCGTCATGCTCTTTCTGGTGCATGCTCTCGCGTTTTCCACTGAAGGTCCACGGATTCGCTCCGGTGATGAATGGTGCCGGACCTTTTCCAAGGGTACAGACGCCGTCGGCACCGATGATATAGTCGGCGTTTTCCTTGTGGCAGCCATCCTGGCAGCGCAAACCGAGGAAGCCGCGCACGCCGCTGGCGTATTCATAGATGATCTGGGAGTGGTCGAAAGTGTTGCCCTCACCGGGGAATTGCCGTCCGCCCACCCCCACGGCTTTCACAGGCATCTCGTCGTCGAGCCACCAGGCCATCTTGTCCGCGCTGTGGCCGCCAGAAAGGCCGATGCACATGTCTCCGCCGAGCCAGACAAAATCGGACCAGTCACGAATCTGCCACTCGAGATCACTCCACTCCGGACGTCGCTCCTTGCCGTAGTATTTGTTGAAGCTCTGCCGGTAGTAAGTAGCATAGACGGTGCGCACCTGGCCGATGGCTCCAGCGCGTATCTGCTCACGCGCGGCGCGAGCAGTGTTGTCATAACGCCAGCAGAAGCCGGAAAGGATGCCGAGCCCTCGTTCCTGCGCCCGCGCGGCGCTGTCGAGGAAACTGCGGATGCCTGGGGCGTCCACGGCGGCGATGCATTCGGCAAAGACGTGCTTGCCGGCATCAATAGCTGCTTTCAGGTGCTGCGGGCGAAAAGCGGGCGGTGCGGCGAGCAGGACCACGTCCACATCGCTGGCGATGACTTTTTGATAGGCGTCGAAACCGAGGAAACGGCGGCCCGCGTCCACCTTCACACGCTCCAGCGAATGCTGGCGCAGTTTCTCAAGACTGCTGGCGAGACGATCCTCGAACACGTCACCCAGAGCGACGACGACGCTGTTCGCATCCGCCTTGAGCGCTTCGATCGCCGCAGCCGTGCCTCGACCCCCGCAACCGATGAGTCCGATGCGCAGCGTTTGCGTGTTCGGCGCGGCGGAAAGGATGGAGGGAAAGGCCAGGCCGCCCGCCAGCGCACTGGCGGCGGATTGATTGATAAAGTCCCGGCGGGTGGATTCGGCGGTGGTGATGTTCGTATTCATGGTTTCAGGGGTTTTGAGTGGGTACGGAGTTGGGTTCGGCCAGGAATTTTTCGTAAAGCGCGAGCGGCTGGGACATCGCCTCGTCCAGTGGCGTGAGGACGAGCCGCACCTGCGCCGTGCGCACATCGCCGGGCACAAGGTCATCGCCAAAAATGAGGAAATCCACCGCACTGTAGGTCGTGGCGCGGTCCTCGACGCGCGGTGTGTAGTAGCGAGCGCTGATGGCGGAGCAGGCGGCTCGTTTCATCATCAGCACCACGGCGTGCTTTTTCTCCGGGTCCGTCATGAATGTGGCCGGCTGCGCGTAGTGCCGCAACGGGAAGAAAGGGGCGACGTTCGCCTTGAACTCGCTTCGCTCCCAGCGCCCGTCCAGCGGACGCCGCGCCGCGTGCGCATCGCGCGGAAACACCAGCGAGCAGCCGCGAAAGACCTCGCTAAACTCCGGCACCACGAGGTCCGCCTCCGGCGACTTCCCGCCGCTTGAGCGCCGCTGTAGATAGACGTGCGGAACCATCGCCATGTCGAAGTAGCTCGGCAGCAGCAGTTCGTAGCCCGCGTAAGTGCCCCTGGCCCGCAGCGTGAGGTGCAGGTCAATCGTGTCCGGCCCGCTCACAGTGTAGCGCGCGGTAATCTCCCCCTGATGGTCCTCCGTCGCTGGCCAGAAAATCTCCACCGCCGTGTCCGTGGCTTTCACCTCGCGCTTGTTCAGCCGAGGCGCGCCCATGCCGAGATTGACCGACATCAGCTTGAAAAGATTCAGCAACGAGTAACGAGCATCATTGACCTGCTTCCCGGACGGCTTGTCCACGAGCTGCGTGATGCCGTGATACGCCCCCTCCGTCACGATGCTGCCCGACATCAACGGCGTGTCGAAATCGAACCCACCGGTCGCGGCGTTCTTCGTCAGACGCACCGGTTCGGCGGCGTGGAGTGTGGCCAGCGGCGTGAGGATGAAAGCGGTGAGGAGAGTGAGGGTATGTTTCATGATTCAGGCGAGGATCTCCTTGATGATATGTCCATGCACGTCGGTCAGCCGGAAGTCGCGGCCTTGGAAGCGGTAGGTGAGCCGCTCGTGGTCGAGGCCGAGTTGGTGCAGCAGCGTGGCGTGGAGGTCATGCACGTGGACGGGGTCGCGCACGACATTGAAGCCGAGGTCGTCGGTCTCGCCGTGGCTGTGGCCTCGTTTGAAGCCGCCGCCGGCGAGCCACAGCGTGAAGCTGCGGTTGTGGTGGTCGCGTCCGTCATCGCCCCCCTGCACCATGGGCGTGCGGCCGAACTCGCCACCCCAGATGACGATGGTGTCGTCAAGCAAGCCGCGCTGTTGGAGATCGGCGACGAGCGCGGCGCTGGCGCGGTCGGTGGCCGCGCAGTTCGTCCGCAGTTCCTTGGTGAGCGCCTTGTGCTGGTCCCAGGCTTCGTGAAAAAGCTGCACGAAGCGCACCCCGCGCTCGATCAGGCGGCGCGCGAGGAGGCAGTTGCGTGCGTAGCTAGATTCCTTGATATCCTTGATGCCATACAGGTCGAGGATGTGCTGCGGCTCGCCGCCGAGGTCCATCAATTCGGGCGCGCTGGTTTGCAGGCGGTAAGCCATCTCGTAACTGTGAATGCGCGCCGCCGTCTCGGGATCGTGATGCTCGCCAAGCGCGAGGTCGTTCAGGGCGCGCAAGGTATCGAGCGACGCACGCTGGGCTGCCGCATCGACGCCTTTGGGATTGGAGAGATATAGGATCGGATCGCCCGTGCCGCGCAGGGGCGTGCCGGCAAAGGTCGTGGGCAGGAAACCGCAGCCGTAATTGCTGGCACCGCCGCTGGTGCCCTTGGCGCTGGCGAGCACGATGTAGCCGGGC
>Ga0164293_10006082_pt1 | contig 10276 bp, 8 predicted proteins | sample GEODES118metaG_FD_111487 | JGI IMG/M metagenome (GOLD analysis project Ga0164293, IMG submission 111487) | Eutrophic lake water microbial communities from Lake Mendota, Wisconsin, USA - GEODES118 metaG | ecosystem: Environmental > Aquatic > Freshwater > Lake | place: USA: Lake Mendota, Wisconsin...
GCACCCAACCAAGCCGGGGTGAGCCATAGGCCGGTAGCAGAGGCCGCAAAAGCCGCGAAAACCAACCAAATCGCTTGTTCGCTGGCGTAGTTGGGGTGACGTACCCACTTCCACAACCCGGTGTGGGTAAACCCAACTCCGTAGTAGTCTCCCAACGGCTCCCCGGCTGCCAGGCGGCGGTGTTTCTCGGTTTGGTAATTCCACTGCTGTTGGTCGGCCACGAACTCCAGGGCCAAGATTACCAAAAAGGCACCGGTCAGAAGGGCGTCCAAGGACGTCAACGCCGATCCATCGGCGGTCCATCCGTACACAATGGGCAGGGTAAACAACAAGATCAATCCTTGCTGGTAAAACGAAATAAAGAAGAAGTTAAACAAGGACCACTTCCACGGAGCATTGAAGGCGGGGTTGGCGCGCAACAAGGCCCACCGGTAGTCTTCGTCGCCTTTCCAAGGAATCCACGAATAGCCACCGCGTCGGGCAAAATTGAAAGTAAGCCGTGCGCCCCACAAGGTCGCCAAGACGGCCATCAACGTGGGACGGGGTGCAAACTGGCTGGCGTCAGCGGCCATCCAAACGTACGCAACCGGGATGACGCTCCACAATTTGTCTACCTGGCTGTAGTTTTTTGTGGCCTCTCCCAACAAGAAGCATACCGACGCCACCGCCACGTACAACCCCGTGAGTTTGTACAGCAATTCGACTTGATCCGCCCGGAAATCAGGCATTTGGACTCCGTAAACCAAGGCAGTTAAGGCCACCAGCCCTACCACCAATCCCAGGATCGTTTTTACCATAGTGGCCAAAAGTAGGTTTTATCCGACATTTGACCCAATGAAAACGAAAGAGGACTACCGAAGTGTGGTTTTGGTACTTGCCTGGCCGGAAACCACCGCACGCGGTGAGGAGAAAGTCGTTCGCTGGCTCAAGAATGCCGGTGTTTTCCGAAATACCAACCTGCGGGTGGGCCACGCGGCCATGGCCTTGGTGCAGTTAGGTCGCCCGGAAGTGGACTATTACGACTTTGGTCGGTACATCACGCCTCGGCCTTTTGGACGCGTTCGCAGTGCCGAAACCGACCCCAAGGTAGCCATGCCGGCCATTGCCCGCTGGTCCGACGACGGAATTTTACTCAATCCCGATGAAATAGGCATTGCCATTGAATCCCGGGGGGCGGCCACCCACGGAGATGGGCCGCTCTTGCTTTCGGTTTGCCGCGGGATCGATTACCCGTCGGCCGTCGCTTTTTCCAAAGGATTGCAAGAAGAAGGCTACCAGCGGTACGGCGGCTTGAGCCGGAACCACACCAATTGTTCCCGGTTTGTGTCCGACGCCATCCGAGCCTCCTTGCCCGCGGGGCACACCGTCCGGCGAAAACTCCGCTGGCCCATCAGCTACAAGCCGGCACCCGAACACAATGTGGCGGCTGCAGCCACCGAAGGGATTTGTTTTGCGGTCTATCAAGGCCAGGTACAAACGTATGTTCCGAACCGCTGGAAGGCCATGTTGAATTTGTTCTTTGGATTGTTAAAAGCGGCTTCCAAAACCCATGCCAGCGCCTTGCGAAGCGACTCAATCCTGGGACAAGTCCACGAACCCCCTCGTCCAGATACCATCCCCCCCCACGCCCAATGGTTAGGCGGACTGGGGGAGGGAGCTTGGCATGTGTTGGAAGCTCTGCCCGATGCGGTTCGCATGGAGCGCTTGGATGTGAACGGTCAGCGGGAGTTCGAAGGGTTTTTTGAATTGCCTGCAATTGAAGGCAAACAGCCGCTTTCGGGCAATCTAGAACGTTCCGTTCTTCGCCTGCTCAACGACACCCACCACGGATGGATCACGGTTTTCTACGCCGGCAAACTGCATCGGTTGCGTCGGATTCCGGTGTAAATTTGGGCCTACAAAAATCGGCATGAACCAGCACTCCAGACCCCCCATGACCTTGGAGGATGTTTTGGTTTCCGGATGCGACGAACGCATTTTCACGGACCCCACAACCCACAAGAACAAGTATTTCCTCAATCCGGCCCAGAGCAGCGGACTATTTCAGCGGGGCAGTTGCACGTGCGGAACCTTGACCACCAGCGGACTTCAGTCTGCCGAATCCTTTTTGTCCTCGTACCCCAATCGGTTGTACGAATCGCTTCTGGCCGAACAAGCCGGACGCATTCGGTCGCTTTTTTCTCCCGTAGACGAATTTGACGTCTTTTTTGGGCCCAGCGGCAGCGACATGATGTACCTGCCCTTGCTTTTTCAGGCATTGCTCAAGCCCAACCAGCCCATTGTCAACATTGTCTCCTGCCCCGAAGAACTGGGTTCCGGTTCCAAATTGGCCGCAGAAGCCAAGTACTACGCCGAATTCAATCAATTTGGCGAGCGGGTTGAAAAGGAAGCGTTGCTGCACCCCGAATTAACCGCTCGGGTAGACTACCTGGCCGCACGGGGAGACGATGGTTCCATTGTCAATCGCAAGCAAGCCATCAAAGACATTGTCCACCAAAATCCTCGAGCGGCACTCATTGGCAACCTGGTGTTTGGATCCAAATCCGGCATTGTGGACGATTTGGACATTGTGGACGAAGTGGATTCCGACGTGATGTGGGTGGTGGACATGTGCCAGTTTAGAACTGATAACGCCTTGGTTCACAATCTGTTGAAAAAAGGGGTTATGGTTATGATTACCGGCTCCAAGTTTTTCCAAGCGCCTCCGTTCTGCGGGGCGTTGCTGGTACCGCGGGTATGGACCGAAAAATTGCGCAATGTCCAGCAGTGGGGCAAAGTGGCCCATTTTCACCGCTTGTTTTCCGCCTACGACATTCCCGCCAACCTTCCCGAAATGCGTGCTCAGTTGCCCTACCGGGAGAACCCCGGGCTGCGTTTGCGGTGGCACATCGCTCTGGACGAAATGGAGGCCTACGCCCAGTGGCCGTCCGACGAATCCAATCTCCTCATTCGGAATTGGAACAAGGCGATTTCCGAGCGTTTGGCCCAGTCGACTTTTTTTGAATTGATGCCCGACCAGTCCCTCACCAACGACAGCATCGTGTCTTTCCGCGTGCAGGTACAAGGAGCCTTTTTGGACAATGCCCAACTCAAAACCTTGTTTTCCACCTTGGTCAACGCCCAGGTTACCGGCCTTGAAGGGTACACCAATGTGTTTATTGGGCAACCCGTTCAATACGGCGACCGGTCCTTCATTCGGTTGGCCATCGGTTCCTACAATGTGCGCAAGCAACTCGAGCAAGGCGGTTTGGAACTCAAAAACGACTACCGGTTGATCGAACTGCTGGAGGAGTTTGCCCAACGCCTGTTTGGGGCATGAAAACCGACCCCCGGACGGCGGGAGCCATGCTCCAAAAAGCGTGGTCTGAAGGCCTTCTTCACCCGGATACCGATCCGGCCGCTCTGTTTGTAGACTGGGATGTTTTGGAACACCGCCTGGAGTACCTCCAAGCGCAGTGGCCCCTTTTTCACCACGCTATCGCCATCAAGTCCCAGCCCCATTCGGGCGTTCTGTCCCACCTGGTCCATCGCGGATTTGGATTGGAGGCGGCCTCCCTGGAGGAAGTGAAACGCGCGTTGGACGCGGGTTGTGCTGCTTCCAAAATTGTGTTTGACTCCCCCGTGAAGACACGCGCGGAATTGGCCTGGATCCAAGCCAATGCCGCTGGCATGTACGTCAATGTCAATGCCTTGGAGGAATTGCCGCGGCATGCCGAGCACCCCCGGTACCGCATGGGACTTCGGATCAATCCGGAAATCCATACCGGTTCTCCGGCCCTGTTTCACGTCAGCTCCAACGCCTCCAAATTCGGCGTGGCCCTCTCGGAACGGCCTGCCTTGCTGGACGCCTTGGTGCGCTACCCTTTTTCCGGCCTGCACCTCCACAGCGGCTCGCAAATCACCGATTTGGAAGCCCAAATGGATGCGATTCTGGCTGTCGTTGCATTGGCCGTAGAAGCCAACGCGCTGCGCCAAGAACGGGGCATTGCTCCCTTGGATTGGATCGACATCGGCGGTGGTCTGCCTGCATCACCCTGGGAGGGGATGGGGGCCTACGCCGAAGTCTTTTTCCGACGCATGCCGCCCGAATGGTTGCATGCCTTTGCCTGGCACACCGAATTCGGGCAGTGGGTGCATGCCCACGCCGGATGGACCGCAAGCAGATTGGAATACGTGTTGCAGCGCGAAAATGCCCCCCACGTGGCCTATTTGCACGTCGGTGCCGATCTTTTTCTGCGCGACGCCTACACGCAGCCCCGGCCCTTTCCCTTGCAGCCGTTGGATGCCAGCGGAGAACCCCTCTCTGGAGTCCCCATCCAGCTCTACGACCTCGCGGGACCCCTCTGTTTTGCCGGGGATTACTTGGCCCGGTCCGTTGAACTCCCGGTTCTCCACGAAGGGGACTGGCTGGTCATTCACGAGACCGGAGCCAATGCCTACGGTTTGTGGTCCCGCCACTGCAGCCGGGACATTCCCGCTGTTCTGGCCCATTCGTCCAACCGAGGTACCCTGGAGAAACTGAGCGACCGCGTTGCGATTGCATATTGAAGTCCGCGCAACGGCGGAACCAAGTGGTAAGTTTTAGGCGTTTCGCAGGATGTGAACCTGCACCAGACCCGTTTCACGTGACGGTGTCACATGGCCTATTTTGACCCATCGTTGCCCGCTGGCGTGTGCCAGGGCCTCCAATTCCGCTTCCGCGTCAGGAGCAACGGCGGCCAGCAATCCTCCGCTGGTTTGCGGATCAAACAAGACCATCAATTCTTTGCCGGAAAGGCCTTCAAAATGAGCCGTGTGGGCAGAAAAGTTGCGCGTGGTGTTCTGGGGAATGCAAAACGATGCGGCAAAAGCATCCAGCCGGTCTTCGGGAAGCAGCGGCAAGGACTTCCAGTCCAACGTGGCTCCCACACCTTCGCTGGCTTTCAAAAGTTCCACCAAATGACCGCCCAGACCAAAACCGGTTACGTCGGTGAGGGCATGAACACCGGAAAATTTGCCCAATTCCATCCCAAATCGGTTGGATTCCAAGGTGGTTTTCAGCAGCCATGCGCGGTCCTCGTTTGTGGCCAACCCCTTTTTCATGGCCGACGCCACCATGCCAGTGCCCAGGGGCTTGGTCAGGTACAAGGCGTCTCCGGGTTTGGCTCCTCCGTTGCGCTTCAAATGCGCCAAAGGGACCAAGCCCGTAACAGCCAAACCAAACAGGGGCTCGGGATTGTCCACGCTGTGGCCGCCCCCAAGAGCAATTCCCGCTTCCAAACACACGTCGCGCCCGCCCCGAACCACCTCGGCGGCCACATCGGCCGGCAAGAGGTCTACCGGCCAGCCGAGAATCGCCAAGGCCACCAATGGTGTGCCTCCCATCGCGTACACATCGGAAAGGGCATTTGTGGCCGCAATGCGACCAAAGTCGTACGGATCGTCCACAATGGGGCCAAAAAAGTCCGTCGTAAATACCAAACCGCTTCCATTTCCGAGGTCAACAACGGCGGCATCGTCGGCGTGTTCGTGTCCTACCAAAAGGGAAGAGGAGACGGCCCGGAAGGCGTCGGATTGCTCGGAAAAAGAGCCTTGGAGCACTTGATGCAAGGTGGCTGGAGCCATTTTGCACCCGCAGCCAGAGCCTTTGCTGTAGTGGGTCAGGGGTTTCACCCGGCAAAGGTAGGGGACAGGGCCGCCTGAACGAGGGCCTTGCTCGACGTCTCCTCTGTTTGGCCGGTCCAATCCAGCACGTGGGCCACCGTGGATGCCGTTTTGGACATGCTGTGGTCGTACGTTTGGTCGTAGTACCGCAGGGCCAGGAGAGCGGCTTGGTCCAACCGGCCTTGGTCGATGGCTTCGTGGGCCACTGGAATCCACTGCCCGCCCAATTTTCGGGTCAGCTTGGTAAAGCCATCTTTGAGTTGTTCGTGGGGCGCTTGGCCGTAAATCTCCGCCAAATGGACAGCGCGCTCCTCGGCAGAACGGACCACTTCCAACCGGGGGGCGGCCCGCAGGTGCATAAAAAACGACGGCTGCAGCCACACTTTTCCGATGGACTGGGATTCGTCCTCTACCCAAATGGGTTTTTGGGAGTCCAGCGCTCCCAACGCAGCAGCTAATAGGTTTTCAAAATGTTCCGACGTGGGCTGGTTCCCCAGTCCCACATGCCCAAATGTCGACCCGCGGTGATTTGCAAGGCCTTCTAAATCAATTACTTGAATTCCTGATTGCGCCAAGGTCTTCAAAGCCTCGGTTTTCCCGACCCCGGTCCGTCCGGTCAATACCCGGTAAGGGCGCGGTTCCGCCAGCGATTGCAACACCCCGCGTCGGTACACCTTGTAACCGCCCTCCCACCGGCGCACCCGGTATCCGGCCACCCCCAGCAGCCAGGCCACGGAACCGCTCCGCATGCCGCCTCGCCAGCAGTACACTTCCAAAGCCTTTTCCCCGTGGGCCAACCGATCGACTTCGGCCACCATCGCCGCCATTTTTGGGCCAATGCGTTCCAGCCCCAGACGGATGGCCGCTTCTTGTCCTTGTTCGGCGTAGCACAGCCCGACGTCGTGGCGTTCTTCGTCGTCAAACAGGGGCAAAGACACTGCGCCAGGCACATGGCCCTTCTGAAATTCTGAGGGGGATCGAACGTCCAACAAAAGCATGCCCGAAGGTAGTGCCTATATTTGCCTCATGGAAATCCGTTTTCCCCTTTCCAAGCGTTTGGCACTTCCCCGTTTCCTATTTATTGGAGGTGTTTTGGGGTTGTTGGCATTGCCCTCGTGCATTCCGACGTCCCACAAATTGCTCGATCAGTCCCGTGCTCTGCGTTGGCAGCAAGACAGCTTGGCTTTGGTTGCACAATTGGATAAGGTTTCCGAGGGAGAAAAGGGGCAAGCCTTGGCTGTTGCCCGGTTGGATTCGGTCAATCGTTCTCTTCAGGCGGAGTTGGAAACAACCCAGCGGCTGTTGAACGATCAGGTGCGGCGCGCAGACACCCTCTTGGGCCATGTGCAAAACGAAGCCGTTCTGAGGGATTTGGTCCGATTGGACTTGGCGGAGGCACAGGCGGCCGCTGCCCTGCACCAAAAACGAGCAGATTCTTTGCTGGTCGAAGTGGAGTTTCTCAAGCAGCCCAAACCGACAAAGCCGGCTTCAGCCAAACCCTCCCAAGGCGGAGCGGGGGCAAAGCCGACGCCCCGGAAATAAACCCCAAAAGCTCCATGGAACGGGTGCCCTTTTTGTTTACGGAAGGGTCAAAATCGATTTGATCAACCGAAGCCGGTGGGTGTGCCTACGTTCTTCAAAGTTGTAAATCCCATGCTGGTCAATGCCATCGAGGCGTACCTGCCCGGAACAGTGGATGATTTGGTCCGGTCGAACGAGTATTCCCACGTGGATGATGCGGCCTTCGTCGTTGTCAAAAAAGGCCAAATCGCCGGGTTTGGCCTCTTCCAAAAAGCTCAAGGTTTCCCCTTGGGTGGCTTGTTGGGAGGCGTCCCGAAGGAGCGTTACGCCCGCTAGCCGGTAGACCATCTGGGTAAATCCGCTGCAGTCCAAACCAAAGAGGGAGCGCCCGCCCCATTGGTAGGGGGCATTGAGAAACAAATAGGCGTGTAAAAGCACTTCGTCGCGGGACCGCGCAGGTTCTGCAAGCCGACCGTGGTAGTAAAAGGTTTGGCTGCCCAAACTCACACGGCCTGTAGCCGCGTCGTAGCCGGGCAAGTAACTCCCTGCAAGCAGCACCCGGGCTTTGGTGGCGCGGGATTCGTGTTCCAGAAGCTCCACGGTGTCGCCCACCATGGCAGGTTGCGACGCACAGTAGTTTTGAAAATCAAGTTCCCCCAGAGGAATGAGCTGGGAACGCAGCAGCCACCCTTCGTACCCGTCGTGCGCAAGCCGAACTTTGCTCCATTCCTCTTCGTTCTCCAAAACGGTACAAGCCTCCCCAAAGAGCATTTGGTTCACCATTTCCGAACGGTGACGCGGTTCGCTCCGTAGGGGAACCGCACTCAAAGGGCAAAGGGCGTGGACCATCCCTTGGGCTATTTCCGTTTCAAAAAACCGTTACGCAATGCGTTCCAAGACCAAGCCAGACGCGCCCCCTCCACCGTTGCAGATACCCGCTGCTCCGTACCGGGCGTTTTTCTGCTGGAGGACGTGCAACAAGGTGACCAAAATCCGGGCGCCACTGGCTCCCAGAGGATGGCCCAAGGAAACGGCACCGCCGTTCACGTTGCAGCGATCGGCTGAAATGCCCATCAAATCCATGTTTGCCAATCCCACAACGGAGAAAGCCTCGTTCAATTCGTAGTATTCGATGTCCGCCATGCTCAGTCCGGCTTTTTGAACGGCCTTGGGCACGGCAAGGGCAGGAGCGGTCGTGAACCATTCGGGCTCTTGGGCTGCGTCGGCAAACCCTTTGATCACCGCCAACGGTTGGAGCCCCAGGGCATCGGCTTTTTCCCGGCTCATCAACACCAAGGCAGCTGCGCCGTCGTTCAAGGTAGACGCATTGGCTGCGGTAACGGTGCCGTCCTTCTGGAAAACAGGGCGGAGGGTAGGGATTTTGCTAAAGTCGACGGACGTGAATTCCTCGTCCTGTTTTACCCAAACTTCATTTCCTTTTCGGTCCTTCACAGCCACCGGTACTACTTCGGCCTCAAAACGGCCGTTGCTCCAGGCGTCTGCACTGCGCTCGTAGCTTTGGATAGCGAAGGCATCTTGCTGTTCGCGGGTGTACTTTTTTTCGGTGGCGCACAATTCGGCGCAAACTCCCATGTGATTCTGGTCGTACACGTTGGTGAGACCGTCCTTGACCAAACCATCGACCAAGGAGATGTTGCCCAGCTTGACGCCGGTTCTGCCGGTGGGCAAGTAATGCGGCACCTGGGACATGTTTTCCATGCCTCCGGCCACCACAACCGAAGCGTCTCCTGCTGCAATGGCTTGGGCACCGAGCATCACGGCCTTCATGCCCGACGCACACACTTTGTTGACCGTGGTACACGGGGTGTTTTTGCCCAATCCTGCGCCCAAGGCGGCTTGACGTGCAGGGGCTTGGCCCAGATTGGCTTGCAGTACGCAACCCATCAACACCTCGTCCACCTCGTTGGGGGAAATTCCAGCGCGCTCTACCGCAGCGCGAATGGCCCATGCACCCAATTCAGGCGCGGGCACAGTAGACAGAGCACCTCCAAAGCTTCCCATGGGGGTTCTAACGGCAGAAACGACAACGACTTCTTTCATTTTCACGTGGCTTTTATTTCGACTAGGGTCGACGCGAAGGTACGACGTCGGCTTTATTTCTTAATTGTCGAAATCGGTGTATATTTGCACTCCCGCAGCGATTTTTGCGGGCTGAAGTCAGTCCTTCAGAGCGATTTTGGTGAGGTGGGTGAGAGGCTGAAACCACCAGTTTGCTAAACTGACGTACGCGCAAGTGTACCGCGGGTTCGAATCCCGCCCTCACCGCCAGAAAGACGAAGCCCGCAGCGAAAGCTGCGGGTTTTTCGTTTTCGGAACGAGCGAAGTTTACTTCGGTGGGCTCCAAAAACGAAAAAAACGCCGGTGCGAAGCAACGGCGGGTTTCGGCTTCTGAAGCCTCCCCCTCAACGGGATCAGCGAAGCCCCTCCCTCCGGGATCGCCGAAGCTAATCCCGCCCTCAACGCAAAGTTATATCCGTTCCGGCCGGGGCCGCTTCATCAAGAAGCGCCAAACCATCCATGCCAAAGCCGAATTGAATAGATAGAAAACGTACTTCGCCACGTAGGCAATGTTTCCAAAATGCCAATTTTGGACCAACTTCAGAACATTGTACACCTGCCAAAAAAACCACGAGTCGGCATACAGGGCCGGCGTATTGAACAAGCCGGAAAAAGCCAACCCCGTGATGGCGGAGGTCAAGAGGAATTTAGAAAAATCCTCCATTGCGAGGGGAGACGCCCAGAAATTTGAATAGCCCGCGTAATTCAAGACCGTTCCCAGTACAACAGCTAACACGATGTTGCGAAAATAACGAGCGTTGATAGGGGAGGGCGTACGGTCTTTCCGACGGCTCCAGTACCACACACTTACCGCGTTGCCCAGGAAGGTGATAGGGTAGGTGAGAAAGGCCGCCTTGTTTCCCAGGGCGTAGTCCACAAAGGCCGAGTTCACAGTGGCCGCCAGCCCGATGGCATTCCCCACGTTGTTTCTACGGGTCACAAATCGCGTGGCAAGCATGGAAACGGCCACCCCTACAGTGGAAAACCACCCAATGGGCCAGCCGTTGATCACCGTTTCGTGGTACCCCAACCC
>Ga0164293_10006083_pt1 | contig 10276 bp, 7 predicted proteins | sample GEODES118metaG_FD_111487 | JGI IMG/M metagenome (GOLD analysis project Ga0164293, IMG submission 111487) | Eutrophic lake water microbial communities from Lake Mendota, Wisconsin, USA - GEODES118 metaG | ecosystem: Environmental > Aquatic > Freshwater > Lake | place: USA: Lake Mendota, Wisconsin...
CCGCCACCACCGCCGCCGCCACCGCCTTGACCGCCACCACCCTGTGAGGCGACTGCGGGGCTCATGCCCGTGACGCTCTCCAAACCTTCCATGAAGGTGTTGGGGTTGACGCGCCACCAACGAGAGTGCAACTGACTGGCCTCAGGGAGGCGCTGCCGGAACATGATGCCCCACTCTTCGACAGAGTACTTGAGGGGCTTCTCGGACACTTGGACGATGATTTCCAGAACGTCCGCCAGACGCAGATCCCGCAGGGCGGGGTTGATCCGTACCGGAACATTGTTGAGATCCAGGGGTTCAGCCGCCTGCTGGGCCTGCTGGGGAGCCCCGGTCACCGGGTCCACACCGCCAACGCCCGGCGTCGAGAGAGGCAGATCCGCCTGGGAGTTGACGACAAAAGGTATGCCCTTCTTTTCCGGATCCCGGAGACGGGTTTGCTCGTCGAGGTACTTGACCACTTCACCGAGGGGAAGACCGTCGAACTTGATCTCGTTGATACGGATCGTGTCCAGTTTGTGATAAATGGCCTGGCGACCAGATCCGGTATAAATCCGATTGGTTTTCGCAAACGGATTGGCGATCGGCAGCTTGGACTTCGGCTGTTCCCAGTACTGCTCCACTTCCAAGAGCTTGTCCTTGTCGGTCAGAAGCTTCTCGCGATGAGCGCGGGTGTACTTCGACTCACGGATGATGTTCAGGTACTGGTAAGCAGGACCGTTGTCCGGATCGAGCTTGATGGCTTCCTGCAGTTTGGTCTCAGCGCGATCGAAGTGACCCATTTCAAAGGCGAGCTTTCCGTCTTGAACAGCAATGGCGGCTGCCAGCTTGTTGGTCTTGTCGGAAGCGATGTAGCCGAGCGCCTCCTCGGAGGGAACCCGACCGACGAGGTTGGCCAAACGCTGATCGTTCTCGCGCTTGAAATTCTTGGCCTTGACGTGGTTGGGGTCGACCTTGAGCAGACGCTTGACCTGGAGGTCCGCCTCTTTGTAGTCACCCGCCTTGGCTGCCGCATAGGCCAACGCCAGACGGCTGGAGGTGAAACCCTCAATGGTGATGTTGCGTTCCTTTTCGACGCTGGAACCCAATTCCTCGGTCAGATTCCAAGCATCCTCGTAGGCTTTGGCTGCCGAAGTCATGTCGCCCTGCTTGGCAGCAGTGGCAGCGGCCTCCAGCGTCTTGCGCAAGACGATGGCTTTTTCTTCGCGCCGTACGGCGATCTCACCGGCTTCCTGCGCCACAGCGCGGGTGGAGACGGAATCGAACGCGGCAATGAGTGCGACGAGACTCAGGATCTTCGAGACTTTCGTCATGGGGTTCTTCACGGGTTGGACTAAAATGGACATGCAACGAGCCGATTATGGGAATTACCTCGCCACGGTGGTACGCACGGAATTGGGCGCGGACACTACTAGTTCGTCTTTCTCGATGGCAACAATCTTGTAGACCGAGCCGGAGAGAGTGATGGATTCACCGACACGTTTTTGCGGGAAATCACGCCGATCGGCCTCATAACGGAGGTCTGCGGAGTATCCCTGAGTGCGTCGGAAATTCTTGCCTTTGGCCACGCTGAACGTCTCCCGAGTGGCGATGAGTTCGCAAACGAAATTCGTGGGGGAGTCTTTGGCGCCCTGAACCTCAACAAGGCGGAACAGTTGGTCTTTGTTCTCCGAACCCACGGCCACGGATTCGACCATGGCTCGACGCCCATTGAGCGTTTTCTCATAATCGCGACGAACGGAAAACTGGTAACGCGGCGAGTCCGGGGTGCCGGCAACCTGTTCAAAGGCCACCTCCAAGACGAGATCGTGGGCGGTGACGTAAGCCAAACCAGAGGCGCCGGTGTTAGGACGGGGCTTGGAGGGCTCCAAGCGTCCGCTGGATGCTCGCGTCCAAGTAATGGGGTTGAATGTGTAGTGGTCTTGACCCGCCAACACCGTCTGGCTGCGCTGGGAGACCCGTTTGAGTGCGGTCTGCGTCAGGTTGGTCTCGAGGTTCTCGGGAACCAGAGGTTTCTGCTTGGCTCCTGCCAGCTGCTGCAGGGCGTTCTCCAGATCGGTTCGGACCTGGGACACGGAGAAGACCAGTGAGATCGCCAGACCAGCAACGGCCAGAAGGACGACTCCCAGGACCAGCTTCTCGTATTGTTTCTTGATGAATTCCATGGGTTCCGGGAATTGCGGCCTAACGGCGGGTCGCCTTCGGAGCCTGAGTGACTGTCGGGGCGGGTGCGAGACGCACCACCTCGAAGCCTAGGGTGACCTTGATGGGTTTCTGCTCGAGAACGATATCACCGACCTTGCCTGCGGGCGTCGGCGCGGTCGGACTTGCTTGGGTCGGAGGCATGGTGCCCATCCCGGGACGCAAACCATAGCGGCTCATCATCGCCATCATGCCGGCAGCCGGGTTGACTGGGGCCGCCTCGGCCGATTCAGAACCGTCGCTGGAGGACCGATCCACATTGAGAGTCTTGAGGACGTAGGCGTTGGAAGCTCCCACGAAGCGGGTCAGCACTTCGCCGAGCTCAGAGCTGAAACACTGGAAATGCACTTCATAGGGATAAATGCCGGCACCGATCACCGTGTTGGTGCCGACTTTTTTGGAAAGGATGTCACCGGAACCGGCCAGCTCGTTGGTGCCGATGGCCGAACGCTTGATGTGGAGCAGCGAGTGGATCTTGGAGGCGAAGAGAATTTCTGAGAATTCGCGGATGTCGGTCAAGGCCAATACCAGCGGTTGGAGGGTGCTGGGAGGCAGGCGAAGTTCTCGGCGTTGAGCGTTGAACGTGAAATTGTACTTGGAGCCGGAACCGGAGGTGGAATCGGAGCTGGAGGGCAACTTGACACCTTTTCGTTCGGCCGAGCGTTCCAAATCACCAATGGTTCGGGTCAGCAGTGCCTTGAAGGTTGCGTCATCCAAGGTGCCCAAGGCGGGATATTGGGAGAACGTCGTCAAAGCCTCCGACTTCAGTTCGTTGAAGCGAACCTGTTCGGCCTTGGCCAATTCGATATTCTTGGCATTCGGGTAGGGCTCCCGTTTGACCAGCGTGTCGTATTCGTTCTTTTTGGCTTCGAGCTCTCCGGTGGCCGCTTCGGCCTCCGACTGCGCCGAGAACAGGTAGACGACCCCGCCTATCAGCAGGGCCACCGCCACAGCCAAGCTGATGACGAATGCTAGGTTGCGCTTGATCCAAGACATATCAGAGCTTGATGGGACGCTTGAGCTTGAGCTTCAGGGGGAAGGTGAAGGTCGCAGTGGTGTCATCGACCTGCTCAAGGTTGCCGGAGAGTTGGGTCTCCGACGCATCGAATAGAGGGTTTGCCTTGGCCATCTTCTCCAGATCATAGGCGATCTGACCATTGGCCTCCTGCTTGACTTTCTGGAGATTCACGGCCCGGATGCTCAAGTTCAACACGGCGACCTCATTGGTCGAGTTGGATGACTTGGCTTTGGCAGCGCCACCGGCCGCCGAACCGCCTTCGGTCGAAGCCCCGCCCTCGCCACCCTCGGCGCCGCCAACAGCCGTTTTGGGCAGGAGGCCGTAACGGGCCATCAGCTCTCGGCTCATGGTGATGACCTTGGGGCCTTCTTCTTCGGCCGCGGCCACCTCGGGCTTCGGGGGCTCGGTCGAGTAGAAGGTGTCGACCCAAATGCCCACGGGAACACCCAACTTCTGGGACGATTCCGCCTCGGTCGCCTTCAGAATGCTGCGGACCTCCGTGAGGATGTCGGGCCAATAGGCGCGTTCGCTCAGCCAAGCTCCGAGTTGATCGGTCTGCTTGTGGACCTCGGCGAGCTTGAGCTCTTCGCTCTTCAGCGAGGTTTCGATTCGGGCCAAAGGCTCGACCTTCTCGGAAATGGTGGCCAAACCCTCGCGACGAACCGTGGCTACCTTGCTGTAGAAGAGTCCCGCGGCCCACACCCCGGCGGCGGCCACGAACGCGGCAGCCACGAGGAATGGTTTCTTGGAGTTGAAATCCTGCCGGGCCTTGGAGCTCTTGGGCAGAAGGTTCAGTTCGACCGGGCAGTCGGCGATGTTGCGCAGCCCCAAACCCACCACTTCACCGAAGAAGGATGCGGATTTCTCCAACTCTTCGACGTTGACCGAAGGATCGATCTGAATGTTGCGGAACGGGCTGAAATATTCGACCGGCAGGTTGAGCTTTTCTTGGAAAAACTCGGCGGAGTAGGCCATGACCGAGCCGCCACCGCACAAGTAAACCCGCTGCGGAGCAGAGCCGCCTTGTTGGGTCCGGTAAAACTGCACCGTCTGGTTGACCTGCATGTGCAGGCGGGTCAGGACGTTGCGGGCGACCTTGGAGACGGCAGCCACCTTGGCATCATCCGGTTCTTCGTAAGCCCCGCCCAAACTGACAAAACCTTGGGAAATCTTGAATTTCTCAGCCTCGGCGAACGGCATCTTGGACTCGGCCGAATACTCTTGGGTGATGGTATTGGCTCCGACAGGGACCGTGCGAACGTAGAACTTGTTCTTCTCGAAGAGCAGGACGTTGCTGGTCTTGGCTCCGATATCGATCAAAAGGCTGCAACCCTCGATATCTCCGTAGTTGTAACGGAAGGCGTTGGCCAGCGCGGCCATCGACGCATCCACCACTTCCATCTTGAGGCCAACTGATTCGCCCACGGCGAAGAGCTTTTCAACCACCTCGGCCTTGATGGCCACCAGAAGCACCTCACGAGCTCCGTCGGCGGCGGTACCCAAGACCTGATGATCCCAGGCGCTTTCGGTCAGCGGGAAGGGAACGTTCTGCTGCGCCTCGTACTGGATGATCTGGGAGATCTTCGAGGCATCAACCGGGGGCAGTTTGACAAATTTGGAAAAGACCTGATATCCCGGAGCAGAGATGTTGGCCTGACGGGAAACAAACCCACCCTCGGCCAAGAGCTCACCCAAAGCGCGCTTGAGCACTCCGTCGCGGGCTGCGTCCTGGGAGCCGGGGAGCCCGAGGGCGCGGACGCCAAAGCGGAGGAGCTTCAAACCGCCGCCGTCGGCGGGTTCGAACTCGGCGATCTTCAGGGTACCAGCCCCGAAGTCGATCCCCAGAAACGTTTTGGCTTTTAGCATTTGGCTGTGAGCGCGTTCCGCGTGGAAATTCCAATCCTACAAGGACCAGAAAATGCTCGAGCGAGGCGTGCCTAGCGGCGAGCGATCACGGATGTAGCGGTCTAGCTAAAGAAAGCCGGGAGAAGGGTCAAACACAAAAGACGGTGGCCCGGCAAAACTTGTTCACATCTGTTCACGAAACGGGGCGGGTTCTACAGCGGTGATGCGCCTCCGGGAGCGAAGAAGCGGTGGCAAGCAACCTCTCAGAAGTCAGCCCCTGAAAATCAGTTCCGCTGCTCCTGGAGACGGCCCATCGGGAATTCCCCCAGATCGGTCACCACCCAGGTGGCTCCGGCCTGGCGGAGTTCATCCGGCGAGCCGCCACCCGTGCAAACCCCGAGACTCTGGGCTCCGATGGCTTGGGCACATTCGACGTCTCGATGCGTGTCGCCGATGACCAATATCTCAGCACCTTCAAGACGGCGGCCGAGCTGGCGCGAGGCCCGCTCGCGGGCGATGCGGGCCAGTTGGTTGCGGTCTTCGTGATCGTCGGCAAACGCACCGCACATCCAGTCTCCCCAAAGGGAATGAGCCCCGAGCTTGATCTTGGCTCCGAGTCGGATGTTGCCCGTCAGGAGGCCGAGAGCCGGAGGCTCCGGCAGCTCTTTCAGCGCCTGTAGAAACTGCGGGACCCCGGGGCAGATCTCACCCCGATTCTCCTGAAGCCGATGATCGAGCAGGAAGACGTAGGCATCGAGGAAATGCCGGATATCCCAGGAGCGACCCTGCAGGCCATGGCTCAGAAAAAATTCCCGGACGAGTGCCGTATCGGTGCGCCCATGAAAGTGGGTGCGCTCGGCCACGCCAGCGACGCCGTAGAGCAATTCGGCCGTCCGACCAAAGGCGTGCACGCCGGCTCCTCCGGTCCGGATGAGGGTGCCATCAATGTCGAACAATACCAATCGGGTCATGGGGATTTGAGAAAGGGATTTCTGAGCGGACCCAGAGCACGAGCTCAGCCCAAGCGGCCGGCTTCAATGTCAGGCCACAGGGGTTTGAGATCGGGATCGGCCAAGGCCATCGATTTGACGGCAGCCGGGTGCTTGGTGAGCTTGAAGGCTTTGACGAACCACTCGGCGGCGATTTCCATCCGGTCCGACTGGGAGCAGTAACAGGCCAGGTCGTAGGGGATCTCGAAGGCCCGTGGCCATCGACGCTGGACTGGCAGGAGTTGGTCGTAGGCTTCGAGGGTGCGTCCCAACCAGTGCAACGCTTGGGAACGGTAAAGCCAGCCCCACAACTCATCAGGAGCGACCTCCATGAGCGCCTGGGCGAATTCCAGGGCACAATCATGGCGCTTGCAGGCGCGCGCCGCGTGGAACCGCAGCTTGAGCACCTCGGGCAGTCGCTGGGCAAGACCCGGAAGACGCGCAATCTCCGCCTCGGCCTCGGCCGCCAGCCCCAGTTCAAACCAGCCTTGCGCGGCGCGCACGCCGTGCTCGACGAGCAACGTGTTGGAGAGGGATTCATTCACCGACAGGTGGATACTCTACCGGCCTTTCGGATGGATTTGAAGTGCCAAGCACGAAAACGGGTTGGGATTGAGAGTTTTCCTGCGGTGATGGAGGTTGGGCCTGCCCGATGCCACTGATTCTTCCGCTGATTGCCGCCATCGCCTTCGCCGCCGGTTCGATGGTCTTCAAGCGGGCCTTCGCGGAGGGGGCGTCGCTCGCTCACGCGGTGGTGGTGAACAATGTCATTCTGGGTCTGCTATTCCTGCCACTGATGGCCTGGGATCCCCAGCCGGTCCCGTGGGATCGCCTGCACCTGCCCTTCCTGACAGCCAGCACCTTCGTCGCGGGGCACTTGTTCAACGTCGCCGCCCTGCGGGTGGGAGATGTGTCCGTGGCCACGCCCCTGCTCGGAGTCAAAGTCGTGTTTGTGGCCCTCATTGCTCGTTTTGCATTCGGGTTGCCACTGTCGGACAGTCAATTGACCGCGACGGTCCTGACCAGTGCCGGCGTTTTGATCACCGGACTGACCGATTTCAAACCCGGTCGCCGAACCGGATGGACCACCCTGCTGGCGTTGGGATGCGCGGGATCGTTCGCGGTGACCGATGTCCTGATCCAAATGTGGGCCACAGAATTCGGGGTTCTCAACTTCCTGTCCCTGCTGTTCGGAGCTCTGGCTCTCGAATCGATCCTGGTACTGCCGCTCTTGGGCTTCAAAGCCCGTCCGGAGACGCGACACCGTTCCATTTTCCGGCAGGCCGCCGCTTCCCTGACGGCTCCTCCCAGGGCCTGGCGCTGGATCGGCCTGGCGACGGCCTTGTCCGCCATTCAGGCGCTGCTCATCACCGGCACCATCGCCACCTGGCGCGATGCCGCCGGGGTCAATGTCGTCTATGGAACCCGAGGACTGTGGAGCCTCGCCTTGGTTTGGTGGGCGGGCTCTTGGTTTGGCAATTCGGAACGTCGGGAATCCGGGCCGCGGGTGCTGCTAGCCCGGGCAATCGGGGGCGCCCTGATCTTGGCCGCGGTGGTCCTTTCGCTGCAATCAGGCTCCCCGGACCGACGGTGACCCGCCATCGACGACCTCAAGACCAGGGGTCACCCAGCAGGATCGGTTCCGATGACGTTCAAGGAACCGTTCCAGGCCCGGACTCGGACTGCGATCCGGGCGATCCGGGCGGACATCAGGGTGTGGCCGGAACGAGCTTCCACACCTCACCCTTGCCCGGGGTGAGGCCGATGTTTCCGTTGGTCAACACGTAGAGCTCCCCCTCGTTGTCTTGACCGAAACCAATGATGTAGGAAGCCACCTTGGAAGGCGTGCCCAGCTGCAGGGGTTCCACCGTCCAGGGGCCCGGACCCGACTTGGGCCGATGGGCCACCAGCAAGGTCCCGCCGGGTACTCCCCAGATACGTCCCCAATCGCCAAACACATAGTCTCCGGTCAATTCCGGCAGCGCTTTGCCCCGATAGACAAACCCACCGGTGACGCTGATGCCGTAGGCTTCGGGGTCTTTTTTGAACCCATTGCGGTTCTTGTAGACGGCCACGGGAGAGACGAAGGACTCGCCGTGGAGACCCGTTTGCGGAACCTCGGCCGGGGGTTTGTCGGCGGCCTTCGGGTTGAATCCGATGAATCCCTCGCGCAACCGCCACCCATGATTGCCCCCTTTCTGGATCACGTTGACCTCTTCCCACATCGTCTGACCGACATCGGCGGAGTAGAGGGCGTGGTCGCCCCCGCGGTCGAAGGACAGGCCCCACGGATTGCGGATACCGTAGGCCCAGATCTCCGGACGGGCTTTCTTGCCGTCGGCAAAGGGATTGCCCTTGGGGATGCGGTGTCCCTCGGGCGTGTTGATGTCGATGCGCAGGATCTTGCCCAAGAGGGTGTCCAGGTTCTGTCCGTTGCCCATCTCGGGGCGCTTGCCGTCGTCATTGCCATTCCCGCCGTCACCCACGCCAATATAAAGGAACCCATCCGGTCCGAAGGCCATACGGCCCCCGTTGTGGTTGGCATAGGGCTTGTCGATCTCTAGGCGAACCGTTTCCGTGGCCGGATCGATGGTGAAGGGCTCTCCCGGGGAGGCGGTGAACTCCGAGATCCGCAGGGTGCAATCCCAATCGGCCGGGGCGGAAGACCTCCGTGGGGCGGTGTAGGAGATCAGCACCCGACGGTTCTTCTGGAACTTGGGATGCAGAACCAGACTCAGCACGCCGCGCTCATCGAAGGCCCCGTGGTTGAGGGGACTGAGCCGGGGCGTGAGGGTGAGGACCGGGCTTTCGCGCAGTTGGCCCGGTTTTTCGAGGAGTCGGATGAATCCCGGCTGATCGACGATCAACGCCCGTCCATCCGGAAGGGGCACGTAGGACAACGGCGATGTCAGGCCGCCAGCGACCCGGGTGAGGGAAACCTGGGGGGCCGCATGGAGGCTGACCGCTCCCAACAGGGCCAGAGCAAGGGCAAGGCAACGCGAAGACATGGTGCAGAGGTAGCGGTTCGAGCAACTATTTTCAATCTTGCCCACCCTGGCTTCGGACGCAACCGGCCCGACAAGACATATTGACCCGGAAGCGATCTGAGCGATGGATGAAGCCCGTCATGAGTTCGCTCTCCGCGCCCGACCCGACTTCATCGTCTCCGAAGGATTCAGGCCCCAGCCTGCTGGACCGTTTGCTCGAGGCGGATGTCCTGCCCGATTCCCTGATCCGATTCGGGATCCGGCGATTGCTGCAGGAGCGATTGACCGAGGAGGCGGCTTACGGGGATGTCGAGGCACAGCGGGCGCACCGGATGCGATTGATCCAAGAACTGTCCGGGTCACCCATCGCCATCGAGACCGCGGCCGCCAACGAACAGCATTACGAGGTGCCGACGCGCTTCTACCAACTGTGCCTCGGTCCGCGTTTCAAGTACTCGAGCTGCTACTATCACACCTTCCAGGAAAGCCTGGCCGAGGCTGAGGACATCATGCTCGCCCTCACCTGCGAGCGCGCGGGCTTGGCCGATGGGCAGACCATTCTGGAGTTGGGTTGCGGCTGGGGATCGCTCTCGCTGTGGATGGCCTCGCATTATCCGAACGCTCGGATCACCGGGGTGTCCAATTCCCGCACGCAGCGGGAATACATCGAGGGGGAGGCCCGCCGGAGAGGGCTCGGCAACCTGAAGATCATCACCTGTGACATGAACCGTTTCGAGCCCCCCGGCGGCGATGGGCAATTCGACCGGGTCGTCTCGGTGGAGATGTTCGAGCACATGAAGAATTATCGGCAGCTCTTGGCCAACATCGCCCGCTGGCTCCGCCCCGATGGACGCCTGTTCGTCCACATCTTCACTCACCGGGAATACGCCTACCACTTCATCCCCCGGAGCTCCAGCGACTGGATGGCCCGCTACTTCTTCACCGGAGGCATCATGCCCAGCGACGATTTGCTGCTCTATTTCAACGAGGACCTGAGGCTGGAAGATCACTGGGTGGTGAACGGCCGGCATTATGGTCGCACGGCCAACCAATGGCTGGAGAACATGGACGCCCACGAGACGGAGGTCCGACGCATCCTCGCCGAGACCTATGGTGCAGACCAGGAGACCCGTTGGTGGGTTTATTGGAGGGTCTTCTTCATGGCCTGCGCTGAGCTGTGGAATTTCAACGACGGCAATGAGTGGCATGTCAGCCATTACCGCTTTGCACCGGCGAGG
>Ga0164293_10006086_pt1 | contig 10273 bp, 9 predicted proteins | sample GEODES118metaG_FD_111487 | JGI IMG/M metagenome (GOLD analysis project Ga0164293, IMG submission 111487) | Eutrophic lake water microbial communities from Lake Mendota, Wisconsin, USA - GEODES118 metaG | ecosystem: Environmental > Aquatic > Freshwater > Lake | place: USA: Lake Mendota, Wisconsin...
CTCGGCCTTCCACAAGCTCAGCATCCGGCGCGAGGTCGAACCGTTCCTCGGCTTCGTCAGCTCATTGCTGCTCGGCGCGGCCGGCACCGCCTTCGCGCTGCTCGTGGGCCGGCACCTGCCCCTGGCCCCGGAGCATGCCGGCAGTCTCGCCGTCGCCGCCGCCCTGGCCACGGTGGTCACCGGATTCCTGCTGCTGATCACCCGGCGCAAGGCCATCACCCAAGCCCTCGGCTACCTCATTCTGGAAAACGGCATCAGCGTGTTCGGCCTGACCCTGGTAGGCGGCGTGCCGTTCTTGGTCGAGACCACGCTGCTCCTCGACCTGGTGGCCGGGGTGTTCGTCATGGTCATCGTCATGCACCATATCTACCGCGCGTTCACCACCCTCGACACGCGGCTGCTGTCCGCGCTCAAGGAGTAGGCGCCCGTGCTGTCCATCATCCTGCTCTTAGCTGCTCCGCCGCTCGCCGCGCTGATCGCAGCGCTGGTGCGTTCAGAACGCGCCCGGCCCTGGGTGCTGCCGGGGCTCGCCGTGGTGCACCTGGCCGCCTCGGTGGTCGCCATCAGCCTGCGTCACCGCCTCGCCACCACCTATGATCCGCTGGTGGCCTCTTTGTGGCTGCGGCTCGATGCGCTCGGGGCGGTGACGCTGCTCGCCCTGAGCGTGCTGTTCGCCATCGTCGCGGCGTATGCCCCGGGCTATTTGCGCGCCCGCGCCGAACGCCCCAACCGCGTGCTGGTGGTCTGCTGCTGCCTGTTCCTGGGCCTGGCCAGCCTGGCGACCTTGTCGCAACATCTCGGCCTGATGTGGGCGGCGATCGAGGGCGCGACCCTGGCCTGCGTGCCGCTGATCTACTTCAACAACAACACCCGCTCGCTGGAGGCCACCTGGAAATTCCTCATGGTCGGCGGCGTGGGCATCGCCCTGGCCCTGCTTGGCACATTCTTCATGGCCTATGCGGCAGTCGCCAGCGGCACCCCGACCGAGCTGACCTATGATGCGCTGATGGCCCATGGCGCCTTGTCGCAGCCCTGGGTGCGGGTCGCGTTCGTCCTGCTGCTGGTGGGCTACGGCACCAAGCTCGGCCTCGCCCCGCTGCACTCGTGGAAGCCCGACGCCTATGGCGAGACCCCGGGTCTGGTCGGGGCGTTGCTGGCGGGCGGCATGACCAGCGTCTCGTTCCTCGCCCTGGCCCGGGTGGTGGACCTGGTCGAGGTGACCGGCAACGGCCAGTTCGCGCACCGTGCCATGACCGTCCTCGGCCTGCTCTCGATGGTGTGGGCGGCGGTGTTCATGATCCGCCAAACTGATTTGAAGCGCATGCTCGCCTACTCGTCGGTCGAGCACATGGGCATCCTCGTCCTCGGACTGACCCTGGGCCCGGCAGCCCTGCCCGCCGTGTTGCTGCACCTGCTCGGCAACGCCTGGGCCAAGGGCGCGCTGTTCCTCAGCGTCGGCAACATCCACCGCGCCTTCGCTTCACGACACATCCCCGAAGTCAGCGGGGTCCTCCTGCGTCTGCCGGTGTCCGGCGCGATCTTCCTGCTCGGCTTCCTCGCCATCACTGGCGCCCCGCCATTCGCATTGTTCCTGAGCGAATTCGGATTGCTCCAGGCCGCCGCCGGGGCCGGACGCTGGTGGACCGCAGGGATCTTCCTCGCCTGTCTGGTGGTGATCTTTGCCGGCTTCAGCGCCACCGTGCTGGCGGCGGTGCAGGGCGATACCGACGCGCCGGAACCCGAGCCTCGGCTCGGCGATTCCTGGTGGACCACGGCGCCGCCAATCGTCGCCCTTGCGCTGGTGCTGCTGCTCGGGCTGTGGGTGCCCACCCCGCTGCGCGAGTTGTTCGCCGAAGCGGCCCAGGCCGCGCATTCCGGAGCGCAGCCATGAGCGACCAGTGGGGTTCGTTGCGCGCCGGCTGCGCCGTAGCGTTGGACGCGGTGCCGGAACTCGCGCTCGAGGCGCTGAGCGCAGCGGTGGTCGCCGCGGTGGCCAGCGGCCAACGCCTCGGCTGCTGGTGTGGCGATGGTGACGGCCGGGTGGTGGCGGTGATGGTGGACGATGCCGCAGGACGCCTGCATGTCGCCCGCGCCCTCCTGCCCGAGCGCTACCCGTCCCTGACCCTGGCCTGTCCTCAGGCGCACCTGTTCGAACGCGAACTCGCCGAGCAATACGGCGTGATCCCCGAGGGCCATCCATGGTTCAAGCCGCTGCGCTACCACCACCGCCTGACTCCCGGGACTGATGCCTGGGGCCGCCCCGCGGACCAGGCCATCGTTCCGGGCGTGTGCGATCTGTTCAGCGTCCTGGGCGACGAGGTTCACGAGGTCGCAGTCGGCCCGGTCCACGCCGGAGTGATCGAGCCCGGCCACTTCCGCTTCCAGTGCCACGGCGAGCGCGTGTTCCATCTTGAGATCCACCTCGGCTATCAGCATCGCGGCATCGAACGCGCCGTCATCGGCGGGCCGCATCCGCGCACCCTGATCCAGATGGAGACCGCCTGCGGCGACAGCACCATCAGTCACGGCTGGGCCTATTGCCAAGCCATCGAGGCGCTGGCCGGGGTGACGGTCCCACCCCCGGCCCTCGCCCTGCGCGCACTGATGCTGGAGTTTGAACGCCTGGCCAATCACACCGGCGATCTCGGGGCGCTGGCCGGCGATGTCGGCTTCCTGCCCACCGCCTCCTTCAATGGTCGCATCCGTGGCGACTTCCTCAATCTCAGCGCCCAGGTCTGCGGCAGCCGCCTGGGGCGCGGCATGCTGCGGCCGGGCGGCGTGCGCTTCGCCGTCGATGCGGCGCGCCGCGACGGCCTGCTCGCCCGGCTGGAGCGTGCCGGGGCGGATGCGCTGCACAGTTGCGAGCTGATGTTTCACGCGAGCTCGGTTCAGGCGCGCTTCGAGGGCGTGGGCATCGTGCGCCCGGAGGACGCTGCGGCCGCTGGCCTGGTGGGCGTGGCCCGGCGCGCCTGCGGCGGCACGCACGATGCCCGACGCGATCATCCGGCGGGCGGCGGCGGCGTACCGGCCGGCTCCACCGCGAGCGCGCGCCCAGGTGATGTCCAGGCGCGGGCCGAGGTGCGTTTCGCTGAGCTGCACGAAAGCCTGCACCTGGCGCGGACCCTGCTGGAACAGGTGCCGCCGTCACCGCTGCCATTGCCGATCATCCCCTGCTCGCTGCGGCCGCGGCACTTGGCGGTGGGCCTGATCGAAGGGTGGCGCGGTCCGGTGCTGCACCTCGCGATCACCGATGACGGCGGGCGCTTCAGCCGCTACAAGGTGGTCGATCCCAGCTTCCACAACTGGTTCGGCCTGATGCTCGCGCTGCGCGACGAGCAGATCTCTGATTTCCCGCTGTGTAACAAGAGCTTCAACCTCAGTTATTGCGGGGTGGACCTGTGATCCTAAACATCGCATTGCCGTTAGCTACATGGTGTCAAAAAACCGTCTATTCCTTGCTATCGAGCATCTCCCTCGCTCACCCGCTGGATGAGTCAGAGAGAAAGAACAGGATGGGGAGGATGGGAAGGATGAAACCGCAGAATTCTTTTATGAATCCCATCCTCCCCATCCTCCCCATCCTGTTGACCCAGCCTGAAGTCCACAACCCACAGCGGCGTTTAGGATGATTCCGCCGTTCCTTGCCCGGCTGCGCCAGGGCCACCACACCAACCGCTTCCCGGCCGAGATCCCGCCAGTGCCCGATCGCCTGCGCGGCCGGCCGGTGATCGACGCCACGCGCTGTCCGGCGGATTGCCAGCGTTGTGCCGACGCGTGCAGCGTCGAGGCCATCACCATCACCACCCGCGACGGCCGGCCCTCGCCGCGCCTCGACCTGGGAAAATGCCTGTTCTGCCCCGACTGCGCCGAAGCCTGTCCGCAGCAGGCCATCACCTTTCCGCCGGAACACCGCCTGGCCACGCGCCGGCGCGAGGATCTGGTGGTGGCCGAGGGCCAGGGCTACGCCCAGGGTCTGCGCCTGGAGGCCGAACGGCTGGGGCTCTACGGCCGCAGCCTCAAGCTGCGCGTGGTCTCGGCCGGGGGCTGCAACGGCTGCGAGGTGGACGTCAACGTGCTCGGCACCCTGGCCTGGGACATCGGCCGTTTCGGGATCAGTTTCGTGGCCTCGCCACGCCACGCCGACGGCCTGCTGCTGTGCGGCCCGGTGTCGCGCAATATGGAGACGGCGGTGCGCGCGACCTGGGAAGCCATCCCGTCGCCGAAGGTCTGCATCGCGGTCGGCGCCTGCGCCATCGCCGGTGGGCCTTTCGCCGGCCATCCCGAACAGTGCGACGGCGGCAGCGCGGCAGGATTGCCGGTGGATCTGTTCATCCCCGGCTGCCCGCCGCATCCGCTGACCATCCTCGATGGCCTGCTGCGCCTGCTCGGACGGATCGAGGAACCGCGTGGCTGAGGCCCAGCTGCGCGAGGTCGTGACCGGGCGCTTCGGCACCCTGACGGTGAGCGACGAGGACGGCGTACGCGCCTTATGCTGCGACTCGGCCTGCCACGGTGCGTCGTGGCTCGAACCGGCGGTGCCGATCGACGGCGTCCTGGTCCAACCGGGGCCGATCCCCGAATCGATCTATCAACTGGGCTGGCTGCTGGCGGCAGCGGCCCGGCCCACAGGCCATGTGCTGATGGCGGGCCTTGGTCCGGGTGCGGGTCCGGTGGCCCTGGCGTGGGCCTATCCGAAACTGCGCATCACCGTGGTGGAGGTCGATCCGGTGATCGTCGCCCTCGCCCGGCGGCAGTATCCGCTGCTCGCCCATTTTGAGCGCACCGGCCAGATCCGCATCGTCATCCAGGACATCGTCGAGCATGTGTGGCAGGCCACGGACGGGGACTGGAGCCTCGCCTGCCTCGATGCCTACGCCAACGTGAACAGCATCTATTGCCCGTCCGAGTTGCTGCAGGGCCTGCACGGACGGGCCGAAGCCGTGTGGGTGAACGTGCTGGAAGAGCACGAGCGCCTGCTCACCCGCCGTCAGGCCCAGGTACTGGAGGACGCCGGCTGGCCACCTGCGGTGATCATGCCCATCCGCGATCCGATCGAGGGGACGTTATGGGGCAATGTGCTGATCGGCACGCAGCCCCTGGACCGCGAAGCCCTGCTCGGCTTCGCGCCTTTCGCCACGCTCGACCATGCCAATGCCGCGCGCGCCCAGGCCCAGCTCGACACGCTGATCGGTCTGACCCATCCGTACCTGGCCATCGTCGATCCGGATGATTGAACCGGATCGACCGGCCGTACCTGCGGTTCAGGTACGGCGGATGACCGCGGCCGGGAAATAGACGTCGAAGCGGTATTCGGGCCGGTTCTCGCACACCACGGTCTGGGTCTGCGGCTGGGTCCGGACGGGCACCTGACGACCGCGCACCGTGACCGAGACGCGGAAGCCGCGTTCGCTCAGCAGGTCGATCAGCATCTCGCGGGCGAGGGGATTCGCGAACAGCGAATCATCCGACCAGATGCGCGCCAAGCCGGCCACCGCATGGGCCGCGATCACCGGAATGAACTCGCGGTGGATGGTCGCGGTGACATGGTCGAGCAGCGGCTTTTTGTCAGCTTCGTGGTAGGTCTCCAGGCGACGCACCAGCAATTGCCGGCCGTTCTTGGCCAGTTGCGTGGCCAGGGGCAGGTCCTTGAGCAGGTCGTAGCTCTGGCTGTCGAGCTCGAACTCGGAATCGTAACGGAAATCCGCCTGGATCTCGCGCTCGACCGAGAGCAGGTCGCCGGTGGCCTTGATCAGGTGGTAGCGGAAGTAGCGCTTGAGGTTTTCGAGCACCGGAGCGGTCTGCTCCATGAACACGCGGAAGCGCTTGCGGGCGGGACCTTCCTCCATGTCGGTGGCGCGCTCTTCGAGCAGTTCGCCGACGCCGCTGGCGCGCACCAGGTCGTTGTGCGCCTTGATCTGCCGGCCGCGCTTGAGCTGGCGCTCGACCGCGGTCTGTTCATCGACGGTCAGGGTGACGACGTGGAACAGGGGGCGCGGGAAGCGGTAGGCCTCGGCGGTGCCGCGGTTCTGATTGTGCAGAAGCTGCATCTGGTCGTGGTACAGCCGCACCAGCTCACCCTGGACCAGCGTGCGCGGGAAACCGTCCACCAGGACGCCGTGGGCATAGCGTGGATCGAGCAGCTGACGGAACAGCAGGCCCACCACCTCACGGTCGCCCACCAAGCCGCCGGCGTCCTTGATCGCCTTCATCTCGGGCGATTGCAGCAGATCGCTGGTGACGATGGGCGGAGCGACGATGCCGCGCTCCTTGAGGATGAAGTTGGTGTTGGTGCCCTTGCCGGCGCCGGGAGCGCCGCCGAGCCACAGGATCTCCTGGGGCAGGGCAAAGGCCCCCTTGGTGATCAGCGCGCTGATCGTGGGCCAGATGTCACCAAAGATGGCCTTGGCTTCGCTGATGACGGATGGGGTGACCGGGTCCATAGGGATCTGGGGCTGGGGGGCGGCGTTCGCTGGCATGGTGGCTCCGGGAATGGGCGCAACCATGCCCGCCCCCGAAGTCCCCCCCAGCCATGTTATGGAAAACGTCTCCTTGATTGCAATTTTTGCATGACGATCAATAAATTAAGGGAATCGCCTATTGAAAATTAGTATCATCTAGGATGTCGCATTGGGACTATCCGGGGCCAAATGCTCCAACGCATCCATGCATTCTTCGGGCGTGTCGACGATGGTCATGAGATCCAGATCACCTGGCGATATGTAATGATGGGTGTCCTCCATCTGATCCTTGAGCCAGGCGAACAACCCCTGCCAATACGAACGACCGTAGAGCACAATGGGGAAGCGCTCGATCTTGTGGGTCTGGACCAACGTCACCGTCTCGAACAGCTCGTCGAGGGTGCCAAAGCCACCGGGCATGACCACTGTGCCGCAGGTATGCTTCAGGAACATCACCTTGCGCACGAAGAAGTAATGAAAGTCCACTCGGGTGTTGATCCACGGATTGCCGCCCTGCTCCATGGGCAGGCGGATGCACAGACCCACTGAAATGCCCTTGGCTTCGGCCGCGCCCTTGTTGCCGGCCTCCATGATGCCAGGGCCACCGCCGGTGATCACGGGAAAACCGCGCTCCACGCAGCGCCGGGCGACCTCCACCGAGGCCAGATAGAAGGGATCCGTGGGCTTGGTCCGCGCGGAACCGAAGATGGTGATGCCCTTGGGCAGTTCACTGAGGGTCTCGAAACCGGCCACAAACTCGCCCATGATGCGGAACATCCGCCAGGCATTCTGCTCGGTCTTGCTGTGAGTTAGGTACGGGATCATGTGAGGTCCCCTTTCGCTGCTGCTACCTACATCACAAACATCAAGCTGCGCAAGGGCTTACTGATCTTTCACATACAGGTGATCGGGGAACTGATTCGATATCGGCCGTAAGGCCGACAATATCGGGCAGTTCAGCGAAGCTGCCCGATCAACCTGTAAGTGAAAGCTGAGTAAATAGCCCGGTGGGTCGAGACTCTATCCGCTCAACGCCCCAATTCGATCAGGTCGCGGACGCGGCGGTGGGCCTCGATCGGATGCCGCAGCGGTTGCTGCGCATCGATGTTGTAGCGGTTGCGCCGACCCTCGCGGACCACGCTCAGACAACCGGCCTCCGCCAGTTCAGCGACAATGCGCTGCACCGCGCGTTCAGTGATGCCGATGCGCTGAGCCAGATCGCGCATGCGACTGGTCGGATCGGCAGCCAGCAGGATCAGCACATGCGCGTGATTGGACAGGAACGTCCAGCCCGGTCGAGGGGCGGCAGCAGGAGGCGGCGGGGCGGCCGTACGTCGAGGCATGCGTCCAGCGTACGCGCATCAGGTGCGTTTTGTATAGTGTATTTCTTTTAGCGAATTAACTGTCGTTATTATGCCCATGACCCACCTCGACGAACTGGAAAGCCAGAGCGTCTATATCCTGCGCGAAGCCTTCCGTCATTTTGAGCGCCTGTGCATGCTGTGGTCGGTCGGCAAGGACTCCACAGTGCTACTGTGGCTCGCGCGCAAGGCTTTCTGCGGCCAGGTGCCGTTTCCGCTGGTCCATATCGATACCGGCTTCGAGATTCCGGAGGTGCTGGCCTGGCGTGACCGCATCGCCCGTGAATTGCGGCTGCACATGATCTATGGCGCGAACGAAGTCGCACTGCAGGCCAACACCACCTTTGCCGCCACCAGCCATTTGCCCGAGCAGGATCCGGCGCGCATGACCCGAAAGCAGTGCTGCGGACTGCTGCGCACCCAGGGCCTCAAGCAGACCCTCGACGGCACCGGCCCGCGCTACCGCCTCGATGTCGACACCGGGCGTTGGAACCCCGACCCGGACCGCAAGCCATGGCATGGCGTGATCGTCGGGGCCCGCGCCGACGAAGAGGGCAGCCGCTCAAAGGAGCGCTACTTCTCGCCCCGTGACCGCCACAACCAATGGGACGTGGGCGACCAGCCACCGGAATTCTGGAACCAGTTCAAGACCGACTACGCGCCGGGGACCCATGTACGCATCCACCCACTGCTCGACTGGACCGAATTGAACGTCTGGGAATACATTGAACGCGAAAAAATCCCGATGATCAGCCTGTATTTCGATCAGGGGGAGGGGATCCGCTACCGCAGCCTGGGCTGCACACCCTGCCAGACGCCGATCACCTCGACCGCCCGGGATGTCGCTGGCATCATCGCCGAACTGCGCTCAGGCTCACTCAAGGACATTGCGGAACGCTCTGGCCGGCTCCAGGACCATGAGGGCCGCGGGGGCCTCGAATCCCTGCGCAAAGACGGATACATGTGATGCCCGACCACGTCACCGCCAACCTGCTCTCCCCCATCATCCTCGCCTTTGTGTTGGGGATGGTGGCGCGGCTGATCAAAAGCGACCTCGAATTTCCAGCCGCGCTAACCAGCACGCTGTCGATCTTCCTGCTCTTCGCCATCGGCCTCAAAGGTGGCCAGGCGCTGTCCCACGATCCCCTCGGGGCGCTGTGGCTGCCCATCCTCGCCTCTCTGGCGCTGGGCATCGCCATCCCGCTCTGGACCTACCCCCTCGCGCGCCGGCTCGGTGGCCTGTCTTCACCGGATGCCGCCTCGTTCGCGGCACACTACGGGTCGACCTCAGCCGTAACCTTTCTCGCCGCGCTGACCTTCCTCGACCAGGCGAAGGTCGCCTATGAGGGCGCGGTGCCTGGCCTGCTCGCGATCATGGAGGTCCCCGCCATCGTGGTCGGCCTGCTGCTCGCCAAGCGCGGGGACGGGCGTCGTCCCGCCCTGGGCCAGGCCCTGCACCATGTCCTTGCTGGCAAGTCGATCCTGCTGCTCATTGGCGGCATGGTCATCGGGTGGTGTGCTGACCAGCAGGGCATGGCTGCGATCAGCGCGTTCTTCGTCGATCCCTTCCGCGGCGTCCTATGCCTGTTCCTGCTCGAACTCGGCATGGTCGCTGCCGACCGGCTGCGCGACCTCGGCGGCCACTGGCGCTTCGTGCTCGGCTTTGGAATCGCCGCCCCGCTGGTCCACGGTGCCCTGGGCGTCACCGCCGGCCACCTTGCCGGCCTTTCGCCCGGCGGAGCCACCGTGCTCGGCGTGCTCGCCGCCAGCGCCTCCTACATCGCCGCCCCCGCCGCGGTGCGCATCGCCCTGCCGGAGGCCAACCCCGGCCTGCCGCTCGCCGCCAGCCTGGGCGTGACCTTCCCGCTCAACCTGACCATCGGCATCCCGCTCTACCACGAACTCGCCATGCGCCTCGCTGCCGCAACGTAGCCCGACCCTCATCTGGTCGGACTCGGTGTCGTCAGGAACACGGTTGCCGGGAGAATCTATCGAGGCTGTTTTGGCTGGTGCGGGAAGTGCGCCGCGCCCGTATCGGGCATGGTTGGCTTCGTGCTCCTGCCGTGGTGGGGCATGTCCCCTCCGGCCCTCACCATCGGCGCTTATGCATGTAACCACATCCCTACCGGGATAGCGCTGACCACGAAACGCGTCCAGGGCAATGATCCCGCCTGTCGCAGTGCCGGGTGGGGAACAGCCTCGTGCCGCGCCAGAGAACTGCACCCAGGTGGTGCTCGGTGGACAGAGCGGATGGCATTGCCTCTCCACCACCCTCCACCAACTGCGTTGGCGACGGGGACATAAACCCAAATAACGCACTTCCCCGGTCGTCGCACGACGGGTTAACCTGTGGCGGTCGCAAAACCCATCATGAACGCACGGTTGCTATCCAATTGCGCGGTCAGCGTGGCGGGCAGCACGGTGGCTGGCGACGGTTTCATTCAATTTCCAACA
>Ga0164293_10006087_pt1 | contig 10272 bp, 4 predicted proteins | sample GEODES118metaG_FD_111487 | JGI IMG/M metagenome (GOLD analysis project Ga0164293, IMG submission 111487) | Eutrophic lake water microbial communities from Lake Mendota, Wisconsin, USA - GEODES118 metaG | ecosystem: Environmental > Aquatic > Freshwater > Lake | place: USA: Lake Mendota, Wisconsin...
CGGGTCTTGTAATTATTTCTTCATATTCTCACAAATATGAATTGTTGCAAGGGGATGTTCAGGGAAAAAGTAAGCAGAATAATCAAGGGTTTGCTTTTTTAACCTTTCCACATAATCTATTGAAGCGCTTGATTACCTCTCATGGGGGCAAATAATCTGCGTTTATAATACATCTGTTAATTATCTCGGGGTTTTACGGGATAATGTTTATTTCACTTTTTTTTAGGGAAATCATGAAAACTACCCTACCAAAGTATTGGATTCGCCTTGCATTATTGCTAGGGATCCTCTTCAATGGTTCAATGATTCAGGCGCAGTTTCCTGAATTCATTCGTGTTCCTTCTTTTACGGGAAAACCAGTTCAATCCTCAATTCTCAAACCTGGGGTTCGCTACAAGGTCACGGTATCTGGTACTTATTCCATGTGGAAAGGCTTCGATTCAGTTGGCGTAGATGCAAATTACATTTATGCCGTTCCCAGATCGGAAGTCACTGCAATGCGATGGCCTGAGGAGCAATATGTCATTTATCCAATGGATACGGTAAAAGCACTTCCATTGCCTCATTGGATTGGCACAAGAGAGATTTTTCCACCTAACAATCCACTTATCAGTATACTTTTTCCACTGTATAAATTTGATTTCCGCAATCATATCGGATTTAGAATAGATGGCAGTCCCATGTCACGACTGCCATATAATCCTCAAAATGTATATAGTTTTGTCACTATTGGTCTCGAAAGAGCATTAACATTTCAAATACTGGATACAGTCATTAGTGTTGTGACTGGCAATCATCTTCCTGCCTATTTGGACAATTCCGGTTCACTCAATGTATTGATTGAAGAAACTGCCCCTGATTCCATTTATATTGATGAGTGTGCAGATCATATTGTTACCACTGATTCGCTAGGGAAAATGACCGGAGTGAAAATCAATGTTGCACTCTTGAAAAACGCTTTTGATCCAAATTCCAAGCCAATCAATCTTCTCAATGAAGTTGAACCATCGAAAATAGGATTATATGAAAATGGCAAATTCTATTGCCCTGATAGCATTGTTTGCCGAAGTGAAATACCGGGTTCATTGGGTGTTGCGATGGTATTTGATCGATCAGGAAGTATGCTTTATGAGATAGATCCTGTCTCAAGTCCTGTTGTACGGGCTGTAGCTGCTCGCGAAGCAGGTCTTCGTTTTGTGAATCAGTTTAGCGCCAGTGATAGAATGTCGATCTATTCTTTCGGAACAGATGTGAGCCAGGATAAAGTGTGGGGTGGCAAAAATGTTTCGCCAACTGCAGTTAATACAATCAATTCCATCTATCCCGCAGGCGTGGCAGGAAGAACTGCATTTTATAGAGCGCTCATTCAAGCAATTCAGGGTGTCAACACTCAAAACACAACCAGAAAAGCAATCATAGCATTAACTGATGGAGTCAATAATGAAGATCCCTTATCTGTAGATGCAGTTTTGAACGCTTTGCCAAATGGTGGAACAATTCCCATTTATATCATTGCATTGGGTTTAAATCCTCAAGAGCCCGGAATTCCACAGGCACTTGAGAATATGAAGAAGATTGCTGATAAGTCCAATGGTAAATTCTTTACAATCCAAGACTCCGCCGAATTGATTGCGGTATATGATACCTTGAGTCGAGAAGTGAGATCAGAAGAATGTTGCACGATATATTATTCAGTACCACCATGCGAAGATGGGAAAAATGATACTGAGCGTAAGGCAACCATTTATTTTATGGAAAATGGTTCAGTAAAGACAAAAGAGATTGTATATACCACATCTTGTAAAAAACTCTTAGCAGGTATTGTGGATACAGATCCTGCATCCAGTCCAATCAAACAACCAATAAAAATCCTGAATATTCAGAATTCCAAACAATTTAAGCTACAAATACCCCAACATGAACATGGGATAATTACCGTTGAATTGTATGATGCCAATGGACAATTACTGGGAGAATTATATGAGCGTCAACTCTCAGGTGGAAAACAGGAAATTCCACTCTCAGTCAAGGGAATTGAACAAGGGTTTTATCGTGCTGTGATTCGTTTGAATGGTGAAATGATTCAACAACTTCCTGTGGAGGTGAAGCAATGACACATTCAATCTTTACAAATCGAGTACCATTTTTGGGAATTACAATGAAAACAGTATTGTCATTTTTCATAATCTGGACTATAGCACTCATTTTAGGTCCAAAATCTTATGCATTCGATGAAGCAACCTATGTCCTTCAAGCGAATGATCCAAGTATCATCAAATCAGCAAAAACAATCAATGGACAAAGCTATACAATCACAGTGTCCGGTACTTATTCCATGTGGCCCGAGTTCACTGCTTATGGTGTAGATGCAATGTACATTTACCATGTTCCATCAAAACAAGTGACTTCAGGATTCTGGCCAATGGAATTCTATAAACCAACTATAGGGCCAAATCCAAAAGTAGTAATCTATGAATTGCCAATTGGTGTTGATAAGGATATAATCATCCCAACAGATGCACAATTAGTGGAACTCTCAACCACATATAGAATGTCTGGTTATTCACTCAAAAATCGCATCCATCCATTTGCTCATATGGGGTTTAGATTCAATAATGCGCCTTTGAAAAATTATTTGGCAATCAATAGACCATTTAGAAATGGTGATCATACTTATAGCTTCACATGGATAGGTGATGGAAATGAAATCTCATTGCAAATATTGGATTCACTCATCAGTAGAACCGAACGAGGAGTAAGTGGTAGCTATTCTGATAATACTGGAAGTCTGACGGTCAAGATTGAGAAGACAAAAAACCTTGTTGTTTGTGATGTGCAACCGAAACAATTGACAGATTCTACATTTGAAGTAGAGGTTGACGTTGCAGTATTTACCGACTCATTGATTGCTGATTCAAAAAATAGATTTGATACTGGGTTGGTTGCTGTTTTTGAAAAAGATTACTTTCTCTGCCCTGATCGCATAGAATGTTCAGTAAAACAAGAAATGCAAGACAGTTTGGCGATTGGACTATTGATTGATCGCTCGGGGTCAATGCTCTTACCTATTGACTCAGTCACTGATAAGACTATTCGAATCGATGCAATAAAGTCTGCAGCCAATACTTATATAAAGACAATGAAAAAAGCAGATGAAAGTTTCTTGATGTCATTTGCCACACAAGTTTCACTTGATCAAGATTGGACATCAGATACAGCATCATTGAAAAGTGCTGTCAATGCTTTACAAGCAGAAGGTTGGACTTCGCTCTATGAAGCATTGGTCAAAGGAATTGAGAAAGTAAGAGCAAATCCAAAGCCGGTTAAAGGTATAATTCTTCTCAGTGATGGAGCAGATTTGCATCATCCTGATTCAATGCATAGAAAAATATACTATAGTTCTGTACTTAAAAAGCTACAGGAAAGCCCAGTCAATGTTCCAATTTATTGTATCTCTCTCGGTTTGAGTAATAATCCAGAAGATGTTGCTGGTAGAGATACACTGAAACTCATCGCAAGAGAATCTGGTGGACAATACTATCTCATCAATAGCGCAAAAGAATTGAATGATCTCTATGCTGATCTAAGATCTGAAGCAATTTTTAGAAAAAAATGTTGTAAGATTATTTACAGAGTACCAAAGTGTAAAGACAAGTTCGATACGGTCAGAACAGTTACTGTAGTTTTTCCATTTGAAGGAAAAATCTTGACAAAATCGCTAACATACCGAACCAAATGTGACACCACATTTAGTTCAATATCAGATGAATTGGATGAACTATTGTCACAGGATATCCCATTCCAAGTGTCTGACATATCGCCAAATCCTGGTTCAGGCATGGCTTCATTTGCTTATGAGATTCCAAGCTATCAGAATGTCTCGATTTCTATACTGAATCAAGATGGAAATGTCATAAGAACTCTTCTGAATGCTCCACAAGACATAGGAAGATATCGCCTGAACATTGATTTGTCCTCCGAACCACAAGGTATGTACTCAATAATTATTCAACATGGTGGAGATGTCATCTCTAGAAAAATGATGATTGTAAGATGATGATCATTATTCCATGAAGCATTCAAGGGCAGATTCTACAATCTGCCCTTTTTTGTGTCATGTGTGAAGACTTCTTCACACTCTGACATCGCGAATAACTAAACATATACAAGAAAAATTATTGTTGAAAAATCTATATGTAATTGAAAAATATGGATTTACAGCAATATTGTGAATTGTGTTTATAATTACCTCATATCCTTGGCATCATTATTGAAAATGAATAGATGTCATGCATATGAATCCCCCTGAATATGTCATGCAATGAAATTGGAACTTTTAATGGGGGCCTGTTTGTCAGGCATTGATATACACAATTTGTAGGGCACATTGATGTTTACTAAAACACATGTTATGCGACTCTTGCTACTCATCATGATTCTCGGTGGCTTTGAATTGCAAGCACAATTTTCGCAGACTTTAAAGATAAAGGCAAATTCAGGTATTCCTGTTTTGTCCGAACCTCTTAAAAGTGGAGTTGAATACAGAATCACAGTAAGAGGTGAGTTTTCTATTTGGCCTGAATATCTCGGTAATGGAGTGGACGCAGGTTATATCTATGATGTTCCGAAAGCACGCATAGATAATAACCTTTGGCCTGCTGAACGATATATAAATGTGGGTACTGGAGATACCATCATCGGTATTCCTTTGCCAGCCTGGGTGGGAAATTCGCAAACCTTTCCTGCTACAGCAGAACAGCGTTCCGTTTTCCCATTCTTTGAATTCAATTTCAAGAAATGGACAGGATTCAGAGTTGATGGTGAACCATTAATGGATACCGATTATGAACCAGTAAATCATCAATATCAATTTCTTAAGATTGGAAAAGGAAAGACACTATCTTTTTCAATTATTGATTCATTACTCCAGCCACCAATGGAGGATCCTATTGCTTCATATGCAGACAATTCAGGAGAATTGACTGTTCTCATCGAAGAAGTATTACCATTCAATGTCAATATCTGTTCTTCGACTCCAATTCTGAATGCCGATAAAAAAATGAAAGGTATTAAGGTTGATGTATCTGTAATTGCAGATGATACGAATAATATAAAAGGTAGGAAGAACATATTATTTGACAAAAACCAAGTTGCCATTTATGAAAATGGAGCATTCATTTGTCCAGATACTATCTACTGTAATAAAACAGTAGAAGCTGTTTCTATAGCTATGGTTTTTGATAGATCCGGTTCAATGAAATTTGACGTAAGTGACACTGACTCATCAAAGACAATAAGAATCGATGCTGCAATGAAATCCGGTGCTGAATTTGTTAATAATCTCGGTGCAAAAGATGAAATCTTACTTATCTCTTTTTCAGATTCAAATGATATAGAAACAGATGTAAACTGGACATCTAACAAGAAAATGATCACTGATAAAATTAATGCTTATGCAAATAGACTGGGAAATTCTAAGACCGCATTGCATAGTGCATTAAAAAAAGCGATAACAGAAACCGAGCTATATCAAAATCGAGTTCGTGCTGTCGTTGCACTCACTGATGGCGCAAATAATGTGGCACCAGAGAATGAACAGGAAGTGATTGACGCTCTGCCAAAAGCCGGTAATATTCCAGTTTTTATTATTGCGCTAGGTATGGACACAGTCTATAATACATCGCTCACTGATCCCATTTTGAAAAGAGATGATTCCTTGAATGTTCAAGACAATAGAGCAGGTCTCTTCAAGATGAAGAGAATCACTGATGCTTCAAAAGGGCGTTTATTTCTGGTTACACAAACAAAAGTATTGGATTCTATCTATGCATTGATCAGTAATGGCATTCGTGAAGAAGAATGTTGCACTATTGAATATAAGATCAAAGATTGTGAAAATGATTTGGCAGACACCGTCAGAACAGTGGTGGTTTATTATCCATATCAAGGTGGAGTTAGTGCACAAGCAATAACGTATAAAACAAGTTGTGCTAAGTCATTTCTTAGCAGAAGAGCCTCAGGTGATCAATTATATGAGAAATCGGTATTCATCAAGCGTGATAAATCACATATCTTGGTTCCTGTTTCTTTAACAAAAAATGAGCAAGTACGAATTGATTTGATTGACAAATCAGGGAAGCGTATCAAGTCAGTCTATCAATCTCGTCTGGCTAAAGGTGAACATTCCATCGTGGTCAATGCGAAGAATTTACAAGCCGGTGAATATACAGCGGAAGTTTTTGTGAAAGGGAAAAAACTTTCACAGCATGATATCACAATTCAGGAGTAAATATCATGCTGTTTACCTCAACATCATCAAATACGAGAAGAATCATGAAAAGTGTTTTAACATATTGTTTTTTATTGCTTGTATTCGGAGTGATTAGCAATGAATCCTTGGCTCAACCTAATATAAAAGCAGACTATACAGTTCCTGCTACTGATGGATCCATTATCAGCACATTTGTGACGAATCCCTCAGTTATATATACCGTTACTGTTCAAGGAACCTACTCGCTCACGAGTGAACCCAATGCAGTCAAAGGTGATGGACTGGCAATTTTTTCCGTTCCAGCCGGTATCAATAGTCAAGTTTGGCCATTTAGAATATTCGATGTTAATAATGTAAAATATACGATTTATCCTCTGCCTCTTTTGTTTACGAATGACACCACTTATCCAACTGAGTCACAAAAGATTGGAATACCTGGCTTAAATAAAGCGACAAGATCTTCCATAAATGCGGCAAAACATCTGGGATTTAGATTCGATGGTCGCGTCATTCCATTCCTTGAGCATAATGCATCAAATAGATATCAATTTCAAGTGAATGGAACCGGAAAACCATTCAAATTGCAAATTCTCGATTCAGTACAAAGTATTGTACTCGAAAGAACGCTTCCATCATATATTGATAATTCAGGTGCTCTATCGGTCACAATCGAAGAAACGGTGGTGCAATTTTGTGAAGAACCAAAGCCGATTTATGATAAAGACAGCGTACTAATAGCACTTGACTTGTCTATCGGCGTATTTGTTGATGATTCCACTTCCGTTTCAGGTAAAACGAATATTCTTTCAGAAACAACTGATTTGGCTGTCTTTCATAAAATTCGTTCTTCAAAAGATTCAGTTGGATTGACAATTGACAGTTCATTCTTTTTATGTCCTGAAACAATTGAATGTGCAAAGCAAAATGAACGAGGCGTTGCTCTTGCAATGGTCCTTGATCGATCAGGTAGTATGCTCGATTTTATCAGTCCTGTGGATTCTCGTATTCGTATCACAGAAGCAAAAGAGGCGAGTACGCAATTTGTTGATAGACTCGGCGACAAAGATGAAGCTATGATCATCTCCTTTGCAGATGAAAGTAGAGTGGATCAGGTTTGGACAAAAAATAAAAGTGCTTTGAAAAATGCAATCAATGCTCTCGTGCCTACCGGGTTCACTGCCATGAATGAAGGAGTTATTCGTGCAATTGATTCCATTAGAAAACATCCCAATCCCAATAGAGCAATCATTTTGCTTTCCGATGGAGGAAATAATCGTTGGCCCGAATTCAGTGCAGTTGTCGATAAAATAAAGGAAGACACGATTAATCCTCTACCGATTTATTCTATTGCATTTGGACTTAACAAGAATGATCCACTCGATCTTGCAGGTTTGAATGACTTGAAAGAATTGGCTCGATTGACAAGAGGGAAAACATTTGAAGTGTATTCAGCTGGTTCTTTGGATTCCGTGTATAAACAATTAACCAGAGAAGTTGTGAATGATCGATGCTGCGTTTTACGAGTGCCAATTCCTCCTTGTGCAGGTCCTGATGATACACTTCGAACAATCAAAGTGTTGATGCCTGTCAATGGGAAAGTTGAAATCAATACGATTACTTATAAACCAAATTGTTCAAAAATCAAAGATACTGTCATCTCATCATTGCATGATTCCAATGTATTTGTCTATCGTGGTGAAGATGCACAACCAGTGTCAGAACTTATGCCTAATCCAAGTAATGGTCAAGCAACTCTTGGTTATGAAGTTTCCAGATATGGAAATGTCTCAATCGATATATATGCACAAGATGGTTCATTGGTGCGCTCAATTTTGAATGCACCACAAGATCAAGGAAGATATAAGATTGTGATCGACATGACAAGTGAAGTTCAGGGATATTATTCAGTGATCATCAAGATTGATGGATTGACTATAATGCGTCCAATGATCATCACGAAGTAAAAAATCAGTGAGAAAAAAATACGGGTGGCTCGGGGGAGCCACCCATTTATAAACATCTTAGGGTATAATCATGCGTACATTCGTACTGCTCTTCATTGCGGGAATATTGGGGATATGTACACCAATCTATTCGCAACAAACCATTGCCATTTCTGTCTCTCCTGCAACTGCTTATGCAGGTGATATAGTTACTCTCATTCCTCTGAATGGAGCTGTTTTCAATACAGGAATAGGTAGGAAACACAGTATTTCGGTGGGAAATATTCCGGCAACCATCAAATCTGAATCACCGAGTCAAATTAGATTTGAAATCCCCTTCATTGGACTACACGGTAGTCAATTAGTGAAATATTCATTGGATGATGGACCTAGCGGCCAAACTTCCATTAGCATCATTCCCGGTAAACGCGATGTTCAGGATTTGCCATCGGGAAGTGAACCCGATCCATCCAAGCAATATGGGAAACCGATTGAAGCAGGGAAGAATCCAAAGGGGCTTCCAAGAGGACCTGTAGTGTACAATCCTCCGGGGGGACATACCAATTCTCCGTATTCGAATTGCAATCCTATGCATGTGATTGATGGGGCATTTTCGGGCAAAGTTGCCGGTGGAAAATATGAATGGAGCGATATTACTCCAATGAAAACACGCTTTTCAAATATCTATGTGGATTATTGCGCAGAATCCGGCATCATGTATTTTCTAAATGATTGGGATTGGACTAGCATTGAGCCTGATAAATCAACATGCTATGCATATTTTGAAATGTCCTCAGGTAATGGAGAAGAAAAATGGGAAATCCGTATTTACAATGATAAAAGCAGAGGAATTTCAGTAAAAAGAAATGGTGTTGAGGTGTCTAAAAGTAAAGATATTGTTATTGGTGGCGCTTATTCTTTTTCATCTTCACCACTCTTTGATTATAAACATACCATCTATGAATACGCTTTAAAAGTGAAACCTGGGAACTTCATGATTCCTGTGCTATCAAGCCCAATCCAAAGTCTTGGACCTTTAGTCAAATGTAATGATACCGGTTATGCATTGGTGAAAGATCCATCCTATTATCATGGAATCATGAATGATACTGGAATCGTATTACGCAAAGATGAACGATATGTACCGCTGGCTGGAGCTGCAGGACTTGCAACCGAGCCAATGGTGATTGCTGGAACACTCGGTAGAAATGGATCATCATTCGGCGCAACAGGAGCTGTTGGATCTAATCGGAATTGTCTTTCAAAACATGAAGTTGATGGTAAATTCACTAGGTTTCCCGATAGCTCGAAAGAATGGTCTCAAGTTAAGGCAGCAAGAGGAAGATATTCCGATCTCTATGCTGATTATTGTGATGGTACTCTGTACATACTCAATGATTGGGTGCTCGGAAGCGAAGAACCAGATAAAGAGAACTGCTATAATCTTTTTGAATTGACCACAGGTGGAGGAACGCAACATTGGGGGATTTATGTCTATCATAATATTCGAAAAGGAATTCGTGTATTCCTCAATGGACAGGATGTTTCAAGCGATACGAGTATAGTAAAAGGTGGTAAGTTCGGTATGGATAGTTCCGCACGAGATCCAAAACCACATACCATTTATGAGTTTGCAATTAAAGCTGATGAAGGTGCATGGAAGATGTTTTTCTGTGATCCGGGTCCATCCAGTTTCTGTGATAATGATATGCCGAATGTTGCAAGAAGTATTCAATCTTTTCAAACTGGTTTCTCAACAATCGGAAGTACTTTGATTAGCAAGCAAAATCAAGGTTTCTATGGCTGGGGAATAATTGCAAATCCAATTAGATCCACAATGCTAGATACTGCAGTATTCGTCCTACGCACAAATGACAATACTTCAGATTGGGGTGGATCTAAGTATGAAGTAAACATATCTTTATACGGAGATTTTGTGAAGCCAATTGATGTGTTTATTGCACCTGATTCAACTATTGGAAAGAAAGCACAAATCATCTCTAAGAGAGTATCAGACAATTCCATTTATGCATTAATCGATTCACCTAATGGATTTAC
>Ga0164293_10006089_pt1 | contig 10270 bp, 9 predicted proteins | sample GEODES118metaG_FD_111487 | JGI IMG/M metagenome (GOLD analysis project Ga0164293, IMG submission 111487) | Eutrophic lake water microbial communities from Lake Mendota, Wisconsin, USA - GEODES118 metaG | ecosystem: Environmental > Aquatic > Freshwater > Lake | place: USA: Lake Mendota, Wisconsin...
GCCGGAGTGGAACCACTCCCGGGTCAGCCGGTTGCGGTCCAGGGGGTACACACCGTCGAGGTAGGTGTCCCACTGCTGCACCGTCATCGTGCGACCACCACCGTCGACCAGGCTCATCTGGTTATCCATCTGCGACTCCGCCTGCGCGGTTCCAGGCACGGCGAAAAACCCCGCCACCGCGACGCCCAGCGCCCCCAGAACACGACCGATACCCTTCATGGTCTCCCTAAGCTGATTCAGCGGTGACTGCTCACCGGCGGGCGTCTTCCCATCCGTTGATCACGACGCCGTGGTCTTCACTGTCATGGAGAAGATATCGGTATGGAAACGGGGTGGGCAACGCGAACCGACAGATCGCGTCGCCCTTTACCCACCCGCAGAGGTTCGCTGGACGCCGGTGGCGCTAGCTGATCAAGGGCCGAGGCCACTGCCGCACCGCCGAGCCGCACAGTCGGAGCCGTGGGCAGACCGTGGCTGGTTCCCGCACCGTGGAAAGCCTCAAACATGGTGTGGCGGAACGTTATCCCGCAACCAGCGGTCACGGTCGTTGCGATCATCGGCAGGGTCGACATCACGCTCGTCAGTGAACTCCTGCGGCAGTTCAGCGCCGAAGATCGAGTTAGCTGCCGCCCGGTCCGGGCCAGTGGGCTCCATCATGCCCCCGCCAGGCTGTGATCAAGGTCACAATTGAAGCGATATCCCACGTCACAAGCCGGAAACTTGATGTTCATCTGGCGGCGGCGGAATCAGATATCCAAGCTGGATAACTCGGTAATCAACTGCGCGGCCATCGGGCCCAGTGTTGCCATCCCGTCCCGCACCGCTGAACGTGAGCCCGCCAGATTGACCACCACGGTGCTACCCGAAATACCGGCCAGACCACGGGAAAGCCCGGCGTCGGTGCTGCCGGCCGCCAAACCGGAAGCGCGTAGTGCCTCGGCGATTCCGGGCACTTCCCGATCCAGTACCCCACGGGTCGCCTCCGGAGTCACATCGCGCGGGGTCACACCGGTCCCGCCGACCGAGACCACGAGGTCGACGCCGCCGATCACAGCGGTGTTCAGGGCGTTGCGGATCTCCACTTCGTCCGCGGACACCACAACCACCCCATCGACCACGAATCCCGCCTCAGCCAACAGTTCCGTGACCAACGCACCGCTGTGGTCCTCTGCGACACCTCGCGCCTGACGGTCATCGACCACCACCACCAACGCCCGCCCTGACGCACCTTCCGGCTGTTCCATAGGTGTCACCGTATATCCGTCCGAGGTGCCGTGGGCAGACCCCTCGATGAGCGTCACCCGCCGGTCAGGGACCGGCCGGATCACTGGTCAGCCTTCCCCAGGGTGACCTCGACGGTCTGGGGCGCTCCGCCGTTGTCCAGGTAGGTCAGCGTCAGTTTCTCCCCGGGCGCCCGCGAGCGCACGGCTGCCACCAGGGCGTCGGCGCTGCCGATGACCCGGTCGCCGACTTTGGTGACCACGACCCCGTTGGGCAACCCCGCGTTTGCGGCGGCGCCGCCCTTGATCACCTCGACAATTTTGGCGCCTTGCGCGCTCACGTCGTTGCTGACCTGGACGCCCAGCGAAGCGCGTGACGCCGTACCGGTGCTGATCAGCTCGTCGGCGATGCGTTTGGCCTGATCGACGGGGATGGCGAAGCCCAACCCGATGGAACCGCTCTGGGACTGCGGAGAGTCACCACCGAGGGTGGCGATGGCCGAGTTGACCCCGACCAGTTCGCCGGCCATATTCACCAGCGCGCCGCCGGAGTTGCCCGGGTTGATGGCTGCGTCGGTCTGAATGGCGTCCAGCACCGTGTTCTGGTTGCTGGCGTCACCGCCGGCTGCCACCGGTCGGTTCAGCGCACTGACGATGCCGGTGGTGACGGTGCCCTCCAAGCCCAACGGCGACCCGATCGCCACGACGTCCTGGCCGACCTTGAGGCTGGCCGAGGAACCCAGCGAGATCGGGGTCAGTCCGGAGACGCCTTCGGCGCGCACGACGGCGATGTCACTGGACGGATCGGTACCCACGACGGTGAACGGCGCGGTGCGCCCGTCGGCGAAGGTGACCCTCGTGACCGGCCCGCCCGGACCGGGCTTGGCCGATGGATCAGCGGGCTTGTCCGGCAGCGGCGAAGGTAGACCCCCGGGGGCCTTGGGTCCGGTGGGGCCGCCACCGACGGTTGAGACGACGTGGCTGTTGGTCAGGATCAGACCATCGGAGGTGAGGATGATCCCGGAACCCTCCTCTGAGGCGCGCCCCGACTTGGTCTCCAGTTTGACCACGCTGGGCACAACCTTTTCGGCGACCTGTTCGACCGAGCCGATCGGGGCGTTGGCGGTCGGGAGGGTGCGGGCACCCGGCGCGCCCTGGGTCACGGTCGTGGTGGACGGCGCCCCGGGTTCCGCCATGGTGGCAACCACTCCGCCGATGCCGGCCGACATCGCCGCGATCGCCAATGCGCCAATGGTCATAGCGACGGGACGGGAGCGCTTGCGGCGCGCCTCGGCGACGGGCGGCAACACCGCGGTGTTGCCGGCCTGGGCCTGGTTGCGGTACGGATCGTAGGGCTGCTGGCCGTTGGCGTAGCGCCAGTCGTAAGGCTGCTGGTAACCGGCCGGGGGGTAGCCGGGCGCCGGTTGATTCGGCAGTCGCTGGCCTGACTGCGACGAGTACCGCGGGTCCTCTGTCATAGTTGCTGCGTACTCTTTCTGTATCCGGCGCGAGCGCACCGTTTGCTTGTTCAGCCTGCCGGGCGCTACTGAGAATCGACTGAGATGACACTCGGCACGGCTGAAGCGTTCCCTCCGTTAACGCCGACTTCGCCGTTTGTCGCACCAATTTCGCTATGGGCGGAAGTTAAATCATACGTCGCGGTCGAGGGAATGCCGGGTAGCAGCACGTAGAAGGCCGTGCCGGGGGGCTGCCCACCCGGCACCGTCTCACCGATACGGATCATGCCGCCGTGCTTGACGACGATCTGTTTCACGATGGCCAAACCCAGCCCCGAGCCGGGCATCGCACGAGCCGAAGTTGAGCGATAGAAGCGCTCGAACACCAGCGCCCGTTCCTCCGGGGCGATGCCGGGCCCGTCGTCGCTGACCACCAGTTCGGCATGCGCGGCGTCGACCTGGCGCAGCCGTACCCCCACCGTTCCGCCGGGCGGGCTCCACTTCGCGGCGTTGTCGAGCAGGTTCAGCACCGCCCTCGACAGGCCCGCCGGATCGCCGTGAAGCTGCCAGCCGATGATGTCGACGTCGAATCGGATGTCGTTGCGCCGCCGACGAACTCGCTCGAGGCTGCGATCGATCACCTCCGTCATGTCGACGTCCTCGAGAACAGCCCCTCCGTTGTCCTCGCGGGTGAGATCCACCAAATCGCCCACCAGCGTCGAGAGTTCCTCGATCTGTCCGATGACGTCGGAACGCAACTCGGCAAGTTCGCTCTCCGGAATCGGCGGGGCGCCGGGAGCGCTGGACGCCATCAGCAACTCGACGTTGGTGCGCAGCGACGTCAGCGGTGTCTTCAACTCGTGGCCGGCGTCGGCCACCAGGCGCGCCTGGCGTTCGCGGGACTCGGCCAGCGCACGCAGCATGGCGTTGAACGCCTCGGTCAGTCGGGCCAGTTCATCGCTGCCCAAAACCGGAATCGGCCGCAGGTCATCGGTACGGGCCACCCGCTCGGCGGCCTCGGTGAGCTTGCCCACCGGCCGAAGACCCGTCCTGGCGACCGTGCCGCCGGCCACCGCGGCGATCACCACGCCGACCCCACCGACGGCCAGCAACACCCATTTCAACTTGTTCATCACCGCGTTGGTGGGCTGCAGGCTTTTGGAGATCAACAGCGAACTGCCGTTGGGCAGGTGGACGGCCAACACCCGCTGGTCACCCACGGTGCGGCGAGACATGAACAGTTCACCGCGGATGACGGCCTTCTCCGGTTGCCCCACCGGCAGGGTCTGGCCCTGCTGGTTGGCGGTGTAGATGGACCGGCCCGGGTTGACCAGCATGGCGTTGACGTCGGAGTAGGCGGTGCCTTCGATGGCCTTGGCCGGGTCAGCGGCCAGCGATCCGCTGGCGATGAGCAACTGGGCCCGACTCTGCAACTGGTTGTCGATGTCGGTGTAGAGCGCCGCTGAGACCACCGCGTAGACCGCGACCGCCATGAGCACTACAACCATGACCACCATGGACATGGCCAGCAACATCACCCGCCACCGCAGCGACAATGACGTGGCGGCTTTCGTCGGCACATCGGCGGCCTGCGAGCGGCGCTTGAATCCGAACATCAGGGCGTGATCCCCCACATCATTGCCCCGAACATCACGGCGGAGTTTCGCGCAGCACGTAACCCACCCCGCGAACGGTGTGGATCAACCGCGGCTCTCCTTCGGCCTCGGTTTTGCGTCGCAGATATCCGACGTACACCTCCAGCGCGTTGCCGGAGGTGGGGAAATCGAAACCCCACACCTCTTCCAGAATGCGGCTGCGGGTGAGCACCCGGCGGGGGTTGGCAATCAGCATCTCCAGCAGTGCGAACTCGGTGCGGGTCAGGCTGATCCCCCGCTTGCCGCGGTGCACCTCACGCGTCGCCGGATCCAGGGTGAGGTCGCCGAACGTCATGATGGCGCTCTCGGTGGGCTCTTCGGGCCCGGTACGGCGCAGCAACGCCCTCAGCCGCGCCAACAGTTCCTCCAGCGCGAACGGCTTGGGCAGGTAGTCGTCAGCCCCGGCGTCCAAGCCCGCCACCCGCTCGGATACCGAGTCGCGGGCGGTCAAAACCAGGATCGGCAGGTCATCCCCGGTGCTGCGCAACTGGCGGCACACCTCCAGCCCGTCCAGCCGCGGCATCATCACATCGAGCACCACCGCGTCGGGCCGCTCACTGGTGATTGCCTCGAGGGCCTCCACACCGTCCTCAGCGAGATCGACGGTGTAACCGTTGAACGACAGGGACCGCCGGAGGGACTCCCGCACTGCACGGTCGTCGTCGACCACAAGTATTCGCACGGGGCCTAGTGTCAACCAGTCGACTTAGATTCGTCTGAGAGACGCGCCGCGCGAGCAGGCGATTCGTGACTGGCTGAACGAATCAGCGCTTGTCGAGGTCGATCAGTCCGAGACGAGCGGCCTTGAGCAACCGCCGGGGCACCTTGTGCTGACGGCCGCCGACGGACACGGTGACGAGACCCGGCTCAGTCGCCTTCCACTGCGAACGCCGACTGCGGGTGTTCGAGCGCGACATCCGGCGCTTGGGCACAGCCATGACGAAAGATCTCCTTGTGAGTGCCGCCGCGCAGACAACCGGCGCGGCCAGAAACTAAGGATAGCCGCCAGACGGTGGCTTCTCCAAAGCGGCCATGACGTTGACACCGGCCGGGAACCAGCGGATAACCTACCGGTTGGTTGGCCTGCGTCGGCCGCCGCGATGCGCCGAGGGAGGAGCCACCGCGATGACTACCCCTCCCCCCGGTCCTCCCGCGGGTCCTCCCGCCGGTCCTCCCCCTGGTCTTCCCGGACCCGTTCGGATCGGCAACTGCTCAGGGTTTTACGGGGACCGGGTGTCGGCGATGCGCGAGATGCTCACCGGCGGTGATCTGGACTTTCTTACCGGTGATTACCTGGCCGAACTCACCATGCTGATCTTGGGCCGGGACCGGATGAAGTATCCCGAGCGCGGCTACGCCAAGACCTTCTTGACCCAACTTGAGGAGTGCCTGGGCCTGGCCCAGGACCGCGGGGTGCGCATCGTCACCAACGCCGGTGGCCTCAACCCGGCCGGCCTGGCAGTCGCGGTGCGGGCACTGGCCGCCAAACTCGGGGTCCCGGTGCAGGTCGCCCACGTCGAGGGCGATGACCTGCTGCCGCGGGCCGCCGAACTGGGATTCGACGGCGTGCTGACCGCCAACGCCTATCTGGGGGCGTGGGGCATCGTGGACTGCCTGTCGTCGGGCGCCGACATCGTGGTCACCGGGCGGGTTACCGACGCGTCGGTGGTCGTCGGCCCGGCTGCTGCCCACTTCGGATGGAGCCGGCGGGACTATGACCGCATCGCCGGGGCGGTCGTCGCCGGTCACGTCATCGAATGCGGCGCGCAGGCCACCGGCGGGAATTACGCTTTTTTCACCGACATCGCCGACCTGGACCACCCGGGCTTACCGCTCGCGGAGATGTATGACGATGGCTCCTCGGTCATCACCAAGCACCCCGGCACAGGTGGTCAGGTGAGTGTGGGAACCGTCACCGCGCAGTTGCTCTACGAGATCACCGGCGCCCGTTACGCCAATCCGGACGCCACGGCCCGGTTCGACACCGTCGCCCTGACCGATGACGGGCCGGACCGGGTCCGGATCAGCGGAGTGCGGGGCGAACCGCCGCCACCAACGTTGAAGGTTTCGCTGAACAGCATCGGCGGCTACCGCAACGCCGCCACCTTCGTGCTCACCGGGCTGGACATCGACGCCAAAGCCGCCCTGGTCCGTCGCCAACTGGATGCCGCACTCACCGAGCGGCCCGCCGAGGTGCAGTGGACACTGGCGCGTACCGACCGGCCGGATGCCGATACCGAGCAGACCGCCAGCGCACTGCTGACATGCACGGTGCGCGATCCTGATGCCAATAAGGTCGGGCGCCGATTCTCCTCCGCCGCAGTGGAACTCGCCTTGGCCAGCTATCCCGGCTTCCACACCACCGCACCGCCGGCGGACGCGGCGGTCTACGGGCTGTTCACCCCCGGTTACGTCGAGGCCGCCGAGGTTGCGCACCTCGCGGTGCACGCCGACGGGACCAAGGTGCCCATCCCGCCGGCGGTCGAGACGCTCGACCTGGCCGCCGTCGACGAGCCCGCCCTACCCGAACCGTTGCCCGCCGGGCCAACCCGGCGGCTGCCACTGGGCACCATCGCCGGGGCCCGCAGCGGCGACAAGGGCGGTGGCGCGAACATCGGCCTGTGGGTACATACCGATGCGCAGTACCGCTGGCTGACCCACACCCTGACCGTCGAACGACTGCGCGAATTGCTGCCGGAGGCAGCCGATCTCACCGTCACGCGCCACCTGCTGCCCAGCATCCGGGCGGTGAACTTCGTCATCGACGGCATCCTCGGCAAGGGGGTGGCCTATCAGGCGCGGTTCGACCCACAGGCCAAAGGACTTGGTGAGTGGCTGCGCAGCCGTCATGTCGATATCCCGGAGGGGATCCTGTAGATGAGCATCTGGACAACACCGGAACGGATGGCGCTGCGCAAGTCGGTGCGGACTTTCGCCGAACGGGAGATCCTTCCGCACGTGCAGGAGTGGGAGCAGATCGGCGAGTTGCCTCGTGAGCTGAGTCGGCGCACCGCGCAGGCCGGTCTGCTCGGGGTCGGTTTCCCCGAGGAGGTCGGCGGCGAAGGCGGTGATTCGGCGGATGTGGCGATCATCTGCGAGGAACTGCACGAGTCCGGCGTTCCGGGCGGGGTTTTCGCGTCGCTGTTCACCGTGGGTATCGCGGTGCCGCACATGATCGCCTCCGGCGATGCCCGACTGATCGAGAAGTTCGTCAGGCCCACTTTGGGCGGTGAACTGATCGGTTCGCTGGCCATCACCGAACCGGGCGGTGGCTCCGATGTCGGCCACCTGCGCACCACCGCGGTCCGTGACGGCGATGTGTACGTCGTCAACGGCTCCAAGACCTACATCACCTCGGCGGTTCGCGGAGACTACGTGGTGGCCGCGGTCCGCACCGGCGTCCCGGGTGCGGCCGGGATCTCGATGCTGGTGATCGAGAAGGGCACTGCAGGCTTCGAGGTCAGCCGCAAGCTGGCCAAGATGGGGTGGCGGTCCTCCGACACCGCCGAATTGTCCTTCACTGATGTGCGGGTTCCGGTGGAGAACCTGGTCGGCGCGGAGAACACCGGCTTCTTCCAGATTGCGCAGGCTTTCGTCTCCGAACGCATCGGCCTTGCCGTGCAGGCCTATTCGAGCGCACAGCGCTGCCTGGACATCACGGTTGCGTGGTGCCGGGACCGGCAGACATTCGGCAAGCCGCTGATCGCCCGCCAGACCGTGCAGAACACCCTGGCCGAGATGGCCCGGCGCATCGACGTGGCGCGGGTTTACTCCCGCAACATCATTGAACGCGAACTGGACGGTGACACCAACCTGATCGCCCCGGTGTGTTTTGCCAAGAACACCGCCGTGGAGGCCGGTGAGTGGGTGGCCAATCAAGCCGTGCAACTCTTCGGCGGCATGGGGTACATGGCGGAGTCGGAGATCGAACGCCAGTACCGCGACATGCGGATCCTCGGGATCGGCGGGGGCACCACCGAGATCATGACCAGCCTGGCCGCCAAGACACTCGGCTACCAGGCGTGACCACCCTGCCCACGGCGGTCGATCCGCACTCCCCGGCCTTCACCAAGGCCGCCGAAGCCATGTCGGCCAAGCTGGCTGAACTCGATACCGAGTTCGCCAAGGCAATCGCCGGAGGTGGGCCGAAATACGTTGAGCGCCATCATGCTCGAGGAAAGATGACCGCCCGCGAGCGCATCGAGTTGCTCGTCGACCCGGATTCACCGTTCCTGGAGTTGTGCCCGCTGGCCGCCTACGGCACCGAGTTCCACGTCGGCGCCAGCCTGGTCATCGGCATCGGCGTGGTCGAAGGCACCGAATGCATGCTGGTTGCCCATGACCCCACCGTGAAGGGCGGCACCTCCAACCCCTGGACGCTGAAAAAGGTGCTGCGGGCAAACCAGATTGCGCTGGAGAACCGGCTGCCACTGATCTCGCTGGTCGAGTCCGGAGGTGCGGACCTTCCGACCCAGAAGGAGATCTTCATTCCGGGTGGCCGGATGTTCCGCGACCTCACCCGGCTATCGGCGGCCGGGATTCCCACCATCGCCCTGGTCTTCGGCAACTCCACCGCCGGCGGCGCCTACGTCCCGGGGCTGAGCGACCACGTGGTGATGATCAAGGAACGCTCCAAGGTGTTCCTGGCCGGCCCGCCGTTGGTCAAGATGGCGACCGGGGAGGAGTCCGACGACGAGTCGCTGGGCGGGGCCGAGATGCACGCGCGGACTTCCGGATTGGCCGACTACTTGGCCGGCGACGAACCCGACGCCATCCGGATCGGCCGGCGGATCGTGGCCCGGCTGAACTGGGTCAAGAAAGGTCCCGCGCCGCGCCCGTTCGGCGAACCGCTGGCCGACGCGCAAGAACTGCTCGGCATCGTGCCGGCCGACCTGCGGATACCGTTCGACCCGCGGGAGGTGATCGCCCGGATCGTCGACGACTCCGACTTCGACGAGTTCAAAGCCCTCTATGGCGCCTCGCTGGTCACCGGATGGGCCAGCGTCAACGGCTACCCGGTGGGCATCCTGGCCAACGCCCGCGGGGTACTTTTCAGCGAGGAGTCCCAGAAGGCCACCCAGTTCATCCAGCTGGCCAATCAGGCCAACACGCCGCTGTTGTTCCTGCACAACACCACCGGCTACATGGTCGGCAAGGCCTACGAAGAGGGCGGGATGATCAAACACGGCTCGATGATGATCAACGCCGTGTCCAACTCGGCAGTACCGCACATCTCGCTGCTCATCGGAGCCTCCTACGGCGCCGGCCACTACGGGATGTGCGGCCGTGCCTACGACCCGCGGTTCCTGTTCGCCTGGCCGAGCGCCAAGTCGGCGGTGATGGGCGGCGCGCAACTGGCAGGGGTGCTCTCGATCGTCAACCGAGCCGCTGCCGCGGCCCGCGGACAGGGCGTCGACGAGGACGCCGACGCCGCCCTGCGCGCCGCGGTCGAGGCGCAGATTGAGGCCGAGTCGCTGCCGATGTTCCTGTCCGGGCGGCTTTACGACGACGGGGTGATCGACCCGCGCGACACCCGCACAGTGCTGGGGATGTGCCTGTCCGCCATTGCCAACGGTCCGATCGAGGGGACGTCGAACTTCGGCGTCTTCCGGATGTGAGCGCGCGAAGAGCCGAGGGCTGAAGTGATCACGAAAGTTCTGGTAGCCAACCGGGGTGAGATCGCCCGGCGGGTGTTCACCACGTGCCGGCGGCTGGGGATCGGCACGGTCGCGGTCTACACCGAGCACGACGCGGACTCCCCACACGTCGCGGAAGCCGACGCCCGGGTCTGCATCGACAGCTATCTGGATGCCGACGCACTGTTGGCGGCCGCCCGCGCCGCCGGCGCTGATGCCGTCCATCCCGGCTACGGATTCCTCTCGGAAAACGCCGGTTTCGCGATGGCGGTGACTGATGCGGGCTTGACGTGGATCGGACC
>Ga0164293_10006091_pt1 | contig 10269 bp, 7 predicted proteins | sample GEODES118metaG_FD_111487 | JGI IMG/M metagenome (GOLD analysis project Ga0164293, IMG submission 111487) | Eutrophic lake water microbial communities from Lake Mendota, Wisconsin, USA - GEODES118 metaG | ecosystem: Environmental > Aquatic > Freshwater > Lake | place: USA: Lake Mendota, Wisconsin...
CCCCATGAAACACAATCGGGGCCGCGGCCGCGATCTGCCGCAGCAGGGACCGCCACTCCGTCATCAGGCGGTCAATGTCCCCCCGCCCTGCCGTCTCCTGGGCCTCCGCCAACACCCGTAGACGCTCCCCTTCGACGCGCGCCTTGACCACCTCCGCCGCGCCGTAGCCGTACTGCGGGGGGATGCCATTGACCAAGTATCCGTCGATCGAAAAACGGTGGAACGCCTTCTCGCACACCGCCGAAAGGCGGCCGAGGATCCGCGGGTTCGTCCCCGCAAAGCGCTCTCCGGAAAAGAGATTCGCAAGATCAAAGATCAGCGTATCCAATGGGTAGCGACGGTCTTCCAGGCCCACGGCAATCGCCAGACCCTCGGGCCCGAGGAAGGAGGCGACGATCTGCCCGCGGGGGGTGAGGCGGAGTTCCCGATCCAGGACTCCGGTGCGCTGGAGTTGCCAGAGGAGCGTGGGCTGCGGGGAGAGCGCAAGGCATTCGGCGCGACGGGTGCAGGTCGAGCAGGCCGGGAAGGGGTTCTTTTCCCGCCGGACCAAGCGCGCCCGGCCGGTGTCCGTGCGCTGTTCACACGGCAGCGTTCCCGGCGCCAACGCGCTGGTCTGCTCGAGGCCCAAGACAAGGGGTTCGTCGGTAAAGAATCGCTGCCGCAGGTCCGCCGCCAAGCCCACCGCCGTCTCGCCCGCCCGCAGTTGGCGCAGGAAGAAGGCCCACGGCAGGGGCGCTCCGCGCTTGAGGCGCATCTGCGCGGCCCGCCGCAGCCGGGGGGTCGAACTGCTCACCAAGACATACCCGGTCTCGTCCAAACCGCGTCGGCCGGCGCGGCCGGCCATTTGCAGCAGCTCGTGCGGCTCGATTTCGTGCTCTAGCTGCCCATGATGGTACGAACCGGCCGTGATCATCACGGAACGCAGCGAGAAGTTGATGCCTGCGCTCAGACCCAAGGTCGCGACCACCGCGCGCAGTTGACCCGCCTTGGCCAGCGGCTCGATCACCCCCGCCCGCTGAGCGTAGGTCAGGCCGCTGTGATGGTAAGCCACCCGCGCCTTGATCAGCTTCGCCAGCGAAGGGCCGCAGAGATCCTCCTGCTCCTGGGTCAGGGTCAAGGGCTCCGGCAAGGGCATCTCCCGGGCGAACTGTCGCGCCAGCCGCTCCGCATCCTGCCGGTGCGGCGCGAAGACCAGCACCGGACCCAGCCCCTCGCGCAGCGCGCCGGCGACGCGCCGCGACCAAAACCCTTCAATCGTGCGCGGCAGTCCGTGCACGAGGTCGTCCGCTTCGACTTCCTCGAGGGGCACCGGCCGGAGCTTGGTCTGCACCACCACCACGTCCCGGCCAAGTCGACGCAGCCACGCCGCCACGTCCTCCGGATTGCCGACCGCCCCGGAAAGCAGCAGGAGCTGCGTTTCCCGGGCCACCGACATGATGACGCCTTCGTAGTGCGAGCCGCGGTGGGGGTCCGCGAGCCACTGGTACTCATCGACCACGAGGAGCCGAAACTCCGGGCCGGTGTCCCGCCCGCCGGTCACGCGATGCTGCACCGCCTCCAGGGTGGCCACCACCAGGGGCGCCCCGGGGTCCACCGTCACGTCACCGGTCGTGATCCCGGCCCGCCATCCGCGGGCGCGCCATTCCGCGAACTTGTCATTCGCCAGCGCCCGGGTGGGCACCGTGAAGAGCGAGCGGCGCGAAAAGTTGGTCTGCTCCGCCCAGCGCTCGAAAACGTAGGTCTTCCCCGCGCCGGTGGGTGCGTCCACGATCACGTCCTTCCCGGAGCGCAGGGCCTGGATCGCCTCCGCCTGCCACCGATCGGGAAGGACCAGCTGCTGCAGACTGGATAACTCCTCAAGACGCACCTCGTGACCGTAGGTCTCCCACCGCCGAGGTCAACCGGGGGCTCCGGTTCCGCACCGCTTTCGTCTTCCGTCGGCGGACCGTTCCGCTATCTCTCTGTCCCCCACCGACCTCCCACTCCCGACCGTCCATGCCCCCCGTCCTTCTCGTCACCGGCTCCTCCGGTCTCATCGGCTCCGAGGTCTGCACCTACTTTTCGCGGGAACTGGGCTACGCCGTCCATGGGGTCGACAACAACCAGCGCGCGGTGTTCTTCGGACCGCAGGGGGACACCCGGTGGAACCAAGCCCGCCTCGCGCGCGAGTTGACCGGCTTCACCCACCACGAGCTCGACATCCGCGACCGCGCCGGGGTGCTCGCTCTCGTGCGCGCACTCCGCCCCACCGTCATCGTCCACACCGCCGCCCAGCCGTCGCACGACCGCGCAGCCGCCATCCCGTTCGACGACTTCGACACCAATGCCGGCGGCACGCTCAACCTCCTGGAGGCCGCCCGCCAGGCCTGCCCGGAGTCGCCGTTCATCCACCTGAGCACGAACAAGGTCTACGGCGACGCGCCCAACCGGATCGCGCTGCGCGAGCTCGACACGCGCTGGGACTTCGCCGACCCGGCTTTCGCCGAGGGCGTCCCCGAGACCTTCACGATCGACCAGTCCAAGCATTCGCTCTTCGGTGCCTCGAAGGCCGCCGCCGACCTGATGGTGCAGGAGTACGGCCGGTACTTCGGCCTGCCGACCTGCTGCCTGCGCGGCGGCTGCCTCACTGGACCGCGCCACAGCGGCGTCGAACTGCACGGCTTCCTCTCCTTCTTGGTCAAGTGCAACCTCGAGGGTAAACCGTATACGGTTTACGGATACAAAGGAAAGCAGGTCCGCGACAACATCCACGCGCTCGATGTCGCCCGCTTCATGGCGGCTTTCGTGGGGAGCCCGCGATCGGGCGAGGTCTACAATCTTGGAGGCGGCAAGGCGAACAGCACGTCCATCCTCGAGGCGTTCGCGCTCGTGGAGCGGTTCTCCGGCAAGCGGCAGGTCTACACGTACTCCGACCAGAACCGGAGCGGGGACCACATCTGCTACTATTCCGATCTACGGAAGATCAAGGCGCACTTCCCCGGCTGGGACATCACGCAGTCGCTGGAGGAGACGGTGCGCCAGATCGTCGAGGCGTGGCAGACGCGACAGGCCTGAGTTTTCCGCCGCCCGCCCGCCTTGAGCTCCCGCCCCCCGATGTCCGCGCCGCTCCAGTTGTTTTCGGTCGTGATCCCCGCTCGCGACGAGGAGGAGTCCCTACCGGGGACGCTGCGGGAGTTGTTCACCGTTTTCTCGGCGGCAGGGGTGCCGCATGAGATCGTGGTCGTCGACGATGGCTCGCGTGATCGCACCTGGGCCGTGCTGCAGGAACTGCAGGCCGGGCCGGTGCCAACGCTGCGACCGGTGCAGAACCTGGGCGCACACGGCTTTGGCCGCGCGGTGGTGCACGGGCTCAACCACAGCCGCGGCGACGCCGTGGTGATCATGATGGCCGATGCGTCGGACTCGCCGAACGATGCGGTGGGTTACTGGCGGCGGTTGAACGAAGGATTCGATTGCGTCTTTGGCAGCCGCTTCGTCCGCGGCGGCCGCGTGGAGGACTACCCGCGCGTGAAACTGCTGCTCAACCGGATCGCGAATGCCTTCATCCGCGCGATGTTCGCGATTCCGCTCAACGACACCACCAACGCCTTCAAGGCGTACCGCCGCACCGCCATCGATGGCTGCCGCCCCTTCCTCTCGCCCCACTTCAATCTCACGGTCGAGATCCCGCTCAAGGCGATCGTGCGCGGGTATTCCTGGACAACGATGCCGATCTCCTGGCGCAACCGGCGCCACGGCGTGGCCAAGCTGAAGATCAAGGAAATGGGCAGCCGCTACTTCTTCATCTGCATGTACGTGTGGCTGGAGAAGTACTTCAGTCGCGGGGACTACCGGAAGCCGGCCGACTGATCGTCTGTCCGCATCCGCCGGCCTCCTCACCGGAGTCGTTTGCGGAGAAGCGCAGCTTCACCGCGCGCCGCGGGTCAGACGCAGCCCCGCCACGACCACCCGCCGGATTCCTGGACGATCACGGCGCCAGCCACGGCCGCACGAGCGGCGCCCAGAGCTCGTAGCCCTTTCGATTCATGTGGAGCTTGTCCGCCACGAAGATGTCCGGCTTCGGCAGGCCGTCCGCGCCGAGCATCACGGTATTCACGTCGAGAAACTGGTTCCGCTGATCCTGCTCGAGGTACGCGCGCACCTTGGCGTTGGCTTCGAGCATCAGATCGCGCTTGGCCCACCGCGCCGGGTTCAACGCGAGTGACAGAAAGAGCACCCGGGTATCGGGCAGTTCGCGGTTGATCCGATCCACGACCTGGCGGACGTCCGCCACGACCTCATCGACGGGGACGCCGCCGTTGATGTCGTTGGTGCCGGAGTAGATCACCACCTGGCGCGGACGGTATTGCAGGATGACGCGATCGAAGTGGCGCACGAGGTCCTTCACTCTCGAACCGCCGAAGCCGCGGTTCATGACGCGTAGGCCCGGGTAGTCGGTGCCCAGATCCTTCCAGAGCCGGATCGAGGAACTGCCCGTGAACACGATCGGGCGCTCGGGCGGCGGGTGCGCCGCATCCTCCGCCGCGAACGCGAGCATCTCCTTGGCCCAGCGGTCATCCGCCGCCAGCGCCGGCAGCACGGTCGACGTGGCCGGGGCCGCCGCCGAGGAACTCGCGCCCGGGGTCGTCGTCGCCGCGCGCGCGACTCCGGTCAACAGCAAGACCAGCAGGGCGACGAGGGTCGGGTTCATTCGGGGAAAGAAAGGAAAGCGACGCATGCGGACACGCTGACGCGGAGCGCGCGGCAAGTCGAGCCCGCCGCGCCGCGTCCGCACGCCGGAACACTAGCGGGACCGCGGCGGGAGGACGGAGGCTCGATCGACCTCACACCACGCCCCGGGCTTGAGCTCAAGCCCCGCGAGCGTGAGTCCGCCGATGCGCGCCCGCACGAGCCTCAGCGTCGGATGCCCCACCGCCGCCGTCATGCGACGCACCTGCCGGTTCTTCCCCTCCGTGAGTTCGAGGGCGATCCATGCATCCGGCACGGTCTGGCGCTGCCGGATGGGCGGATCGCGCGGGGGCAGCATCGGCGCCGGATCCAATCGCCACACCCGACCCGGCCGGGTGCGATGGCCCGACAGGTCCAACCCTCCGCGCGCCAAGCGCTCGAGGGACGCATCGGTCGGCACGCGCTCGACTTGCACCCAGTACTCGCGCGGGTGGCCTTTTTCCGGTTCCAGCAGGCGCCCCACGAGATCCGCCTCGTCCGAGAGCAAGAGCAGGCCCTCCGAATCCGCATCCAGCCGACCCACCGGATAGACGCGCGCGGGGAGGCCGAAGTCCGCAAGCGTCCGCCACCGCGAGCCCGGCTCGGGCGTGAACTGCGAGAGGACGCCATACGGCTTGTTGAATGCCACCACCACGCTGCCTGCGAGTAGGCGGATTCCCTCGCCGGCCGCAATCCTGCTCACCGCGGTGATTGCCTCCCGCCGTCTCCTTTGTCACTCGTCAGGCATGCGCGCCGTCCAGTTCACCGCCCTGAACCACCTGTCCCTCGCGACTCTCCCGTCACCGGTCCCGGGCCCGGGCGAGGTCCGCGTGCGGCTCCGCGCCGCCGCCCTCAACCACCGCGATCTCTGGATCAAGCTCGGCCAGTACGCTGGCATCACGTACCCGTGCACGCCCGGTTCCGACGGCGCCGGCGTGGTCGAGGCGGTGGGGTCCGACGTCGACCGCGACTGGCTCGGTCGCGAGGTGATCATCAATCCCAGCCTGGACTGGGGTGACCGTGAGGAGGCGCAAGGGCCGAACTTCTCCATCCTGGGCCTGCCCCGCGCAGGGACGCTGGCGGAGGAGATCGCGGTGCCGGTCACGCAGCTTTCCCCTCGGCCCGCCCACCTGAGTTGGGTCGAGGCTGCGGCGCTGCCGCTGGCGGGTCTCACGGCGTATCGCGCGCTCTTTTCGCGCGCGCGCCTCGAACGGGGAGATCGGGTGCTCATCACCGGCATCGGCGGCGGCGTGGCGCTCGCCGCGCTGCAGTTCGCCGTCTCGCTCGGTGCCGAGGTCTGGGTGACGTCGGGTTCGGCCGACAAACTGGCCCGGGCCTTCGCGCTCGGGGCGCGGAACGGCTTCGACTACCGCGATCCCGCATGGCCGCAGTCCGCGGTCCGTGCCGCGGGCGGGCCCTTCTCGGTCATCGTCGATAGCGCCGGCGGTCCCGGCTTCGAGTCGCTCGTCGATGTCGCCGGACCCGGTGCCCGGATCGTTTTCTTCGGGGCCACGGCCGGCAATCCGCCGACGCTGCCCTCGCGCAAGGTGTTCTGGCGCCAGCTCTCACTACTCGGCTCCACCATGGGCAGCCCGAACGACTGGTCCGCGATGCTCCGCTTCGTCGCGGAGGAGCGGATCGCGCCGATCGTGAGCGAGGTCTTCCCGCTCGCCGAAGCCGGCGCGGCGTTCGATCATCTCGCGGCCGCCGGGCAGTTCGGGAAGATCGTCTTGAAGATGGAGTGATCCACTGCTCGACCGCACCCGCCCTCGTTCGTCCACCCCGCTCCTTGCCCAGGCCCTCCCGCCGCTGACCGCCCGTGTCCGCTCCCGCGCTTGAAGCCTCACTCTACCGGCTCGCCGCCCTCGCCACGGAGGTCGACGATCCCGCGATCGCGCTCCGGCGCATCCTCGAAGTACTGGTCGGGCATTTTCGCGCAGACTCGGGATCCATCGCACTGCTCAACCCCGATACCGGCCGCCTCGAGATCGAGGCCCAGCAGGGACTGCCGGAAGACTACCGCGAGGTCACGCTGCGCCTCGGCCAAGGCATCACCGGCTGGGTGGCCTTCCACGGCAAGCCCCAGTTCGTGCCCGACGTCCGCCGCGACGCCCGCTACGTCCGCCTGCGCCCGAGCGTGCACTGCGAAATCGCCGCGCCGATGGAGGAGCACGGTCAGGTGCTCGGGGTGGTCAACCTCGACAGCGACCGGCCCGACGGTTTCACGCGCGACGACCTCGACACATTGATCCGCCTGACGGCGCAGGCGACGGCGGTGCTGCAGCGCCTTTGGCAACTGCAGCAGCTCCGGGGCAAGGCGCGCCAGTTCGAGTCCCTCATCGGCATCGGTCAGGCCTTGGTCGCCAAGGTCGAGGAGCGCGACCTGTTCGAGACCGTCACCCGCGATGCGCGGCTGATCATGCAGGCGCGCGCCTGCGGACTCTACCTCCACGACCCCACGCGCGGTGCGCTGCGGCTCGTCGCGCTGTCCAATCCCGACTCGACGCTCGTCACGCAGCCTGGCCCCGCGGATGACCTGCCCCTTGAGACGAGCGCGATCGGTGCGGTGATTCAGACCCGCCGCGCTTTGGAGTTCGCGAACATCCAGTCGCCGGAGTACGTCGACGTTGTCGACCTCCCGGTGGATGCGCGGCTCCGCTCCCTGCTCGCGACGCCACTGGTCTTTGAGGGGGAGGTCCTCGGCGTGCTAGCGATCTTCACCGAGCAGATCCACCGCTTCAACAACGACGAGAAGCGGCTCGGCGCGACGCTCGCCTCCCTGGCCGCCGTCGCGCTCCAGAATGCGCGGCTCTACGCCCGCGTGTTCCGCAGCGAGGAGTCGCTGCGCAAGAACGAGCAGCTCACGACGCTCGGTCTGCTCGCCGCGGAGATCGCGCACGAAATCCGGAATCCCCTCACGGTCATCAAACTGCTCTTCGGCTACCTGAACCTTGAGTTCCCGACCGACGACCCGCGGCGCACGGACGTGCGCGTGATCGGGGAGAAACTCGATCAACTGGAGGCCATCGTTTCCCGCGTGCTGCAGTTCGGCAAGGCCCCCGCGAGCCTGCACGCCCCGTGGGTCCTCGCGGATCTCGTCGAGGACACCGCGCTGCTGATCCGCCTGAAGCTCGCGCAGGGTAAGATCGCGCTCCGGGTCGCTCCGATCCCTCGCACCCTCGTCGTCGAGGTGCACAAAGGGCAGATCCAGCAGGTCCTGCTCAACCTGCTCTTCAATTCCACGCAGGCGATGCCCAACGGGGGTACGATCACGCTGCAGACTACGACCGAGGAGCGTGCGGGCGGAGGGCGCATCGTCCACATCGACGTCGCCGACACGGGTTCCGGCATCCCGGAGCGGCTCCGCGCCCACATCTTCGATAACTTCCTCTCCGGTCGCCCCGATGGCACCGGGCTCGGGCTGGGAATCGCCAAGCGCATCCTCCTCTCTCACTCGGGCGACATCCAGCTCCTCGACACCAGTGCCGCCGGCACGACGCTGCGGCTGACGTTGCCGCTGGCCTCACCGTCCTGAAGAGACCCCGCGCCCGGCGGCCTCCCCGACCCTTCTCACCCATGCCCACTCCTCCGTCCGCGTTTGAACGCAAACGCTCGTTGCTCAAGATCGTGGCCATCGCCCTCGTCGCCAGCGCGGTGCTGGTACTCGTGCTTCCCCTGCCCCTGCCGTGGTCGCTGCGAGCGGTGGTCGCGGGTACGGATCTGCTCGCCGCCGTCGTCGTCGCCGTGTTGCTCCGGCAATCCGGCCGTCGCTGAGCCCCGGGGGCCGGCGGCCCAGCCCCGGGTGCCGGGGATCGCACCAATCCACCCCTCCTGCCGCTTGACCCACCGCGGCTTGTTTCGGAGCATCGCGGCCCGACCATGCTCATTCTCCGCGGCTCTCCGGCGCTCTCCTCCTCGCGCAGCCAAAAGCTCCTTCAGGAACTGACGGCCGAAGGCGTCCCGCTCCGCGGCCTGACGGCGCACTTCGTCCATCTCGTCGATCTCTCGGCGCCGCTATCGACCGAGGAGCACGCCGTACTCGAGCGCTTGCTCACGTACGGTCCACAAGTCGAGGCCGTTTCGCTCTCCGGCGAGCGCCGCACCCGCGTCGTCGCTCCGCGCCCCGGTACACTTTCCCCGTGGTCGTCCAAGGCCTCCGACATCGCCCGGATCTGCGGGCTGACTGCGATTCGCCGCATCGAGCGGGTCGTCGCCTACGAACTCGCCGTGGACGCAGGCACGCCCGACGCCGTCGTCGATCGGGCCACGGGCCGGCTGCACGACCGCATGACGCAGGCCGTGTTCGGCGCGGTTGAGGATTGCCAGGTCCTGTTCCGTCACGAGAGCCCACGCCCACTCGCGGCAGTGCCGGTGCTGGCCCAGGGACGCGAGGCGCTCGTCGCCGCGAACGCCAGCCTCGGTCTCGCGCTCGCCGAGGACGAGATCGACTACCTCGTCAATGCCTTCCGCACGCTCGGCCGCGATCCGCACGACGTGGAGTTGATGATGTTCGCGCAGGCGAATTCCGAGCACTGCCGGCACAAGATATTCAACGCGTCCTGGGAGATCGACGGCGAGGCGCGCGAGCGGTCGCTGTTCCAGATGATCCGGAACACCCACCAGCTGCACAGCGAGGGCATCCTTTCCGCCTACAAGGACAACGCCGCGGTGCTCGTCGGCTCGCCCGGCGGCCGCTTCTTCGCCGATCCCGTCTCCGGCGAGTACGCCGCGCATTCCGAGGACATCCACCTGCTCTGCAAGGTCGAGACGCACAATCATCCCACGGCCATTTCGCCCTACCCGGGTGCCGCCACCGGCGCGGGCGGGGAGATCCGCGACGAAGGAGCCACCGGGCGCGGGGCCAAGCCGAAGGCCGGGCTCACCGGCTTCACGGTCTCACACCTGCGCATCCCGGGCGCGGTGCAGCCATGGGAGAAAGATCACGGCAAGCCGGGCCGCATCGCCTCGGCGCTCGACATCATGATCGAGGGTCCGCTCGGAGGCGCGGCGTTCAACAACGAGTTTGGGCGCCCCGCCCTCACCGGCTACTTTCGCAGCTTCGAGGCGGAAATCCCCGCGGCCCCGGGCACGCCCGCCAGCGAGGGGGCAACCGAGCTCCGCGGCTACCATAAGCCGATCATGCTCGCCGGCGGCCTCGGCAACATCCGCGCCGACCACGTCCAGAAGGGCGTGATCGAGCCCGGCGCCCGGCTCGTCGTCCTCGGCGGTCCCGCGATGCTGATTGGTCTCGGCGGCGGCGCGGCCAGCTCGGTTGCGACCGGCTCCGGGCAGGAGGACCTCGACTTCGCCAGCGTCCAGCGGGACAACGCGGAGATCCAGCGGCGCTGCCAGGAGGTCATCGACCGCTGCTGGGCACTGGGCGCCGAGAATCCGATCGCGTTCATCCACGACGTCGGCGCCGGCGGCATCTCCAATGCTCTGCCGGAACTGGTCAACGACGGCGGCCGCGGCGGCCGTTTCGAATTGCGCGAGGTGCCCAGTGACGAGCCGGGCATGAGTCCGCTCGAGCTCTGGTGCAACGAGTCCCAGGAGCGCTACGTC
>Ga0164293_10006093_pt1 | contig 10268 bp, 8 predicted proteins | sample GEODES118metaG_FD_111487 | JGI IMG/M metagenome (GOLD analysis project Ga0164293, IMG submission 111487) | Eutrophic lake water microbial communities from Lake Mendota, Wisconsin, USA - GEODES118 metaG | ecosystem: Environmental > Aquatic > Freshwater > Lake | place: USA: Lake Mendota, Wisconsin...
AGCCCTTCTTTGATCAGAGTCAGGAGCGGCTGAAGTGGGTGGGAGCGGCGCTTCCGACGAAGGAGGTGGATCCTCCGGCCCCGCCACCAGCACCTCCAGCGCCAGCGGGTGCTGCGCCAACGCCAGCGGTGGGTGGTGCGCCAGCGGGTGTAGCGGTTCCGCCGATTCAGTTGGGTGGGGCGGGTGCAACGTCGGCTCCGATGAAGGTGACGGTGGGAGCGAATGGAGTGACGACGCCTGCGGTTGAAGTGAAGCCTGCTCCGGCACCTGCGGTTGAAGTGACGCCCAAGCCGGCGAATCCGGAAGCGGTGAAGCCGTTGGCTCCGAAGCCGATTGAAGCGCCTAAGGTGGAAGTGCCTGCTCCAGATGCGAAGCCAGTGGAGCCAAAGCTTGAGGTGCCTGCGCCTGAGGCGGCTGCTCCGGCGAAGCCGTAAGTCGAGGAGGGCGGCGCTTCAGGTGGACTCCGCGATCAGGTGGGATCGGAGTGGAGGGAGTTGCGGAGGCGGAGCTGATTGATGAAGAAGATGCGGGCACTCTCGGTGGCACCGTAGGCGCTTTCTTCCGGGAGGAGGTCTTGAGTTTGGATGCGGAGGTCTGAGAGGGCTCTGTAGAGGGGGCTGCGGGCAGTGAGGAGGGCCGCTAATTTGGCGTGAGGATCGGTGTCCTGCAGGAGAGGGCGGTCGTTGTTGTGGGCGGTGCGGCGTGCGAGGAGGGAGACCGGGGCTTCGAGCCAGACGATGAAGCCGAGGTGGCGCAGGAGGGCGAGGTTTCGAGGAATGGTGACGATGCCGCCGCCCGTGGCGATGACGGCATTGCGGCGACCGATTAAACTGCGGAGGGCGGCGGATTCGCGCTGCCGGAAAGAGGTTTCGCCTTCTTGAGCGAAGATGTCAGGGATGGACCGGCCGTCGGCTTGATTGATGATGAGGGAGTCGGTGTCGATGAAATCCCAGCCGAGCTTGCGGGCGATGATTTTTCCGACGGTGGTTTTACCGGAGCCCATGAGTCCGATGAGGACGATGTTGGGCGAGCGAGGCAGGCAGTCAGGGGCTTCCTCTTGAACGAGGTCGAGGATGGAGGGGACGAGGTCGGGGTCGTGCTGAAGGGCGGCAAAGTAGGTGGGATAGGCGGGGGTCCAACCGGAGGCGCGGAGTTTGGCGTTGCTGACGGCTTTATTGGTCCAGCCGCGTTTGCGGTCGGGGTCTGGGGGTTTGGGACCTGGAGGAGGGAGGGCGAAGAGGTCGGCGAGGGGGGTGAGGATGTCGCGCTGAGTGGTGGGGGCGTCGTCGCAGACGTTGAAGATGCCGGGGAGTTTTTGCAGGATGAGATGAGCGAGGGCGGTGGCGGCATCATCCCGGTGGATTTGATTGATGAGCCGGCCAATGCCGTCTTCGGTTTCGACGCCGGATTTGCCGAGGAGGAGGTTTTTCAGAACGAACGAACGGCCGGGGCCATAGATACCGGCGAGACGGGCGACGGTGCCGCCTTTGACGAGGGCCAGGTCTTCGGCTTGGCGGAGGAGGAGGCCGGTTTCGCGAGGGGGGGTGGCGGGGTCTGATTCGGTGACGGTTGAGCCGTCTTTTTGGGCGTAGACGGAGGTGCTGGAGGTGAAGAGCGGGTGGGCGGAAGGGAAGGCGGCGATTAGGTTTTCCAGGCCATTCAAGTAGACGGAGCGGTAGGCGTCGGCACCACCACGTCCGGAACTGGCGCAATGAACAAAGGCGGTGACTGTTTGGTTTGGATTGAGGCTGGCGGCGAGTTGGGCGAGGGAATCGGGTGAGGTGATGTCGCATGCGGCGACGGGCCAGGGATGCTCGGTGGCGAGTCGAGCGGCGGAATCTGATGAGTGGGTGAGGCCGATGACTTGATGTCCGGCGGCATGCAGATGGCCTGCGAGCGAGGCACCAACATATCCACATCCGGCAACAATGATCATGATCGTGAGGGGTAATTAGGCGGGGCGGTTGGCCTTGTAGTAGGTGAGGAGGCCGTTGACGATGCCTTGGACGTAGTCCTCGATGGGACTGGATTGGAGAGAGTCGTCGATGAGGGTGCGGCCGATCCAGTGACCGAGGAGGAGGCGCTGGTAGGTCTGTTTGTGGTTCATGACGTAGGGTTCAAAGAAGATGACTGGGCAGCGGTAGAGGCGATTGGCGAGGAGGTTGCGAGCGAAGAGATAGGGGCTGTCGGGAACGGGGAGGGCATTGGGAGTGGTGTAGGTGTAGGGGGGAAGTCCGGTGCTGGCAGCGAGGCTGGTGGCGAGGGCCTTGGCCAGAGGGATTTCCTCTTCGTGGATGCGTGAGAAGAGGCGGGTGAACATTTCGAAGCGGGTGTCGTGATTGGCGAGTTCAGCGGGGGAGTAACAGCCGTTGATGAGGAGGTGAGCGTGATTGACGGGGGAGTATTGGGGGGCGGTAGCGTCTCCCCAAGATTCGGCGTTGAAGTGGAGGCAGAGGACAAGATCAGGTTTGATTTCCTGATTGACCCGGTCTGCGCGGGCGTGGATTTCAGCGACACGATAGAAGAATTTTTCGCTTTGCCACTGGATGGTGAGGAGTTTGGCTTCGCCCTGGATGCCTTGGTAGCTGTCGATCGGGTTGGGGAAGCCGGACTGTTTTAGGATTTCGATGGCGGTGAGGCGATGGTCGGAAGGTTTGGTTTTGGTGACGGGGTTGGGTTGGTCGCGAACGAGGGTGACGTAAGCGCCGAGGGTTTTGAGGCGGGCGGCGAGGATTCGGGCGGTGAGGAGGGTGAGGTCGCCTTCTTGAATGGCTTCGCCGGGTTTGAAGCTAAGGTGGCGTTCTTCCATGACGCCATAGCTGCCACCGATATGGCCCGGGTCGATGGCGATGTGGATGTCGCTCAAAGGTGGGCGGTCAGCGAGAGGGGGCAGTTCGGAGGCGCGGCTCCAGAAGCGAGGTGGGCTGGTTTTGGCCTGGATTCGGCTGGCGAACGGGACGGTGACGGTGGGGTTTACCGGGTCGCCGGTTTGGATTTTGATTCCATCGGGTCCGATGATCCAGGGGGTGGGATAGTGAGTGGGTTCGAGGTAGATGGACTTCAGGGCGGCAGTGAAGTCAGCGTCGCTGAGGGCGCGGGCGTAGGTGGTCAGGGAATTCCAGTCTGGTGGGGAGCCCAGAGGGGTGGTTTGGGCGCGGAGGCTCGGCGCCAGAGCCAGAAGGCAGAGGGCGGCTAGCTGCAAGAAGCGCATGATCATTCTGACATCCTAGACTTGATCAACTGGTTCATCATCTACTAAGTAGGGGTCGAATGAATTCCGTCCCTGTTCCTGAGGTTGCTGAAGAAGATGACTGTTTGAGGCTGTTGTTTTTTGGGGATGTGTTTGGCGAGGGGGGGAGGAAGGCGGTGTCGGATTGGATTCCCAAGTTGAAGGAAGAACTGGACGTGGATTTTGTGATCGTGAATGGGGAGAATTCGGCAGCGGGTCGCGGGATCACGCCGAAGATAGCGATTGGGCTGATGCGGGCTGGGGCGGCGGTAGTGACGAGTGGGGATCACATTTGGGATCAGAAGGAGATCGTGCCTTATCTGGGGGATGAACCGAGGATGTTGAGGCCGTTGAATTATCCAGAGGGAGTGCCGGGATCGGGTTCGGTGGTGTTGGAGACGAAGAAGGGGAAAGTGGCGGTGATCAATGCGCTGGGTCGGGTGTTTATGGGGCCGCAGGTGGACAATCCATTCACCCTGGTGGCGGCCTGTGCGGAGAGGTTGAGGGAAGAGACGCCGGTTATCTTTGTGGATTTTCACGCTGAGGCGACGAGCGAGAAGGTGGCATTGGGTTGGCATTTGGATGGCAAGGTGTCGGCGGTGGTGGGGACGCATACGCACGTGCCAACAGCGGATGAGCGTGTGTTGCCCGGGGGGACGGCCTACCTGACGGATGCGGGGATGTGCGGGCCTTATGACTCGGTGATTGGGAGTCAGATTGAGCCGGTGGTGGGACGTTTTTTGAATGCGATGCCGACGCGGTTTGGGATGGGTCGGGGGATGGTGCGGGTCAATGCGGTGTTCGTTGAAGTGGAACGTATGACGGGAAGAGCGCGTCGCATTGAGCGGGTGACTCGGGACTGGTCAGAGTGATGGTCAGGGTGGAGTGGGTTTGGAACGGGCGATGAGGATTTGGCGGAGGAGGAAGGAAGGCGAGGGTGACGCGGTGGTTTCGAGTGAAACCATCATGGGGAGTCGGGTCACGTCATTTTCGAGTTGGAAGACGCCGACTTGGATGAGGCGCAGGCTTTCCGGGTCGGTGGCGATGTGGCGTTTTTCGAGAGGGAGTTTGAGCAACTGATCGCCGACTTGAATGACGAGGGAGACAGGGGCATCGAGCGAGTTGATGGCGCCCTGGCAGATCACTTCGAATTTGCCTTTTGGCAGGGCATCGATTGTCCAGGTGATTTTCTGGATGGGGACGATGGAGGGAATCGGTTTGGGAGGAGAGGGGGTGATTGCTTGAGCTGTCGCGGGGCGGAGTTCCAGCAGGCGTTCGGGTTTCGACTTCGTTAGGGCTGGCTTGAGGGCGGGATCAGGAGGCGCTTCTTTTGTGTTGGGGGGCGACAGGTCAACCACGCCACCCGAGGCGATGACTTTTTGCATTTCCTGCAGTTCTCGATTGATGGCGACGGTGGTTTCGGCGCTGCGGGAGGCGGCAGCGAGGCGGGTGAGTTCGTTTATGTAGGAACTGAGCAGCGGGAGGTGAATCTTTTTCAGCTCGTTTTGATAGGTCGACTCGAGTTGTTGCCAACCAGTGGTGGGAGCGGAAGGGATAGCTGGGGATGGGGTTTGAGCGTGAAGTGGAAGAGCCCACAGACCCAAAGAAACAAGCCCGAAGAGGTATGATCGGGCAGGCATCATGGCTGAGTGGATTCTGCGGGTTGAGTTGGACTGAGAGCCCATGCACCGGGGCGAGGATTGCGGGAGCGCGCCTCGTTTTCCCGATCTGAAATGGAGTGTTGAAGGGCGCGTTCCAGCGTGCCGCCACTTCCCGTTTTGCCGACAAACGCGGCCAGACCCTGGTCGATCAGCAGATTGTGGAAGAGGCCGATATCGGGGAGGAAAAGCAAGGCTGGAAGGGTGCCGTCGGAGTCGGGGGTATTGCGGGCCAAAAGACGGAAGGTTCGTCCAGAGAGGTAGCCTGAGGTGAATTGAAGTGCGGCGCGACCAAAGAGGGCGGCGTCTTCATTTGTGAGGCCGAAGTGCTGATTGAAGGGGGTATTAGCGGCTGAAGAGGCGGGATCGGAGGAGGGCGAAGCACATTTGAGCCAGAGCAAATGAATGAAGAACTCTCTGCCATCCTGGCTGACGCGGAATCGGTCTCCTGTGTTTTCCGGATGGTTTACAAAGGTGACATTTTCGAGGTCTTGAAATCCGGAGATGCCTCCGAGGCTAGCCAGGGGTTTCGGGAGGTGAAGGGCGTTGGTGTCTTTGGATTTGGAAGTGGGGGATCGGCGTTTTTCGATGCCGCGTTTTTCGTTGTCCAAGAGGGCCTGCCAATCGGGGAATCGCTGCTCGAGTTCCTGCAACTGGTCGGCGTATTGATCATTGATTGGTTTGTATGCGAGTTCCAAAGCGAAGGCGAGTGAGGACCTGACCGAGTCGACATTGCTGGTGGGAGGGATGATGACGTTTGTTACGGTTTGTGGAACTGAGGTTGGAGCCGGGACCAAGCGGATGTTTTTGAACTGCACTTGATTGAAGGCATAGGATTTCGAAGCTGCGAGGCGGAGGGTAATGGGTGAGCGTGCGAAGCGCATGGGCCCGATGCGTTGGGGCTTGAATTCAAGGGGACTTCCTTTTGTTAAACTCAATTCGAAGCTGCGCCGGTTGTCGGCAGCTCCGGCGAGAAGAGAGACTTCGTAGATTTCGAACAAGGCAGTCTCGGCTGGTTCCTCTGAGGGGTCGTTAACATTTGTGGGAATCGCCGTCATAAGAGCGTCGAGTTCCAAGAAGTAGTCCCCTGGAGCGAGCTTGGTCAGGGTCCACTCAGCGTAGTGGCTGGCTATGCGCCAACCGGTTAAGCTGCCGTCGGAGGAAGCGGTGATGCCGGTGCCCTTGGCTGCGAGGGGAGTTAGAGGGAGAGCGGGGGTGGTGGATGAGGTATTTGAGGCCAGGATTTGCTGGAGTTGGTCACGCCGTTTTTTGATTTGCAGCGCCTGTTCGTAGTCACCCGCATCTGCGATTTCGGACTCCATTCGGGCCAGTGCGCGTTCGTATTGGTCGGTCAGCTTTTGGGACTGGGAGTTGATTTGAGTGGCGAAGAGGGCCTTCAGGTTGGCGAGGGCCTGGAGTTCCTCGGCAGAGGTTGACGGGGTTTGCGCGTGAAGAGATGATGTCTCCAATGACAAGATTGCGAGCGACAGAAGAAGTGTCGAAGCGCGTTTTGGAATGCAGGACAGACGGGGCATCAGACGAGGCAGGAGATCAGCGGTTCGCAGGGATGAGTTCGATGCTAAGGAGGTTCATCAAGTTGCTTTTGACGATGGTCCGAGCCGTTAATCGGAGGGGGCTGTTGCTGTCGGTGATTTTGAGCGTGCCGAGATTTTTGACTTCCGGGCCACGCAGGGTGGTGTCCATTTCTCCGGAGAGGCTGAATGTTTTTTCATTGATTACGATGGTACCACCCTCGAGCGGACTGCATTGGTAGGTGAGGAGGACTTCGTAGCCACCTGGAGGGACGCTCGGCAGCGTCCATTCGGCGTATGCTCCGGGTCGATCCCAGTGGGTGAGCCACTTTTTTTCTTCATCGTAGCGAACGCTTTCGAGTTTGGCGTTGTCCAGAGGGAGAAGGATATGATCGGGGAGGAGGGACGTTTTGAGGAACTGTTTGCGGGTTTCGAGAATCAGCAACTCTTTGGCGATGCGATCCAAATCAGTTGCGATGTGCTCGCGTTCGATGCGGGCGGCGATGGCGGCTTCGTATTCGCGGGCGCGGGCATTGGTGAGGGCGAGTTCGTCGAGTTTGGAGAGGGCGGTTTTGAGCGGGCCTAGCGAGGCTTCGAGAAGTTGGTGGTGGTGATCCAGGCGTGCCAGTTCGATTTCCTCGGGCGGGGGAGATGGGTTGGTTTTGTCGGAATCGGAAGGAAGGTTTTTGGCGGGTTTTTTGGGAGTTTTTGACGACCCTTCTGTTTGTCCGAAGACGGGGATGGCCATGCAGGCAGCGAAGGCCAGGAACTGCACCCAACCTCTCGCAGAGGCGAGGTGATTGATGGGATCAGAATTCATGGCAATCGGGTTGAAGTTCAGTCAGGATTCGACCTTCGATTTCGAGATCCAAATCGCTGCGGCAAATGTCGGCAAGAACATAGCTGAAGTGATGGTCTTGCCCACAGGAATCGCGGACGGCTTTTCGAACTAGAGGGAGCGCTTCAGGGTGACGGAGGTAGCACTTAAAATGAGCGCTGTGAATCCCATGGGTAGGCCATAGATCGGGAATCCAAGCGGCAGAGACCTGCATGCGATTGAGCATGATTTCGATGTTTTGTTGGGTGGTCTGGAACTGGCGCGCCCAATCGCCTTGGCCGATGCTGCGATGGCCTTCGATGCTGGCGGTGCCTGAGAGGATGGCGCGGCGGACTTCGGGACAAGTGGCGACGACGCCGCGTGCGAAGCAGGGAGGTCTGGGGCCGTATTCGGCCGGATAGTGGTAGGCGGGAATCTGGGAGGGATTCTCAAGGTATTCGGGTCGGGAACGGCCGGCTTTGAAGACAACGACGGCTTTGTCTCCCCCCAGTCCGACGGCAGAAGCCGCGGGCATGTAGGAGCGAAGATGGCGGCCATAACAGGATTCAAAGGCGGTCCATCTGCCGATATTGAATTGTTGGTAGCACTCGAGGCCGTCGCGGATTTCGTTGATATTGGGGATGTAGTTCCAAATGCGATAGAGATGCCAGCCCTGGGTGAGGCGCAGGAGAGCTTGATAAGCGCGTTCAACTGGGGCTTCGAGCCTGTTTTGGGCGTCGATGACGATGGCTCCGATGAGGAGGGTTTCACTTTCGGTCAAGAGGAAGTCCTGATCCCACCAAATTTTGGTGGCGGCACTTCCAATTGACTCCGTATTTGGACCTGCAAGAAGGGGCAGGGGGAGCTGGAGGTTGGCTACTTCGGGCGTCGCGTTCAATTCGACATGCTCAGCATTGAACGTGACTTGGAGGGCGGCGTGACCTTGAGAGATTGTCATTGAGCTAGAGTCTGATTTAGCGGCTTTCAGGCCGTTATGTCAAACTTTAGCATGGAGTCAATCTTTTGGTTTTTTCTTGGTTTCAACGGTGCCGGGCGACCCTGGAATGGCGGCGGGGTATTGCCAAGCGACGGGCTGGCCTGCGGTTTGCTCGAGGTGCAGGAAGGGGGCTGCCTGGAGATCGGTACGGCTGGTGTAGGCGATATCGGAGGAGTTGAAGAAGTCTTTTTGGACGCTATGAGGAGTTGGCGGAGCCCAGGTGGTGGATGGGTTAGTGGAGGCCGAGGGTTTGATTTTGGCTGAGATCTCGGGGACTTCAGTATCTGGTGGGGTGATTTTGGTCCATTGTTCCGGCGACCAATAGTCGCCATTCCAGTTCTGATGATTGGTTTTACGGGTGTAGAGATGCCAGCGGTCGAAGAGTACTTCGGGGACGTAGCGACTGCCGATGCGGGACACGAGAGGCGGTTGGTCGAAATCGGGGCGACCTTCGGAGGTGGATTCGAGGAGGTATTCGATTCCTTCAAGTCGAACGACGCACCAGGCATGTCCGCCGATGTCGCCGTATTTTCCCAGGGCGACGCGAACATCGTAGCCCCGGGCGGCCAGCCAGTCGGCGAGGAGGATAGCGGAATCTTCGCAATCGCCCATGCCGCGGGTTTGAGTCTGAAGCGCGGTTTGCCAGCGGTCGGTTTTTTCCTTCTTCACGCCGGGATCTCGGGTGTAGGTGCAACTTTGATGGACGGCGGACCAAATGGTGAATAACTGCTCAACACGGGACTGGCCTTTGGGATAGATGGATGGTGGCTGGTAGCCTGTGAGGTAGTGATTGACGTAGTGGAAGTGGCCGGCGGTATCGGCGGCGATGACGGCGTAGGTTCGATGGCAGGACGGGCACTCGAGGCTGGAGCTCTCCTGGTGGCGCATGGCGCGGCTGATGTGGCTGGATTTGCAGAGAGGGCAGACGTTGTAGAAGGCGTCGTCAGAGGTTTTGTGCAAGAGGTCGGGAGAGAACTCGCGCAGGCGACGACCGGTGACGAGAAGTACCTGGTGGGCCATGCCGCCAGCGGTGGAGCGGCGGACACTGGCCAAGTGGGTCATTTCGGGTGCGATTTTGTTCAGGGAATCGGTCAGGCTGTCTTTAACGAAGTCCAGGGTAGGGCCGGAGGCGGCGTTGACGGAGATTTTGAGGTAGCGGGGTGCCGATTCCTGGATCTGGCTGACGACCGCGTCGAGGTCGTCGAGAGGGAGTCCCTCATCGACGGCTTTTTGCAGCCAGCTTTCGAGTTCCTGATCCGTTTGCAGGAGGGGTTGGGAGTTAGAGATTCGGTTGTAGTTGGCGAAGTCGAGCAGACCGACACGGAAGAGATTGATTTCCTTGGTGTTTTCGCTGCCCAAGGTCAGGCGAGTCCAAAGTGCTTTCCAAGTGGTGGCGTGACTTTCGTTCAGCCCTTTGACGGTGCCGGCGATGATCGCGGAACCGAGGCAAAGGAGAAGAATAAGGCGCTTTCCCATTATGGAAAGTATAGCAGATACAATTGGCGGTTCAATGGGAATCGTTGGCTCTATGATGACAAAGAGCACCGCGGAATGCAGGGATTTCTGCGATGTGTCAATTTACGTAACTCTAAAGTTTCAAAATCGTTACATTGCTGCCTGCTTCGATTGAGGAATTGGGGTTGATACGCAAGAGGCTATTGGCTTCTGCGAGAGCAAAGAGCGCGTCACTACGTTGGAGTCCGCTGGCCGTAAACTGACCTTTTTGAAGGACACCCCGGATGTAGTGTGGGCGGTCTCCAGGGTTGGTGACTTCATGAGAGAGGGTGGCGGTTGCTGTGGGAGGGCTGAGATCGCTGGAAGGGGTTCCGCACCATTTGAGGAGTGCAGGGCGAACGAAGAGTTGGAAAGTGACGAAGGTGGAGACTGGATTTCCGGGAAGGCCGAAGACGAACAGTGGCTTGGGCATCGAGCGATGGGTGAAAAGGAAAGGCTTGCCGGGTTTGATTTTGATTCGCCATAACTGAGGAGGCATGCCGAGTTCGGAGAGGGCTGGCTTGACATGGTCTTTGTCTCC
>Ga0164293_10006095_pt1 | contig 10267 bp, 13 predicted proteins | sample GEODES118metaG_FD_111487 | JGI IMG/M metagenome (GOLD analysis project Ga0164293, IMG submission 111487) | Eutrophic lake water microbial communities from Lake Mendota, Wisconsin, USA - GEODES118 metaG | ecosystem: Environmental > Aquatic > Freshwater > Lake | place: USA: Lake Mendota...
ACCTGCGCCGCAGGCTGCAACACCCAAAGGACCGGCATGATGATTAATTCATCGCGTGCGATTCTTTATGCGAAGGGTCCAGGTCACTGGACCGAAGCTGCGGCCGCAGCAGCAAAACAAACGCGCGACGACATCAACGCACACCGCTAAAGGTCGCGGCTACGCAGTCAGCAGCTCGCAGGCAGACTGCAGTGCAAACGCCACTGACGCATGGCGCACCGCACTTCGGTCGCCCTCAAAGACTTTGGAGGTCGCATGCACCACGATCCCCGAGGGTAAGCGCTGTGCGAATCCAAACCACACCAGGCCCACAGGTTTGTGGGCCGTACCCCCACCCGGTCCTGCGATGCCCGTCGTAGTAAGCGCAAGTGTCGCAGGCGGAGAATGCGCCAACACGCCTGCTGCCATTGCCTCTGCCACTTCTTTACTCACCGCACCAAACTGAATAAGCGTGTCTTTGGGTACACCAAGCTGGGCGTGCTTTGCACCATTGCTGTAGGTCACCCAGCCTTGCTCAAACCAAGCGCTCGAGCCAGCAACGGCCGTGGCTGCCCCCGCTAACAAACCGCCGGTGCAAGATTCCGCCGTAGCAAGCCAGCCTTGCCGAGCGACTAATAGCTGCCCTAGCCGCAGGGCTAAGCCATCGGTATTAGTTTGCATGCAAACACCTCCTAAATATACGCGTCGAGTGCTCAGAAAGCGATGCCAACTCGAACCAAAATGGCCATCACTAGCAAGGTGTAACCTGCGGCCAGTAAATCATCAAGCATCACCCCCACTCCCCCTTTGAAGCGGGCATCGACTTGACGAATAGGAGGGGGCTTGACCGTATCAAAGAAACGAAACAACACAAAGGCAACAGCTTGAGCCGTGAAAGAATCCGGCACCAGCCATAGCACTAGCCAAAATGCAACAAACTCGTCCCAGACGATGCCCACATGGTCTGCCACCCCCAGCTGTGTAGTCACCCGCTCAGCAGCCCAACAACCGTAACCAAAGCACACCAGTAGAAACAATGCGATTGCGACGTCGCCCACACCAGAGGCAGAAAAGCTCCACAGCAACCAAGCAAGCAAGGTGCCCCAGGTGCCGGAACCCGGCCGTAACAGCCCAGAGCCAAAGCCAAACATCATCATTCGTCCGGGATCGGAAAACACCCAAGACAATGTGGGCCACTTGGTAAGGTGCCTTTCAGAGACGCGCGTCACCAGAACTCCTGAAATGATCAAACCCGCTCGGAAGGTCGGACAACGCATGCCCGCCTGCATCCCGCACGACTACACCCGATCCGCTGGTGATTCGACCAACGCAGGCCAAGGGAACGCCTGTTTCAATTGCGATCCGGTGAAGACTGTCTCGCTGCGCAGGCGATGCGGTGAAGCAAAGCTCGTACACATCGCCACCGGCAAGAATCGCGCGACGCACTTGCGCGGCGTCATAGCCCGTTAACGCGTCGTGTACAGGTATTGCGACCTCGTCAAGCTCAGCGGCAACGCCACTCGCCTTGAGAATATGGCCAAGATCTTGCACAAGCCCATCCGACAGATCAATCGCCGCATGCACGTGCGAGGAGAGCCTGCGACCTAACGCAACCCGCGGCGTAGGTTTCTCTAGTGCAAGACACGTTTGTGCCAGAATTTTTTCGTCCAGCGGCAACTCGCCAGCCAGCATTCGGCATGCGATGTCCGCTGCGCCGAGCACTCCAGATACCCAGATGTCGTCACCCAGCACTGCGGTGCTTCGGCGCATCGCTAACTCAGGCGCCACTTCGCCAAAGACCGTGACACTCAGCGTGACACCCTGCATGCTGCGCGTGGTGTCGCCCCCGATCAGCGCACAGCCAAACTCATCGGCAAGCGCATAAAACCCATCTGCAAAGCGAGACACCCACTGTTCGTCCACGCTCGGCAGGCCAATGCCTAACAAACACGCAATAGGTTTGGCGCCAACTGCAGCTAGATCCGAGAGACTGACGGCCAGCGCCTTATGCCCAAGCCGGAATGGATCGGTCCCAGCAAAAAAATGACGCCCCTCGAGCAACAGATCAGTGCTGGTCGCCAACTGCATACCCGGCTTAACGGGAAACAACGCGCAGTCATCGCCCGCACCAAGCATGTCACTCGGCACAGGTCGACTAAAGTAGCGCGTGATGAGTTCGAATTCGGATGGCACGATTATGGTTGCCCCGGAGACGATCAACGACGGGTTGTCGCTCGGGTTTCGGGTGCGCGCACTTGGGCGGCAAGTTTGTCGAGTACGCCATTTACGAACTTAAAGCCATCGGTGCCACCGAACGACTTGGCGAGCTCAACGGCCTCATTGATCGCCACCCGATACGGCACTTCGATGTGATGCACAAGCTCGTAGCTGCCAATCAACAAAATACCATGCTCAATTGGGGATAACTCGGCCAGCGGCCGGTCAATGAAGGGAGAAAACTTCTCTCGCAATGGCACCGCGTCTTTCATCGCGCCATGCAATAGCGTTTGAAACCAGACCGTGTCCGCCTGCTCGAACTCATCTTCGTCCCGCAAGTGCGCTTCAATCTCGCCAGCATCCTGCAAGCTATCCGTATCACGCACCAGCCAGGCGTACAAACCTTGCAACGCAAGTTCGCGCGCCCGTCTACGTGCGCTACGCGGCGGAGTTACCGCGCCCGCTTCAGCGTCGTGCGTCGGATTGTTCAAGATCTTCGTCCTCTTCATCTTCGTCGGCTTCAGGCTCAAGCGCAGCCACAAGATTTGCCATCTCTACCGCACACTGTGCGCAGTCGCGACCTTTATCGGCGGCACGCACTTCGGCCTGTTCGTCAGTCTCGGTTGTCAACACACCGTTCGCAACCGGGATTCCTGTTTCGAGGGAAATGCGAGAAATTGCTGAAGCACTTTCATTGCTCACAATTTCAAAATGATAAGTTTCACCGCGAATGACGGCGCCTAGTGCAATCAACGCATCAAACTCAAAGGTCTCGGCCATACGCGCGAGTGTTACACCAAGCTCTAGGGCACCAGGTACCGTGACGACCATAATGTCACGCTCGTCAACACCAAGGCTCTCGAGCTCTTGCAAGCAAGCGTCCAGTTCAATTAAGCCGATGTCCTCATTGAAGCGGGCACGAACGATGCCAATATGCAGGCCCTCGCCATTCATGTCGGGGGTCAAGGTGTATGGGCTCATGGTGTGCTTCCTATTTGTTACGGGTGGGAGGTTGGTGTTCGTAACCTGTGACGTCCAGACCAAAGCCTGGCATGATGCTTGGCATCTTGCGCGGGCGCGCCAACAGACGCATTTGTCCGACGTTCAAGTCTCGTAAAATCTGCGCGCCCATGCCGTAGGTGCGTAAATCCATACGTCCAGATTCACGCTTAACGGGCGGCGCGCTGGGCGCTCCCTGCCAGCTCGCAATTTGACCAAATAAGTGGTCTGCCGAGCCCTGGCAGTTCAAAAAAACCAGGACACCCGCGGAGGCTTCTCGGATCGCTTTGAGCGCTTCGCCCACGCCCCAGCTGTGTCCGGGGCTTTGTACATCGATCACATCGAGCACCGACGTCGGCTCGTGCACCCGCACCAGCGTTTCCCGGCCTGGATCAATTTGACCGTGCACCAAGGCAAGATGCGGATGTCCGGCTACGGTATCCCGATAGGCGACCATCTGGAACTCACCCCACGGGGTTTGAACGTTGCGCTGCCCCACACGCTCAATCACAGACTCGTGTTCACTGCGATACTGAATGAGGTCAGCAATCGTGCCGAGCTTCAAGTTATGTGTACGACCGTATTCGATCAGATCGGGCAGTCGCGCCATCGTGCCATCAGGCTTCAAGATTTCGCAAATCACCGCGGCAGGCGTCAAACCAGCCATTGCGGTCAGGTCGCAACCCGCCTCGGTATGCCCAGCACGCACCAGCACGCCTCCTGGTACCGCACGTAATGGAAAAATATGCCCTGGCTGAACTAAGTCAGTGGCTTTCGCATCTCGCGCAACGGCTACGCGCACCGTCCGCGCGCGGTCTGCAACTGAAATTCCGGTTTCGACCCCTTCAGCTGCCTCGATCGAAACCGTGAAATTGGTACCGTACGGCGTGCCGTTTTTATTGGACATCAGCGGCAATTCGAGTTGCCGACAACGCTCTTCGGTCAAGGTGAGGCAAACCAAGCCACGCCCATGCGTGACCATGAAGTTGATCGCCTCGGGGGTCACGAACTCTGCTGCCATGACAAGGTCACCCTCGTTTTCACGGTCTTCCTCGTCCACTAGGATCACCATGCGCCCCATCCGGAGCTCATCGATAATCTCAGAGACCGGTGAAATCGCCGAGGGCGGTACGGGAGTTGTGCTCGTTGCGAGAGAAATTTTGGCGGACATGGTTGTCGGACAATCAGACGAATCTAAACACCTATTATAGAATCGTTAAGATAAACCATACGGCCCCAGCCTACTGGCGCCCAAACTTCCTCCCGGAATACCCATGCGCGCACTCAACACCCTTAGACCCGAGCACGCCGCTAAGATCCAGTTTCTGCTAACCGATATCGATGACACCTTAACGACCGAAGGGCGTCTCACGGCAGACGCCTACGCGGCACTTGAGCGTCTTTGGGCTGCTGGCATCACCGTTATCCCCATCACAGGGCGACCTGCCGGGTGGTGCGACCACATCGCGCGTATGTGGCCAGTTTTTGCCGTTGTGGGTGAAAACGGGGCTTTTTATATGCGCTACGACCACGAACAACGGCGCATGCTGACCCACCATTTCGCGAGCGATACAGAACGTCGAGCCAATCGGGAGCGTCTAAACTCTCTCTCGGTCAAGATTTTGAGTGGTGTTCCAGGCTGTGCGCTGGCAAGTGATCAAAACTATCGTGAAGCGGACCTAGCCATTGATTTTTGCGAGGACGTACCGCCTTTGCCCGAGGACGCAGTCAAGAAAATTGTCTCGCTCTTTGAAACAGAGGGCGCCCAAGCGAAGGTTAGCTCCATCCACGTCAATGGTTGGTTTGGCCAATATGACAAGCTTTCCATGACGCGCACCTTGTTCGCTCGGGAGTTTTCAAGTCGGCTCGAGGAGCTCCTGCCCGTGTGTGCGTTCACGGGGGACTCACCTAACGACGAACCGATGTTCCGGTTCTTTGATTATTCGGTGGGTGTGGCCAATATTCAAACTCAACTACACCGTCTGACGCATCACCCAAAGTTTGTCACGCCCTCTAAAGGCGGTGCCGGCTTTGTTGAACTGGCCAACTGGATTCTCGAGGCAAAAAAGATACAGAATTCTTAGCATTTTTACCTTGTCATCAAATTTCGAAGGGGTGGTCGATACACTGAATTATCCTAAAGGCTACTTAAACACCCGAATGCTAGAACAAGAACTCAAATTGCATGTGCCTGCGACAGCCCGCCCCGGCGTCGAACGCGAACTGGCTCGGGGAGCGCTTGCGCGCACTCGGTTGCGGGCGCTCTATTTTGATACGCCAACGCGGGCGCTCGCACGCGCGAAAATTTCGTTGCGACTTCGCTTAGAAGGTCGGCGCTGGGTGCAGACGCTCAAGATGCCAGGGCAAGACAGTCTCTCGCGCATTGAACTCAACCGGGCTCGTCCAGGACCCATCTTGGACTTGAGCGCCTATGCAGGACTGCCCGCTGGTGCTGTGCTGCAGTCACTGACTGAACCGCTAGATGTTCGCTATGAAACGAATGTCTTACGACTATCGCGCATACTGCGAGACAAAGGTGGTCGCGTTGAAGTTGCGTATGACAGCGGCGTTATTCGTGCCGGCGCGCTCGAGCTACCAATTTCTGAAATTGAATTTGAGCTGCTGTCGGGGCCGCTCGAAACGATGTTTACACTCGGTAAGCGCTGGCAACAAAAATTTGGGCTAATTGTCGATGCGCGCAGCAAAGCGGAGCGTGGCGATCAACTGACCCGGCTTAACAAAACCTTGTCTGCGCTCGATGCGCTTAAGGCAGACGATTCCGAAGCTCAGCGTATCGACGCCATTAACGCGTTCTGGGCGCCTCGACCGATAACACCGATTATGTTGAGCGCTCAAGATAATGCCGAACAAGCCTTACGCGCTGTGTCTGCCGAGTGCCTTGATCAAATCATCCGAAATAGCGCACTCATTGCGGGGGTTGATACAAAAGATCGATACCCGCACGCACACTCGGAGCATGTGCACCAACTTCGCGTCGGCATCCGTCGAATGCGCTCTGCCTGGTCTTTTTTTAATGGCTTGGCCACACTACCCTCTTTGGATACGCGACTCGAAATCAAAGCATATTTTGCTCAACTCGGCGGCGCACGGGATGACGATGTGTTGCGCGAACTTATTCTGCCAATTTTGCGCAAAGCAGGACAACCGCCTCTGGTACTAGATCAAGCGGTAGAGGAGGCGGATGCTGCAGCAACCGTTCGGGGTGTCGGTTTCCAGTCTTGGCTTCTCGACATGTTGGCAAGCGTTGTGCTGCCTTCTAAGCCAGTCACGGTCGATGCCCTAACGCCCGCCAGCGAAGCGCGTACCCTGCAAGCAGAAGAAACGCTCGAAGCCACACTGAGCAAGAAGCTAAAAAAATGGGATCGAAAAGTAGTTGCCGAGGGGATCAATCTGCCGGCCTTAGACATGGAGGCTCGTCACGAACTTCGCAAACGCGGCAAAAAGCTTCGCTATGCGCTCCAGTTCTGCGAGTCGATCTTGCCACAGCGTCGGCTTGGGGTTTACAAGAAGTCTCTTGCCCGAGTACAGAATATTTTGGGTGAGATGAATGACTTAATCGTCGCGCGTGAACGTTTCGTTGGCTTGCGCGATACACAACCGAGCGCTTGGTTTGCCTGCGGCTGGATTACTTCTCGACTTGATGCCTTGACGATCGAAGCGACGCAGGCTTTTTCAGAGTTGTCGCAAACCCACAGACCTTGGCATTAACCGACCAGCGCAGCCGCAAAATCAGCGGCAACGAAGGGCTGCAAGTCTTCCATTTTTTCACCTACACCGATCCAATAGACCGGGACAGGACGCGTCCCTTGGGCTCCAGCAGCGACTGCAGCGAGGGTGCCACCTTTTGCGGTTCCGTCTAGCTTGGTGACGATTAGTCCGGTTAACCCAACCGCTGCGTCGAAACTGCGAATTTGCGACAGTACGTTCTGCCCGGAATTGCCGTCCACCACCAACAGCACCTCATGCGGCGCTGTCGGATCAGCCTTGGCAATCACACGGCGAATTTTTTTCAGTTCGTCCATCAAATGCAATTGCGTTGGCAGACGCCCTGCCGTGTCGATCATCACGATATCCATGCCACGCGCACGACCCGCATGAACAGAATCAAAGGCCACCGCAGCAGGATCACCACCGTCTTGCGCGATAACAGAAACGTTATTGCGATTACCCCACTCAACCAACTGCTCGCGTGCAGCAGCGCGAAACGTATCACCCGCAGCCAGCAACACCTTGGCCCCGCGTTGCTGCAGCGCGTTTGCCAGTTTTCCAATCGATGTTGTTTTGCCAGCGCCGTTCACGCCAGTAATCATCACGACAAGCGGCTTAACATGCCCAACATCAAAAGGTTTTTCGAGAATCTTTAAGTGGTCTGCTAGCACGTCTTTCAATGCTTGACGCACGGCATCGGCGTCTTCGATTCGGTCTCGTTTTACACGGGCACGTAGCGCCGACATCAGTTGCTCGGTCGCCTCAACGCCCGCATCGGCCATGATCAAAGCCGTCTCAAGCTCTTCGAACAAATCCTCGTCAACATGTACGCCGACAAACAGACTTCCTAGACTTTGCCCGGTTTTCGCCAAACCACCTTTCAACTTGGCTAGCCAAGACGTTTTTTGCTCTGCTATTTGTTCTTCTGTTTGTTCTTCTGCCCGCTCTTCAATCTGGTTTTCCACCAACTCTTGAACGAGCTCTTGAGCCGGCGCTTCAGGCTGCTGAGCCGCGTCGACAGAAACAATAGGGACTGCCGCACTCGGCTGCGCAATGTCGGCGGACGCTATGGGCAGCCCAGTCTGGCGACCAAGCGGGGCGCCTGATAAGGCTTGGGACAACATAAAGCGTCGGCCCTGCACGGGAGGGCTATCCGCCGCATCCGGGGGGGCCTCGGTACTGGTATTCTGCGAAATGCTCAGATCCGGCGCAGGCGTCGTGGCTTGATCCTCTGGAAGAGGCTCATCGGGTGTGGTTTTTTTCTTGAAAAAGCGAAACATAGTGAAGAAGTATATTCGGATCGTTGGCGGGCAGTTTCGTCGCACACCAATTGAGGTGATCGAGGCAGACGGTTTGCGTCCCACACCAGACCGAGTAAGAGAAACCTTGTTCAATTGGCTAAATTTTTTTTGGCAAGGTGACTTTCAGAGTAAGCGCGTACTGGACCTCTTTGCCGGAAGTGGCGCACTGGGGTTTGAAGCAGCCTCGCGCGGGGTCGCGCACGTCCAACTAGTGGAACAACACCCCAAAGCAGTCGCCGCCCTGAAGGCTTTACGCGACAAGTTAGGTGCACAAGCAGTTAGAATTCACGCCGGTGATGCAAAGCATGTAGTTGAAAGACTAGAGGCGGCGCGGTTTGATCTTATTTTTTTAGATCCACCGTTTGGAAAAAACTGGCTCGAAGAACTCTGGCCCATTCTTCCAAATTTGTTAGAACCCAACGGTCTTGTTTATATTGAGGCCGAAAAACCGATTTTTGTACCCGAGCAGTACGACTTATTGCGCCAAGACCGGGCAGGGGCCGTACACTATCACCTTATTCAAATTGCTGCACTGCAAAAATGATCACTGCTATCTACCCTGGTACGTTTGACCCGATGACACGCGGCCACGAAGACTTAGTGCGCCGAGCAGCTAGCTTGTTCGACCGCGTTGTGGTCGGTGTGGCACATAGCCGGAATAAAAAGCCGTTCTTCGCGATCGAAGAGCGCGTTGAAATCGCACGTGAAGTGCTAGGCCACTACCCAAATGTCAAAGTGGCCAGCTTTGCCGGTCTCCTGAAAGACTTTGTGCGCGAACAAGACGGGCGTGTGATCGTCCGCGGTCTGCGCGCTGTATCCGACTTCGAATACGAGTTTCAAATGGCCGGCATGAACCGCCATTTGCTTCCGGAAGTTGAAACCTTGTTCATGACACCCTCTGACCAATACCAGTTTATTTCGGGCACGATTGTGCGCGAGATCGCAGAGTTAGGCGGCGATGTGAGCAAGTTTGTGTTTCCGTCAGTCGAACGTTGGCTGCAGGCCAAAGCGAAAGAGCGCCGGGAACAAAACGCAGCAGCACCCAAAGCGTAATCCCAAAAAGGGATTGCGCCTGATCGGCTTTCAGGAGCGTTATGGCACTGCGCATCACCGATGAATGTATTAATTGTGACGTGTGCGAGCCACAATGCCCCAACGATGCGATCTCGATGGGCGAAGAGATCTACATCATTAATCCGGCAGCATGCACCGAATGCGTGGGACATCACGACGAGCCTCAGTGCAAAGTCGTGTGCCCAGTCGATTGCATTGAAATCCATCCGCAATGGAAGGAAGGCCAAGACGCCTTAATGGCGAAGTATCGTGTCCTAACCGCCTCAACCACAGAAAAAATTTAAAGCAGCGGGAAGGCTCACCCTTACGGCCAAACCGGTTGTTTCTTGTCGGGATGGATTTTGACAAAGCGACATGATTGACCAAGCGCTTTGCTGAACCATACCGCGGCAACCTCGCCCTCATCGATGACGACAACAGGCTGTGCGGCAATAGTAGCCGGACGATTCACACTTTCATCATCCTCAATCACATCGAGCGGGATATCCATGCGCAGCATTCCCGGCGCGCGCAGCACCAATGCACCCATCTTTAAATCAATGGAGACTTGCTGCAAGGCCGGGCACACCTTGTCCGTTAACCACTCGCCCTGCGCATCGATCACCATCCAGCGATGGTGATAGTCACCCGCCAACCTGTGGTCTGTACCGGCACAACCGGCCACTGGAAAAAACGTTGCTTGTTTCATTTAGCTAGCATCCAAAAGGTTTCACTCTAGCGACACTTTAGCGCATCCCGCCATACCTAGAAACAACACGCCTAGGGTTTTCCTGAGACTTCGGTTCTTGACAAAAGCTAAGTAAAAACGTCCTATAGTGGTTAGTTCAAAACACATAACTATCATCTGAACACTTCGGGAGACAAAAGATGAGCGCAGCTTCAACATCGAACTCAAAAACGGCCCTTCGCCGCAAATTGCTAAAAGGCGCAGCCGCAACCGCAGGTATGGCAGTCTTGGGTGCCCCAGC
>Ga0164293_10006096_pt1 | contig 10267 bp, 10 predicted proteins | sample GEODES118metaG_FD_111487 | JGI IMG/M metagenome (GOLD analysis project Ga0164293, IMG submission 111487) | Eutrophic lake water microbial communities from Lake Mendota, Wisconsin, USA - GEODES118 metaG | ecosystem: Environmental > Aquatic > Freshwater > Lake | place: USA: Lake Mendota...
ACATTATACAACATAATTATATATGTATATAAAATCTGACTATAGTAATAACTGATTTTAATAAAATGTAACAAATTATCTTATTCCACTCTATTATTAATGGGTTATTAAAAATGAGATATCACTTAAAAATAACCAAAAAGTAAAACATTTATCAAAAATCATGTATACACATTGACAATAGGGACAAAATAGGGTAAACAAAAGAAAAAAACAAAACAAAAACCCCATTTCCCAAAAATTTCCCAGGGCAAAAATAGGGCATAAAAAAATCAAAATTTCCAACCAATTGCATTTACAAAAACCCCAGACAAAATAGCTTAATCTTCACGGATAGGCATAGCAAAACCACCGAATACAACGTCACCTAATACGTCGTAAGATACGAAATCTAAATCTGTGTAAGCACCGTTTTCTTCTAGGAAGTTAATAGCGGTGATAATACCACGACCGGCGCAACCTACACCGGGTTCTGGACCACCGGATTCCACGCATTTAACGTCGCGGAAACCTTTGAGCATTACTTCATGAAGTTCTAAATCTTCAACAGATCCTCTTTCAGCAGCCAAGTGAAGAACGGTTGTTTGAGCCTTGGAGTGAAGCATCAAACGAGTAGAGTCAGCTTTAGGATCGCAACCTACGATCATGATGCGTTGACCCATTTCAGCCATAGCGGCTAAAGTATTTTGAGAAGTGGTAGATTTACCGATACCGCCCTTGCCGTAGAAAGCTATCTGTCTAATTTTTTCTTCAGTCATTGTTCGTGTTTCCTAGAATTAGTTGATTGGTGATTTTGTCTGTTGGTTCTCACGGCCAAAGTTCTACGGCGGTGAGCGTTTGTAGAACGTCGCTATCTATGGAGGCGATCGCTCTACAGAAAATTTGATGGTGTTCATAGTATTTATTGGTTTGTAGGATTTTTGTTTGTTAGTTGTAGGGGTTTACGGTGTAAACCCTTACTATTAGCTGTTGTTTACTAAACTGCTTCGACGGTGATTTCTTTGCTGATGCGATCGCGTAATCTCGCTTCAATTGCAATCTTTAAAGTAGCAGTGCTGCTAGAACATGAACCGCAAGCACCTTTAAGAATGACTTGAATCTTATCGCCTTCTACATCATAAAGTTCTACATCTCCCCCATCAGCGATTAAAACGGGTCGGACTTCTTCATCTAATACTTTTTGAATCAGGGCAACTTTTTGAACTGTAGTTAATGGTCTTTTTTGCTCTGAACTAGGAATTTCTGCTTTAGCTTTCGCCTTATAGCTGTGGAGATTTTTATTGGCGGCTTCCTGCTTTACTTCTCTGATTATATCATCAATCTTCGTTAAACAAGAACCGCATCCGCCACCAGCTTTTACATAATTTGTTACTTGCTCTGCACTGAAGAGATTGTTTTGTGCAACTGCTTTCTTTATCTTAGCATCAGTTATTCCAAAACAGCTACAGATGAGGACACCTTCTTCATCGTCATGTGCCTCTAAAGGAATGCCTCGATAATTATAAATCGCAGCTTCTAGAGCTTCCTGACCCATAACAGAACAGTGCATTTTTGCTTCAGGTAAACCACCTAAATAATCAGCGATTTCCTTATTTGTAACTCCCAAAGCTTCATCTAAAGTTAAACCTTTAATCATTTCAGTTAAAGCACTAGAAGAAGCGATCGCACTAGTACAACCAAAAGTTTGAAAACGTGCATCAAGAATTTTATCTGTTGCTTCTTCAACCTTCAAATGTAATCTTAAAGCATCACCACAAGCAATACTTCCTACTTCACCAGTTGCAACTTTCACACCAGCTTCACCAGTTTCTTCAATTGCGCCCTGGTTTTTAGGATCATAAAATAACTCTAATACCTTATCAGTGTAGTCCCACATAGTTAATTTTAGATTTTGGATTTTAGATCGGTGATTCGTAATTTTTGATTGGTCAGCAGTCAGTTTTTACTTACTACTGACCACTGACTAATGACTACTGATAATTGACTGTTGTTGTAACCAATCAGCATGATCATTTTTAAAGGGAGATAAAGCCCGCAAACGGTCAACAATTTCCGGCATAACTGCAATTACCTTTTCAATTTCAGCCTCAATTGTGTAGCGAGAAAGACTGAAGCGAATCGAACCATGTAAAGTAGTATAAGGTAAACCCATAGCTCGTAAAACATGAGAAGGTTCAAGAGAACCAGAAGTACAAGCAGAACCAGAAGAAGCACAAATACCGTACTTATTTAAAGAGAGCAAAATTGCCTCACCTTCAATATATTTGAAACCGATATTTGTAGTATTTGGTAATCTATTTTTAATATCACCATTTACTTCACAATCGGGAATTTTAACCAGAAGAGATTCTTCTAAATAATCGCGCAACTTTCTTTCTTTCTTTATTGCTTCTACTAAATATGATAATTCCAATTCCGCAGCTTTCCCTAAAGCAATAATTCCGGGAACATTCTCTGTACCTGCTCTGCGTCCTCGTTCTTGATGTCCACCAACTAAGAAAGGACGGAAACGAACCCCACGTCTAACATACAAAGCACCAATACCTTTAGGAGCATGAATTTTGTGACCAGATATAGTTAACATATCTATGGTACTGGTCTTCATATTTAAGGGTATTTTGCCTACCGCTTGCACTGCATCAACGTGGAAGATAGCTCCATATTCTTTAACTCTAACACCAATTTCTTCAATGGGAAAAATTGTGCCGGTTTCATTATTGGCATACATTACTGTTACTAAAGCAGTGTTACCAGTTAAAGAAGCTTCCAACTCATTCAAGTCTATTTGTCCTTGAGAATTGACCGACAAATAGGTAACTTGATAACCTTTAGATTCTAATTGTTTACAAACATTTAAAACTGCAGGATGTTCTACTTGAGAAGTGATAATATGACGTTTTTCTGGTTGAGCTAATAACGCCGCATAAATAGCAGCATTATCACCTTCAGTTCCGCAACTGGTAAAAACAATTTCTGATTCTTCTGCTCCCAGTAAAGCAGCAATTTGTTCTCTGGCTGCTTTTACAGCTTTTCCCAATTGTCCACCAAAGGTGTGCATACTAGAAGGATTAGCATAATAATCCGTCAAATAAGGCATCATAGCCTCAACAACTTGAGGATCTATTTTAGTGGTAGCATTATTATCAAGATAGATACAATTATTTTGCATAATTTCCATATAAAGATTATGAGTAATCAGCGAGAATTGGTGATTGGTGATGGGTGATAGGTAATTGGGGACAATATTACCTATTACCCATCACATCGCCTATATAACTACTTGTCCTTGATGTTTTTGTAACTGTTGAGAAAACTTCTGAGAATAAGATTTGTACCAATTTTCCCAGTAGTCTTGTTTATTAGTTAACTTTGCCAAAACACGGTGGTAATAAGCAAACCAACTTTCCCAATAATCACTAGGTTGTTTAATGCAACCATCAACAGTCGGACAACTGGCTTTACATTGAGGTACGGTGTAAATACTACCAGCGCAATTTGTGCAAAGTTGAGAATCAATCCAATAATTACCGTCAACTTCTTGAATTGCACCAGTAGGACAAACAGGTAAACACAACTTGCAAGAAATACACTGGCTAGTAATTTTGTAAGCCATGATTATTTACCTTTGCGTAAATTGGTGAAGAGGTAAAAGATAATAGATGATTAGGTGTTAAGCCAGGGAAATTATTACCTATTACCTATTACCCATTAATCTGAACATATTGCTCGTAAAATTCTAAAGCAACCTTTTCAATTACGTCGTAGGCTTCAACAGTTTGTATTCCTGCTGCTTCTAGTTTTTCCTTGGGACAATTGCCTATTTTCGATACCAAAACTGCTTTACAATCTGCGATCGCTTTCATTATATTATCTGCGGTAGCTGCTTCGCTGTAACCACCTTGACAATATTGATCAATCTTCCGGTGACTTACAAAACGAACCTCATTACCATCAACTTCATACACTTGAAATTCTTTAGCGTGTCCGAAATGTTGGTTAACTAATCCACCGCCTTTTGTGGCTACTGCAATCAAAATTTTAGGATTATTAGCAGATTTTTTGCCAGTCAATACTTTATCTTTTGCAGCCTTAATTTCTTCTCTAAATTTCTCAATACCTTCGTGAACTTCTTGACGGGTTTCAAAGTTATATTCTGGAGTCATTTCCAAAAATTTATCTTTAGTGAATTCCTGGCTACGATCTTCTCCTAATAATCCTACCGCATCTGCTCGACACTGACGACAGTGGCGCATCATTTTCATGTTACCAGAACAATTATCTTGAACCTCTTTTAGTTCTTTTCCTGTTGGTCCACGTTGACCGGTTAAACCGAAATGTGTACCATGTTCTGGTGCAGAAATTAGCGGCATAATGTTATGTAAGAATGCTCCTCTCTCCCGAATAGCTTTATTAACTTCTACCAAATGTTTATCATTAATTCCCGGAATCATCACAGAATTAACTTTGCATAAAATATCAGCTTCTTTGAGAGCTTGCAATCCTTCTAACTGTTTTTCTAGGAGAATTTTTGCCCCTTCAACGCCTCTATAACGCTTGCGTTTATAGTGAACCCAAGAATATATTTGTGCACCTATTTCGGGGTCAATAGTATTAAGAGTAATGGTAACGTGATCTATATTTAATTGTTTAATGCGATCAACATATTCTGTTAGCATCAAACCGTTAGTAGATAAGCACAATTTAATATCTGGTGCTTTATCTGCAATTAATTCAAAAGTCCGAAAAGTTTTTTCTGGATTAGCCAAAGGATCACCAGGACCGGCAACTCCCAATACGGTCATTTGTGGAATTTTACCGGCAATTACTAACACTTTATGGGCAGCTTCTTCTGGTGTGAGCAGTTCACTCACTACCCCCGGACGACTTTCGTTAGCACAGTCATACTTGCGGTTACAATAGTTACATTGAATATTGCAAGCTGGAGCAACAGCAACGTGCATCCGTGCATAATGATGATGAGCTTCTTCGCTATAACAGGGGTGTTTAGAAATGCGTTCTATAAGTTTTTCGTCCATTTCTGGAGTTGTGCTGCTGTCGCAACCGCAATTACCAGATTTAGCGGGGATGATCATAGAATCCTGATGGTCGGAGGTGAGAATGTTGGTAGCAGGTAGTGTCATTGAATTTCGCTGTTTGCGGTGGACTTGAGAGCCACTGTGGGAGATGCTGTTACTACTGCCAATATCTAAATTATTTTAGACATGGTGCTAATCTCATCCCTCCACTCACTTTTGACTGCTAACTTCGTTTTGTTAAGGAGCATTAAGTGATTGGCGATAAATGATTTATAGCAGCCCTTTTTTTACCCCCCCTTCCAAGACATTGGATAGAACTTATTAGATTTATTATGTTTGTACTCAAATTCTTAAATCCTTCTATTGCAACGATACAAAAATTAAAAAAGATTTTTTCGGGTAGGGGTACGAGTATTTATAATTAGGGGTACGAGTATTTATAGTTAGGGGTTCAGGATTTCTTTGTACTCATCTCAAACTCAATTTCTGTAAGGATTTCAGCCAGATTTTTATCCGTTTTTTTGAAATTCAACTGTACTCAACTTTCCTAAAATATCAGTTTTTACCCAAGCAAACACCCCTCCCTGGAGTCAAGGAGAGGGTACTAAATTCCACTTTCCTTTGAAAACACCTGACAAGTCTGAAATTTACCGTATGTATACAGCCTATCATTTTTTTTCTCTAAAGATGCAATTTATATTTTTTTAATTTTTCGATGATATGATAGGTCTGGTGAAGACAAAGACAAGTTGCTTGCCCCTGTCAATGTCAGCCTATACATTGCTGATATTTGAGCGAGCCAGTACATAATTGTTCAGTCTAATTGAATAAAGATAAAGCCTCTCTAAATCCTCTAACTGCGGTTTTTTTGTACCCTTCCCACATATACCCATTATAATCTTTTGGGCAATTTTACCTCCCGTTACTTATGTCGGTTTTCTGCTATTCACTTACTCATCAATTAATTTCTCTGTCACCATAGATGATTTTTGACATTTTGTTACTTTTTGCTATACTGATACAGTGAAATTCTTGCGTTTGTTACGCATGACTGAGTAACATATTAGTTTTATTTAATAGGGGGTAAATTAATGAAGCAACAGTTAAACACTGCATTAGGTCAAGCGTCACTCCGGGGACTAATATTACTGCTCCCCATATTGGGAAATTTACTCTTTTTAGCTAATGCTAAGGCAGATTTAGCAGATTTAAATGTTAATCTAATAATTGAAGTAGAGGGACTCAGAAACAAATCTGGACAAATTTGTACTACGCTTTTCAATCAGGCTGAAGGATTTCCTAGTGATAGTAAAAAGGCTTTTAAATCTCAATGTATCGAGATCAAAGACATACCTCAAAAACTTACTTTCAGTCAATTGAAACCAGGTAATTATGCTGTTGCATTATTTCACGATGCCAACAAAAATGGTAATCTTGATACTAATTTTTTGCGTGCTCCAAAGGAAGGTTTTGGGTTTTCTAATAATCCAGAAGTTTTGACCGGACCGCCTAAGTTTAATGATTCGGCTGTTACTGTATCTAAAACTAATACTAATGTTAATGTATCTAAAGCTAAAACCAATACTGATACTAACATTCAGATTAAGATTAAGATGAAATATTTCTTCCCTTCTTAGTTAGAGACAGCGTAACCTACAATCAGTAATGAACAGTGGGTTACGCTGCATTAATTTTATGTTCTTTTTTAATATATTTATTATCATCAAGACAACGTTTATCAGGAAATGAGTACAACTGAATATATCTCAAAATATCTTACCTAAATAGCCGCAAAGTCGCACAGGTTAAGAGATTTATCTTGAGTACAAAAATGCTGCATCCCTGAACCAAAAATACCAGTACCCCAGTTAGAAAAAGCTAGTACCCCTACCCCAACAAAAAATCTAAAGTTCTATTAAATAGGGAGTTAAACATATTGAGTACAAGCTTAATAAATTTAATAAATTTAATCTGCATTGCTAATTTTTTCCATGGGAGAGTCATCTGATATAAAGATAAAAACTGTACAAAATTATTTCACCTAACAGTACCAATGCACCAGTCTTTAAACATAATCAGTAAAACCGAAACTGTAAATACAAAGCCAGAAAAAAATGTAAATTCTAGAGCTTTTTTAGAACCATTAATTAGTGATTTTCGGATTATTTTTGACCGTGATCCAGCCGCACGTAATTGGTTAGAAGTCATATTTTGTTACCCTGGATTTCATGCTCTTTGTTTACATCGTCTTGCACATTGGTTACACCTCCATAAAATGAGTTTTATTCCTCGGTTTATCTCCCATTGGGGACGGTTTTTGACAGGAATTGAAATTCACCCAGGGGCAAAAATTGGCAAGGGTGTATTTATTGATCATGGCATGGGTGTGGTAATTGGTGAAACTGCCATTATCGGAGATTATGCTCTTATTTATCAGGGTGTAACATTAGGAGGAACTGGCAAAGAAAGCGGTAAACGTCATCCAACTTTGGGTAATAATGTGGTCGTCGGTGCGGGTGCCAAAGTATTAGGAAATATTCAAATTAGTGACCGAGTTCGCATCGGTGCAGGATCAATTGTTTTACGTGATGTGCCTCCAGATGCCACTGTTGTGGGCATTCCTGGACGGATTATTGCTCCTAAGTCTAGTAACCACATTTCTCCCTTAGAACATGACAAATTACCCGACATAGAAGCAGGTGTAATTCGTTTTTTACTTACCCGCACTGAGCAATTAGAACAACAAGTTCAAACTCTCACAAATCATCATCAAGATGATCAATAACCTTAACTCCGTAAATTTTACTCATGTCACCAAATTGTAATTTTTTAACCATAGGTGAACAAATCTTGCAAATCCCTTTAGGTGATAGATGGTGTATTTATCACCGTTTGCAAGAGTTGATGATTTCCTGTTCTTGTCCCCCGGATGGGTCTTTGTGTGTACAAATTAATAACTTGCAAGAAGCAATTATTGTTAATAGTATATTGATGCAATTTTTTGCTCCTCGTTATCAATTGGTGACATGGTTAGAAAATTGTTTGTGTAATGAGATTGGGTTTTAACGAGTATGAATAATCACTATTAATGATTTTAGGAATGTTTAATTAAAAACATATCAGAAGTTAATTTTGGATGTAAATCCGATTCTTCTCAAGTCATTATTCACTCACAAACTATCTTGCATATTGAAGATAATTCGCATAAGCTTAATTTCACCCAGTTTGCTAAAACTAAAAGAAATAGTAATTGCTAATGGGAATCTTGTACTTTATATTGATTGCAATTGTTAATGTTCAATTATGGTAATTAAGAGTAGTAATAAAAAGTTGTTGCAATTTCTCCAAAAAGAACTAGCACTTTCCCAGGCTGATATTGCTGTAGCAACACGACATCCTGAATTTAATCATGGACCATTACCAATGCTGCTTTGGCAATATGGTTTAGTGGATTTACAACAACTAGACAGAATTTTTGATTGGCTTGCAGAACATCCTGAATCTAAGTAAATAGAAAATTATCAGTAAAAACATGAGGTAAAAATTATAATTACTAGAACAAGTATGTTGTTTTTTACATAATTTACCAAGATTTTTATAGGTTATTTGTTATCCATAAAATCAATAAATAACACCAATAAAAATACTTTCTAAATTATACTTATTTTTTGTTTTCTTCCATACAGATGCAACAGAAATATTTGATCAATAATTAAGGATCGTAAATCATGAATCATGATTTATTCGCTCAACTAAATATTTATTGTCCATCTACGACTTTAAAGAATTGTAGCGAACAAGGATATTAGAAAAAACTCCGCTAGAGGGATGTTGAAAATGTATCAAATCATGATTAATGATACGACATTACGGGATGGAGAACAAGCGGCAGGTGTTGCTTTTAACCTAGAAGAAAAAGTAGCGATCGCTCAATTCTTAGATACCATTGGTGTCCATGAATTAGAAGTAGGGATTCCCGCCATGGGAGAAGAAGAAATTCGCGCCATTGTTGCCATTCGTAACTTAGATCTTAACGCTAAATTATTAGGCTGGAATCGGGCTGTAATCTCAGATATTAAAGCTTCTATAGCCTGTGGATTGCAGCGAGTACACATTGCCATTCCCGTATCTGGAGTTCAAATTGCCGCTAAATTTCATGGTCAATGGCGAGTAAGTTTACAAAAACTAAAAGACTGTATTAGCTTCGCATTAGATCAAGGTCTTTGGGTATCAGTTGGAGGAGAAGATTCTTCTAGAGCCGACGAAAATTTTCTCCAAGATGTTGCCCTATTATCTCAAGAATGGGGAGCATCTCGGTTTCGTTTTTGTGATACAGTTGGGGTACTTGATCCCTTCCGAACTCACCTAAAAGTTAAGCATTTAGTATCAACTCTATCAATTCCTATTGAGATTCACACCCATAATGATTTTGGATTAGCAACTGCCAATGCCTTAGCCGGAATAAAAGCTGGTGCTGTATCTGTAAATACTACCGTTAATGGACTAGGAGAAAGAGCCGGAAATGCAGCTTTAGAAGAAATAATTATGGCTCTAAAATGCATTTACGGTGTTGATTTAGGAATTCAAACTCAACACTTGTTAAAACTATCTCAATTAGTCGCTAAAGCCTCTGGTGCTAAAGTTCAACCTTGGAAAGCAATTGTGGGTGAAAATACCTTTGCTCATGAGTCCGGTATTCATGCTCATGGTGTACTGCAAAACCCCGTTACTTATGAACCTTATGCTCCTGAAGATGTGGGTTGGGAACGGCGTTTAGTCATAGGTAAACATTCTGGTCGGCATTTATTATCTAATCTATTAGAACAGCATGGTATCTTTCTTGATTCTCAAGAAACCCAAGCTATTTTAGATGTAGTCCGTCAGCAATCAATCCTCAAAAAACGCAGTCTCACTACAGAAGAATTATTAAATTTAGTCAGCGAAAAAAGGTATTCCCATGCAACGTGATGAAATAGAACTCAACTCGCAACCTATTTTTGAAATTGGTCAAAAAGTCCGAGTTAAGAAACTAATCAAAAACGATGGAACTTTTCCCGGTCGAGAAATTGGGGAAGTTTTAGCCAAAATTGGTGATGTTGGTTATGTCTCCAGCATTGGCACATTTTTGCAAGCTTATTATATCTATGCTGTACATTTTTTGGAAACAGGGTACATCATCGGTTGTCGAAAAAGAGAACTAGAATCTGCTGAGGAAAAACATGAAAGTAATG
>Ga0164293_10006098_pt1 | contig 10266 bp, 10 predicted proteins | sample GEODES118metaG_FD_111487 | JGI IMG/M metagenome (GOLD analysis project Ga0164293, IMG submission 111487) | Eutrophic lake water microbial communities from Lake Mendota, Wisconsin, USA - GEODES118 metaG | ecosystem: Environmental > Aquatic > Freshwater > Lake | place: USA: Lake Mendota...
AAAAGCCGTCACCGTTGATGGCGACGTTGGTCGCAATCGAGGTGCTGGAGATATCGCCCTGCACCGAGTTGGTGGCGGACGAGCGCGCCAGGACCGAGCCGGCCAGTTCGCGGTTCTGGGGTGAATCGGGGATCAGGTCGACAAAGCTGGTTTCCAGCCGCTTGAAGCCGGTGGTGCGCGAGTTGGCGATGTTGCCGGAGATGTTTTCCAGCGCATAGGACTGGGCCCGAAGGCCCGACAGCGCGGTGGTCATTGCACCAAAAACGCCCATGAAACGTATCCTTCCCAGATCGCGGCGCGACGGCACCGCACACATCAGCTGAACCGGGTGTTGCAGTCATCGTGCCATCGTTGTTGGCAAGCAGTTTCAATGGCTTAGATGATGAATGCCTCGTTACACCGGCAAGGACAGGCCTGCGCAACCGGTCAGGTCGGCAGGATTTGCCGGGTGATCAGGAGCGGGATGTGCTATGTCCGATGACGGTGGCCCGGACATGGCAGCCATCAGTTGGGCAACCCTCAGGGGCCAGGCCCGGAACCGACCGACGAGGATCACGGATGGCGCGCACACAGGCCGAGATCTCACGCCAGGACTGGACTGTCACGGTATCGGCGGGCGGCCGCATTACCCTGCCGCTCGCGGTGCGGAACATCCTTGGCGTGAAGGCGGGCGATCGGGTGCGCTTTTCCGCGACACCGGAAGGCTTCCTGATCGGGAAGGTCGCCGCCGGCGCGCCCATCGATCCGATTGCCGATCTGGCCGATCCGAGCCTCGAAATCGATGATTGGTCCTACCGCGAAACCTGACGCGTCACGGGCCTCAGCTGCCGACGCCGCCATCGTTCAGATGGCACGCACTCACATGACCCGGTGAAATCTCCCGAAGTGCTGGCCGCTCCCGGGCGCAGCGCGGCCCTGCCATCGGGCAGCGCGGATGGAAATGGCAGCCGCCAGGCGGATTGAGCGGGGAGGGGATTTCCCCCTTGAGCGGGGCAAAGCGCTTGTGGCGCGAGGCCAGTGTCGGCACGTTGGCCAGAAGGGCCTGTGCATAGGGATGGTTCGGGCCGCGGAACAGGTCGGCAGCGGATGCTGCCTCGACGACACGGCCCAGATACATGATCACGACCTTGTCCGAGAGATGCCTGACGACGCTGAGGTCATGGCTGATGAACAGGTAGGTCAGCTTGAGATCCTGCCTGAGCTTCATGAACAGGTTGAGCACCTGCGCCTGGATGGAGACATCCAGCGCAGCGACGCTTTCGTCGCAGACGAGGAAGCGGGGATTGACCGCGAGGGCCCGCGCAATGCCGATTCGGGCGCGCTGGCCGCCCGAGAACTGGTGCGGATAGCGGCGGCGGTAGGTCGGATCGAGGCCGACACGTTCCAGCACATGCTCGACGTAAGCTTCCTGCTCGGCCTTGCTGACCAGTCCGTGAAAGACCGGGGCCTCACCGACGATGTCGGTGACGCGCATGCGCGGGTTGAGCGAGGACATCGGATCCTGGAAGATCATCTGCACGGCGAGGGTCGCGGCCTTCTTCGCCGGCCCTTCCAGCCCAGAGACCGGTTTGCCCTGCCACAGCATCGCGCCGGAGCTGGGCGCATGGATGCCGGCCACGACGCGCCCAAGGGTGGACTTGCCGCAGCCCGACTCGCCGACGAGGCCCACGACCTCGCCCTCCATGATGCCAAGATCGACGCTATCGACCGCATGCACGACCTGCTCGCGGTTGCGGGCACCCATCAGGTTGGCGAGGCGGGCCGCCGCGTCCAGCGGCTTGACGAAGCGCTTGGAGACATCTTTCAGCTCGACCAGCGGGGTTGGTGCATGAGCATTCATCAGGCTGCAACCTTGGGTGCGTCGAGCGGATGGTGGCAGCGTGCGGCGCGATCCTGACCATGCGCCAGGCTCTCCGGAGCGAGCGTGCGGCAGACATCGCTGGCCAGTGTGCAGCGCGGGGCGAAGGCGCAGCCCTGAGGCAGGCGCGCCAGCGAGGGTGTCGCACCGGGGATCTGCATCAGCGGCTGGCCGGGCACCCCTGCCGATGGCAGCGAGCCGAGCAGGCCGCGGGTGTAGGGGTGGATCGGCGCATCGAGCAGGGCATCGACAGGCCCGGTCTCGACAATGCGGCCCGCATACATCACGGCAACACGCTGGGCGAGGCCGGCGATGACCGTGAGATCGTGGGTGATCCAGATCAGCGCGGTGCCGGTCTCGGCGCAAAGCTGCTGCATCTCGGCAAGGATCTGGCTCTGGATGGTGACATCGAGCGCCGTCGTCGGCTCGTCACAGACGATCAGCGAGGGGCTGTTGAGCAGCGCGGTGGCGATGGCCACGCGCTGGCGCATGCCGCCGGAGAACTGGTGCGGATAGGCGGACAGGCGTTCGTCGGGCGAGGGAATGCCGACGCGGGCGAGCGCGTCGCGGGCACGGCCGCGGGCTGCCTTCTCCGAAACGTTCTCGTGTGCGGTGATGGCCTCGATCATCTGGGTGTCGATGCGCAGAACCGGGTTGAGCGTCATCATCGGGTCCTGGAAGATCATGGCGACCTCGCGGCCCCGGACCTTGCGCATCTCGTCTTCGGACAGGCCGACGAGTTCCTTGCCGTTCAGCCTGATTGAGCCGTCGACGATCTTTCCCGGCGGGTCGATGAGGCCCATGATCGAGAAGCCGGTGACCGACTTGCCCGAACCGGACTCGCCCACCAGGCCGAGTACCTCGCCCTTGTTGACGTGAAAAGAGATGCCGTCGACCGACTTCACCGTGCCGGCACGGGTGAGAAAGTGGGTCTTGAGGTTCTCGACGGCGATGACGGGGCCTTGCATCACTTTTCCAGCCTCGGGTTGAGCACGTCGCGGATCCGGTCACCCATCAGGTTGATCGAGACGATGGTGAGCAGCAGCGCAAGGCCCGGAAAGAAGCTGATCCAGTAGCTGCCGGAGAGCATGTACTGGAAGCCGTTGGCGATGAGCACGCCCAGCGAGGGCTCGGTCTGCGGCAGGCCCACGCCGAGGAAGGACAAGGTCGCCTCCAGCGCGATGGCATGGGCCGTCTGCACCGTGACGATGACGATCACCGGGGCGAGGCAGTTGGGCATGATGTGGCGAAAGACAACGCGTGCATTGGAAAGGCCGAGGGATTGTGCCGCCTCGACATATTCCTTGCGGCGCTCGACCAGCGCGTTGCCGCGCACGGTGCGGGCATAATAGGCCCACTGCACCACCACGAGTGCGAAGATGATCTTGTCGACGCCCTTGCCGAGTGCCGCCACGAGGATCAGCGCGATCAGCACCGCCGGCAAGGACAATTGCAGGTCGACGATACGCATCAGGATGGTTTCCACCCGCCCGCCCGCATAGGCCGCGATCAGCCCCACGGCCATGCCGATCGAGGCGGCGATCAGGCCCGACAGGAAGCCGACCATCAACGAGATACGCAGGCCATAGAGAATGCCGGAATAGAGGTCTCGCCCGACGCCATCAGTGCCGAGCCAGGTGGTGAAGCCCTCGCCGGCCACCGAGCCGGGCTTGAGGCGCGAATCCATCAGGTCGACGCTGCGCAGGTCATAGGGGTTCTGCGGCGTGATCAGCGGCGCGAGCAGGGCCAGCGCCACGATGATGCTGAACAGGATCAGGCCGGCAACGGCCACCTTGTCCTCGAAGAAGGCCTTGCGGAAGCGGGTGAACGGCGTCTCTTCCTTCGGCACCGGCGCGGCTGCGCCGGCAAGCATGGCAGGGCTGATCGGAGTGTCGGTCATGGCAAGCTCCTCACGCCTTGGCCTCGGTCAGCCGGACGCGGGGGTCCAGCACCGAGTAGAGCACATCGACCACCAGGTTGATGACCACGAACAGGACGACCACGACCATGACATAGGCCACGATGACGGGTCGATCGAGGCGCTGGATGGCTTCGAGCAGCAGCTTGCCCATGCCCGGCCAGGCGAAGATGGTTTCGGTGACGACCGAGAACGCGACGAGGCTGCCGAATTCCAGCCCCAACACCGTGACGATGGGGATCATGATGTTCTTGAGGATATGGACGCCGACGATGCGGCGCTGCGACAGGCCCTTGGCCCGCGCGAACTTGACATAGTCCATCAGCGCCGCCTCGCGCACCCCGGCACGGGCCAGCCGGATGACCAGCGAAATCTTGAGCAGCGCGAGGTTGAGCGCCGGCAAGGCGATGTACGTCCAGCCATTGAGGCTCAGCAGCGAGGTTTCGATCCCCAGCACGCGGACCGTATCGCCGCGGCCCGTGGCAGGCAGCCACCCCAGCATGATCGAGAAGAACATGATCAGCATCAGACCGACCCAGAAGGTCGGCAGCGAGAAGCCGAGGATCGACACCGCCATGATGGCCTTGGCAAGGCGGGTTTCCGGCTTGAGGCCGGCATAGACGCCGAGCGGCATGCCGATCAGGATGGCCATGAACAGCGCCACCAGCGCCAACTCCATGGTGGCCGGCATGCGGCTGAGGATAAGCTTGATGGCCGGCTCGCCATGGACGAAGGAACGGCCCATGTCGCCTTGCAGGGCATTGCCGACAAAGTAGACGAACTGCTCCCAGATCGGCTTGTCGAGGCCGAGCGCGATCTTGGTCGCTTCCACGGCCGATTGATCCATCTCGGGCGAAATCAGCATCCAGACCGGATCGCCGATGACATTGACGCCGAAGAACACGATCACGACCATCACGCCGATGACCAGCATGGCCTGCCCGATGCGCCGGATGATGAAGGCAAGCATGACGATGTCCTCGAGACGGGGCGGTGTTGGCAGCCTCAGTCATCCCGGCTCAAGGCCGGGATGACCAGTGTCAGGCGAGAGCCGTCAGCGCGTGACGCCAGTGGCGAGCGTGTACCCGTCAGCGCGCGATGCCAGTGGCGAGCGTGTACTCGTCAGCGCGCGCGGTGACCTTGATGCCCTTCTTCGAGGCCCAGACGTTGGTCTGGTAGTGGGACGGGATGATGCCCAGATCGTTCATCGACAGTTCCGACGCGCGCGCCAGCAAGGCGGCGCGCTTGGTGTTGTCGACGGTGCGCAGGGCTTCCGTCAGCACCTCGTCCATGGCCTTGTTGGAATAGCGGCCACGGTTGGCGGCGCCCCAGCCGCGGGTACGGTCGAAGGTGCCGACGAGGGCCTGGAGCGAGCCGGAGGTTTCGCCGGTGCCGGCGCCCCAGCCGACCAGGATGAAGGAGAATTCCGGATCGCCATTCGCGCCCTGCGAAGCGCGGGTGAAGAAGTTGGCCGGCGGAATCGTCTCGATCTCGACGTCGATGCCGAGGCGCGTGAACATCTGGGCGGCGGCCTCAAGGATCTTGGTGTCGTTGGTGTAACGGCCGTTGGGGCCGTGCATCTTCATCTTGAAGCCGTTGGGGAAGCCGGCATCGGCGAGCAGCTTGCGCGCGCCGGCCAGATCGAACGGTGTCGGCTTCAGCGTCTTGGAGGTGCCGAAGAAACTCGATGGCAGCACCTGTTCGGCGGGAACGGCCTGGCCTTCCATGATGCGATCGACGATGGCCTGGCGGTTCAGCGCCATGGACAGCGCCTGGCGGACCCGCAGGTCACGCAGCGGATTCTTGATCGGCGAGCCATCCTTGGCTGTGATGAAAGGCGACGTCTCGCGGAAATGATCGAGGTGGAAATAGATCACGCGGTTCGACAGTTCCTCGACCACGGAGAGGTTGGCGTTGCTCTTGAGGCGGGCCATGTCGGAGGGCGGAACGCCTTCGATCACGTCCACGTCGCCGGCCAGGATGGCGGCCACGCGGGTCGGGGCGGCGGTCAGGAAGCGGAAACTGACCTTCTCCCAGTCCGGTTTCTTGCCCCAGTAGGCGTTGTTGCGCTCCATGACCACGCGGTCGCCGGGCCTGAATTCGGTGTATTTGAACGGCCCTGTGCCGCCCTGGCATTTCAGGGCGTTGAAATCCTCGGTGGAGAGGGTTTCGGCGCAGGCCTTGGAGACGATGCCGAAGGTGGACAGGCTCGTCGGAACCAGCGGGGCGGGAGCCGATGTTTTGATGCGGATGGTGTGGCTGTCGACCTTCTCGATGGTCTGGCCGGCAATGAACGGCGCGAAGCTCGACGGCGAGCGCGGCACGGCGGGCAAGCGCTTGAAGGTGGCGAGCACGTCATCGGCGGTGAACTCCGAGCCGTCGAAGAACTTGACGCCGCGACGGAGCTTGAATTCCCAGGTGTTGTCGTCGAGCGTCTTCCAGCTTTCGGCGAGGCCGGGCTGCAGCGCCTGCTTCTCATTCTGGCCGACCAGCGTCTCGAAGACCTGCCGCGACAGCATGTTGTTGGGGCTGAGGTTATGATAGTGCGGGTCGATGGAACTGGGCTCCGCCGACAGGCCGATACGCAGTTCCTGAGCCTGTACTGCGCTGATCGCCGAGCCCAATGTAAACGCGGCCGTTGCGGCCAGCGCCAGAAGCCTGATGGATGTCATCGAGATAGTCTCCCTGTTCCAGTGGCGCGGCGGTCCGTTCATCGGGTCCTTGCTGCGCATACGATCGACAAATCTGCATGTGTGACGCGCAGGAGCAAGGGGCATGCCGCGCGATTGGTCCGTTTCCCCAGTAAATATACGGTCTTGTTATTTGTCATCCTGATTCAAATAAATATCGCGCATACTTCTATGTGATGGAAGGCGGATCTTGCGCACGACCATGATCGGGAGGGCACTGCGCAGACAGATCCCGCGATCCGTGCCGCAGACCCTGCCGCACCCAGCCTTCGGTGGTCTGCTGGCTCGGAGCGGGCGTTTGACATGGCGTCTATGCGCCGATAGCATTCAAAAAATGTATAGCAATAATACAAGCGTATCGCTCCATGTCTGCCGATGACGATGCCGGCGATGGCCGGCCGAGCTTGCGCGAGCTTGAGGTCCTGCGTGCGCTGATCCAGTCGCGCAAGACAACCTCGGCGGCGGTCAGTCTTGGCGTCTCGCAGCCGGCCGTTTCCCGAGCCATTGCGTCGCTCGAAGGGCGCATGGGCCGAAGCCTGTTCAGCCGGGAGGGTGGGCGGCTGATCCCCAATGCCGATGCCTTCGCGCTGGAGGAGGAGGCCCGCCCGATCTTCGCCGCCCTCGACCGCATCAGGGTCTGGCCCGATGGCGTTGCCCGGCAAGGTGTGTTGCGTGTCGCGGTGTCGCCGACGCTGGCGCAGTTCCTGCTGCCTGACATCCTTGCGCAGTTGCGAATCGAGCAGCCCGACCTGACCATTCATGTCGAGATCGGCACCAACACCGCTGTGGTGGCGTCGGTGGCCGACCGGCTGGCCGATATCGGCATCGCTGACACGCCGTTGCACCATCCGGGCGTGCGGGCCGAGGTGATGCGCGAGGCGCTGGCCCATTGCCTGATGCCGGAAGGTCATCCGCTCGCGGCGCGGGACGTCATCGTGCCGGCGGATTTCCACGAGCAGCCGATGATTGCCCTGGCCCGGCGCTTTCCCTCGCGGGTCGAGGGGGACCGCCATTTTGCCAGTGCCGGGGCCCAGCCCCGGGTCGTCGCCGAGGCGGCCACATCCGCCTTCGTGGCCGAACTGGTGCGCCGGGGTGTCGGCCTTGCGCTGGTCAACCCGTTTCCGCTGACGCTCGGTAATGGGCTGGCGGGTCTGGTGGCGCGCCCGTTCCGGCCGGCGATCCACTATGTGACGATGCTGTTGTTCCCGGCTGCCGGCGCAGCATCCCCTGCCGCGCGGCATTTCGCCGATGCTCTCAAGTCAAGCCAGCCCGAGGACGGGCTGACCACGCCGGTTCGATAGGACACGACCATGAGCCCTGATACCACGCCGGAGATGTCGGCGACGCTGGAGATTCTGACGGCATTGGTCGGGTTCGACACAACAAGCCGTCATTCCAACCTCGCGCTGATCGACTGGACCGAAGCCTATCTCGCCCGCCATGGCATCGCTTCGCACCGGACGCCTGACCCGACCGGGCAGAAGGCCTCGCTGTTCGCCAGCATCGGGCCAAAGGATCAGCCGGGCTATGTGCTCTCCGGCCACACCGATGTGGTGCCGGTTGACGGGCAGATCTGGGCCAGCGATCCGTTCACGCTCAGCGTGAGGGACGGCAAGGCCTATGGCCGCGGCGCGGTCGACATGAAGGGGTTCGTGGCCTGCTGCCTCGCCGCCGTGCCGGCGATGGCTTCGGCACCGCTCGCAAAGCCGATCCATCTGGCGCTGTCCTATGACGAGGAAGTGGGCTGTGTCGGGGTCAGGCCGATGCTGCATCGCCTGGCGGCCGGCGCGTTCGGCATTGCGCCGCCGCTGGCGGCCTTCATCGGCGAGCCGACCTCGATGAACGTCGTGATCGGACACAAGGGCAAGCGCAGCATCCGCGTGCGCGTGCGCGGCAGTCACGCCCATTCCTCGCTGGCACCGCTTTATGTCAATGCCGTCGAGTTCGGTGCACGGCTGGTCGTGTTCATCCGCGACCAGGCCGAGCGGCTGGCGGCGACCGGTGCGCGCGATGACCTCTACGACATCACCCATTCGACCGCCCATGTGGGGATGTTCTCAGGGGGCACAGCGCTGAACATCGTGCCGGCCAGTGCCGAGATCGTCTACGAATACAGGGTGATCGCCCAGGACGATGCCGACGCGCTGGTGGAAGAGGCAATCGCCCATGCCCGCGATGTGCTGGAGCCGAAGATGCGCAGCGTCGATCCGGCTTCCGGCATCGATTTCGAGGTCTACACCAGCTTTGCGGGGCTCGACACCGAGCCGGGCGCGCCGGTGGTGTCGCTGGCCAAGCGGCTGGCGGGGCGCAACGACCACAGCAAGGTGGCGTTCGGCACCGAAGCGGGCCTGTTCACCGTGATCGCCGGCATTCCGGCCGTGGTGATCGGCCCCGGCTCGATCGAGCCGGCCCACAAGGCGGACGAGTGCATCGGGCTTGACGATCTGGCGCAGTGCAACCGGTTTCTGGCCAGGCTCTTGGCAGAGGCCTGTACCTGAACAGGATGATCCAGAAGGGAGCGGTCGAATTCCCTCGTCGCCATCAGAGCGCGCAGGATTTCTTCGCTGCGCTCGCAATGAAGCGGTCAGCGAGACGTGATGCAGCCTGCTAGAACGCCTTGAAGGTGATGATCGTGTGGGTGTCCTGGATTTCGGGCACAGTCTGCACGTTCTGGGCGATGAAGTGGCCGATGTCGACATCCTTGGGGATGTGGAACTTGGCCAGAATGTCGTAGTTGCCGGCCGTCGAATAGATCTCCGAGGCGATCTCGCGGTCGGCGAGCGCTGTGGCGACCTCGTAGGTCTTGCCAAGCTTGCATTTGATCTCGACGAAGAATGTCTGCATGGCGGCTCTCCGGTTCCGGTGTCCCGGCATAAACGATCCTGAGACGGGATCAAGCGCCGCACAGGGCCGCGATGCGTGCCGTCATGGCGCTGGCCGGGTCGGTGAGCGGGGCGATCACCGTGAAGTGGTTGGCTCCGGGGATTTCCTCATAGCGCGTGACCACGCTTTGCAGCCCCCAGACATCGACGAGGCGGCGGCTCTGCCTGAGGTATTCCTCGCTCTCCTCGCCGCCGACAACGGCATCGAATGCGAGCCGCGAGGGTGCGGGCCAGAAGAACGGGCTCTGCGACTCGGCCTCATCGAAGCCGAGCTTCAGCGCCGTGTTGATCGTGGTTTCGGTCAGCGGCTTGAGGTTGTAGAGCCCGGAAATGCCATAGCCAGCCTCGACCACGTTCTGCGGCAGGTCGGCGAGAACCAGACGCCAGTCGGTGGCCAGCATGCAGGCGGCAAGATGGCCGCCGGCGGAATGGCCGTAGCAGACCAGCGGCAGGCCGAAGCGCTGGTGCAGCATGGCACAGGCATAGCGCGTCTCGCCGATGATGTCGGCAATGGTGACCACGGGACACAGGTTGTAGCCGACCACGGCCACGGCCACGCCGCGCTGGTTGAGGCCGCGCGCCATGTGGCTGAAGAAGGTGGGATCGAGCGCCTGCCAGTAACCGCCATGAAAGAACACGGCGAGCGCGCGGGCGGCCATATCGGTGGGGCGGAACAGGTCATAATACTGGCGTGCGCTCGGACCATACGACACGCCAAGCTCGCAGGAAGCCGCCTCGCGGTAGGCCGCCGCCTCGCGCGCCCAGCCGGCAATGATCGCCGGATGCTCGGGAACGCGGGCGCGGTTGTTGTATTCGGTCTCGTAGTCGGTCATCCGGACACCTCTCCTGCCAATGTAAGGCAGTCTGCTGCCAATGGCGAGCAGCGAAGGCGTGCAGGCAGCCGTCTGGGATCAGGCG
>Ga0164293_10006100_pt1 | contig 10265 bp, 10 predicted proteins | sample GEODES118metaG_FD_111487 | JGI IMG/M metagenome (GOLD analysis project Ga0164293, IMG submission 111487) | Eutrophic lake water microbial communities from Lake Mendota, Wisconsin, USA - GEODES118 metaG | ecosystem: Environmental > Aquatic > Freshwater > Lake | place: USA: Lake Mendota...
TCGGGGTCGACGGAGACGCGGTCGGGGAATTTTTGAGAGAGGGTGTTGATGGTGCCGTCGATCTGAGGTGAGAAGACATCGGCGACGGCGACGAGTTTGGTGTTGTAGTCCGCGCCGAGGGCTTGAGCGGCGGCGCCAGTGCCGCGACCGCCGCAGCCAACGAGACCGATCTTGAGGGTTTCTTGGGAGTCACCTTTCTGCTGGGCGCGAAGGGTCCCGGCGGCGGTGAGAATGGTGGGAACGGCGAGGGTGGCGGTTCCGGAGTGGATGAAATGGCGGCGGCTAACGGGAGAGGTTGGCGAGGTCATGGTGCGACGGAAGGGATGATAGATCGCTCCAGAAACACGCAACCTTTCAGCGTTCAAAGGCTGCGGGGAATGAGATTGGTTTCCCCATGACTCGTGTTGTCGTCCAAGATGTGAGTGGTGTCCGTGCCGGAGACTTCATCTTCCCCTGGGTTGAGGAGGGCGCCGATGAGGAGTTGGCAATCGTCGAGGAGGGTGAGGGCGGCTTTTTTGAGGAAGTCGACTTCGTGGGCGCGGGTGTGGATGAGTGCGATGGTGCAATCGCCATGAGAGACGGCGAGAAGGAAGGCGCCGTCGAATCCAAACCAGAAGGTGTCGACTTCGCGGTCGCCGTTTTTGAAGTGTTCCCTGGCGTCGTTGACGAGGTCGAGGAGGCGATCGATCCGGAAGTCCTGATAGGGGGTGAGATTGAGGAGGGATTGCCGACGCCAGCCGAAGCAGGCGCCTGAGATGGAGCCACCGTGTTTGAGGCGTTCGACGGCGGAGCGGAGGGAAGGGGTGATGCTAGCAGGCATGGGAGGAGGAGGTGGCGTTTTAGGCTTCGGGATCCTGATCGGTGATAAGGGTGAGAAGCTCGAACAGAAGGGCGCGCTGACCGACGCGGGCGCCTTTGCCGAGGGGGAGGGTGTCGAGGGCTTTTTCGGGAGTGGAGTAGGCGACACTGTATCCGGATTCTTGGAGGGCGCCCATCCAGGGGTTGCTCATGTCTAGGGCATTGCCGAGTTTTTCGCCGAAGTGGCGGAGAGCTTGGAAGTCGGCGGCGAAGGCGTCGACGCTGGCCTGGCCGAGGTCACTGGAGACGAGACCTTCTTTGAGGTCGTAGGTTTCGAGGGGAATGGGTTGAGGGGTGTCGGCAGTCATGGCGTCGAAGTCGGCGGGATTTGCCGACGGGTTGCATCTTTCGTCTCAAATTTTGAGCGAAGAGGCAAGCTTTTTGCCGCGATGGAAGGGCAGGTGGGGCGATTTGTCAGCCCTGTGGGGGAGGCGTCTTGCGGATGTAGCGCCTGAATTCCAGGGGAGGGGACTTTTGGAGCGTCTCTGCGAGATCAAAAAGGTGCTCGAAGGGAGGGAGGAATGTGTCGCCTTCGTGGGGTTGGTCGATGTAGGTCAGATAGAGTTCGGAGCAGGCGGGGAGGAGTTCCTGATAGAGTCGAGCACCGCCGATGACAAAGATTTTTTGGGCATCGGGACAGGCTGAGGGGAGGTCGGCGAGAGAGCGAATGAGGGTGATGCCGTCACGTGGGGCGAGGGAGGAACTGAGGACGATGTTTTGGCGTCCAGGGAGAGGTCTGCCGATGGATTCGAAGGTGGCACGGCCCATGAGGATGGGGTGACCGAGGGTGGTGCGCTTGAAGAATTGGAGGTCTTCGGGGAAGTGCCAGGGGAGGGTGCCGTCGCGACCGATGACGCGGTTGGAGGCCATGGCTACGATGGCGGCGAGATGAGGTGAGGCGTTGGGCATCGCGTTCAGGCGGCGGTGAGGCGTTTGAGGGCAGCGTCTGCGGCTTTTGCGCCCATGCGCATGGCGGAGTGCATGTTGGGGTAGGTGAAGCCGCCCTGGCGTCCGACTGATTGGAGATTGGAGATGCTGGCGATCCAGGATTTGAGTTGATCGAGGTGGGGTTCGAAGCCGAGGGAGAAGAGTGGGTAGCCGGTTTCGCTATGGAGGATGTGGGTTTCGACGATGTCGTCTCGGTGGCAAATGTTTTCGAGTTCGAGGTCGGCGAAGATTTGATCTTTGGCATCAGGCGTGGCGTTCCATTTTGGATCGCCGATCTCGCAGGTGGTTTCGACAATGAGGACGGTGTGGTCAGGGGGATTGACGATGAGACCGGCGTTCTTGGGCTCGCCGACACGGTGGAAGGCACGGTCGCGGTAGTAGATGTAGAGGCCGTCGATGCATTTGGTTTTTTTGACCAAGAGGCCATAGATGGCGATGGGTTTGTAGCGAATCTCACTGGCGGCCGTGAGGACGGGATCCGGGGGAGGCGGGGAGGCGCGCAGGAGGAGGTGCGGGATGGGGATGGTGCTGATGCATTCGTCGCAAGCGAGCGTGTGGTCGGCACCTTCGTGATGGTATTGCACGTGAGTGACACGACCGGTGTCCGGGTTGTGGATGAGTTGGGTGACCTCGGCGTTTTGAATGATTTGGCCACCGGCGGCGGTGACGGCTTTGGCGATGTGACGTGGCATGGCTTCCGCGCCGGTGCGTGAGTAGTGGAGTGTTTCGTCGAGCAACGCGCTATCGACCGCTTTGACGGAACGGTCTTTGATGCCTATTTTGCCGAGGGCGCGTTTGATGACGTCGACCGCGCTGAGGCGGGGCATTTTGGTGGTGATGAAGGTGGCGGAGAGTTGGCTGGGATGGATGCCCCAGTAGCGGTGGGTGAAGTCTTTGAAAAAGAATTCATAGAGGGGGTGGCCGTAGAGCATCATGAGGGCTTCTTCGGCGTTTTTTGGGGTCCAGGGGACGAGGGAGCTGCGGATTTGGGCGGCGAAAAGGCCGAGGCAGTAATAGATGAGCGTGGCGGGGGGGATGCCACGGATCATGTCCTGAAATTGGAGGGGGTAGCGGTAGAAGGAGCCGGCCCAGCGGATTTTGGCGTCGAGTTGGACGGGGATGCTTTCGTCTCCCATGAGGGCCATCATGTCCTGATAGATTTCGTTGTCGAACTCATGGAGCATGTGGCAGCCCATGTCATACCAGTTGTTGCCGCGTTGATGGCTGGTGGCGAGGCCACCGGGGCGTGCGCCTTTGTCGAGGACGGTGACGGCGATGCCGGCACGGGAGAGAACGCGGGCGGCGTAGAGACCGCAGGGACCGCCGCCGAGGATGGCTACGCGGGTTTGAGAGATGGGTAATGACATTGGAAACGGGAGGAAACCAATGTTTCGATGGAAAAACCTGCTGTCAAGGGTGGTGACTGGGACGGGGCGTCACGCGGAGCGATGGCGGGTACTTTGGGCTGGGGTTACCAGTTGATGATCCACTTGGAATTGACCTGCGGGTTGGTCTTCATTGCGACGGAGACTTCCTGGGTGTTTGACTCATCCTGACCGAAGGACCAGAGGTCGTAGGTGGGGTTGACGGCATCAGGTTGGCCACCTTTGGTGTATTGGAAGGGCTTCCGGAAACCGTCGACCATGTAGTAACGTCCATTCACCAGGAGCCATATGTCTTTAGGCATGTCTGTCATCTTGATGTTGGCGGCCTCTTGGTCAGTCACCTGACCGTCGGATTGCACGCCTCCACCCGTTGCCAGTTCGATGGCGCTTGTTCCATCGCCACTGAGGGCTTGGTAGAGCATTTCGGCGCCGCCGGCGATGTAGGAGATGTTGTTGAAAGTGCCGGTGCTTGTAGGTGCGGATGGGGCTGGATACTCACCGAAGTCCGCGTTGTAACGCTCAAGGCCGGACATGATCGCAGCTTGCGTGGCGGAGGTGCGGTTGCGACCCGCCGCCGCTGTCGCGTAGCTGAAAGCGCCGATGGTGAGGGAGGCGAGCAGAGCGATGATGGCGATGACGACCAGCAGTTCGATCAGGGTGAAGCCGGCTGAGCGAGGCTTGAGAGAGGGGATGGACATGGGGAGGCGAATGCGATGAGGGTTGGGGGAGGTGCCCTGGAGGCGGGCGGTTAACCCGCTGCGCCTTGGCTGAGACCTTGGATGACCTGGATGAGAGGCAGGAAGAGTGCCATAACGATCGTGCCGACGACGAGGGCGAGCATGACGATCATCAAGGGTTCCAACATGGAAGTCAGGGCGGAGACGGAGTTGTCGACTTCGTCCTCGTAGACATCGGCGATTTTCAGAAGCATCTCGGGGAGTTGCCCGGTTTCTTCACCGACGTCGACCATGGAAATCACCATGGGAGGGAAGACTTGTGAGGCTTCGAGCGGACCGACCATGGATTCACCTTCTTTGACGGCGTCATGGACTTTGGTGATGGCGTCGGAGACGACGACGTTGCCGGCGGTTTCCTTGGTGATGTTGAGGGCCTGGAGGATGGGGACGCCGGAGGTGACGAGGGTTCCGAGGGTGCGGGTGAAACGGGAGATGGCGGTCTTTCTTTGGACGTCACCGAAGAGGGGCATCTTGAGTTTCCAACGGTCGATGGTGAGGCGTCCGCCTTTGGTGTTGGAAAAGAGTTTCCAAGCCACGTAGGAGACGGCACAGACGATGATGATGTAGAAGATGTTGTCACCCATCCAGCGGGAGAAACCGATGACCATCTTGGTGAGGCCAGGGAGTTTGTCCTTCGAACCGAGCATGTCTTCGAAGATTTGTTCGAAGCGGGGAACGATGACGAGCATGAGGAAGACCATGATGGCGACGGCGATGAACATCACGATCAGCGGATACACCATGGCGGCGACGACCTTGTTCTTGAGTTTTTGGGCCTTTTCCTGGTATTCGGCGAGACGGTTGAGGACGATTTCGAGCACACCGCCGAGCTCACCGGCCTTTACCATGTTGACGTAGAGCTTGTTGAAGACCTTGGGGAACTGGGAAAGGCTTTCAGAGAAGGTGGAGCCGGTTTGGACGTTGTCCGAGATGGTGGTGACGGCCCGCTTCATTTGAGGGTTGACCTCTTGGCGACCGAGAACAGTGAGGCCGCGGAGGAGGGGGAGGCCAGAGTCGATGAGTGTCGCGAGCTGGCGGGTGAAGATCATGAGGGTCTTGCCTTTGACCTTGAGGCTTGCGGGGTTGCCGGCCGCGGCGGCTTTGCCTTTGCCTTTGGAGGAGCCGGACTTGGACTTTTTCTTGATGGCGGAGATGTCGCCTTTGCCCTCTTGGACGACCTGGGTGGGATAGAGTTGGCTTTGCCGAAGCTGATTGATGGCATCAGCGTCCGAGGCGGCGTCGATGACACCCGCGGTTTCCTGTCCATTTTGGTCAAGGGCGATGTAGTGGAACTTCGGCATAAAAAGGGATTTTTCGGGAGACGTAGGTGAAAATAGGGAGTTTTAGAATAGCGGGATGAGTTCGCCTCTGTCCACCAAGAAATGCGGTCGAGTGAGGCAAATTCGTCACTGAGGGAGCTTAAGTGTACTTGAGGACTTCTTCGACGGTGGTTTCGCCATCATAGATGTTGCGCAGGCCGTCTTCGCGGAGAGGGACCATGCCGAGTTCGATGGCTTTTTGTTTGAGGACGAGGGTGGGGGCTTTCTCGGTGATGAGGTCACGGATGGGGTCGGTGACATCCAGCAGTTCGTAGATGCCTTTCCGGCCTTTGTAGCCGCTGTTGCCACAAGCGGGGCAACCGCCGCCGGTGTAGAACTGTTTGCCACCGAGATCGGAGGAGGAGACGCCCAGTTGATTGAGAATGTGCTGGCTGGGTTCGTAGGGGGCGCGGCACTTTTTGCAGATGGTGCGGAGGAGACGTTGGGCGAGCACACCTTCGAGGGTGGCGGAGACGAGGAAGGGTTCGACCCCCATGTCGACGAGACGGGTGACGGCACCGGCGGCGTCGTTGGTGTGGAGGGTGCTGAGGACCAAGTGACCGGTGAGGGAGGCTTGGATGGCGATTTGAGCGGTTTCGACATCGCGCATTTCTCCGACCATGATGCGGTCGGGGTCTTGCCGGAGGAAGGCGCGGAGGGCGCGGGCGAAGGTGAGGCCGACGGCTTCGTTGACGGGAACCTGCATGATGCCGTCGAGCTCGTATTCAACGGGGTCTTCGGCGGTGATGAGTTTGCAGTCGACGGTGTTGATGCGGCGAAGGGCGGCGTAGAGGGTGGTGGTTTTGCCGGCACCGGTGGGGCCGGTGACGATGAAGATGCCGTTGGGTTTGCTGATGGTTTCGACGATGTAGTCGAAGAGGAAACCGGGCATGCCGAGGTGTTCGAGGTCCAGATTGACGGAGGAGCGGTCGAGGACCCGGAGCACGACGGATTCGCCGTGCTGGGTGGGGAGGGAGTTGACGCGCATGTCGACCGGTTTGCCGTCGACGACAGTCATGATGCGACCGTCTTGAGGGACCCGCCGTTCGGCGATGTTCATGTTGGCCATGACCTTGATCCGGGAGATGACCGGGTTGGCCAGGTGCACGGGAGGGGGTGCCATTTCATAGAGGGCACCGTCGACGCGGTAACGGATTTTGAATTCGGTTTCGAAGGGTTCAAAGTGGATGTCGGAAGCGCGTTCCTTGATGGCCTGGGTCATGACCAGGTCGACGAACTTGACGATGGGAGCGGAGTTGGCTTCGGCTTCGGGGCTGTTGGCGGTTTGCTTGGCGAGGTTGCCGAAGATTTCCTCAACGGAGGGCATGCCGGTGCCGTAGGCTTTGTCGATGAGGGCCTGGACCTGGCTGCGGCGGGCGACGACAGGGACGATGTTTTTGTCGAGCGAGAAGCGGAGATCTTCGACGAGTTGGGGGTTGAGGGCGTCGGTGAAAGCGACATGGAGGCCCTGGCCGTCGAGGGTGATGGGGAAGGCGCCGTAGAGGCGGGCCATGCCCTGGGGGATGAGTTGGATGACGGAGGGCGGGGGGGTGAATTCGGCGAGGTCGAAGTGTTCGGCGCCGATTTCTTCGGCGACGGTGGCCCAGAATTCGTCTTCGTTGTTGTAGACGCCATAGTCGAGGAGGACTTGGAGGACGTCTTTGCCGTTTTTGACGGCATCCTGGCTGATGTCGTAAGCCTGGTCTTTGTCGATGACGCCGCGGCCTTCGAGCATGTCCACTACGTTTTGAGGAGTCATGAGATGGGGGTAAGAGGGGGTGAGAAGGGGAAGAAAGGTGGAGGGGGAAGAGGCTTACTCGGCGTCCGACATGGTGGCTTCGATGACTTCTTCGGCGGCGGTCATGCCGGCGAGGACTTTGCGGATGCCGTCCTCGCGGAGGGTGCGCATGCCGAGCTGGCGGGCGCGGCGGCGGAGTTGGGGGGTGGTGAGTTGTTCGTTCACCATGCCGCGGACTTCGTCGTCGATTTCGAAGATTTCGGCGATGACCATTCGGCCACGGAAGCCCATTTGGTTGCATTTGTTGCAACCGACGGGGCCCATGACGTTGGCATTCATCATTTGAGCGGCATCGAGACCGAGGGCGCGCAGTTCGCGTTCGTTGAGGGTGGTGGGGGATTTGCAGGACATGCAAAGCTTCCGCAGGAGGCGCTGAGCGAGGATACCGCGCACGGCGGAGGCGATGAGGAAGGGTTTGACGCCGATGTCGGTGAGACGGGCGACGGCGCCGGGGGCGTCGTTGGTGTGGAGGGTGGAGAACACCAAGTGACCGGTGAGGGAAGCGTTGATGGCGATGGAGGCGGTCTCCAAGTCCCGGATTTCCCCGATCATGATGATGTTGGGGGCTTGACGGAGGATAGCTTTGAGGGCGGCACCGAAGCTCATGCCGATGTCCTCTTTGACCATGACCTGGTTGATGCCGGCGAGTTCGTATTCGACGGGGTCTTCAACGGTGATGATCTTGCGGTCAGGGCGGTTGATGAAGTTGAGGCAGGCGTAGAGAGTGGTGGTTTTACCGGAGCCGGTGGGGCCTGTGACGAGGACGATGCCGTCGGGCAGGGTGATGAGGCGCTCGAAGGTCGACTGGTCGTCGGAGAGGAAGCCGAGGTCGGAGAGGCCGAGGGTGAGGCTGCTTTTGTCGAGCACCCGCATGACGACGGATTCACCGTTGTTGGTGGGGATCATCGAGACGCGCAGGTCGAGCTGTTTGTCGCCGAACTGCATTTGGATCCGGCCGTCCTGGGGGACGCGCTTTTCATCGATGCTCATGGTGCCGGTCATGATTTTGACGCGGCTGATGATGGCTGCCAGGAGGCGTTTGGGGTGGTGTTCGACGTCGTGGAGGACGCCGTCGATGCGGTAGCGGACGCGGACGTCTTTTTCGAGGGGCTCGATGTGGATGTCGGACGCGCGGTTTTTGAACGCCTCCATGAGGAGGTTGGTGCAGAGTTTGATGATGGGGGCATCATCGCCATCGGTGAGAGCGCCGCCGATGCGCATGCCGCCGCCCATGACGGCCTCATTGCCATAGATATTGGCCATGAGGGTCTTGATGAGATTCGGTGTCGAGCAGAAGAACTCGATGTCGGGCTGGAGGACGTGGGGGAGGGAGTCGAGGGTTTCGAAGTCGTAAGGGTCAGCGACGACGACCTGGAGGGTGCTGCCGTTGACGCCGAGGGGAGCGACCTTGTATTTGAGGGCGATGTCGACGGAGATGAGCTCCTTCATGCCCGGATGGGGCGTGTAGCCGTGGAGGTCCACGTATTCCATGCCGGAGTTGACGGCGACGGACTGGGCGACCTGTTCGTCAGAAATGGTGCCGCTTTTGATGAGGAATTCCAGGGTGGAATCGTTGGGCTTCTTGTTGGACTGGGCCTGGGCGATATCGCGTTCTTCCAGGAGGCCAGATTCTTGAAGCAGTTCGAGGAGATACTCTTCGTTGGAATACATGCAGAAATTGGGGGTCTTTGAGGGCGGGGGCGCCGGGGTGATTGTTTGTTTTTTTTAAAGTGAGGAGTTTGAAACTACTGTGAAGCGGCTTGTTGTGTCAACGTCTGTAGTGATTTCGCGGTGATTTGTTTGATTCGAATGACAAAAAAGGGAGGTGGTGCACGTTGGGTTAGCCCAGTTTGCGGGATTTATCTTTATGAAAGCAGTTTTTCGTCATTTGCCTTTGGTTTTGTTGTTGGGTGTTGGTGGAGGGGTGAGTCAGGTGTCGGGACACGATGCCGGGCATCAGATGGCGGAGGTGGCGAAGGCGTTTTTGGGGACTTTGGATGCGGAGCAGAAGGGGAAGGCGATGTTTCCCTTTGCGGGTGAGGAGCGGGAGAACTGGCATTTTATTCCTCGGGTGCGGGTGGGGCTGCCGATGAAGGAGATGAAGCCGCAGCAGCGGTTGCTGGCGCAGGCACTGATGACGACGGGGCTGGGGGAGAGCGGTGTTTTGAAGGCGGTGACGATCATGAGCCTGGAGGAGGTGCTTTACCAGATGGAGGGGGCGACGCAGGCGGAGCCGAAGCGGTCGGAGGTGCGGGCGAAGCGTGATCCGGAGATGTATTTTGTGTCGATTTTTGGCGAGCCATCGAATGAGGGGACGTGGGGGTGGCGGATTGAGGGGCATCATTTGTCGATGAACTTCACGGTGAAGGACGGGAATGTGCTGCGGGCGACGCCGAGTTTTTTCGGGACGAATCCAGGAGAGGTGAAGGAGGGGCCGTTGGCGGGTTTGCGGGTGCTGGGGGTGGAGGAGGAGTGTGGGAGGTCGCTGGTGAAGGCTCTGACGGCGGAGCAGTTTGCGAAGGCGAAGTTCAGTGATGAGGCGCCGAAGGAGATGCTGACGGCGGCGGAGAAGGTGGTGAAGCCTTTGGATCCGGCGGGGCTTTCGGAGGCGGAGATGACGGTGGGGCAGCGGGCGATGCTGCACCGGTTGGTGCGGGAGTATTTGGATCGGCTGAAGCCGGAGATCGCGGAGTCGGCGTGGCAGGAGATCGAGAACAGCGGGCCGATGAGTTTTGCGTGGGCTGGGGGCAAGGAGTTGGGGGAACCGCATTATTATCGGGTGCAGGGGGCGACGTTTTTGCTGGAGTATGACAATGTGCAGAATGGGGCTAACCATGTGCACTGCGTGTGGCGGGATTTTGATGGGGACTTTGGGCGTGATGTGCTGGGGGAACACCGCAAGGAGGCGCATTGAGCGCGATGGGGGAGGAGTCGGATGATTGGATGCCGGAGGGGCCGGTGGCGATTCCGATCACCGGGGAGTTGGATTTGCACACGTTTCGGCCGAATGAGGTGTCGGATCTGATTCGGGAGTATTTGGCGGAGTGCGGGAAGCTGGGGTTAAAGCGGGTGCGGGTGATCCATGGGAAGGGGACGGGGGCGTTGCGGACGGGGGTGCATCGATTGCTGGAGACGCTGCCGGAGGTGGAGGGGATGGAGTGGCCGGCGAGTGCTGAGACGGGTGGGTGGGGGGCGACTTGGGTTCGGTTGAAGTGAGAAA
>Ga0164293_10006106_pt1 | contig 10261 bp, 9 predicted proteins | sample GEODES118metaG_FD_111487 | JGI IMG/M metagenome (GOLD analysis project Ga0164293, IMG submission 111487) | Eutrophic lake water microbial communities from Lake Mendota, Wisconsin, USA - GEODES118 metaG | ecosystem: Environmental > Aquatic > Freshwater > Lake | place: USA: Lake Mendota, Wisconsin...
AATTCTCTTCCAATTTCACCATCAACATTACTAAGTCCTAAAAAGGATTGTTCTTGTTCTAGATAGTGAGGTGGAATAAGCTTCAATACATAGTTAGGATTATTTGCATCATAGTCTGATGCGCTTGCTAAAAGTGTCGTATTGAATGTCACCAACTCAGGGTAGTCAGGAAAAAGAACTGGGAAATATGAAGCTCTTTCACCAAACTGAGCAGGACCACCTGTGTTTAGTTGAGAATTGCGAAGACTCTCAGTAAAACCAGTGACCGTTGAGTGAAGACCATTTCCTGATGAATCGATAACTATTGAATTTCTAGCATATGAACCTGATGGTTCGTTAAATCTATACATTAACCTTAATGTGCTATTAGGTTCTGTTGGATTATTTGCTGCATATGAAATTTCACCTGCTGTTCTATTTCCAATGAAAATCTTCAAATCATCTAAAGATGCACTAAGGTTTTGAATAGGAAGAAACTCAAAAGTACTTGACGAATGAAGGCTTCCTGTTCCAATATAGAGCGGATTGTTTATGCTAGTGTTAATGCTTAATTCGCTAACATTACTAGAAGTTGCATAAAGATTTCCTGATAAATACAATTGCAATTTGTTAATACCAGGCCTTCTATTAAAGATGGCTGCAACATCAGTCCAAGCACCTTTGGAAATTTGAGCACTTGATGAAATGAATGTAGAACCTGACGAGAAAACGAAAACTATATCTGCATTTGTTGTGGAAGCAGATTGAGAGATTGCAAGAGTGTAACCTGATGCGCCATTTAATCTTTGTAAGATAACCTGGTTGTCATTTTGCTCAGCAGGAATAAATAACTTCATTTGAAAAGAAATGCTACTTGCACCAGGATCTAAAACAGACGCACCTGATTTATTTCTAGAGAGCTCAGGAAATTTTGAACCTGCGGCATCAATTACTTCAATAAAAGCCCCTCCATCAAATGTTAGACTATTGACAGATTTTGGAAAATTATTGAAAACATAAGACTCAAATCCTGTTAATCCATCAAAAAAATCTTCCATTTCTCTAAATGTGCCATCAAATGGAAAATTATTGATTATGCTATCAAATGCAACGTTAATATTTGCAGTTGCAGAACTAAAGAAAGTATGCTTGGAAAAATCAGACCAATCAATAGGTAATTGCTGTGTTGATTTTAAAGGACTTCCTTGTGCTGCATAGCGAAATGAGCTTGATGATGGAGCCTGAGCATCTGCTTCATCAATGAGTGAAGATCCACCTGCGCTAATACTTTGTCTTTGAAGTCCTATTAGCGTTTCAATCCTGGTGTAATCTGTTATTCCAAGCTTACGAGGCATTATTCACTCACGGTAATGTTAAAGTTTGCTGATGAAATATCAGTCTCTTGTCCATCTATCTTGCATCTAAACTCAAAACTTAAGGGTACACCGACAGGCATACCGTCAGTGTAAAAATTGGCATAAGGTGAAAGGGTATCAATTGACATTTTTGATCCTGGTAAATCAAAATCAAACATAAGTTTTCCTGATGAAGTATCACGAACACGATACTTGCAATCAGTAATTTTCAAAGGAGAAGGACTAAACGAAAACTTTGCTGACTTATTTTGTTCCCAGTCATCATAGATTAGCACTCTTATTGTAATAGAATTGCCTCTTTTTATTGTTGGTGGTAAAGATGGCATTGAAGTTCTGAGTTTTCTATTATTAACTGCAATGGTAGTTCCTTGCAGTGAAGAAACAGCTAGCTTCCCTGAGAAAAACGTGACAGTTTTATCAAGTGATTGCCAAGATTCATCAAATGTTATTGAGCCACTTGCCAAAACTGTACTTGCAATGGTGGTTGAACCCGTTATTACACTAGTATCTGTAGAAGCTATTGCAAATGGAGCTGTATAAATTCCTGTGATATTTCCACCTTGTGAAACTTGTGAACCTGTTAACCACTTAGTAAAAGAACCGGTGCTTATCTTAACGAGTAAGCAATTTGTTCCTGTGATTTCTGTAAGTGAAGCACCAGATACAAAATTTCTGTATTCACCTCTAGCAATGTTATGTAAAGCTAGGGTTCCTGATAAATCGAAGTAAGATGAACTATGATGATCGATGATACTATCATCACTTGCTATGACCAAAGTGGGACGAAGCGATTGTTCCCTTACATGTCTTGAAGCAAATCTTTTAACAAATCTTGTGATATCATCTGTTTCTTCGTTTTCAGTGAAAGAAATTCTAAAACCGTTATTAGGAAGTATTCCTGCAATGGTGGCAGACACAATTTTTGTTACATCTACACTCAAATCCTCAGTTCCTAATTGGAAATACTGTGATGAAGCAAGACTTACTACACCATTGCCATCTTGCAAATTTCCACTTACATAGTAATCAATATTACTATCACCTAAAGAACCTGATTTAAATGCTCCTGATACATTCCACAATGAACCTACTGAATTACTAAGAAAGTTGGAAGCATCAACATCGGCAAATGAAATCACATCTCTTCCAAGACCTTCATCAAATGCTACCGCAAGAGGAAAAACATTAACAGTAAAATCACTTGGAACAGGTTGACCTGCAGAGATATTTCTAAGTTTTAGTTTGGCTTTGAATGTAGGATCTGATATCGATAATGAGCTTGATGAAAGTGTAATTGCTTTTGAAACATCAAACTTAATGAGAAGCCTTGAAAGCTCAAGAGCTCCTGTCACAACTTGATTTTCGTCATAAAGCTTGAAAAGATCAAGTGTCCCAGCTCTTCCAACATTTCCTGATACCATTCTTGTGGCATCAATGATTTTATTGGTAATGTAAGTATCAGCAGAAGCGCTTGCTACAATAATCATAGTTTCCTCAGACCGAGACTACCACAACATCTTGTGTGGGAAAAAGTATCTCAAATATTCCACCAGGAGGTGGCACAATAATTCCACGAGAAGATGCAAGCGACATATCATATGCAAAACTTGAATATGTTGAATCTTCTACAGTTCCTGCTCTATTTATGAACTCAAGCGAAACCAATGAAAGAACACCTGGTGTGTTGATGATTGCACTTGTGACATCAGCAATTACAATAGGTTGATCAGGCTGAAAATTAGTAATATCAAGCTCATCTCTAATTGCTTGTGCTGTTCCTTGAAGAACTTCAAGTGAGATGAAATTAGGTGAGACAATGATAGATGCTCTTACAGCGTAATTAACTATTGGAGAATCCACAATATCAATTGCGTCAGAAATCAATCTTAAATCATTTAGATAATTTCTAAGGTTTAACTTTAAAGAATCCGATGCTCTAGTCAAATTTCCACTAGAGTTGTACCCTGCAATGTAAAGTTGTTTTGCAAGTGGATTTGCAGGATTTGATCTGCAGCCCGCTTTGGCAACTTTTCCAAATTTGGTAGGAAGTGAATAAACTCTTGCAATCAAGTCTTCCTTCGTCACAATTCTCAATTGTGAATTTTTAGCAGCAGGAATTTGCAATCTAAGATCTTGAATTGTAGGTTGATTTGTTCCGCCACTTGAATTTGTTCTATTGATAACATCTGTTGAGGCTCTTACAGATGAAGCAATTGCATTTGGGGGAAGACCTGGAAATATCATTGACAATGATGTAATGCTTCTAATGGAGTTTGCGGAAACATTATGATTTAGACCACCGCCATACTCATAAATAACAGTCAATATCGTGTTAGAAGGAGCAATGCCTAAAGTTTTTGATCTCAAAAGAGCGTTTGGATCAAGAGAAAATCTTGGAATGGCACCTCTACCATAAAGAGGTAATGCAAGCTGTGATGGATCAACAACAGTTTTTTCATCGACTGCATTCTCACCACCACCAAATGTTAGTGTTGTAAGCCTTGTCGTAAGATCAGTTGATGTAGTAAATCTTCTTGGAGCAGGAATTACTTCCATGCTATCAGTTACGGTTTTATTGTCATAAGAAATATTTGAAACAGGTAAAAATACCGTGTCCTGAGTAAGAGAATCAACTTCGTAGTATTGATTTCCTTCCGTATCAATTACACTTACAATTCTGGAAACATTAGCATTTGACAGGTTTGTTGTGAAAAATGGGTTAAAACCATTTGGAACTGAAAAAGTTTCTGAGGTTCTGACTGATGATGTTGCCGTCACATCTCTTGTAAGAATAAATGTAAGAGGATTTCCACTGTCATCAGTTTCACCAACGGTTACAGTTGCTCTAAGAAAACCATCGCTATCTCTTTCGTTAAAATTAATATCTTCAACTGTTGTGAATGTTATTCTACCAGCAGAAGAAGTAACTGTTCCTGCGAGTATTGTTGGTATAGCATTTTCTTGAGGCACATATCCATTGGTTGTGAGAGATGCAGGAACTTCAACAAGGAATGTTAATGTTACGGTTGCTGGACTTGCACCTGTAATTTTTACACCTGCATTTCTTAAATGCCTTTGAATATTATCAATTTCAACTGAGTCGGACCAGGAAAGTTCATTAAACTGGTGATCAAGATAATATGTCATTGTATCCCCTACAGATGCAGCGAGATCAATAAACATTCCACCAAGACCTGCTTCACTAAAATCCCTAATTTTGTCAGGGAAAAATGTTTGAGCATATCTAACAAGATCCGCTCTAAGATCAATGAAGTCTTTAGAGAGATAATTTCTTTGTAATTGTGCTGCCGTGGGTTTCCCTGCCATTAGCTCACCGTTGAAAGTACGACTTCAATAAGTCTGGTTTTATTATTTAGTCCTGGAACTGAGTAAGTTACTTTGATAATAACTTTTGAAGGTTCCGTGTATGTTTGTGGTGTTTGTACAGATTCAAAAGTTTGAAGGTTAACAAATGGAAGATAAGTGCTCACAGCATTTCTAATCCGATTAATTGCTTCAAAATCTCCTTCCTCAGTGCCAAGTTCGAATACAAGCTCTCTAAGATTTGCGCCATAATCATATCGAAAAAGTCTTTCACCATGATTAGTTAGAAGCAAGTTTCTTAAATTATCACTAATTGTATCTTCAATGTTTCTATGCATTCTAAAAAGACCGTCTCTTTCGAGACCTATTTCAAGAGGCGTCTTGATGCCAATTGGAGGATTTGCGGCTTCAGATGCGGCAGTTGAAACTCTCTTTTGATAAGAGGTTGCAGATTCACCTACTGAGCTAAAATCATATGTCTTACTAGAGGGCATTCTTGCTCCATGTTATACTTATTCAATAGGAAAAGTTTATGACATTCCTTCTGTGGTTGTTGAACCTATTCCTGTTGTTGGATCAGTTGTGACAGCAATACCAGGAACTATCTTAACTGTGATGCTTAGTACATAATCTTCAATTGCTTGTGCAATTTCATTTGATAAATCTGCAATTACCTGTGAAGGATCATTCCCATCAGTTGCACCTGTTTGACGAGATTTTTCAAAAGCCTCAGTTATTGATTGCTGTAATGAAGTTCTATCCCCTGCAATAATAGGCATTTATTCTCCAAAAATTCTTTTTGATTTGATGCTTGGAATTTGAGCTTCTCTGGCATCCATTGCAGCTTTTAGAGCATTTGCAGCACTGTTTAACTGTAGTGAAGGAGAGCCGTAGCCAGGTGTTGTATGTGTTAATACCGTATCACAAAATGTCCTAATGTCAGCCATCGTTGTTCTCAAAAGATTTTCAAGCTGAGCATACAAAACATATGGCTGTGATGAACCAGGAGATTCGGGATCACCATTTCCTGCTCCACCATCTGCTGAATTTCTACCTATCAGGATTTGCTTTCCTGAAATTTGTATTGTACCATCTGGAAGAAGCATGATTGATGCAAGATCGCCATCTTTGCTACCTTCTTTGAGAATTCTTATTGAACCTGCAATGCTATGTGATTCGTCTTTTCTTGCTATTAGTCTAATATGATCGGCCTTAAGAGCAATAGCCGCTCCTGATGAATTCTCAATAGTTTGGCCTTCAAATGAAGTAGGAGTATTTTCTTGTACTCCAAAATTTTCATCAACAAGCGTTTGCTGGGAAACATAAACTCGGGCAGCATCATTAAGAAAATCAGGATCTCCCTCGGTAGGAAGCAAATTTTCAAAGTCATCAATGCTTTTTGAAACTTCTAAAAAGTTTCTTCTATTTATCTTTGTAGGTGGTACAGTTCTTATGCCTGCTTCTGATGTCTGGATCCACCTTGATCTTCCTGCAACGACATCAACAGTGCCTGAGAAGCTTTGTGGAACCACAGATGATATTGATATGAAGCTTTCATCAGGTTGTTCATTGGTTTTCCAGCCTCGATCAGTTGTAAGAGCAATTGCAGAGTTATTAGAACCATGAATAACGAAATCACCAGGTCTTTTAAAGTACCTTGGAACGGGCTCAAATGAAGTTGTAGGAAGAGAGCTAACAGTTCCTGAAAGAATTAAGTCATAAGAATTACTTCCTGAAATTTTCGCTAATGAAATATTAGGAAAATCATCAGGCTTTTCAGGAACAGGAGCAATTCCTAATCTATCGGTAATTTTTTCTTCTGCCTTAACTCCTACATTTCCTCTATCAAAATGTGAAAAGTTTAAATCCTCCGCTGTCGCATCACCATGAACCCTTGAGAGCCAGTATCCAATATTGGTGCCATCAGCATCAAAAATAACCCAAACCATTTCGGTAGGCTTTACAGGAAGTTGAAAATGTGAAGAAAAGAAAGGAAAACAAAGTGTGTATGAGCTTCCTGCAATATCAGCGCCTCTTGTAACCCTTCTAACTACAAGACTACCGAATGGAATTCTTTCAATTTCAAATTCAATATTGGCTCTTTGCAATTGTGAAATAACTTCTGGGAGGCTGTCAGGACCATTGTAGACAGCTGTGACAACTCCTTTTTCAAACGGTAACTTAGGAAAATCTTTCAAAGCTATCCTCCTATTGCATCAAACATATCATCTGGCGACATTTCTACTTCTTTTTCTGATGCTGATATTAGTTCGGCCAATTTGATAAGTTGATCATTGCATTTTCCCATTCTTTCGAGGTACTTCATCAACATTGATCCTAAAGTGCTATGTTCCTGTGCACTTGAAGAACTCATAGCAATAAATAGCTGAGTGTAAAGAACGCTTGCAGCTTCTCTATCTGAGACTGCGTTATGGTAAATTTCTTTCCATAGCATTTTCTTTTTCTCATCAGTTGTGGCAAGAGTATCAAGAAGGTCACCAAAATCCTTGACTCTCTTAGAACTTTCATCTACTCTTTTTGCAATATCCTTGCCTTTCATAAAAGTCCTCCCATTTCTTTCACTATTTCTTTGTAATATCTTCTGATAACTGACATTGCTAAGGAAAGCTTTTTCTGATCAACACCCGATATTTCTCTAATGTAGAGGAACACGGCACGCTTATTTAGTAAATCGATATCATTGATGTTCTGAAAAATTAACTTTAGCGATGTCATCACTTCTTTTTCATATTTTTCAGTAAGCTTTTTTTCAATGATACCTAACACTTCAAGAATTCTATCATTCTTACCTTCAGCAAGAATGATGTCGTCAGGTGAATGAGCAATGCTATGATTTGCAATTACTTTTTTGTCATTCATAGAAAGACGACCTGAATCTTCAATAGAAATTATTCTATTTCCATTTTTTGTTGCACTCTTAGATTTGATAATAAGCCAATTTCTTGCAACAACATTAAAGTAAGAAAAAGCTTTAGTTCCTCTTGCTGAATCGAACTTATGCATATTTTCATAAAGAAAGCACACGCAATCCGATTTTAGCTCAGAAAATGAACCTCCCTTTGAAAATCCATAAATGTAAATTAAGTTCTCAACCAGTTTATTGAATGCTGGTAGTATCTCTTGTGTGTAAATTTTTGCTTTTTCAATTTCACAAGTTTGAAGCTTGTATTTGTCCATAGAGCTTTGAACTTCGGGACCAAAATAAAGAGCCTTTTGTGAGCTTGAGGATGAAGCAATTTTCTTCCTACCTCTCATTGTCATCATCATCCTCCACAGATGCTATTTTTCTTGCAACATTAAGTATTACATCCCGACTTGCCTTTACATCTTCTACAACTTTCTTAATTTCAGGTGAATCGTAAAAAATTGGAATTTGCAAAATTTTAGATATTGAAGCATATCTTTCATCAAGCGCATCAAGAGCTACTTCTACCTCATCTTCAACCTTCAAAATAATATTGGAAAATTTCCAAAGATAGAATGATGAAACACACAATAGAACGGTTTCTATTGCAATGATAGAAGCAAGTAAATACATCATACAATATCACCTAATGCTTCATCATATTGTGCTGAAATGGCTTGGAAGGAGAATTTTTCTCTAATAGTTTTTCCAAGCTCTTCTGCCCATTGTTTCGGAATTTCATTTGAAGAAGAAAATTTCTTTATCTTTTTCTTAAAGTCGGTTTCACTTGGTTGTGCCCACCTTGAATCCTTAACAAAGATTGAGTTATCAATTCTGTCAGGAGGAATTTTTTCTAGTGAATAATTGACACCAATATGTTTCCCAAGTCCCATAAAGTCCATATGTCCTGACCAGCCTGTGCAAATTACAGGAAGATCAGATGCAGCTGCTTCAAGAATAGGAAGTCCAAATCCTTCACCTCTTGTTAAGGTAATTAGAGCTTTTACCTTTTTTGAACGATAAAGTGAAACAATTTCGTTTGTTGTCATTTCACCATTGATAAGATGAACTTTTGGAAATTCTCCTTTTCTAACTTCTTTGACAACAGATTCGAAAATATTGTTAAGTTGATTTCTGTGAAGAGAACTATTTGTTCCAAGATTAGTCTTAATGATAAGAGATGTGTCTTTTCTTCCTGCAAATTCTTCACAGAACCACTTAAGAGCATAGAAAAGATTTTTCCTATCAAGATCGGGTCTCATTCCTGTCACTTGTCCAACCATTAAGAAATTGTTGGAGGTAGAAATCTCTTTAAGCTCAAGACCTTCTTTGACAGAAAGTATCTCATCAGGAAATGATTCATGTACAACGCGAGTGTCGACAGTTAAATTTCCACTATTTTTTAGCACATCCCTGCTAAATGTAGATGGAACAATTACTCTATTCATTGAATTAGCAGCGGTAACCCACTCAGGATTACACTTGTCAGTCTCAACAACTGCCGACATTCCAACATTGAATGCGCCTTCAAGCTTTTGCCATTCATTAGGAAGCTGTAATGAAATAACAACATCAGGAAACTTAGCTGGCTTTCCTGTTTTCATCATTATTTCACCAATAAGACCATTTTCAGCTTGAGGATTTACATGCCAACTTGTGATTCCCCAAGGCACAAGATCAACACTAAGATCTACATTTCTATTTTTTAGCCATCTAAAAATTTGTCTTGCATGTGTTCCATAGCCTGAAATAGAAAGTGCAGGGGCTCTGAAAAGAACAGTTTTTCTCATAGTGTCACCACCTTCCAATTACCTGATTTCTTAGCTTTCCAATCATCAATAAGCTTATTAAGTGTTTCATGCCAAGCATCAACTGTGCCTTGCATTGAGAATTGTGTTAGTGAATACTCTCTTGCCTTCTTTCCAAGAGCTTCACGACCTTCAGCGCCTAAATCATAAAGTTTCATAATTCCATTGGCAACTGTTTCACTTGTGACATAATCTTCGTAAATGTAAGGAACTTGCTGACTTCCTACAAGAGTTCTTAGTTCTACAGGAAGCGCAACACCATTTTCGGTTCCGTCTCTATGATCAACAACTTGTCTAGTAAGGCCTCCTGTTTTCAGAGCAACAATAGGTTTTCCAACTGTCATTGCTTCAAGTGTAGAAAGACCAAAACCTTCGGCAAAAGAAATATTTAGAGTGAAGTCTGTAATGTTGTAAAGAATGTTCATTTGAGAGAAATCAATTCTCTCCTTTGAGAAAGTCACATTTCCTTCAACACCAAGAACCTTTGCCATTTCCTGAAGGTTTGGACCCTCTTGATCAAAGGGATCGGTGTGCATTAGCAAAACAGCGTTTCTATGCCCATGCTTTTCTTCAAGCTTATCAATGAAAAGCTTCCATGACTCAATTACATCACCTGGTCTCTTTCTTCTTGCATTTCTATTGTTCCAGAAACCAACAAAATGATTGGCTCTTTGAGGTCCAAGCAGTTTAGCCTTCCAATCTTTTACTTCATTTTCAGGTAATGGCTTGAAAATTTCTGTAGGCACAGCATGTGGAATAAAGTTAGTCTTCTCAGGAAACATTGAATTGCAAATTTCATATGTAAGATGAGAATGGCAATTGATAAGATCAGTTGCCTCGTACATGTA
>Ga0164293_10006107_pt1 | contig 10261 bp, 9 predicted proteins | sample GEODES118metaG_FD_111487 | JGI IMG/M metagenome (GOLD analysis project Ga0164293, IMG submission 111487) | Eutrophic lake water microbial communities from Lake Mendota, Wisconsin, USA - GEODES118 metaG | ecosystem: Environmental > Aquatic > Freshwater > Lake | place: USA: Lake Mendota, Wisconsin...
ACCTCGGCTCCTCCAAACAGCTCGGGGAACTGCTGTTCGAGCGCCTCGGCCTCGATCGCCGCAAGTCGCGACGCACCAAAACCGGCTGGAGCACCGACGCGGCGGTGCTCGAGAAACTCCAGGACGACCACCCGGTGGTGCCCCTGGTGTTGGAGCACCGCACCCTCAGCAAGCTGCGCAGCACCTATGTGGACGCCCTGCCAGCCCTGGTGGAGCCGGAAACCGGCCGGGTGCACACCGACTTCAACCAGGCGGTGACGGCCACGGGGCGGCTCTCGAGCAGCAATCCCAACCTGCAGAACATCCCGATCCGCACGGAGTTCAGCCGCCGCATCCGCAAGGCCTTCCTGCCCCAGGAGGGCTGGCAACTGATCAGCGCCGACTACTCCCAGATCGAGCTGCGCATCCTCGCCCACCTCTGCGGCGAGCCCCTGCTCATCGAAGCGTTCAACACGGGCCAGGATGTGCACGCCCTCACCGCCCGGCTGCTCCTGGAAAAGGACGAGGTGAGCGCCGAAGAGCGCCGCCAAGGCAAGACGATCAATTTCGGGGTGATCTACGGCATGGGTCCCCAGCGCTTCGCCCGCGAAACCGGGGTGGGGCAGGCCCATGCCAAGGAGTTCCTGAGCCGTTACCGGCAGCGCTATCCACGCATCTTCACCTTCCTGGAGCTGCAGGAGCGCCTCGCCCTCAGCCGCGGCTACGTGGAGACGATCCTGGGGCGCAGGCGGGTGTTCCATTTCGATCCTGGTGGCCTGGGGCGACTGCTCGGCCGCGACCCGCTGGAGATCGACCTGGAGGGGGCCCGTAGGGCCGGGATGGAGGGGCAGCAGCTACGAGCGGCAGCCAATGCGCCGATCCAGGGCTCCAGCGCCGACATCATCAAGCTGGCGATGGTGCGACTCCAACAGCAGCTGCAGGCCGGGGCTCTGCCGGCGCGGCTGCTGCTGCAGGTCCACGACGAACTGGTGCTGGAGGCGGCGCCGGAGGCGCTGGAGACAGTGCGGGAACTGACCAGCAGAACGATGGAGCAAGCCGTTCAGCTCACGGTGCCGCTGCTGGTTGAGACGGGAGCGGGAGCCAACTGGATGGAGGCCAAATAGGCGGAGACGGATGCCAGCCTGGCCGAAACAGGGGGACGGTCGAAATTCCTTAAGCAAATCAGAACCGGAAGAGGCGCAACCGTGATTGAATGTGGCACTCCTGGTGGAGCGACCCACCAGCTCACGCCCACTGACCCAGACCACAGCCCTGGCAAAAGGCCTTCATTCCACACAATGGTTACCTGTCCCCTGGTTCCGGTCATCCTCTGTGGCGGCACCGGCACCCGCCTTTGGCCCCTCTCACGCGCTTCATACCCAAAGCAATACTGGCCGCTCGCAGGAGAATCCGAGGAGAGCCTTCTGCAGCAGACAATGGTGCGCCTGCAGGGATTGGAGCAGCTCGCACCCCCTCTGCTGATTGGCAATGAAGACCACCGCTTCATCATTGCCGAACAAATGCGGCAGATCGGGGTGGAGCCAGCGGGGATCCTGCTCGAACCGATGGGGCGCAACACAGCACCGGCCGTCGCGGTCGCGGCATTGAATGCCACCGCCCGCGGCGACGACCCGCTCCTACTGATTCTTGCCGCCGACCATGTAATCCTACAGCCGGCTCAATTTCGAGCGGCGATCAACGCCGGAATCCCTGCAGCGCAGGCTGGCCAATTGGTTGCTTTTGGCATCGTTCCCACCGCCCCTGAGACCGGCTACGGATATATCGAAGCCCAGGCATCCCTCTCATCGAGCGGGCGCACCTCGATGTCAGAGCAAAACCCAAAGGGCTCTCACCCCGGCCCGGTTCCAATCGCCCGTTTCGTTGAAAAGCCGGACCGGACAGCCGCTGAAGAGTTTCTAGCCTGCGGTCGCTTCACCTGGAACAGCGGCATGTTCCTGTTCCGCGCCTCCTCTATCCTGGCGGAGATGGAACGGCTCTGCCCAGAGGTGGTGAGCTTCTGCCGCAGCGCCCTGGAACGTGATACGGCCGACCTTGAGTTCCTTCGCTTGGAGCGCGAGGCCTTCGCCAACTGCCCGAATGTGGCGATCGACGTGGCCGTGATGGAGAAGACCGACAGGGGTGTTGTTCTACCGCTCGATGCGGGCTGGAGCGATGTGGGCAGTTGGAGTGCTCTCTGGGAGACCTCAAATCAAGATAACAATGGCAATGTCCTGCGCGGTCGCGTCATCAGCAAGGATTCCAAGAACTGCTACTTGCGCAGTGAACACCGCCTCGTTGTCGGCCTAGGTGTGGAGAATCTTGTGGTAGTGGAAACCGACGATGTAGTGCTCGTGGCCCACCGGGATCGAGCGCAAGACATCAAAGGCATCGTCACACGTCTGGAGCTGGAGGGCGCGTCCGAAAGTCGTGCCCATCGCCGCATCTACCGGCCCTGGGGCTATTACGACGGGGTGGTTGAGGGAGAGCGCTGGCAAGTCAAGAAGATTCAGGTGAAGCCAGGCGCCTCGCTTTCGCTCCAGATGCACCATCACCGGGCCGAACACTGGATTGTGGTCAAGGGTACCGCCGTGGTTGAGAAAGATGGGCAGCAGGAGCTGGTGGGGGAGAACCAGAGCACCTACATCCCCCTGGGCTCACGTCATCGCCTTTCCAACCCGGGCAAGATCCCGGTTGAACTGATTGAGGTCCAAAGTGGCCCCTACCTGGGCGAGGATGACATTGTTCGTTTTGAAGACCGCTACGGACGCAGTGACACTCCGGCACTGACCGGCTAAGCCCGATTCGCGTCCCCTGACCCGACTTGCCCCTCATTCCAACCGCCGTAACTTCATGACCAAGACCGCACTGATCACGGGCATCACAGGACAGGACGGCTCGTACTTGACCGAATTGCTACTCGAGAAGGGCTATGTGGTCCATGGCATCAAGAGGCGGGCTAGCAGTTTCAACACCGAGCGCATTGATCACCTCTATCAAGATCCCCATGAATCCGACCCACGACTCGTCCTTCACTACGGCGACCTCACAGATTCCACCAACCTGATTCGCATCATCCAGCAGGTGAAGCCTGATGAAATCTATAATCTCGGCGCGCAGAGTCACGTCGCGGTCTCATTTGAGAGTCCCGAATACACCGCCAACAGTGATGCCCTTGGCACCCTGCGCATTCTGGAAGCGGTAAGAATTCTTGGCCTCATCGAAACAACACGAATCTACCAGGCTTCCACCTCTGAGCTTTACGGCTTGGTGCAAGAGATTCCCCAGAAGGAGAGCACTCCTTTTTACCCCCGCAGCCCCTACGGAGTTGCCAAGCTCTACGCTTACTGGATCACGGTCAACTACCGTGAAAGCTATGGAATGTATGCCTGCAATGGCATTCTCTTCAACCACGAAAGTCCGCGCCGTGGCGAAACTTTTGTGACCCGCAAGATCACCCGCGGCCTGGCGCGTGTGGATGCTGCACTAGACCAGTGCCTCTACATGGGCAACCTTGATTCACTACGCGATTGGGGCCACGCACGCGATTACGTCGAGATGCAATGGCGCATGTTGCAACAAACAGGAATCCCCGAGGATTTCGTCATCGCCACCGGCCGCCAAGAATCGGTACGTCGTTTCATCGAACTCACGGCCGCACAGCTGGGTTGGGGCAGCATCGAATGGAGCGGCAGCGGTGTCGACGAGATCGGTCGGCGAGCCGACACAGGAGACATTATTGTTCGTATTGATCCACGTTATTTCCGACCGGCGGAGGTGGAAACCCTGCTCGGAGATCCCAGCAAAGCCCATGCCAAGCTCGGCTGGAAACCGACGACTACCCTAGAAGAGCTTGTCACGGAAATGGTGGCGGCTGACAAGGAGGAAGCCGCAAAAGAAGCGATTCTGCGCCGCGAGGGCTTCAAAGTTGTGGGCTCTATGGAAAATCCGCCGATGGCACTTCAGCGCTGAGTATGAGCCATACCACCGTGAGCTCCCTCATCTCCCAGGCTGATCACATCTTCGTGGCTGGTCATCAAGGCATGGCTGGATCAGCGATCGTGAGGCGCCTACGCCATGGCGGATACAACAACCTACTGACGGCCTCCCGCAACGAGCTTGACCTCACTGATCCCATCGCAGTTCACGACTGGTTCAGCGAACACAGGCCCGAAGTGGTTGTGCTGGCAGCAGCAAAGGTGGGCGGCATTCTTGCCAATGACTCTTACCCTGCTGATTTTTTGCTGGAAAACCTGAAGATTGAGAACAATGTCATCGAAAACGCCTGGCGACATGGCAGCCGCAGACTGATTTTTCTGGGCAGCAGTTGCATCTATCCAAAGTTAGCACCACAGCCAATTCAGGAGGAGTCGTTACTCACCGGCGAACTGGAACCGACCAATGAATGGTATGCCATCGCCAAGATAACAGGCATCAAACTTTGCCATGCTTTGCGCATCCAGCACGGCTTCGATGCGATCAGTCTAATGCCAACCAACCTTTACGGGCCTGGCGACAACTACCACCCCACAAACAGCCATGTGATGCCTGCGCTCATCCGTCGCTTTCACGAAGCAAAGCAGGACGGTTCAGCCGTGGTTAGGTGCTGGGGAACGGGAAGTCCACTGCGGGAGTTTCTACATGTCGACGATTTGGCCGACGCCGTCGTGTTCTGCCTGGAGAACTGGCAACCAGCGGCCGATGACATCCAATTCGTCAACGTTGGCACTGGTAGCGACCTGACAATCCGTGATCTGTCGACGATGGTGGCCGAAGCCGTCGGTTACCAGGGGCACATCGAGTGGGATGCCTCCAAGCCTGATGGCACACCCCGCAAGCTCCTGGATGTAAGCCGGCTCACAGCCTTGGGCTGGACCGCAAGAATCCGTCTGGAGGATGGCCTACGTGACACCGTCGAGGATTTCGTGGCCTTGCGCCGGGAAGGATCCGAGGTCCGCCTATGACATACAAACAGATCATCACCCCAAAGCATGGTGCTAAGATACCACATAGATATATCCCCCATAGCACTAGAGCTGTTCACTCCAGTCTCGCCGAAAGAACCATATCCGACGCCGACAAAGACCCTGATCATTGGAGAACACAGCCATGACTCCCACGCCAAGCCAGATGTCCTCCTCCAGCGCTGCTGGTGATCGTCACCAGACCCAGCGACGCGGGATCATCCTCGCAGGTGGAAGCGGTACCAGGCTCGCGCCACTGACCAGTGCCGTCAGTAAGCAACTGATGCCGGTTTACGACAAGCCGATGATCTTTTACCCTCTCAGCACATTGATGCTGGCCGGTATCCGCGAGATTTTAATCATCACCACACCCACTGACCAGGAGGCATTCGCGCGGCTTCTCGGTGATGGTTCGGCCTGGGGCATCGAGATCAGCTACGCGATCCAACCCAGTCCTGATGGACTCGCCCAAGCCTTTCTGATCGGCGCCGACTTCCTGCAGGAGCGGCCGGCGGCCCTGGTGCTCGGCGACAACCTCTTCCATGGCCATGATCTGATTCCCCAGCTTCAGGCGAGCGATGCCTCCGGCAAAGGCGGTACGGTCTTCGCCTACCCGGTTCGGGATCCGGAACGCTACGGCGTGGTGGAGTTCGATCCTGAAGGAATGGTTCTCAGCCTGGAAGAGAAACCTGACAATCCCCGCTCCCGCTACGCCGTGACTGGGCTTTACTTCTACGACAACACCGTCGTTGAACGGGCGCGACAGGTGCGGCCATCGCCACGCGGAGAACTTGAAATCACCGATCTCAACCTTCTCTATCTCCAGGACGGACTGCTTCGCGTCGAACTCATGGGCCGCGGCATGGCCTGGCTGGATACTGGTACACCCGATTCACTGCATGAGGCAGCCAGTTACATCCGCACCCTTGAACATCGACAGGGATTGAAGGTCGGCTGCCCGGAGGAGGTGGCGTGGCGCATGGGCTGGATCGACTCTGAACAGCTTGAGCGTCTTGCTCAGCCACTTCGCAAGAGTGGCTACGGCAACTATCTGATTCAATTGCTAGCCGAGAGAAGCAACCAGAACAACAACCTTCGTTCCACTACGGTCTCCTCCCATGCAGGTTGAAAGATTCACAATAGAGGGGCCTGCTCTGCTCACACCCCGGGTATTTGCAGACGAGAGGGGCTTCTTCCTCGAGAGTTGGAACCAACGCAGCTTCGCCTCCGCCCTCGGGGTTGGAGAAGCGGAGGCGCCACAGTTCCACCAAGACAACCAATCACGTTCCTGTCGCGGAGTGCTACGAGGGCTTCATTACCAGTTGGAACCTGAACCACAGGGTAAGTTGGTTCGCTGCATCGCCGGAGAAATCTTTGATGTGGCCGTCGACATTCGCCGCAGCTCACCCACCTTTGGCCATTGGGTGGGCGCCCATCTGAGCGGTGAGAACCACCAGCAGCTTTGGGTACCGGTGGGCTTCGCCCATGGTTTCCTAACCTTGAGCAACACTGCTGACGTTCTCTACAAAACCAGCGGCTACTGGAACCGGGACTGCGAACGATCCATCCGCTGGGACGATCCACAACTTGCCATCAACTGGCCACTGACACGGCTCGAAGGACAGGAGGTGCTTCTTGCCGATAAGGACGCCGCAGCCCCAGGTCTCGAGATGGCGATATCCCGTGGCGACGTGTTCCAATGATCAGAGTTCTACTCACTGGCTGCAAAGGACAATTGGGACAGGAGCTCTTAGCCACCGCTCCAGATCATGTTGAGCTGCTGGCCACCAGCAGGGATGAACTCAACCTCGCCGACAGCGTGGCGTGTCAAGCATTCGTTCTTGACCATCGGCCGGACTGGGTGCTTAACGTCGGGGCCTACACGGCAGTGGATCGTGCTGAAAGCGAGCCTGAACTGGCCCATGCGGTAAACGCAGGCGCGCCTGCCGCCTTCGCCAACGCTCTGGCGGAAACTGGTGGGCGGCTTTTGCAGGTGAGTACTGATTTCGTCTTCCAAGGAGATCAAGGACATCCCTATAGCCCGGAACAACCTGTTCAGCCGCTGGGTGTTTACGGAGCCAGCAAAGCAGGTGGTGAAGAAGCGGTGATGGAGCGGCTGGCAGGGGATCAGTTCTGCATCCTTCGGACAAGCTGGGTGTATGGGCCAGTAGGCAACAACTTCTGCCTAACGATGATGCGCCTACATGCAGCGCGAGCAGCCACGGGCGACACACTGGGGGTTGTTGCCGATCAGGTTGGAGCGCCAACGTCAACCATGGGACTGGCAAGAGCATGCTGGCGAGCTCTGGAGCGCCAACTCTGCGGCATTCACCACTGGAGCGACGCCGGAGCCGCCAGCTGGTATGACTTCGCCGTTGCGATCGGTGAACTGGGGGTCTCGCTACGTCGGCTGCAAACCAGTGCTCATGTCCGTCCGATTGCCACCAGCGACTATCCCACTCCGGCCAGGCGTCCGTCTTACTCCCTACTCGACTGCAGAGCGACTCGATCGGCCCTTGAGCTGGAGCCGACGCACTGGCGATCAGCCCTTGAGGAAGTGATCTCTCACATCCCGCCCTCCTGATCAGTGCTGCGAAGCCAATCGCACCCACACCTGCCACAATCAACTGCTGCCGTGTCCTTGAACTCCGCTCCTTCCGCACCCGCCGCGACCCTGGCCTCAGGTCCAGCTCCCGACGTTGAGACCCTCCTGGGGGGGCGTCAACGAATCCTGGTGACCGGTGGGGCAGGATTCATCGGCTCCGCCGTGGTGCGACGTCTGCTGCGCGAAAGTAGCGCCACCATATTCAACCTCGACAAGCTGGGATACGCGAGCGACCTCGACAGCATCGAAACGGTTCTACAAGAACAGAATGATGGGTCGAGCGGAGCCGAACAGGAGCGGCATCAGCTGTTGCAAGTGGATCTCGCCGATGCGGAAGCAACAGCAGAGGCCGTAAAACGAGCCGATCCAGATCTGGTGATGCACCTGGCGGCCGAAAGCCACGTGGACCGATCGATCAGCGGACCCTCTGTATTTGTGCAGAGCAACGTTCTGGGCACCTTCAATCTTCTGCAGGCGGTACGAAACCATTGGGAAACCCTTGAGCCTAGCCGGCGCGAGCTCTTTCGCTTGCACCATATCAGCACTGACGAAGTGTTTGGTTCCCTTGGCGAAACCGGCCGCTTCAGCGAGAACACCCCCTACGACCCACGCAGCCCCTACTCGGCCAGCAAGGCCGCGAGTGATCACCTTGTAAGCGCTTGGCACCACACCTATGGCCTCCCAGTAGTACTAACAAACTGCAGCAATAATTATGGGCCCTGGCAATATCCTGAAAAACTCATTCCGGTGGTCATCCTCCGGGCCGCAGCCGGGGAATCGATTCCTCTTTACGGGGATGGGCTCAACGTCCGGGATTGGCTCTATGTTGAGGATCATGTCGATGCCCTGCTACTCGCGGCTACCCAAGGGCAGACAGGAAGGAACTACTGTATCGGCGGTCATGGGGAACGCTCAAACAAACAGGTGGTGGAGACGATCTGCTCGTTGCTCGATCGTCGATTGCCGGCCGGCGCACCCCATAAACGGCTGATCACTCCAGTGGCTGATCGTCTCGGTCACGACCGGCGCTATGCGATCGATCCGACAAGAATCAGTTCAGAACTGGGATGGCAACCGCGACACAGTTTTGAGATAGGACTGGAAGAGACTGTCCGTTGGTACATTGAGAAATATCATCGCCCGTAAGATTATGAATCCTTACCGGGAGCATGCACTTAGGGATTGTGAGCCATCAAACTGTAGATCGAATCAACAGGCATGAAGCATTGGACTCTACACGGGCTCTTGTGCTCCGTCCGTCAAGCTGTGCCGAATCTGATTTGCAGCAACGACTACTTGCCAAAAGGAAGATTCTTGACCAATTCAGAGTTTATGTCCTACCGTGTGCAGGTGAACCTGCCAACCCAATAGGGCGTGAAGGGCAGGGCTCAAACCCGGCATCCCACTGGAGCCAAAATGAACGCCATTTCAGCCGCCACCACAACGACACAGCCCGACTGGCTCCCGTCTGCACACGATCGGAAATGAAGATGATCTCTTTTGGATGGATGGCGACCCAACCGCAAAAGCGCTGCCAAGAACCAGTTATTCTCACCAACAAACCGCCGACTGTGAAGCGCACCAAGATTAATTCAGTGAGGCTTGGTTTCAAAGTTCCTCAGCCAGTCGACTTGAACGTGGCAAAGACGATGAGGCCCGCAGTTCCAATGACAGTGGGCCAAAGCACTAGACGAGGCCGGAAGAAGCAGCCAATCGGAATCGAAACGCTGTGCACTCTCCCAGACAAAACGCGTATTTGCTTTCTTCGGAGGTCCAGCACGAGGTCCCAACTTTCAGGGCCAACTATGAGCCTTGAGAATCAGCATCAACCAAACCAAATCACCACGCAAGAAATGGGCTTGTCAGCATGAACAAGACAGCATTAATTGCAGGCGTGACGGGACAGGATGGAGCGTACTTAGCCCATCATCTGCTCAGCCTGGGCTACCAAGTAGTGGGCACCAGTCGTGACTCACAGATGTGCGACACTTCACGACTTGAGCGACTGAAAATCGCAGATGAGATTAGACTTGTATCCTTGGCCCCCAATGACTTCCGAAGCGTACTAAAGGTTGTCTCGGAGATTCAGCCCGATGAGATTTATAATCTTGCCGGGCAAACCAGTGTCGGCCTTTCCTTCGAGCAGCCGGTCGAATGCATGGAGTCTATCTCCGTAGGAACCTTGAATCTTCTCGAGGTAATCCGCTACCTTGGAGCAAATATACACTTTTTTAGTGCCGGTAGCTCCGAATGCTTCGGCGACATCGGCGATACGCCAGCGACGGAAGAGACTCCTCTACATCCGCGAAGTCCTTATGCTGTCGCAAAGTCAGCCGCTTTTTGGCAAGTTTCCACCTATCGCGAAGCCTATCAGATGTTCGCCTGTACAGGGATTCTCGCCAATCACGAATCACCCCTCAGACCAAAACGGTTTGTCACCCAGAAAGTGATTGATGGCGTCCAGTCTATCAAGTCTGGAAAGCAGAGCACGTTGCAACTTGGCAATCTTGATATTTGGCGAGATTGGGGGTGGGCACCGGATTATGTGAAAGCAATGCATTTAATGCTTCAGACCGAAAAGCCACGTGACTACCTCATTGCTTCTGGAATTACCACACCACTCAGACAGTTTGTCAGGGACGCCTTTGAGATTGCAGACTTGAGCATTGATAATCACCTGTCCTGCGACGAAAGCCTCAAACGACCAACAGACCTA
>Ga0164293_10006110_pt1 | contig 10259 bp, 12 predicted proteins | sample GEODES118metaG_FD_111487 | JGI IMG/M metagenome (GOLD analysis project Ga0164293, IMG submission 111487) | Eutrophic lake water microbial communities from Lake Mendota, Wisconsin, USA - GEODES118 metaG | ecosystem: Environmental > Aquatic > Freshwater > Lake | place: USA: Lake Mendota...
CACTGGATGGAGCGCAAGGACGCCGTCGCCGTGCCGTGGATGGCGAAGTTCACGCGCAATCTGCGCCCCTCGCGCATCGTGTGGCTGCAGGATGACGTGACCGAGCCGCGCTTCTACTGGCTCGAGAACCCCACGCCAAAGGCGGGCCAGCGTGTGGTGGCGCACCGCGAGGGCCAGGTCATCACCATCGATGAGGCGCCAGGCATCGAGCAGCTCCGCATCCTGCTTGATGACGGCATGCTCGACCTTGACCAGCCGGTGAAGGTGATGTTCGAGGGCCGCACGCTGTTCGAGGGCACGGTGCCACGCACGGCGGCCACCATTGCGCGCACGCTCGGTGATCGCGGCGATCCGAAGGCGGTGTTCACCGCCGAGGTTTTGGTGCGGTTGCAGCCGATGCAGGAAAAGCCAGGCACCTGAAGCAACGCCGAAACGGGCGTTCCAACGCGGGTTGGTGCCTCGATTTTCCACCCTTTCACCTCAATGGGTCGAATGGAGGTTTCGAGCACCCCATGCACGACCCCACCCTGACCCGCGAAGCGCTCGCCCACCTTCCTGCAGACATCGCCGACAGCCCGCTGTTCAACGGCGACCTGGCGCCGGTGCCGCCTGCGCGTCGCACCTGGACCACCTGGAACTTCGCGGCGCTGTGGATCAGCATGGCGCACTGCCTGCCCACCTACATGCTCGCTGGCGGCCTGATCGCGCTCGGCATGAACTGGTGGCAGGCGCTCGCCACCATCGCGCTTGGCAACGTGATCGTGCTCGTTCCGATCCTGCTGAATGCGCACCCAGGCACGAAGTACGGCATTCCGTTTCCGGTGCTTGCGCGCAGCAGCTTCGGCACGGTGGGCGCGAACGTGCCAGCCATCCTGCGCGCGATCGTGGCGTGCGGATGGTTCGGCATCCAGACCTACATTGGCGGCGAGGCGGTCAAGACCTTCCTGGTGGCCGCGTGGCCGGCGTTTGCCGACGTTGGTGGCGGCGCCGCCATCATGGGCCTCGGCGTTCCAAGCGCGATCACCTTCGGCATCTTCTGGGTGCTCAACATCGTGATCATCCTGTTCGGCATGAATGCCGTGCGCGTGTTCGAGAACTGGAGCGCGCCGCTCGTGCTCATCATGGCCGTGTGGCTGCTGTGGTGGATCGTCTCGCGCGCCGGCGGCCTGGGGCCCATGTTCGACCGGCCCAGCAGCTTCGCCACGCACGCGGACTTCTGGAAGGTGTTCGTGCCAAGCCTCACCGGCATGATCGGGTTCTGGGCCACGCTCAGCCTGAACATTCCGGACTTCACGCGGTATGGTCGTGGGCAGCGCGAGCAGGTATGGGGCCAGGCGCTCGGCCTGCCCACCACCATGTTCGGCTTCAGCGCCATGGCCGTTGTCATCACCAGTGCGGCCGAGGAGCTGCTGAAGGGAACCGATCCGAAGACGCTGTGGGACCCGGTGGTCGTGCTTGGTCACATCACGAGCAGCACGGCACCCACCGGTCTTGATGCACCGCTCATCGCGGATCCCGGCACCCGCTGGTTCATCGCGCTGCTGAGTCTGGTTGGCGTGGCCATCGCCACCATCGCCACCAACATCGCCGCCAATGTGGTGAGCCCCGCGAACGACTTCGCCAACTGCGCACCGCGCCTCATCAGCTTCAAGACGGGCGGCGTGATCACCGGCGTGTTCGGCATCCTCATCATGCCGTGGAAGCTGCTGGCCAACCCCGAGGCCTACATCTTCAACTGGCTGGTGGGCTATGGCGGCCTGCTTGGCCCCATCGCCGGCATCATGGTGGTCGACTACTGGCTGGTGCGCCGCAAGGAACTCGATGTGCCCGACCTGTACCGCCCGCGTGGCCGCTACGCCGGCATCAACTGGGTGGCCATGTTCGCGCTGATCGCGGGCGTGGCCCCCAACATCATCGGCTTCCTGCGCAGCGTGAAGATGATGGGCGGCGGCCCCGACGTGTGGGACACCATCTATCCCTACTCGTGGTTCACGGGTGTTCTTTTTGCGGGCACTGTGTACTGGATGTTCAGCCCCACCCAGCAAGGTCGCATACGGCGCGCCGCCTGACAATTTGGGCGGCTTGATCCGTCATATCTCAAGGCAGTACTGCATGATCGGAGCCAAACAGGATTCCTCGGCCGCCAGACCCGCAAGTTCAATGAAGCCAGGCTCGAAGCCTCGAGAGAAAAAGCCTCGCATGGGCAATGCTTCGTGCATCGACTCGCCTTGACGCACTTGCCGCAGACACTCGGATATCCCGCGGTGGTAACGCTTCGGCAACTCGACAGCCGCGCACCGGATTGCGCTTGGCAGATCGCCTGAAATCTCGAAGGTGGCACCAAGTATCGCGGCAAACACACGTGTTTGACGGCAGAACATGCGGCGCGCAAAGAGCCCACCCGAACGACGGATATCGGCCCGGAGCACGAAATAGCGCTCGATGCTTGCTGGGATGCCACGAAGTGGCTCACCCATGCGCACCATCTGCACCGCGACTGTGCCAAAGGTTCGTTCGTGCTTCTGCATGACGCTCGTAAAGACATCCTTTTCAACATCAATTCGCAAGCGCTGGAACAGTTTTCGTAACGACCTTGGGAAGCCCGCTCTGCTCAGTTGATCCAGGGCTGTTGGCAACAGACAATTGTTCACGAGCAAAGCGTGAATGAGCCTCAGAGCCCGATCTCCCGTTCGGGTTGCCTGATATCCCCGCAAGCAGACTCGCCTTCGCAAAGGCGGCACATCGATGCTGTGGTCAAGGCTCCGATCCAAACTGCTTGCCAGCTCGTCGATCAACAAACTTGGCGTGGTGAAATCCATCAGCGATCGACCGCCCTCAAGGCCAAGTGTGGTGTTCGGCGCCACATGTACAGACTCGCCATCGGTGGGTGCAGCAGGCCGCATGTCCTCTGGTGAGTCTTCGCTTGCTGGCACCGGCTCAGGACTCCCCGAATTCATCATGTCGTGATGCTAGCCGGTCAACCTTTTGCGTTACATCTTCACGCACCCTGCGACCAATGGTAATGCCATCCAGCGCGTCGATACCTTCGTGCGTGTTCGCCACCTGCATCGTGCACGCGATCGAAACCGCGCGCAGCAGGTCACGGGGACCCACAGCCCATCCTTCGGATCACTTCAGCACGCACCTGCGCGTCGGACCACTTCGGGCAGGCGTTTCGCACGATGTGCGTGATGCTCTCGCGCGCCTCGATCACCATGCGATTGGCAAGTTCCCACTTCTGGGCCGGCGTGAGCGCACGCAAGGCCCTTTCGGAAACGGGGTCGAGCAATTCGATTCGACGCGCGTCGAGGATCACGCTTTCAGTCTAAGGCCCGGGCCTGAAGAGTCGCACGAAAGGGCGAAATTTCCGCCAACTTTCGCCCGCGGTTGCCTCACCCCTCGAACACCTCATCCACCAGGTCGAGCGCGCGGTCGATGATGCCGAATCCGTCGGCCATCTGCGCCTCGTTGATGCACAGCGGTGGGTTGCACATGAGCGTGCTCCACTGCAGCACGGTGAACAGGCCGTTGTCCTTCAGGAACTTGCCCACCTTCGGCATCACGGGGTGCGTGCCGGCGTAGGGCACCAGTCGCTCGCCCTTGCTGTTCTTGCGCAGCTCGATCGTGCCGAACAGGCCGATGTTGCGGTGCTCCTTGATGCAGCGGTGCTTCTTCGCCAGCCGCTCCATGTGGCCACGCATCACCTCGCCCATGCGCGCGGCGTTCTCCACCATGCCCTCTTCCACCAGCACGTTCACGGCGGCCAGCGCGCTCGCCAGGCACAGTGGGTGCGCGTTGTAGGTGAGGCCGCCCCAGAACACATTCTCGCGGAAGTGGTTCGCGATGCGATCGCTCACCGCCATCACGCCCAGCGGCAGGTAGCTGCTGGTCAGGCCCTTCGCCATGGTCACGATGTCGGGCACGATGTCGCCGTGCTGGAACGCGAACAGCTTGCCGGTTCGGCCCCAGCCGCACATCACCTCGTCGGTCACCAGCAGAATGCCGTGCTTCTCGAGCAGCGCCTTCAGGCCCTTCAGGTAACCCTTCGGCGGCGGAAGGATGCCGTTGGTGCCCGTCACCGTCTCGATGAACATCGCGGCGATGTTCTTCGGCCCCTCGTACTGGATCACTTCCTCCAGGTAGGTGAGGTTGTTGCGAACGATCTCGTCTTCCGTGGTGCCGAAGCTGTAGTCGTAGGGCTTCGGGTCCATCACGCGCACCACGCCGGGCATGCCGGGCTCGGTGGGCCAGCGGCGCGGATCGCCGGTGAGCGAGATCGCGCCGTTCGTGGCGCCGTGATAGCTGCGATAGCGCACCAGGATCTTGTGTCGGCCGGTGAACATGCGCGCAGCCTTGATGGCGTTCTCGTTCGCCTCGGCGCCGCCAAGACAATAGAAGAAAGTGTTCAGGTCACCGGGCACCAGCTCGGCCAGCCGCAGCGAGAGCTTCGCGCGGATCTCGGTGGCCATGCCGGGGTAGGCGTAGGCCAGCTGCGCGGCCTGGTCCTGGATGGCCTTGATCACCTTGGGGTGGCCGTGGCCGATGTTCACGCTCATCAGCTGGCTGTTCCAGTCGATCCAGCGCTGACCCTCGGGGCCGTACAGATAGATGCCCTCTGCGCGCGCCACCGGAATGGGGTCCACCTTGCCCGTGGCGCTCCACGAGAACAGGCTGTGCTTCATGCAGGCGTCGATCATGTCCTTGCTGGACATGTGCGGGCCGGTGGCGGGGTGGGAAGCGGCGGTGGCGGGGATCATGCGTGGGGTACTCCTGCGGTCTCTTCGGCGCAGCGTATCGGAATGCTTGCGAAACGCGAGGAATTCAATGTCTTTGAGCGTAGAATGCACGCATGCAGGAAGGCCACCAGCATGAGGGTCGTGAAGCATGGCCCGTTGAAGTACGGCCGTTGCACGATGCCCAAGCGGCGGAGCGCGAGCTGGCCTACTGGATGAGCAAGACACCACAGGAACGGCTCGAAGCCGCCGACCGCCTCAGGGAGGAGCGCGATGGCCCACAACCAAGACTGGCGAGAGTGGCTCGAGTCATTGAACGCAAGCGGGGTTGAGTATGTGGTGGTTGGGGGCATCGCCCTCGCGTTCCATGGCATCGTTCGGTACACGGGGGATCTTGACGTGTTGGTGCACGCATCGGCGTCCAACGGCGAGCGCCTCTTGCAGGCGCTGCGACGATTCGGCTTCGGTTCGCTGCAGTTAGCCGCCGCGGACTTCACGGCACCGGATCGGGTGGTGCAGCTGGGCTATCCGTTCGGTGCGCGGATCGCAGTGTGAATTGACCGCGTGAATTCCGCTACGCCGACTTTCGCCGCGGCTGCGCCACAGCGCGCACCGTCTTGCGTCGCTTGGGTGCCGCCATGGCTGCGGCGGCGCGGCGGCGGACATCCTTGGGCGCAACTTTTACCTCGAACATCAGGCCGAAGGCTCGCACCAGCTTCAACATGGTCTCGAACTGTGGGTGCGCATTTGGCGAGAGTGTCTTGCACAGGCTCTCACGGCCCAAGCCCGAAGCGCGCGCCATCTTGCTGATGCCACGCGCACGACACGCGGTGAAAAAGGAGTGCAGGATTTCGTCCATGCGGCCGTCGGACAGTGACTCGCTCAGAAAACCTGCGATGTCCTCCTCGCCGGTCAGGAAATCAGCGACATCGAAGGGGTGGAAGAGGGGCTGTCCGTCTGGCCCAATGTCGCTGAGCAGCTTGGCTCGGGCTGTGGCCGAGTTGCTGCGTTTGCGGGTGGAAGACTTCATGCTTCACCCTTTCCATCGCGAAGCAACTGTCGCGCACGGGCGATGTCGCGGAACTGCGACCACTTGTCGCCACCCGCAAGCAGCAGCACGGTCACGTGGCCATGCCGCGCGAAGTACACGCGATAGCCGGGGCCAAAATGCATGCGAAGTTCGAACAGGTTTCGATCGATCATCTTGCAGTCTCCAGGGTTGCCCTTCAGCAGGCGGTTCAGTCTCTCAAACACCCTGCGGCGTGTCGGCGCGTCCTTCAGTTCCGAAAGCCAACGCAGGAACTCTCTCGAGGCCACGAACCTTGCGTCCAGTTTGTGATCGATTGGATACATGTGTCAAGCGACGACCGCATGAAAATCCAGACGCGCTCGCAGCGCGGCTGGTTGCCGGTCGTGGACCACCGTAATGCCCGCAAGGCGGTGGCCAGGTCGTTGCTGCCCTTTTTCCGCTACGCCGACTTTCGCCGCGGCTGCGCCACAGCGCGCACCGTCTTGCGTCGCTTCGGCACTTGCATGGCCGCGGCGGCGCGCTTGCGCACGTCCTTGGGCGCCACCTTCAGCTCCATCATCAGGCCGAGGGCGCGCACAAGCTTGACGATGGTCTCGAACCGCGGATGCGCGTTCGGCGACAGCGCCTTGTACAGGCTCTCGCGGCCCAGGCCGGCCGCACGCGCCACCTTGCCGATGCCACGCACACGGCATGCGGTGAAGAGGCTCTCCAGGATGCCGGGCACTGTGTCGTCCATCAGCGCTTCAGACAGGTAGACCGCGATATCGCTCTCCGTCTCGAGAAAGTCGGCTGGATCAAGGTAGAAATTGCCCGAGCCGTCGGGCACCGGTCGGGGCTTGATGGTCCGCCTTGATCGACGAGAAGCGCTCATGCTGCGCCCCTGTCACGCAACTGACGCGCCACCGCGATGTCGCGGAACTGCGACCACTTGTCGCCACCCGTCAGCAGCAGCACGTGCACGGATCCGTGCTTGCAGAAGTAAACCCGCCAGCCGGGGCCGTGATGCAGGCGAAGTTCGAACAGGTTGCGATCGATCATCTTGCAGTCTCCGTGGTTGCCTCGCGCCAGGCGCCTCAGTCGTTGCATGATGCGGTGCTGGGCCGTGCGGTCGCGCAGCCCGCCAAACCAACGCCAGAACTCGGGCGTGGCTTGAAGGCCGACCGGCAGAATGTATTCGATTGGATACATGGGTCAAGGCACAACCGCGCGGAATCCCTCCGATCGCCACACGGCGTGTCGGTGATGCGGTCACGCCGGCACGGTAGTGACCAACCGTGTCCGCTCCGGAACTTGCGGCCCTTTTTCGTGCAGGCCAGGCCGCTCTAGCGGCGATCAGCCTGCGCGGCCGCGCCGACGCCCAGCAGCCCGACCACCGGCGCCACCGCCACCCGCCGCACGCACGCGCCGCGCCCGCACGCCACCGGCCTCGGCCGTGGGCAGCGCATCACCCTCGCGGCCGATGTAGCGAATGGCCGCGCGTGCCAGCAGGCCCGAGCGCGTCTCGCCGCTCTGGCGTGCATGACGATCGATGGCGTCGAGCAGCCGCTGCGGCATGGTCACGCCCACGCGCACCACGCGCACGCGCAGACCGGCGGGGTCCACCTGCACCACGGCCCAGGTGCCGCCGGCGAATCGGCGCATGGTGCGCAGCGACTCCAGACTGCGCGGCAGGGGCGGCACCTGGCCCTGCTCGATCAGTCCCTCCAGGTGCAGCTCGATCGCCTCGTGCGCCATGTGCATGGCTTCGTCCAGCGTGCGGCCGGCGCTGATGCAGCCGGGCAGGTCGGGCACGATCACGCCGAAGTCGGAGCGGGGCTGCTTGGTGATGAGGATGGGGTAGTTCATGGGGCTGATGCAGTTACAAGCAGGAACCCGAGTATGGCATACCGTATGCACAAGGCAAAGTGGGCGTCGGCGCTTCTCCACGCATGTGGTACACACTATTGCGTTCGATCACGTTTCCCGGACTTGCTGCCTTTTTTCTCCGCACCCCCGCGCGCCGCGCTCGCTCACGCGCGCGACGCAAGCTTGCGCCGCAGCCACCACACACCAACCGCGCCCACCAGCAGCGCGCCCGCCGGCGGCACGGTGTAGGTGATCGGCACTGGCGGCAGCGGCAGGCCTGCCTGCGCGGCGCGCCGCTCTGCCTCGGTGGACACGGGCACCCAGTCGCTGCCCACATGCAGCACGCGCCCGCCGTCCCAGGTGAGCAGGTTCATGCCGATGATCGATGGTTCTGGTGTTGCGATCCGTGCGGGGTGCAAGTCTGAAGACGTCCTTGGCGAGCCAGTGGCCCAGCCCTGTCTGGCAGTGGTGCTTGTTGAAGAATGCGGTCCAGAATCCAAGCGGAAGGTGGGACACGATGGCATGCGGACAAGGGGGCCTTCGGAATCGGGCCAGTTCTGCCCGGGTTTCGGCAAGTCGAGCATGCTGACCCGCCGACAGCGAGATCGATCGGGATGACCAGCAGGCATTACTGAAGCGTCGTTGCAGAGCTTGATCGATGCGATTGCGAAGTCCCAGTTCGAGGATCTGCAACGTCGGGTAGAGAGCCGTCCCGATCGCGGCGTTGAAGAGGTGTCATGCGATCAGATGTGCTGGGTCGGCGCGCATTCGTGGCCCATCCGCCATCGCCCGCAGTCGAGCCGCCGACAGATCGGCAACAAGCGCCTGGAAATTTGGCATCGTCATGCTTGCTTCCTCATGCTCGGTGGCTAAACTGATTGATGTAAGCCCCGGACACCCTTCCTTTGCCGAAACGGCAAACAGGGGCCGGGGCAAGCCTTTTCAGGGATTCAACGGTAATGCGTGGGTGCGGGACGGGGAAAGTTCCCTGCCCTTTTTCCAGCCTGTGAAGAAGGCGGAAATTGGGCCTGAACTTTCGGAGTCGCATCTGTCTCGTGCTACACGCGGCACATGCGTGAACCAATCCGTGCCACAGGCCCGCCCGCGGTGCCCCGTCGCACCACGGTGTTCGTGGGTGGGTTGAACTTTCACTACGGCGTTGCAAATGGGTTCGGCGAGCGATGGGTGGATCCCGTGGCGCTCTGCCGGCGCGTGCTCGACCAGCGCTGGCACGAGATCACGCAGGTGCGGTTCTACACGTCGCTGTTCGTGGAGGGCGTGCCTGGGAGCGGCGATCCCGCAGCACAGAATGCGTATCACCATGTGTTGTCGATGGACGGCCGCCTCGTATTGCGGCTCGGACAGTTCAGGTTTCGGCGTGAAACGGTGCGACTTGCATCGGTGCAGGACGGCGGACCATCCCACGCGCAGGCGATCGGCATGCGCGAGAAGCGATCTGATGTGAACCTTGCTGCCGAGCTCGTGCATCTTGCACACCTTCGCGCCTTCGAGGCAGCTGTCGTGGTGAGCAACGACTCGGATCTCACGACGGCCCTCGAGATCGTGCGTCATGAACTCGGTGTTCCGGTTGGATTGGTGAACCCACAGCCTTCGAGGCAGTGCAATGAGCTGCTCGAGGCAGCCACCTTTTCGCGGACGATCCGGCGCGCAGATGTGGTTGCGTCGATCCTGCCCAGCATGGTTCTCACGCCGCGAGGCCCGGTCGAAAGGCCAACCGGCTGGTGACGGGGGGTGAAATTCGGCAGCAACTCTTGCTGATCGCGATGCGTGAACTACAATGTCGGCAACCCCCCTGACGCCACGGCGGCAGGCCGAAGCCCATCCGCAAGGATGGGCTCTCTCTTTTTTGACCTTGCGGAACGTCGCGTTCCTTTGTCGATTACAAGCAGTTTGCAGGTCAAAACCCCATGCGCGTGGGGTCGCACGGGTGCAAGATCGCACGATTGCTCCGCTCGAATCCTGATTTGTGCATCCGGCCTGATTTCAGAGTCGTAGAACTTCCTGGAGACGGATTCTGAGGGGTTGGCCTGCTTCACGCGCTGCGTATCGCGTGCTCTTCCGGCGGTGGCCCTAAGTGAATTTCCGATCAGTGGGAAAGGGTGAAAGACATGAGGTTGTCCATTTATGTTGCCGCAGGGGCGGCTACGTGCATCGCTGCTGCGGCCAGTGCCGAAGTGGTGACGCAGACGTTCGTGCTGAAGATGAATGGCGGGTTCTATTTCCCGGATACGCCGGCAGGCACCTACTGGCGGACGACGTTCGGCATGAATGGCGGATACTTCGGTCGCACGACGACCGAAAGCAACATTCCCAGACTCACCTACAACGCCTACACCGGCCCAGCATCGGATCTCACCCAGGTCGTGGTGAACCTGCGGATGCACATCGACGATGTGTCTGCCGCGCGCAAATTCGGCACGCGCTTGAGCATCTTCACTGGCTCGGAGCCCAGCCCGTACCTCCAGCATGACAGCGTGTCGCTGAACAGCACGACCAATGCGACTGGTGATTGGGTCACGAGTTGGACATTCACCGGCGCCGCGCTTGATGTCTGGCGCAACCCCACGACCCCGACCGGAACGGTGCTGGCGGAAGTGGCAAGCTCGAGTTGGTGGGGCAGTGGCACCATG
>Ga0164293_10006111_pt1 | contig 10259 bp, 10 predicted proteins | sample GEODES118metaG_FD_111487 | JGI IMG/M metagenome (GOLD analysis project Ga0164293, IMG submission 111487) | Eutrophic lake water microbial communities from Lake Mendota, Wisconsin, USA - GEODES118 metaG | ecosystem: Environmental > Aquatic > Freshwater > Lake | place: USA: Lake Mendota...
ATCGCCAGATAAGAATCCAGCGTCAGAGGTTCACTCGCCGAGGGATGATCCGGGCGCATGGCACAGACATAATCGTCACGTATCAATGACTGGTGCGACACCTGTGTATCCTCGATCAACGGCACATCGATGGCAAAATCCAGCTCCCCCCGAGACAAATGCCTGATCAGTTCATGGCGCTTTGTGTAGTAACTCTGTAACGCCAGGTGCGGAGCCTGTTGCTCGAAGTAAGGAAACAAACGCGGCAGAATAAGTGCCTCAGCAAGATCTGTCATGCTGAAATGGTAGGTGCGCTGCGCAGAGGCAGGACTGAATTCCTCACGCTCAAGCACGCTGGCATTTAACATTCCCAACGCTGCGGAAATATTCTGCGCGATACCGTCTGCAATGGGTGTTGGCAACATGCCTTTTGAGGTCCTGACAAACAACTCATCATTAAACATGCGTCGCAGTCTGCTCAATGCGTTACTGACCGCAGGCTGCGTAATCGCCAGCGACTTGGCAGCCTGGGTAAGATTGCGCTCCGTGTAGATGGTATCGAAGACCAGAAACAGATTAAGATCCAGTTTTTTCAGAAAAGTCGCCTCGCCATGTTTTTCAGTTGTATTCGTATCATGAATGAAAATCAAAACCTAACATAAGGCTAATCGATAACACCGGTCTCATCAGGGCGGTTAGTGGTCGCAAAAAGTCGGCGAGTGTCAAAGGATTTTAGTTAATGAGTCAGTTGTTTTTGGTCAGACACGGACAAGCTTCATTCGGGGCTGCAAATTACGACCAGCTCTCTGCGCTGGGATACCAGCAGTCTGCATGGTTGGGTGAACATTTTGCTGAGCTGGACATTCAGTTCAGCCGCGTAGTGACCGGCTCGTTGGCAAGACAGCAGCAGACGGCTGCCAGTATTCTGCAGGCCAGCGGTCAATCACTGCCTGTTGCGACAGACGCAGGATTTAATGAGTTTGATTTTCATACCTTGGTCAGAGTGTATTGTCACAGCTGCGGCATCGACATACCGGATACACGTGATGGGGGCCGGGTGTTCTTCCAGATGCTGCGAAAAGCCATACACGCCTGGTCGCAGGACGAGCTCTATGTGCGCAGCGTTGAGCTGACCGCCGCAAAACCGGAAGAACAGCCCGCACTGGAGAACTGGTCTGAATTTCACCAGCGGGTCTCCAGTGCCATGCAGGCATTGTGTGCTCATGAGGTGGAGCATAACGTGCTGGTGGTCAGCTCCGGCGGTGCGATGGCCATGGCCCTCAGCCAGATTCTTGATTGCAGTGTAGAAACACTGATCAACCTCAATATGCAGACGCGCAACACCGGCATTCATCACCTGTTCTTTAATCAGCGCGGTTTCCAGTTGGCGGCCTTTAACAGCCAGCCGCACCTGCAAAAGAAAGGCCGTTTGCACGCGCTGACCTACACCTGACACAACAAGGAAAGCAAAAGGACTTTACGCGCATGAACACAGACGCCGATCAAACAATGTTAAAGGCACTCACGCAGTGGATCGCTGACCATGCGCCACAACTGGGTAACGCAATCAGCATGCGCAAATTCGCGGCCGGCCAGTCCAACCCCAGTTTTCTGCTGGAGTGCAGCCACAGGTCAGTAGTGCTGCGCCGGAAACCGGCCGGCGAACTGCTGGCATCAGCACACGCTGTTGACAGGGAATACCGGCTGATCAAAGCACTGAAAGACAGCGCCGTGCCGGTGCCCGAGGCCATTGCGTTATGCGCCGACGACTCGGTAATTGGCAGTATGTTTTATCTGATGAGCTATGAGCCAGGAGATATCTTCTGGGACCCTGCATTGCCAGAAACAGTCCACAATTGTCGGGCTGATTATTACTTTGCCCTGGTCGGTACCTTGGCACAATTACACAAGGTAGACTACAAGGCACTCGGGTTATCAGACTTCGGCAAACCAGGCAATTATTACGCACGCCAATTGTCGCGCTGGAGCGCTCAGTACCAGGCCTCATCAACAGACGTCATTCCTGAAATGAATGAGTTGATTCAGTGGCTGGATGACAATTTGCCCGAAGATGATGGCGAAAGTTGCATCATCCATGGTGACTACCGGCTTGATAACGTCATTTTTAACAGCGGAAAGTCTGAAATTCGCGCAGTTCTCGACTGGGAGTTGGCTACGCTGGGCCATCCGATGGCTGATCTTGCCTACTATCTGATGGCCTTACGTTTGCCTCGTCACGGCGAAATCAAGGGCCTGCGTGACGACGATATCAAGGCACTGGGTATTCCTGCTGAATCAGCACTGATCGCCCACTACTGCGAGGTGCGTGGCGTAACCGCCCCCGGAAACTGGTCATTTTATCTGGCATTCAGTTTTTTCAGACTGGCCGCCATTCTGCAAGGTGTTTACAAACGCGGACTTGATGGCAACGCTTCGAATGAGCGAGCAACCCGAATGGGCAGACTGGTGCAGCCACTGGCAGAAATGGGGAGGGCTTTGACCGTCTGAAAGCGACCGGTATGCAAGCTAGGCACTCACATTTTTTAGTGCTACTATCCTTTACATGTCAGAAAACCATAATAAAAACCGAGGGTAACGAATGCGCGACGAACACGCCCGAGCCTACTGGAAAGCAAACGTCCGAATTCTGACGACCTTGCTCAGCATCTGGTTCTTTGTTTCTTTTGTTTGCGGCATTTTATTAGCCGACTTCCTTGATAACTTTCGCTTCGCCGGGTTCAAACTCGGGTTCTGGATTGCACAGCAAGGCTCCATTTACGTGTTTATGGTGCTGATCATTGTCTACGTGTTCTGGATGGATAAACTTGATTCGCGTTACCAGGCCAACACCAAAGCCGCCAATCTCAAAGCAGCCGATAGCCAATCCGCATCTGCTGAGGACTCGCAGTCATGAGTAGTGTACAACTGTGGACCTATCTGTTTATCGGGCTATCGTTTGGCCTGTACATCGCGATTGCAGTCTGGACTCGCGCCGGCTCAACACACGAATTTTATGTCGCAGGCGGCGGTGTGCATCCGGTAACAAATGGCATGGCAACAGCGGCAGACTGGATGTCGGCAGCCTCGTTTATATCAATGGCCGGACTCATTTCGTTTCTGGGCAGAGATGGCACTTTTTACCTGATGGGCTGGACGGGCGGATACGTGCTGCTGGCGTTGCTGCTGGCGCCCTATCTGCGGAAATTCGGTAAATTCACAGTGCCGGATTTTATCGGTGACCGTTATTATTCGCGTAGTGCGCGCCTAGTGGCAATTTTCTGCGCCATCTCCATCTCGTTTGTCTATGTCTGCGGACAAATGCAGGGGGCAGGTATCGTTTTTTCACGCTTCCTCGAAGTGGATATCACAACCGGTGTGATTATCGGCATGACCGTTGTGTTTTTCTATGCGGTTCTGGGCGGCATGAAGGGCATAACGTACACACAGGTAGCACAGTACTGCGTGCTGATTTTTGCCTACATGGTTCCTGCTATTTTTATCTCAATCATGATGACCGGTAATCCGATTCCACAAATCGGTTTTGGATCAGAGCTGACACCCGAGTATGGCGGCGGTTACCTGCTGGACCGGCTCGACAACCTGAGTGTAGAGCTTGGTTTTGCGCCCTACACTGAAGGGCAGCGCAGCACTCAGGACGTATTTTTTATCACGGCTGCGCTGATGTTTGGCACCGCCGGCCTGCCGCATGTGATTATCCGGTTTTTTACAGTGCCCAGCGTTCGCGCTGCGCGCGTATCGGCGGCTTATGCGCTGTTGTTTATCGGTGTGCTTTACACGACTGCGCCAGCGGTAGCGGCATTTGCCAAAACCAACCTGATGAATACTGTCAACAACGCCGTCTATGAGGAATTGCCTGAGTGGTTCCGCACCTGGGAGGAGACCCGGCTGATCAGTTTTGAAGATCGTAACGGAGATGGACGTGTGCAGTATGTGGCTGATCCGGCCGTCAACGAACTGACCGTCAACCGTGACATCATGGTACTGGCCAACCCGGAGATTGCTGGTCTTCCTGACTGGGTTGTTGCACTGGTAGCTGCCGGCGCGCTGGCTGCTGCATTATCAACAGCCGCTGGATTGCTGCTGGTGATCTCAACAGCAGTGTCACATGATTTACTCAAGCGCAGCCTGATGCCGCAAATTACTGAGAAGCAGGAACTGCGTTACGCCCGAATTGCCATCTTTGTTGCCATTCTGGTGGCAGGTTATTTTGGCATCAATCCGCCCGGCTTTGTCGCAGAGGTCGTAGCATTTGCGTTTGGTCTGGCAGCCGCATCATTTTTCCCGGCTATCGTATTGGGAATATTCTACAAGCGCATGAACCGTCAGGGCGCCATTGCAGGCATGGTTGCCGGTTTCAGTTTTACGGCGCTGTACATCATCTATTTCAAATTCATCGCGCCTGAGCTAAGCACACCGGCGCACTGGCTTTTTGGAATATCACCTGAAGGTATTGGCGCCGTTGGCACAATCATCAATACAGCCGTTGCATTGACCATCTGCCGCTTTACCGCAGCTCCTCCGCGCGATATCCAGCAAATGGTTGAAGAAATTCGCCTGCCGGGACATTAATCATCTGATACTTGAATGACCGGGACTGGGACCTTGGTTTCTGCCAACGCATCCAGCTCGGTCAGCATGTTTCTGGCCAGTTGATGATAGGCGGCAGCCACTGCACTTTCTGGCAGCGAAATCAGTATGGGCGTGCCGGCATCGGTGTGCTGGCGAATCGACAGGTCCAGAGGCAAAGAGCCAATCACCGTGACCTTATAATCCTGCGCCAACTTCTCGCCTCCACCATCGCCGAATATGGCTTCTGCATGTCCACAATTTGAGCAGATGTGAACAGCCATGTTTTCCACAACCCCCAGTAATGGGACATTAACCTTGCGAAACATCTCTATCCCCTTGCGGGCGTCCAGCAACGCAATGTCCTGCGGTGTTGTCACAATGACTGAGCCTGAAAGTCTGAGCGCCTGCGTGAGGCTGAGCTGAATATCGCCGGTACCTGGCGGCATATCAACAATCAGAAAATCCAGATCACCCCACAGGGTAAACTTCAGCATCTGATTAAACGCACCAACAATCATCGGAGCGCGCCAGGCCATTGCGGTATTGGCATCCACAAGGTATCCGATAGAATTGCTGGCCAGCCCATGCGCCATCACCGGCTTCATGTACTGCTTGTCTACAATCTCTGGTCGCGTGCCGGCAGCTACTCCAAGCATCATAGGTTGGCTGGGGCCATAGATATCTGCATCCAGCAGGCCGGTTTTATATCCCAGCTGCAACAGGGAAATGGCCAGATTTAGTGCGGTAGTGGACTTGCCTACACCACCTTTTCCTGATGCTACACAAATGACGTGTTTGATACCGGATAAGTTATCCATGGAAATCCCTCTGAGAATTGACGCTGCATTATGCTGATTCAGCGCTTGCCTGCATACCGGATTTGACGTGATATGAGGCACGATTTGACACAGTTCAACTGTGATTTCAGGCTTGATCTATTGACGGAAACGGTGTTCTATTGCACCTGCAGTTTCTGCATTATTCTGGTCAGATTTTATGATAGTCAAAAATTTATTGGCATCACGCCGCCTGTTCTGGTGCCCGACTACATCTTCAGGGGCGGCAAAGCCTCGCCTGTACACAGCATTCATGCTGAGTGTTTTGGGAGCATTAAGCTCCGGTGCAGCGTCAGCGCAGTCAAGCGACCCTTTAACTGTAGCGCAAGAAGGATTCGATCATCCGGTCAAGTATGCGATTTATTCAGCCGCCTGGCATCTCAGCAGTAACGCCGGCCTGCGTGTGGTTGCACAAAACCAGAGTGATGCTCCCGTTGAACTGCGTAGCATCGTGTTCCGCGATGAAATAGGCAATGTAGGAGATTCCGAGTTAAGCCTGAATTTACTGATTGAACCCGGCAAATGGGCTGAGATGCAGCTGCCGTTTAAAGATATCCTTGCCGGTAACGAGTGTGTCAAGCGCACGATGGAAGACGATTGGAAACTGGTCGAAATTTCAAACTACACACTGAATCCCTCTGTGCGCGGCCTGATTATTGAAAACACCGGCTCCTTCCGTATTTACCAATGTGTGCGTTCTGTCCGAACAACCTGGGTCAATCCCGAAAACAACAACGAACAGGTTGATAACCAGTGGTTGATGTATCACTTTGAGCGACTGCCCCTGGAATAACATTCCCGGCTAGTTGCCCAGCGCTTGCGCTTCCCTGACTAATGCGTTTTTGCGCGCTTCCAGTTCTGAAATCAAAGCCTTTTGTAATGGCTCAACGGTATTGCCGCCGGCATCAACATTGTTGTACTTCAGCTGTTCACTTGCCAGCATCTGCAGCAGTTCCTCAGCAGCAGTGATCGCTTGTATCAAACGAGCATTGGCCTGTTCGCGCCGGCTGGCTGTCTCTTCAGTGGCTGCCAGTTGTCGCTCCAGTTCTGCAATTCTACCTTGCTGCTGTTGTTGCAACCGGGCCACTTCCGTCTGTTGCTGCTGACGCTGCAATTCAGCGGCTTCCCGCGCTCGCTGTTCAGCTTCAAGTTCAGCAGCAGCACGCGCAACAGCCATGGCCTCGTTTTCAAGGCGAACTCGCTCGAGCTCCACACGCACAGCTTGTTCATTCCGCTCGGCTTCCAGACGCGCCATGTCGGCAAGCTCAGCCAATGCTACTGCCTGCGCCGCAGCCTCCTGTTGCGCCAGCAGTGCTTCCTGTTCCCCACGCTGCCCGGCACACGCCGCCAACCCCAGCAAAGCTGCCAGCGACATCACTTTTAGGGATTTATGTGCATTAATGACCATGGTATTCCTGTTCTGTCTGATGATTTTGTGTTGCCTACTTTATAATGACTTGACGGTCTGTGACCAGCACCAGACCCGATTGGCGTCACTGATTGGGTCGAACCTACTAAAAGATGGAACTGACCGCACTTGTGCGGATACCGTATAATCGGGCATCGACATCGTACTCTACAACTCGGGACAGGCCCGGCCAGGCAACCTATGCAGCACCCGGCACAGTAATCATGAACAAACGCCAGCGCAAGATTTTGATATTGTGCAGCCCATTGCTACTGCTGGCGGTGGCGTTTTTGGTATTGGCAATACTCACTCTCAGCGTTAACCCTGTCACCCCTCATCGCGGCGCTCTGACTAACGAAGACTATCGCAATGTTGAGCAGCTGATCGTTGACAACAGCCCTGAACGCTTTCAGCAACAAGATGAGCGCCAACTCAGCCTTGACGCCCAACAGCTGAACCTGTTGTCTGCGTTTGCCTTGTCAAATGTGCCTCAGCTGCGAAATTTGGCTCTGTCATTCAACATCGATGGCAATCAGGCAACCGCGCTGATGAGCATCCCGCAGACGCTGGGGCCACTGACACTTTACCTTAATCTAGAGGCGCAATTTGCGCAGGAACAAGGCCGCGCCAGATTGATAGAGCTGCGCGCCGGACGCCTATTTATTCCGCGCTTCGTCATGCGCTCAGCTGAGCGCATCGCTGGGTATCGACTTGAAACTGCCAGCGTTGCCAGTCAGGAACTTGCTGCCGCACGTCACAGTGTGCTCACTTACCGTCTGGGGGAAAACCAGCTGCATTTGACTCTGGCCTGGCAAGCCAACGTGTTGTCTCAACTGCGGTCACAGGCGCAGCAGATTTTTGTCTCACCGGAGGACCAGCAGCGCATCCGTGCCTATCACCAGCTGATTGCCGCAATCGCCATCGATGCTAACGAGGTACGCCGCCAGGTGCCGCTGCAGAATTTTTTGCCCGCATTGTTCGAACTGGGCAATCAGCGCTCCTTACTACCCGGTGGTGATGCGATTGCGGAAAATCGGGCGCTGCTGCAGACCTTGTCATTTTTTGTCAACAACCTGCCGATCCGTCAGCTGATTGGTGAGGACCGCGTTGCTGAGTCAACAGGCGAAGCCTTGCCGGCAATACCATCCATGGTTGTGATGCTGCATCAACGAAACGATCTTGCCCTGCACTTTGTCAGTGCGGCAGCGATCGCAGCCTCTGCAGGAGTGACGATGGCGGAAGTGCTGTCCAACAGCAAAGAAGTTTATGATGCCCGTTACGGAACCGGTTTCAGTTTCAGTGACATGACTGCCAATGCTGCGGGTGTGGCGCTTGGTGAGTATTCAACTTACAGCCAGCACAGCGCCCTGCAGATACAAAGGCTGCTCATGCAAACTGAAATGGAAACCGCCTATATGCCGATTCCGTTGACGGATGCTGACGGCCTTGACGAGGCTAGCTTTATAGAAAAATTTGGCACCCGTGACAGCCCTCAGTACCTTCAGAGGTTGCAGGAGATCAACGAGGCGGTGCAGGCACTGCAACTGTATAATACCGCTCTACACACAGAGAGCATGGCAACGGAATAGGCATGAGTAAATCAGACAAAGACGGCTTCACCACTGGCAATCTGCACAACGACAGACGCGACAAACCCGAACACGGCGTATTGCACAAGGCTATTCACACCTCGGTAGCCTACAGTTACGATGATGCGCGTGATCTTGCCAAGGTCTTTCAGGGGAAAATGCCCGGATACAACTATGGCCGCCAGCAAAATCCGACCGTCAACGCACTACAAAGCCGCATTACCCGGATGGAAGGTGGTCTGACCAGTACCGCATTTGCCACCGGTATGGCGGCGGTAGGCTCAGTATTATTTGCCTTGCTGCGAGCCGGAGATCATGTGATCTGCAGCGCCTTCCTGTTTGGCAACACCAACAGCCTGATGAATACCTTCCGGAATTTCGGCATTGAGGTCAGTTTTGTTGACACCACCAACGCTGAGAACGTCAACGCGGCTATACAGGACAACACCCGACTGGTCTTTACAGAAACCATCGCCAATCCGGTGACTCAGGTGGCTGATCTGGAGGGCATCGGTGAACTTTGCAAACAACACAAGCTGATTTATGTTGTTGATAACACCATGACATCGCCTTGGCTTTTTCAGCCCAAAACTGTTCACGCCAGTTTTGTCGTGAACTCGCTCACCAAATATATCGGCGGGCACGGTAATGCGCTGGGCGGCATGTTGACCGACACGGGCCTCTTCGACTGGACGGATTTCCCCAATATTCTTGATCTCTATAAACAAGGCGACCCCGCCATGTGGGGCAGCACACAAGTGCGCAAAAAGGGCTTGCGCGACTTTGGTGCAACGCTGGGCCCTGAAGCGGCTCATCATCTGGCGGTAGGCTCCGAGACACTGCCAATGCGCATGGACAGAGCCAGCCAGAACGCACAACAGCTGGCTGAGTTTTGTCAGGCGCATCCTCATGTCAAACGCGTGTTTTTCCCGGGGCTGAGCACTCATCCGCAATATGACCGTGCTAAACGTCTGTTTAAAAAACCGGGCGCTATCATGAGCATTGAGCTCGCTGATGATGTTGATTGTTTTGATTTTCTGAACAAGCTGCGCTGCGTTGTCACCTCCAGCAACCTCGGAGACACCCGTACACTGGCTATTCCGGTGGCACATACCATCTTTTTCGAAATGGGGGCTGAGCGCAGGGCCTCGATGGGTATTGGTGACAATCTGATCCGATTGTCAGTTGGCATCGAAGACATCGAAGATCTGCTGGCAGATTTTGCTCAGGCATTGGCGTAATCCGGGGTCATGCAGGCAAAAGGATGAACGTGAAATGAAAACACTATGCCACCTCAATGATATCGAGGAAGGTCGCGCTAAAGGCTTTGAGCTCAATGGCAAGCACTTGTTTGCAGTGAAAAAAGACAATCAATTGCACCTGTATTACAACTACTGCCCTCATCTGGGCACGCCACTGGAATGGCTTGAAGATCAGTTTCTTGATCCTGACGGCACCTTTATTCAATGTGCCACGCATGGCGCACTCTTTGTGATTGAAAGTGGGCAATGTATTCAAGGACCATGCCGCGGCAAAGCACTGCGGGCAATTCCGTTTGTCATGGGAAATGGTTTTATGATGGTGGACGAGTCCAGAGTCGCACAACTTGGCAGGATTTAAGCTAATGCCTTGGCCATTCGCTCAATGGCCAGTTCCAGCCGCGGCAGCGCACTGGTATATGCAAATCGCACAAACCGGCGCGCCTGGTAATCACCAAAGTCTGTACCGGGCGTTGCTGCAATGCCATGATCTTCCAGCAATCGGTGGCAGAACTGCTCACAGTCATCACTGAATCGGCTGATATCGGCATAACAATAGAATGCGCCCTGTGGCTGCCAGGGCAGCTCAAATCCCAAC
>Ga0164293_10006114_pt1 | contig 10258 bp, 10 predicted proteins | sample GEODES118metaG_FD_111487 | JGI IMG/M metagenome (GOLD analysis project Ga0164293, IMG submission 111487) | Eutrophic lake water microbial communities from Lake Mendota, Wisconsin, USA - GEODES118 metaG | ecosystem: Environmental > Aquatic > Freshwater > Lake | place: USA: Lake Mendota...
AAATGCCAATGGTGGCAGAAGAGTATCATTTGACTCGGTAAGTGACCAGTTTGTCGCTCTGTTTCAGGGCTATTTCTTGCTCTTTAAAAACTTACGGGCCATGCCTTCTTTCGTTGTCTGTTGAGAACGCGCAATGGCAAAGCCTTCCGAGGGAACGTCTTTCGTCACAGTTGATCCAGCAGCGACAAAAGATGAGTTTCCAATTTCAATAGGTGCAATGACTTGGACATCAGAGCCGATAAAAACATGACTGCCAATTTTGGTCTTGTGTTTATCTTTTCCGTCGTAATTACACGTAATAAAACCACAGCCGATATTCGACTCTTCTCCGATTTCAGCATCACCCACATAGCTCAAATGAGACACTTTCACTCCGGCCGCCAGACGCGACTTTTTAATTTCGACGAAGTTTCCAATCTTAGAATGAGCACCGATATCTGAGTCTGGACGCAGGCGGGCATAGGGACCAATGTGGGCCCCAGCGCGAACAATCGCCTTTTCAAGGTGACTGTAAGCTAAAATTTGAGCGCCATCTTCCACTTGGGTATCCTTGAGAATGACTCCACTCTCCAAAATGACGCCTTTCCCAATAACTGTTTTTCCAAACAGACGGACTCCGGGATGAATGATTGTCTCGGGCGCAACGGTAACATCCCAATCAACCCAAGTACTTTGAGCGTCAAAGCACATCACACCTGAAAGCATCAGATCTTTGAGTTTTCTTTGGCGTAAAACTTGGGTCACTTGTTCGAGTTGTTCGAGTGTATTTACACCCAAGAACTCTCTTTCATCGGGATAAATAACCGCAGCGACATCGCAGTCTTGCGAGAAAACATCCGTCAGATAAAACTCACCTGACTTGTTTTGATTATTTAAGCCTTTTAGCTTTTGTAGTAAGAACGCGGTACGAATTAAATAAAACCCTGAATTTACTTCCTGGGTTTTTCTCTCATCTGGAGATGCATCTTTCTCTTCAACAATTCGAAAGCCTTTTCCGCCACGAATAATGCGACCGTAGCCATGGGGCGCGGGAGTCACAAAAGTTCCCGCGACCGCTTGTAATTGTGGCTTAGCTTGTATCTCAGACCATAAGCGCTGATAAGTTTCTGCTGTCACGAGAGGAGTGTCAGCACAGACAACGAACGTATACTCATATTTTTCATTGGCCAAATTTTCACTAAAATAACTGCGAAGAGCATCACCAGTTCCCCGCTGTTCACGCTGCCAAGCAAAGCTAATGGGCGCTTTAAAAGTCGCTTTCAAATGCGCTTCTACTTCTTCTTTTTTGTGACCCACAATCGCCGTTAAATGAGAGGGGATTTTCACCTTGTCTGCGAATTTCAAAGTGGCATCAACCACATGATCCACCAAGGTTCTTCCTAAAGCAGGACAAAGAACCTTTGGACGCTCAATTTTGAGTCGTGTCCCTTTTCCAGCAGCAAGTATCGCGATTCCTATTGAGCTCATTTTGCATTCCTTTAGTCGGGCAATGATCGATTTTCCTCCTCAAATGAAGCTTTTTCAAGCGCTTGAGAAAAACCAACCTTTTTACTTGGGCACTCGTTTCACTCGGAGATAGGCGAAAATATATGACTTTCTACCTTAAATTTCCTTAAAGGCGGCCCTCGAATAACCCGATTCTTAATGCAGAACTCATGCTGTTCACGGTCGAACTTGCACACAGGGTCTAGAGGAGTACATTGCATGGTAACGAATTACGATGGGGATGCGATCGAGTTCAAGGAAAGCCTCCCATTGCTTCCAGTCCGAGATCTCGTGGTTTATCCGTTTATGATACTACCACTTTTTGTAGGTCGCGAGACTTCCATTAAGGCGGTAGAGGAAGCACTCAACCATACTGATCGATTGATCCTGCTAGCTTCACAGAAAGATATTTCTGCAGAGGCACCGGCCCCATCAGAGATTTATGAGATGGGTACAGTGGCAATGATTATGCGTATGCGCAAATTGCCAGACGGTCGTATCAAAATTTTGATTCAGGGCCTAGCCAAAGCTCGAATCACATCTTTTGAGCACACCGAACCATTCTATCGCGTTAAGGTAGAAAAGGTCGCAACACCTTCACTTTCAGTTTCAACAACTGAAGCCGAAGCCAGCATGCGCCTGGTTCGTGAGAATCTCGAGAAAGTCATTTCTCTTGGAAAAGTTCTTTCACCAGATATTTTGATGGTGCTTGAAGACATCCAAGACCCAGGTCGCTTGGCGGATCTCGTTGCTTCCAATTTAAATTTGAAAGTAACAGATGCTCAAACAGTTCTTGAAACTCTTGAGCCACATGAGCGCCTCATGCGCATCAATGCCATCCTACAAACTGAACTTGAAATTCTCTCTACACAAGCTCGTATCAAAAGAGATAACGAGCCAAAGAGCAAAGAGAATTTTATTCGCGATCAAATTAAAGCACTCAAGGGTGATTTGGGCGATCAAGAAAGTGATAAGAACGATGAGTTCGTTGAAATTCGCGAAAAACTCAATGCTAAAAATCTACCAGCTGAAGCATCGAAAGAAGCACACAAGCAATTGGGTCGCCTCGAAAGAATGCATCCTGATTCTTCTGAGTCGAGCATTCTGCGCTCATATCTTGAATGGGTTGTTGACCTTCCATGGCATGAACAGAAAGAAGAAATTAAAGATTTAGTACACGCTCGCTCGGTTCTTGATGAAGAGCACTTTGATCTCGAAAAGATCAAAGAACGTATTCTAGAATACCTTGCTGTTCGCTCACTCAAAGGTGGCGCTCTCAAAGGCCCAATCCTTTGTTTCTCAGGTCCTCCAGGTGTAGGTAAAACTTCACTCGGTAAATCAATCGCCAAAGCGACAGGTCGCGAATTTGTTCGTATCAGTCTTGGTGGTGTCAAGGATGAGTCTGAAATCCGCGGTCATCGCCGTACTTATGTCGGGGCCATGCCAGGACGTTTCATTCAAGCAATGAAACAGGTGAAAAGTATCAACCCAGTGATCATGCTAGATGAGATTGATAAACTCGGAAGTGATTTCCGTGGAGATCCATCGGCGGCATTGCTAGAAGTACTTGATCCAGAACAAAACTATTCTTTCCGTGATAACTATTTGAACGTTCCATTTGATCTTTCAAATGTCATGTTCATTGCGACCGCCAACATGCTTGAGAATATCCCAGGTCCATTGCGCGATCGTATGGAAATTATCAACTTGAGTGGTTACTCTCATGAAGAAAAAGTTCAGATCTCTAAAAAATATCTGATTCCAAAACAGATGGATGAGAACGGTATCACAAATGAGCATATCGAATTCACTGACGAGGGTGTTGAAACCGTCATCAACGGATTCACTCGTGAAGCCGGTCTTCGTAATCTAGAGCGCCAGATTGGCTCTCTATGTCGCAAAGTCGCCAAGAAAATCGCCAGCGGTCAGCACGCTAAAACCCATATCTTCTCTGCTACGGTAGAAGAACTTTTGGGCCCAGCTCCTTACGGCCACGAAGAGATTAATGAGTTTGACGAAATCGGCGTAGCGACAGGTCTTGCTTGGACGGCTGCCGGTGGAGAAATTCTCAAAATCGAAGCGACGAAAATGAAAGGTCGAGGCATCACCCTCACAGGTCAACTAGGTGAAGTGATGAAAGAGAGTGCTCAGGCAGCGATGGGCTTTATCCGCTCAAACGCAGAAGCTCTGGGTATTGATGAAGACTTCTTTGAAAAACATGAAGTGCACGTTCACCTTCCGGCGGGTGCTATTCCAAAAGATGGCCCATCAGCAGGTATTACTCTTGCTACTGTGATCGTTTCTCTTCTGACCAAAACCGCTATCAGTAAAGATATCGCCATGACTGGTGAAATCACACTGACAGGCAAAGTGCTTCCAGTAGGCGGCATTAAAGAGAAAGCTCTAGCGGCCATGCGCGCAGGGATTGAGACCATCATCATTCCATGGAAGAACCAGAAAGATCTTTTGGACATTCCTGAGCAACACCGTAAGAAGTTAAATTTCATTCCAGTTAAGAATATTCAAGAAGTGCTTGCACTCGCCTTAGTTGAGTGGAAACCTCAAGTTGAGAAACCCACTCACTCACGACGCAAGAAGGACGGACAAGTAGCCGCCTGAAGATGATGGGCCCTCCGGGGCCCTTCTTTTTTTGCTCACAGCTACAGCTTTTGTTATCCTTTATGAATGAACACTTCTACTCCGTTTAAAAATTATCGCCTACTTGTCGTAGATGATTCCGATTTTGCTCGCGCTCAAATCTCATCGCTCTTAACTCAGTTGGGATTTACCGTTGCCGGTGAAGCAGGCAACGCTGAAGATGCTCTCAAGCAAATTCGCGAGAAAAAACCTCACTTAGTCCTCACCGATATCGTGATGCCAAATATTTCTGGAATAGAACTCGCAGAAAAAATATCCCAAAACTTTTCTCAAATCGGCGTCATGATGATTTCATCACTTCACCATGAGCAGGTGGTATTGGAATCTATTGCTGCTGGTGCTATCGACTTTATTAGAAAGCCTATCGATTCGATTCAACTCAAGGAAGCAGTTGAAAAGTTTCTAACGACACTTGGTAAGGAGTAAGCATGGAAGCCACTATCGATCAAGTTACGTCACTTTTTCCTCAGCATGTTCCCATTTTTGGCAATACTCACCTCACACGTGCAGAAGAAATCCAAGGCAGTTTCACTTCCTATTTGCAGGTTCGCATTCCATTTGTAGGTAAGGCCTCTGGCGAGCTGCTGATTTGGAGTGATCTGTGTATTGAAAAGCTTCGCCCCAATGAGCGCGCTTATGCTCGCGGTGTGATCGGTGAAGCGGCTAACATCTTGGCCGGGATGACCCTCAGTGAACTAGCAGATAAAATTGATGGCAAGATCATGCTCGCCCCCCCACACATTATCGATAATAAAACGCCTTCTCCCATTAAAGGCCATGATTACATCCTGTCACTTTTGGACGGAAAGTGTCGCTGTCGAGTTGAGGTGACTCTGGGAGCTCTTCAATGAAAAAATTGATAATGTCACTGGCCGTTTTTGCGGCCACCTATCTACTGCTCTCGATTGAAATTAGTGATCGCCCAATCTTTGCCCATCTGCATGAACTCACTTCTCCAGCTACGCGAGGATTGCAGGGTCTTGTTGAGGGAGCTTTTGGTAAGGGATATGAAGGAACGCGCTCAGTAGGAAAGCAGTTGTTTAATAACACTCTTCCTGCGGCCCAATCAGCGCGCAATCTTGTTCCTAAAAACTTCAAGGCCCCGGAAGAAAGTCTTTCCGAGGCCGAGAAAAAAGAGCTGAATAATCTTATTAAGAACTACAGTCGCTAATTACTGAGCAGCGGCTGTTCCTGACTTCTCTTCTGACTTTGGTGCTGAGTCTGACTTTGCAGTCGAGCGCTCTACACTGTCATCAACTTGGCCACATTTTGATTCTGTTTCTACAGCAAAAGCAGCAACTGAGCTAAAAGCGATAATAATTGCGATAAGTGTTTTCATGTTAATCCCCTGGTTTGTTGTTCTGTCTTACCTAACTAAGAAGCAACCTTCATGCCAAAGTACTTCATGTCATATCAGCGGGTTGCATTAGGAAATCTGTCTAATCTCTTAACAGTGTCTAAAAAAAAGCGGATCCACTATGGGATCCGCCTTTGAGTCCATTTAATGATGGTTTATGCACTAACTGCGCCTTCACCTTTGTCTTTGCTCTCAGTCTTCTCTTTAGTCTCTTTAGTATTGCGCTCATCACTGTGGCGTGTGGCTTCACAATCCTCAGCTGACTGGCTTTCACCTGCAAAAGCAGTTGATACAGATAGAGTCAAAAGCATAACTACAAATAAATTTTTCATAAGTGGTCTCCCTAGTTTCGTTTCCCTTTGCTGACTACCTTGCATGGCCCATGCCAAAGAAGACATACCTTAAGGACTCGATTCTTGGTGGAAGACTGTTGAAACTTTAGACACTCTATGAGGCGGTGTTGAGAAAAAAGACAAAAAAAAGCCCTCTTGTAAGAGAGGGCTTTTTTAACATTTAGACTTAGTTTACTGGTTTTGCGCCACCAGCAGGAGCAGGTGCATCAGCTGGCTTTGGTGCCGTATCCTTAGTGCCAGAGCTATCCGCCACAGAACCTTCACAGTCAGGGCCTGTAACGTTACCACCTGGATTCTCACCTGTTGCGACAGGATTAGCGAAAGCCGCTAAAGACATCATCAAAAGTGCTGCAAAAATTGTCAATTTCATGAGTTTCTCCTTCACTCTCTAACCATTATACACCCGTATCGGACCAGCACCAAATTTACTTAAGCAGGGTCGTTTTTTCCCAATGAGTGCCCACTTTTCGTGGCACTTACATATTGAGATTTACACCCGCTGGCTTAACAATCGCCAGTAAGTTCTGGAAAGCCTGTGTAACCTGAAGTGCCATCTTATGGCCGGCATCAGACTCAACTTTCTTGATCTCACCGTAGTTATCGTAGGCCACGTTGATTTTTCCGACTTTTTCCATCTCAATCACTACTGGCTTTCCAAGGGCGTTGTATTGGAAAGATAGTGTGCGACGTTGATTGGTTTTCTTATCGTCATCTACCATCTTGGTAATTTTGCCTTTGGTATCGTAAACCAAAAGAACGGCCTTGCCTTTGTCATTTTTAGCAGTGATCAAGTTACCTTGTTTGTCATAGGTGAAGTCAGTCGTGCCTTCATTATTGGTAACTTTTTTAATCTTGTTGATGGCATCGTCGTAATCAATTTGAACGAAGTCACCCTTAGTCGAAGATTTTTTAACTAGTAGGCCACGATCGTTGTACTCAAAGTTTGTAACTTGTTTACCGCGAGCAATCTTCAATGGAAGCGAACAACATTCAGAATAGATCGTCTCTGTTTTGATGCCGTTGATATCAGTGATAATACGGTAAGTGTAGCGTGAGCCATCTGGACGTGTTTTGATTTCGTACTCATAACGATTTGAAGCTGGCTTACCATCAAAACCGTTTTTAACAACTGTTGTCCAGTAGTGATCTTCAGGAGCTTTTGGATCGCTGCCATATTGATACTTGGTGCTCTCTCCATTGCGATCTACGATCTCTTGTACGAAAAGTGTTTTTGGTTCGTACTTGATCGCCATCTTGCTCTTGTCGCCGTAGCCGATAGAAACCAAGTTATGACTCTTGTCATAGCCATAATCATAAGTGTTTCCACCTACGTCTTTTGATGAAACAAGATTGTCACCATCATACTTGTATTCCGCTTTCTTCTCGCCTGAGCTCCATACTTCCTTCACACGACCATTCGCATACCAAGAGAAGAAAATCTGCTTAGCCTGAGAGTCTTTAATCGAATTGAGTTTGCCGTCTTTCCAGTTGAAAGAAATGCTGTAGCCGCTCTTGCCAGTAATCTTTGTGAGATTACCTTTCATGTCATAAGATTCTTCTTTACCATCTGGATAAATACGGTTGTAACCGTCTTTCACCACATGAAGCTCTTGAGCACCACGGTCTGAAGAATAAAGAACAGTTCCTACTGCAACTGAAGTTTGAACCTTAAAGTTCAAAGCGTAGGTGTGACGAAGTTCAGCGTTGTTTTTAAGCTTCGCCAAGAGTTGCGCCGCTGCTTGCTCAGAGAGCTGAGTTCTTTTTCTCATCGCTTCTAGAATTTTCTTAGAAGCTGCTTCAGCGTCTACTGCAGTCTTCGGCGTAAAGCGAGTCTTACCACCAGCACCATGCTCGTGAATAACAACAGAACCGTCTGCTGATGTTTCGAGGCGAGTTTCAAAATCAGAACCCCATCCGAAACCAAACCAACCGACCTCAGTTGATTTAGAGTTATAGGTACGAGTGATTTCTAATTTCTTACCACCACCAGGAACAACGATGTCGGTATAAGAAATATAGAAGTTACCATTTTTCAGGTTTACTCCACCCCACGCTGAGCTCATCATCACTAGTGCAGCGAAGAGTCCCGTGAAGCGCTTTAAGAAGTTCATGATTCCACCTTTTCGAAAAAGACTTACATGCATTTTATACTATCTATAAACGGAGGGAAGACGGCATAATTTTACGTTAAACCTTGATATTAACAATTTTTGTAATAACCCAGAGTCCCAGTCCACTAAAGATCACAATAAGAATAAACATAATTATTCCAACTGGTGTCGTGAACATTAGACGCAAATACTCAGTATCTGAAGAACCATTAATCGCAATTTGAGCATAGGGCATGGCAAAGATCACGAGACCTTGAAACATACCTTGAGCAATAAAAGTTTCGATCTTCTGCTGTAGGCGCACTCTTTCGCGAATAACGAACACGATTGTATCAAAAACTTCTGCTAAGTTACCGCCGGTTTCACGCAAGATATTGACACTGGTTACGAACATCTCATTGTCTTGAGTCTTGACTCGTTTGTTCAAGTTCTCCAAAGCTTCCTCAAGCGGAACACCAATTTTGGCCTGTTGAAGAATTAAGTTAAATTCCTGACTAACTGGAGGAGGTAATTCATCAACGACCATGCCGATCGCCTGAGGCATGGAGAGACCCGCTCTAATTCCATTGGCCAAGAGATTGAGCGCATCCACCATTTGTGTTTGATAGAGCTTCACGCGACGCTGTTCGAGGTAATCTACGATAGGCCTTGGCGCTTTCCAACCAACAAACGTGATCACACTCGCAACGAATAGACCCAAAATAATCATGCCCATTAAAACGAAAAGCCCAAGAATTAAAAAACCAGCCCCAAATGACATGGCCAACAAGACAATCGTGACTCGATTGGGTGCCACTTCAATATGCATGATTTCAAATTTTTGCAGAATATAATCACGAGTCCCAAAAGTTTGATCTTCAATCCATGAAAAAATAGCCGGTGAATATCGATAAGTGGCAAAAAAGAACATGATGCCGATAACGGCCAATAACCCTTTCGAGCCAAATACATCATTAAGAAGATAAAAAGAGGGAGCTGCTGCTTCTTTTGCAGCATCTTGTGCATAGGCACTCATCACAAACAAAATAAAAACAATAAGAGTAATTATTTTTTTCATTTATTAATAAAGAGTCCGCGAGGGACTTTGTAGCCTTTCCTTTCTAGTGTCTCGATAAATTTTGGAATGAATCCTGTTGCCATGAATTTACCAATAATTTTACCGTCGCGACCGATTCCTTCCTGCTTAAACATAAAGATATCTTGCAACGTAATCACTTCACCTTGAATGCCACCAATTTCGGTAATATTCATAATACGGCGAGATCCATCATCAAGACGCGATTGTTGAATCACCATATGGACTGCTGAGGCAATCATCTCTCGAATTGCACGAGGAGTAAGAGGCGCGCCTGAGTATTGTACCAGAGTCTCTAAACGACTCATCGAATCGCGCGGAGTATTCGAGTGAACTGTTGTCATGGATCCATCGTGACCGGTGTTCATTGCTTGTAACATGTCTAATGTTTCACCGCCTCGACACTCACCAACCACAATGCGGTCAGGACGCATACGAAGGGTTTGTTTCACTAGACAGCGAATATCAATCTCACCATCACCTTCAAGTGAAGGTGGACGAGTTTCTAGACGCACAACGTGATCTTGCGGAAAGTTCAATTCAGCGGAGTCTTCACAGGTAATGATGCGTTCATTCGACTGAATGAAACCACCTAACATATTAATGAGCGTCGTTTTACCTGAACCAGTACCACCGGAAACTACGATATTTCTGTGGGCTTCCACTGAGATACGCAAGAAGTCGGCCATCTCTTCTGTTAAAGAACCAAATTTTACGAGGTCTTTATAAGTGAGACGCTTGTCTGGAAATTTACGAATGGTGATACAGCATCCATCAATCGCACAAGGCGGAATAATGGCATGCACACGTGAACCATCGGCCAAACGTGCATCAACATAAGGAGTTTTTTCATCAATACGACGACCAATCGGTGCCACAATACGTTCAATGACGTTTCGTACTTGCTGATCATTGGTAAATACGACTTCAGACTTCTTAACCTTACCACCCTGCTCATAATAAATTTTTCGAGGGCCGACCACCATAATTTCTGAAATAGATTTATCCGCCAGCATATCTTCCAGGGGACCCAAGCCCAAGGCTTCATCGAGAACTTCTTTAACAATCCGATTCATGTCATCGCGGCTATTTAAAATTCCCTTGGTATCTTCTTTACCAAGTAAATCCACTATCATTTTCTTAGTTTGTTCGCGAAGAATGATCTTGGCTTTCGGATCATTATCGTCTTGTTTTTTGAGATCCATCTCTTCAACAAGTG
>Ga0164293_10006117_pt1 | contig 10256 bp, 7 predicted proteins | sample GEODES118metaG_FD_111487 | JGI IMG/M metagenome (GOLD analysis project Ga0164293, IMG submission 111487) | Eutrophic lake water microbial communities from Lake Mendota, Wisconsin, USA - GEODES118 metaG | ecosystem: Environmental > Aquatic > Freshwater > Lake | place: USA: Lake Mendota, Wisconsin...
ATGCGATGGATGCTGGGTGGGCAGGTGGCGCGTTGGCGCGGCTTGAATGGGGTGGTTTCGCTGACGGGGGCTTTGCTTTTCGCGTTCAGCGCTTCCATGTGGTCGCAGGCGGTAATCGCGGAGGTTTACACTCTGCATGCACTGCTGATTGGGTGTTATCTGACTTCATTGTATGTTTGGCTACGGCGTCCTGAAAGTTTGTGGTTGCTGATTCTGCCGTTTTTTATTCTGGCGCTTTCGTTCAGTAATCATCAGTTGAGCGTCTCGCTGGCTCCGTTGCCTTTTCTCGCGGTGTTGCTGGTGCGGCGCCGGATTTTCTGGGATTTGGTGGTTGCGGGTGCAATTACGGTCCTGGTTGCTTATTTATGGTTTGCAGTTCTCTCGGGCGAGTCTCCAGTGCTGAAGACGGCGATCCGTTTTTTCTATTGCGTGATGACTGGATTTGTCTTGCTGGTGGTTGTGAGGCGGATGCGCGTTGAGTGGCGTCTGATAGCTTTTTTGCCTTTTTTTGTGCTTCTGGGCTTGCTGCCGTATACCTACATGCCGCTTGCATCTTCGACGAATCCACCGATGAACTGGGCCTATACGCGCACGCCGGAGGGTTTCTTTTTTTCGTTCAACCGCTCTCAATATGGTGGCAGTCTTACGCAGCAGAGCCTTCGCTCATTGGGAAAATTAATGGGTACTGAGCCTGTTTCCTCGCCCCAAGATGGAGCATCGCAGCCAGGAATGGCTCCGCCAGCAAAAGGTCTTCTGGCAAAGTTGCAGGAATGGGTTGGCTTTTTCTGGTTTCAATTGTGGAAGAGCTTTACTCCGTTTGGAGTGATAGCCTATTTCGCGGCTTTGCTGGTGGTATTGCGGTTGAAGGATGTTGCTGCTCGGACTTGGATTTATGTGCTCGAAATCGCATTCGTGCTGGCGGCAATTTTGCAGCCGGTGGCGGATGGCGCGCAGACCGACGTAGGCGGATGGTGGCTGCAGATGCCTTATCATACATACACGAATTTGATTTTCGCTTTGCTTGCGGGCCTAGGTTTTATGGCAGGTGCTTTGTGGTTTTGCTCGCGAGTGCCAAGTCTTGCCTGGATGCGGTATGGAATGCTGGCGCTGCCACTCTGGCCTTTGCTTTTTAACTATGATGGCTGCAGTCAGCGTGGACGGTGGTTTGGCTGGGATTTCGGACATGATATGTTGAAGGACCTCCCTCGAGGGAGCGTGGTATTGGGTGGAACGGACCCCGGTCGTTTCGTGCCGACTTACATGATTCTGGGCGAAAGCACCCAACCTCCCGACGTAAAGCGTGATCCCGACTTCGACAGGCGGGATCTGTATATCATCACTCAAAATGGGGTAGGGGAACCGCTTTACCGCAAGTATCTGGCGGATCACTATGGAGCGGATCGGCCGAAGCCGAAAAATTCTTTTGAACGCTGGCTCGGAAGGGCGGAGGCGTATCCGGAGAAGCCGCTTGTTTTTCCAACCGAGCAGGAAATCAATGAGGTCGTGTCGAGGGAAATGGAGGCATCGATGGCGAAGGGGGCGGTGAATCCTTTCCTGCCGCATAGTGTGGTGACGCGGCTTATTTGGGAAAAAAACCGCGATGCGCATGAATTTTTTGTGGAGGAGAGTTTTCCCATGGAGTGGTCTTATGACCATGCCGAGCCTCATGGGTTGGTCTATCGCATCAACAGGGAGCCGCTGAAGGAATTGTCTGCCGATATTGTGCGGAAGGACTTTGAGTTTTGGGATGACTATTTGAGGAAGCTCAAGGGCAATCCTGAATATGCGAAAGACTATGACGCACAGCGCTCCTTCTCGAAGCTGCGCGCCTCGACGGGAAATCTCTACCGGCATCGAAAAATGGATTCTGAGGCTGAGCGGGCCTACCGGCAGGCGCTCGAGCTCTGGCAGGGCAATGGCGAAAGCCTTACCGCTCTCAACAACATGCTTTGGGAACGTGGTGATTTCGATGGCGTGCTGGCCATGCTCCAGCCAGCACTGGATGCGGATCCGAACAACATTGGGCTCTGGCAGCTGTATATTAACGCGGAGAAGCGCAAGGAACTTCAAGGTGCTATCGCGACTAAGGAAGAAGCTGTTTCGAAGCAGCCGGCGAGTGTGGTCGATGTCCAGAAGCTTCTGGAGCTCTATGCATCCGCTGGCGAAACAAACAAGGTCTCCAAATTGCTGGGGAATTCCATTTCTCTACTCACAACCAATGCGGCCTTTTTACGGGTGGCTGCGGAATATGCGGAATCGTGTGGTGTTTCGGAATTCGAGTTGGCTGTGGCAAAGGCTCTCGTAGCGATGGAGCCCGATGTCGCAGAGAACCAGTTTGCGCTGGCGCGCGCTGCTTTGCGCAATCGCAAGAAGGAGGACTTTTTTGTAGCGGCGCGCGCGGCCGTGGAGAAAGGCGGATTACCCATGCGGGAGGCTTTCGCGAAATCCAGAGAGTTTGACTCTGTGAGGAGTGATAGCGAATTCAAAGTCATCCTTGGACACAGCGATTAAATCGCGGGTATATCCGAATCAGAAGTTTCGGCATCTGCAAGGCTGCCTCGCGGCCTACAGCGTTGACATTCTCATGCGAAAAGAGCGTGAGTGATAGACCAGCGGCTAAATTGGTGAGGCAGGAACAACGTGGAACTTCCATGCTCAAGGCGCGCGCTTGGATGGCTTCGGGAACGGTGGAAATTCCCACGGCACCGGCTCCTATCGCCTGAAGCAAGCGGATTTCGGCGAGCGTTTCAAATTGGGGGCAGGCCATCGCGGCGTAAACGTCTTCGTGAAGCGTGAGTCTGGCCTCCTTGGCGGCTTCATAAAAATGAGAGCGTATACGCAGGCTGTAGACTTCTGTCACGTCAACGAAGTTTGGCTTTCCGCGCATTGGCACGTGTTAAGCAGGTTGATTTGGTCGCTGAGCACCATCCAAGTCCCAGGCCCGTAGGATTTGTTCAGCGTGCCTGCCTCATTAGTAAGAAGAGAGTTTTTGATTCCTCTGGCATGCTTGAGCTGGATGTTTATGACGACATCATCCGCACTCCATCCTTCGTAGAGATGCACGCGGCCTCGTGCCACGAGTAGTTGGTGCCTGGAGAGCGGCGTTATAACGACTCTTCCGGCGTGGCCGGGCACTCTCGATGCGGGTAGACCCACGATTGCCTTGTATTCCACCGAAAAATCATGTCGAAGGATTTAAACAAGGTCTCCAAGGCCGGAGCCGAGGACGATTGCAGATTGTGCTCCGCATTCTTGAAGCTCCTTGGGGATTTTTATGCTCTCAGCGTGCTCCAATGCCCAAGAGCACGGAAGGAATCGTTCTCAGAACAATGTAGGCGTCGAGAAAGAGGGACCAGTTGTCGATGTATTCGAGATCCATTCGCACCCAGTCGGAGAAATTTACCACGGTATTGCGTCCCCGGACCTGCCACAGGCAGGTGATTCCGGGCTTCATACTGAGACGGCGGCGGTGGACAGTCTCTTCAAATTTTTCGACTTCATAGACCGGAAGGGGGCGTGGACCAACGAGGCTCATGTGGCCGCACAGTACATTCACGAGCTGCGGAAATTCATCGATGCTCGTCCGGCGGAGAAATCGTCCGAGGGGCGTCACCCTGGGATCGTCTTGCATTTTGAACACAGGACCCTTCATTTCATTGAACGCTTGAAGCTTCGGCTTCTGCTTTTCGGCATCGACATACATCGTGCGGAATTTCCACATTTCAAAAGGTGCGCCGTGAAGTCCAGAGCGCCGCTGACGGAAAAAGGCGGGGCCAGGAGAGGTAATCTTGATAGCTGCAGCCACCACCAATAGCGCCGGGGCCAGTAGAATCAGGCCTGTGAGGGCGACAGATCGGTCGATGAGGTTTTTAAAAAAAAGCGACCATTGTGCTGCAGGTTTGCTACGAAAGACGAGCATGGAGTGGGGGCCAAGAATCGAGAAGGTCGGCTTCGCGATAGATGTCGGAATGAATTCCATGCTCAGCCAGGCATCAACTCCCTCGGCTTCGCAAGCTTCGATGGCCCTCTGCGCTTTTTCGAGATCCAGGTGCTTGAAGGCAAGAATCACGCGGCCTACTGAGTGTTCGTGCAGGGAGGAGATAAAGTCTTCGATTGATTGGTAATTAAGATCGATACGGTCTTCCACACGCATTTCCATTTTTTGAACCGGCGTCAGGCTCGCCATCAGCGAATCCATGCACGCCGGTTCGCCGGCCAGAATAACTCGTTCGCCGACTTTTCCTGCTCGGACTTTTAGGTGATAGTTAGCGATCTCCAACTGCTCCCGAACCATCAATACGCAGGGCGCTAACAAGGCGAATAAAATCAGTACCGAGCGGCTCGGCACCTCCAGTCTGAGGAAAATGACCGCAGCGCTAAGAACTACAAAGAGCCACATGCCAGCCATGGTGATCTTTTGCATGGAACGCCATGTGGTTTTCTCCTGAGGATGATTGTAAAATCCTTGGGCTTCCAAAAAGAAAGACGCGAATGGAATGATGACGGCAAGCATCCATACGAAGCTTGGGAACGGGTCGATCTCAACGATTCGATCTAAAACGATTACCCTGTTGTAGCGCAAAAAGTGGGCAAACCAGAACGTCAGCGCTAGCAGCGCTGTATCGCAGACTTTCAGGAGTTGCAGATTGATTTCGTTGCGTTGAGCAAGCATGAAAGAGAAATGACAAACAAGCACCGCGCCTATGGCGAGCACGCATCACATACGAGTGCCAAGCCCAAACGCAATACCATATTTTCGGTATTTAAGCCGGGCGCAGTCGTCGGAATTGTGGACTCTCCTGAGGCTTTTCGCAAGGCGGTGCGTTTGCCGGAACATGCGGTTGATTATCTGGAATGGCGGGCGGATTGCCTTGGAGTGGAGATGCCTAATTCCAAATTCCCTTGGATCGTGACTGCTCGGCATCCCTACGAGGGTGGCAAAAACTCGATGTCAACTGCTGCAAGAAGGCGCGTGCTTACGGCTCTTTTGCCAATGGCCGCCATAGTAGATATCGAAGTGCGTGCACTGTCCTCTTTGCAATCCCTTGTTCGCCAAGCCAACGAATCTCTTGTGCCTGTGCTTGCCTCATTTCACGATTTTAAAAAAACACCCTCCCTTGCTCGCTTGAGTGAAGTCATTCGCCAGGCAGAGGATCGAGGTGTAGACGCTTTAAAAATTGCAACACACACTGCCACTCCAGCGGATGTCGCCCGCTTGCTGGATTTGTTCTCCATCACCCGACTTCCACTGGCCGTCATGGGTATGGGGCCGCTAGGAATGTCCTCACGCATTCTTTTAGCGAACTGCGGGTCTGTTTTGAATTACGGTTGGCTACACGCTCCTAATGTGCCCGGTCAGTGGGCGGCTAGGGAATTGGCTGAAATTTTGCGTCGGTGCTCATACCAAGATCTGCATTGACAAAAGAACATCATTCTTCGATCATTGCCTATCTTTTCAATCCCTATCTTGGGGTCAAGATGGTGGTCGTAGCTCAATGGCAGAGCTCCAGGTTGTGGTCCTGGCTGTTGCGGGTTCGAGTCCCGTCGATCACCCCACTCCCTGCCCCTCCTGAATTATTCGCGTGATCCTCTGCCAGCGTTCTGGTTTTTTGTAGGCTACAATGGCTAGCAATTTTGGAACTTTATTTCGTATCTCCACCTGGGGCGAGTCTCATGGTGGGGGCGTGGGTGTGGTAATCGATGGATGCCCTCCGCGTCTTGCGCTTTCGGAGGAGGACATCCAGCCCGATCTCGACCGTCGCCGTCCCGGTCAGAGCGATATCGTTACACCACGCAAGGAAGAGGATGCCTGCAAAATCCTCTCCGGCGTTTTTCGTGGTGTCACGCTAGGCACGCCGATCTCGATTTTTGTTCCGAATACCGATGCCCGCCCCGAGGCCTATAGTGAGATGCAGACGCACTTCCGTCCGTCGCATGCCGATTTCACCTACCAGTCGAAATATGGCGTTCGAAACTGGGAGGGTGGTGGACGCTCTTCGGCGCGCGAGACGATTGGCCGTGTGGCCGCCGCTGCTGTTGCCAAAAAGGTTTTAAAAGTTCTGTTTCCCGAAATTGAGATCCTCGCTTGGGTTTCGCGCATCCATGATATCGAGTCCCAGGTCGATGCCGCCTCGGTGACCATGGCATCCATTGAATCCAACCCGGTTCGATGCCCGGACGTTCATGCGGCGGAGGCCATGATTGCGCGAATCAAAAAAATCCGCAGCGAGGGGAACAGCGTCGGCGGTTTAATCGATGCCACTGTGCGTGGGATGCCCGTCGGGCTTGGCGAGCCAGTCTTCGATCGCCTCGAGGCGGATCTCGCAAAAGCCATGCTCAGCCTGCCGGCAACGAAGGGCTTTGAAGTGGGATCGGGTTTTGCAGGAACGCTTCTCACCGGCTCGGAACATAACGATCCCTACACACTCCGCGACGGCACGGTTCACACGACCTCAAATCGCTCGGGTGGCGTGCAAGGCGGCATCAGCAACGGCGAGCCTCTGCTTTTCCGTGTGGCATTCAAGCCGACTGCTACCATTTCAAAACCGCAGGCCACCGTTACCACCTCCGGCGAAGAGTCCACTCTCGCCGCGCGCGGTCGCCACGACCCCTGCGTCTTGCCACGCGCGGTAGTGATGGTCGAGGCGATGACGGCTCTTGTGCTCGTGGATCACGCCTTGCGCCACCGCGCTCAAGATTGCCTGCCGAGGTAGCTATCAAGGCATGTCCGACCTTGGTTCTCCATTCTGGCAAAATGTCCTGCTCTACAGCGCGGCGGTTTTTATGCTTTGGGAAATCTACGTTGGCTGGCGGCGTGGACTCATTCGCGCGGGGCTGCATTTCGGCGCCTTTGTGGCTTCAGGCCTTCTCGGCATGGTGGTCGGCCAGACTGTCGGCGCTGTCGTGGGCATCGTGCTACCAGGGGTCGCCTTCCTTGCGGGATTGATTGTCGGCGGCGCTGTGGCCCTCCTCACACTCGGTGTCTGCCTCTTCCTTGGGGCAGTCCTTTTTAAGCGCACCTCGCAACAGCCCCCCGGACTCTTCCGGTGGGTGTTCGGAGCGGGTGGTGCCGTTTTTGGCCTACTCACCGGTCTCTTCATTCTCTGGGGCGCGGTCTCGATCATTCGCACATCGGGAGCCCTTGCCAAATCCGGCATGGCTGGTGAAAAAATCCATGATGCCCCTGCTTCGGCCCGCACTTTTGCGATGCTCAAGGATTCTCTGGAAATGGGCCCCGTCGGCGACATTGTGGAGTCTATCGATATCCTTCCCTCCCAGGCTTACGAAAACATGACGCGCCTCGGGCAGTTAGCGAAAAACAATGACGCCATGATACGTTTTCTCGATTATCCGGGCGTTCAGGAAATCGCCACGCATTCGCGCATACAGGCTTTGTTGCAGGATCCCGTCGTCGTGCAAGCAGCGGAGAATAAAAATTTCATCGCACTCATTCAGAGCCGCTCCGTGCTGAATGCCGCTACAGATCCTTCGCTGCAGAAGCTCATCTTGGATCTCGATCTCGAAAAAGCGCTCGATTACGCGATGCCGTCCAAGCAAAATCCCACCTCTCCAAAAAAGACACCATGACAGATTACATTGCCACCATAGGCCTCGAAGTTCACGTGCAGCTCAAGACCCGCAGCAAAATGTTCTGCTCCTGCGCGGTGGAATACGGTGCCGAGCCTAATACCAATGTCTGCCCGGTCTGCCTCGGCATGCCCGGTGCCCTGCCTGTCATGAACGAGGAGGCCCTCAAGCTCACCGCGCTTGCCGGCCTCATGCTGGGCTGCGAGATCGGACCGGTCTGCAAATTTGACCGGAAAAATTATTTCTATCCCGACATGCCGAAGAACTACCAGATCAGCCAATACGATCTGCCATTCTGTCTTGGCGGCACCGTCCCGCTCCACGACCTCGCTTATCCGAAGGACGCCCAGAAAAGCATCGCCACTAAGGATAAAAACATCCGCCTCGTCCGCATCCATCTCGAGGAGGATGTCGCCAAGAGCTTCCACATGGAAACCGCCACCGGCATCGACTTCAACCGCGCTGGCACACCATTGCTCGAAATCGTCGGTGAACCCGATATTTCCTCACCCGAAGAGGCCTTCGCCTACCTCACTGTGCTCCAGCAGGTCATGATTTACGGTGGAATCAGTGATGCTGATATGGAGAAAGGTCAGCTCCGTTGCGATGTCAACGTCTCGGTCCGTCCCGTCGGAACCGAAAAATACGGCACCAAGATCGAGGTGAAAAATCTCAACTCCATCTCCGGCGTCCGCCGCGCTCTCGCCTTCGAGATTCCCCGCCAGATCGAAGCCCTTCGCAGTGGGGCCACGCTCCAGCAGGAAACCCGTCGCTGGGACGACGCCCGCGGCGAGACGACTCTCATGCGCATCAAGGAAAGCGCGCACGACTACCGCTACTTCCCCGACCCTGATCTTCTTCCAGTAAAAACCGCCCCACTCGTCGAAGCCGCCCGCGTCCGCAAGCCCGAGCTCCCGTGGGAAAAACGCGCTCGCTTCGTCAGCGAATTCGGCGTGAGCGATTACGATGCCTCCGTGCTTGCGAACGACCTCGCTCTCGCCTCCTACTTCGAGACCGCCGCACGAGGTGCGAAGAAGCCCAAGAATGTTGCGAATTGGATTCTCAACGACCTTCAGAGCGCCATTTCATCAGCTTCCGTCACCATTGCCGAGTGTCCAGTCGCGCCGCATGCTCTTGACGAACTCGTGAACCTCATCGACTCCGGCTCCATTAATTCAAAACAGGGCAAGGAAGTTTTTGCCGAGATGTTCGGCACGGGAAAATCCGCTGCCATCATCGTTGAGGAAAAAGGCCTCAAGCAGGAAAGCGATACCGGCGCCATCGAGCTCTTCGTCGATCAGGCCATCGAAGGCAATCCAGGCCCCGTAGCCGATTACAAGGCAGGCAAAGTGTCAGCTCTGAACTTCCTCAAAGGCCAAGTTATGAAACTCTCCAAAGGCAAAGCCAACCCGGCTCTCGCCGGAGAGATTCTGGAGAAAAAACTCTCGTGATTCAAAAATGGAGGCGCCTCTCGCGCAGGCGCAAGCTCACTGGCTTTCGAAACGCTAGCGACCCTCTCCCATGATTGATCAATGGACAGACTGGATGCGCGAAGCCATGCTCTGGATCGAACAAACCGGTCCTGTCGGCTGGATTTGGTTTGTCATTCTCTACACACTGTCCTGTGTGCTCTTTCTGCCCGGTTCCGTGCTGAGCTTTGGCGCGGGTGCGGTTTACGGATTCTGGGGAGGCACGCTCCTCGTCTCCGTGGCCTCAGTCGGTGGCGCGCTTGCAAATTTTCTCTCCACCCGCTACCTCCTGCGAACATGGATGGAGCGCCGCTTCGCCAATAGTAAAAAATTCCACGCCCTCAACCATGTCGCCACCAAGGATGCTTGGCGAATGATCATCCTCACCCGCATTTCACCCATCTTGCCCCACAGCCTTGTGAGTTGCGCCTTCGGCCTCTCGCGAATCAATTTCTGGCGCTACATTATTGCCTCGTGGGTCGGTTTTATGCCGATCAGCGCCGCCTACGCCTACAGCGGTGCGGTCATCGGCGAGGCTGCCAAAGGCGGCATCAACCAAGGCCCGTGGGCCTGGGCACTCTACGCCCTCGAGATCGCTTTCACTATCATAGTCACTGTCTGGATCACCCGCGCCGCACAAAAAGCCCTCCGCGCCGTTGCCCCCGAAGTCGTCGAAGAAGAAAACAACAGCACCCCCTGAAAAATTCTCAAAAGCTTTGTTCAAAATCTCTTTGCCCGACCAATTCCTGCTTACTATTCCATTCCATTCATCCCGAAAACGGATTTTTAGACAGGAGGGCAGGATGGAGAGAATTGACAGAAAAGGCTTTGGCTTTTGTTTGATATCGCACAAATCATTTCAAACGCATCGCATCATAAACAGATCATCCTCTGTGTTCTCTGAGCGCTCTGTGGTTAATTCTGCTGTATTCGGTTTAATCTCAAAGGGAAACTGGGTGGCAGGCAACATTTCCTTTCATTTTTAAAACTCAATTATGCTATGGCCAGCGCAGCCTTTTTCGACCGTGAGGCAGCGATAAGTGAAAACGGCTCGCTCAAATTGAAAATCTCATAGCCGTTGGTATTTGGACAAGATGACGGGATAATCAGGATACGCAGGCCGGGGTTGCCTGAAGAAAAAACAGGTTCCCGTTGGATAAGCTGGATTCTTCTCCTCCGTGCTCTCTGTGTGCTCTGTGG
>Ga0164293_10006118_pt1 | contig 10254 bp, 12 predicted proteins | sample GEODES118metaG_FD_111487 | JGI IMG/M metagenome (GOLD analysis project Ga0164293, IMG submission 111487) | Eutrophic lake water microbial communities from Lake Mendota, Wisconsin, USA - GEODES118 metaG | ecosystem: Environmental > Aquatic > Freshwater > Lake | place: USA: Lake Mendota...
AAAGATAAGGCGAAGACAATTGTGGTTATCCATAATCCAAATCCAGGTGCTTCAGTAGTCACGCTGCCAAATGCAAAGAAGTGGTCGGTTGTAGTTAAGGGCGGCATCGCTGGCATCAAGACACTTGAGACCTTCTCGAGAAATAAAGTAAGTGTTGCTGGTCAAAGCACCATGGTGCTGACTCAGCAATAGGTAATTTCTTTCTTTGCTCTAAACGTTTTAACGAAGTGGCTCGCATCTAAATAAGGTGCGGGCCACTTTTATTTTTAATTACAAAGTCACGCAAAGTATTTCTGCAAAACAGAAAGTAGTTTTACGAAACGCACAACAAACTGCACAAACCATTGCGAAGTAATACCTATTCGTGATAGAAAGAACCCCTCAAGAAGTAATTCCTGAGGGGTTCCTGTTTTGGACTTAGGCTTTAACCAAAGTCGCCGCGATCACGGCGACTTTGTCTTTTCTCGGAAAAATATCCGAAAACAGCTTTTATCAAAGCCACCGCAATCTGGGTCCAGTTTGTGCTTGGATCCATTGGCATCACCTCCTCTCTATATCAGTCGGGGAACTACCGATATAGAGTTCGCAACTGCGCTAACGCACTTGCAACAAAGAAGGATCACAACACGTTGGGCAACTTACATAAAAATAAAGATGCAAAAATAATTGGAGAAAAAGCTGTGGATTAATTTCTTTACTTTGTTACATAAAGAAATTTCAAGTAACAGAAAGTAGTTCTGCGAATCGCACAAAAAACCCTGCGCAGTAATAATCATGCGTGGTTAAATAAGCACAGAGGGCGTAAGCCCCCTGCATGACTTGTTCGGTCATGAACTTAGGTGGTTGTCCCGTCCAATTGCGTGGGCGGGATTTCCTTTTCTCGGGCCCGCCTCCAAACCCGCACGCTCTTCGCAAAGTCATCACAGAGATTCCTAAAGGTCGCAGCGCAGTATGTGCCTGTAAGCAAAGGCATCAGGCCAGCGCACAGAGAAAGGCTCACCATGAAAAACACTCGCACCGCAGTAGCCGCCCTACTTATCGCCGGCTTCGCACTAACTTCAACCACTTCATCATTTGCCGTAGAAACTACTAAGGCCGAACGAGTCGCAGCCCGCGCCGCATTCAAGGCCCAGATGGATACCTTCAAAGCCGCAGCAGCAGCCCGTCACACCGCAGCTGATGCCGCACACGCAACCATTGATGCCGCTCGCGCCACCGCTAAGGCTGCCAAAGCCGCAGCAACCTCAGCTGATCAGAAAGCCGCTGCCAAAGCTGCCTTCGAAGCCGCCAAAGCTGCCGCAAAGGCAACCGTGCCTACAAAGCCAGTTAAGCCAGCAAAGCCAGCCATCTTGGTAAAGCCAAAGCCAGCTACAACACCTGCCCCGTAAATAATTGCTGAGCGCATAGCAGCGCCAGCTACTTTCAATCCTCCTCTAGGGATACAAAACACCCACCGTGGATTATTGGTGGGTGTTTTGTTTTGAATATAAAGGTTTAATGCTGGATTGTTATCGTGTGTAAACGCTACCGTACCAGTGCTTCCCTGATTCAAGTTCAAAAATTTGAGTATGGGCTTACGGGATTCGAGCCGACGCATGATGCAATATCTACAGTTTTGAGAATAAATCTAATTGGGCAGAAATTACTTTCTAGTGAGTTTTGTTAAAGGTTTTCCGACCAGTAAGTACATAAAGTGTCAAAAATTAAAATTATAAAAGCTCTTCAGTCATGAATGTTACATATTCGCAAGCTATGCGATTTAACTTTCGCTAAATTCAACAACTTTGGAATCAACAACTTTGTAATATTTGCCCGAAGACGGGCATTCAAAAATACCTGAGTCCAATTTAACGAGCGGGACTCCAGCTTTACCCACCCAACCAATTTGTCTAGCAGGGTTACCTACCATTATCGAAAATGGGATTACATCTTTGGTTATGACTGCGCCAGACCCAATTAGTGACCATGCGCCAACTTTGACTGGAGCGATACAAACTGAATTTGCGCCAATGGAAGCACCATCTTCAATTACGACACCGACAGCGACCCAGTCCTTTTCGCTTTTTATTGAGCCATCACTATTTACGGCTCTCGGATAAGCGTCGTTTGTTAAAATCACGCCAGGCCCGATAAATACACCATCGCCTAATACTGCTGGTTCATAGATAAGGGAGTTATTCTGAATTTTACAGTTTTTACCGATCCTAACCCCGGGGCCAATGTAAACATTTCTCCCAATATTTGAATTAGAGCCAATTGACACATTTTCTCTGATGTGTGACATTTGCCAAACTTTTACCAAGTCGCCTAAAGAGACCGATTCATGCACTTCGGCACTCGGGTGAATCTGGATATTTCTCATACGCTAAGAGTACCTAGACACAATTTAGAATCTATCTATTGGCACTTTAGAATCGCATAATATTTGTATTCAGCAAAGTATGATGTGGGCACCATGCAGATTATCCACGTTCTCCCAAACCTCGCAAAAGGCGGAGCTGAGAAAGTGACTATAGATTTAGCAAACAAGCAAGAGTCGCAGGGTCACATGGTGGTTTTACTCTTCGCAAACTCCCAACATTCACAAAGTAATTTTTCTCAATTAAATAAAAGCATCCATATTGTTTATATTGGAGTGTCAAAAAGAAATGCATTTTTGACTTACATCAACTGCGCTGCTTGGATAGTTCGCGAAAGAAATTTTTTGCGGACATTTGATGTAGTACACACTCACTTAACTTTTGGCCTAATTTTTGGAGCTTTTGCAAAAATTCTTGCCCTACACAAAAAAAACAAAAATAGTAAGATAATTTTTACTTGTCATCTAGTTGGAATGAACGTCAGCAGATTTCTGATATTTTTCACAAGGTTGAATTCAATTTTCTACGATAATTTTGTGCTAATGGCCCATGATAAATATTGGGATAAACGGATTGCGAAGAATCATAAATTTATTTTTATTCCGAACGGGATAGAGCCTTTAAAAGTCAATAAATACAGAAAATCTTCAGCCTTAAGAATTGGATCTTTAGGAAGATTAGTTAAAGATCGAAAACCTGAACTGATGATCGATTTATTTTGTGAAATAGAAAAGATAGTTGCTGATACCGTATTTATAGTTGGCGGCGATGGAGCACTTCGACATCAACTTCAAGATTCGCTAAGGGGTTCGGACGCTGAAAGAGTGATTGAGTTTCAAGGGTTGATAGATTCACAATCAGATTTTTACTCAAATTTGGATTTCTATGTAACAATGAATGTGAGAGGTACTACTGGAATATCTGGACTAGAAGCCGTATCCTCGGGCATTCCGACTTTGGCAATCCAATTAGATCCTTTGTACGAAAATGGAGAACAAGATTGGATACCTTCATTTTCATCAAACAGTCTTTTTATTCAGCATCTGCAGGAGTTGATTGAGAACAAGGAGGCTCTTCTCGAATTGACCATGAAGCAGAAGGCTACTTTTGAGAATAGCTTTACGGTCGAATCTATGGCATCCAAATACCAAGCAATCTATTCAAAATAACGCTTTTTGGCGGGTTCGTTTAGGTATCATCACCATTATAAAACATGATGGGGTGTCGATGAAAAAAATCAAGGTAGTTGTTGTTGGGTATGGCTATTGGGGGCCAAACTTAGTTAGAAATATTCTTCTTAATAATGATTATGAGCTGATGTATGTCGTTGATTCTGACGAAAATAGGGCCAAACTAGCTTCTGAAAAACACGGCGTTTTAACTAAATCTTCAGTCCATGAAATTCCGGAATTACAAAGCATAGATCTTGCCGTTATCGCAACTAGACCTTCATCACATTTGGAACTTGTAAGTTTATTCGCGGATTTCAATGTTGATTGCTTAGTTGCAAAGCCAAGTGGAAAATCTAAACAAGATGCCATTTCAATTAAAGATATTTCGAAAAGTAAGAATATAAAGGTTTACTGTGATTTTACGTATCACTTTTCAGCCTACATTAATTTCTTACTTGAAGACGTGAAAGCTCAGACAATTATTTCCAATATGAGAGAGTATGTTTCTTACAGAACTTCCTTAGGCATTATTCAAGCTGATGTTGATGTAGTAGCAGATCTAGCTGTTCACGATATATACATTCTTAAACTATTAAAGGGTAAAATGCCCTCAAGAGTTAGTGCGCTAAGTCTTGGGACAGGTCCCGGCGAACAAGTGGAGTCAGCATTTATCAATCTCGTTTGGGCTGATGGTTTTAGAGCCGCGTTACATGTAAGTTGGAAGTCACCAAGGAAGTCACGCTTGATTTCGATTATTTCTGACAATGCAGGAATAACACTAGAAGAATTGAACCAACAAGCCCCGATCCAGATTGTTGAAATTACTCCCGGATTCCAGAGTTCCACGAATTTGGGGCCGGAGCTAGTTAAGACTCGAAATGAGAGTTACTCGATCGGCTCGATAGAGCAGCCCACTATCCCCCCAGGTGAGTCACTTGCAATTGAATTCGAAGCATTAGTTGATGCTCTGCGGCATAATGGCCAATTTCCATCTATTTCAGACGCGGTAGATGTATGGTCGGTCGTTGAGAGTATTCGAAAATCCATTGAAAATGACGGTGAGACAGTTGACATCTAAGAACGATAAGCCTGTACCTTTTAATGATTTAACAAGAATTCACTTGCCGCTATTGCCTGAGTTTGGTGAATCCTTAAGTAGACTGGTCTCCTCATCTTCACTTGTACTCGGTGAAGAATTGAAGTCATTTGAAATAGAATTAGCCAAAGCAGAAGATTCGAAATTCGCAATTGGTGTTAATAATGGTACAAATGCAATTGAGTTAGCTTTGCGTGCGCTAGGCATTGGGGCTGGAGATGAAGTACTAGTCCCGGCATTTACATTTGTAGCAACCGCATTCGCAGTCACTCAGATTGGTGCAATACCAGTTCTCGTAGATGTAAATGAGAATACTGGCTTGCTTGATATAAATTCAGCTCGAGGTGCGATTAGTAACAAAACTAAGGCTCTAATCTTGGTAACAATTCATGGACGTACAGATTCCTTAATTGAATATCGCGAATTTTGCGAGGAATTGAAGATTAGTTTCATTATTGATGGTGCCCAGTCCCACTTGAGCACATTCGAGGGCAATAAAATAATTAATTATTGTGATATTTCGACCCTCTCTTTCTACCCAGGTAAAAATCTTGGAGCGCTCGGCGAAGGCGGCGCAATATTGACCAACTCTGAAGAGATTGATTCAAAATTAAGGCTTATGCGCGATTGGGGTGCTGAGCGTAAATACGATCACTCAACATGGGGTGGGAATTTCCGCCTTGAACCACTTCAGGCAAGTTTTCTTAGAACCAAATTAAGAAAATTACAAGAGTGGACAGATGACAGAATTCGAATTGCTAATTTTTATACAGGTGAAATGAATAGTGAACTACTCATGGACCAAGTCTCGGAAAAAGGTTCACACGTTTATCATATATTTGCTCTTAAAGTAGAAAATCGGGAAAGCGTAGAACAGATTTTTAATAATTCAAAAATTTCATATGGTTTTCACTATCCTCGTGCTATTCATCAAAACAAAGCCTATACTAAGCTTATCAAGACGCCAGTATCGTTGGATAAATCTGAGAAATTGGCTAGCCAAACTATTTCACTTCCGATATTTCCAAGTCAGAATGAATCTGAAATTGAACGCGTTATAAATGCGGTCAAGTTAATTAAATAAGGTGCGGAGTGAAACGAAAAAATAGAAAAGTACTGCTTGTATTTCACACAGCCTACACTTATCAAATAATTAAGGATTTGGGATTAGAAATATTCGTAACAGCAAGAAATTCTGCAGAAGTTTTTGATCTAGCCATTACTGTAAATCCCTTGGCTGATCTGCAAACTTACAAAGGGCATAAAATTCCACGTAAAAGTCCCGGAAAATATTTGTTGGACGATAAAAACATAATAATCGAAGGTTACTCAGGACGATTCTCGGCACTTGAGAGACTGCCGAGATTAAACTTCCTGATTGCCCAATTATCCTTGATTGCATACCTGATAAAAAGAGGCTACCTAAGAGATGTGAAACTTGTCAGAGGCGAAGACCCCAGATTCAATGGAGTCTATGCCTTTATTTTTTCTCGCATTCTTCGCGTACCTTTGATAATCGGATTATGGGGTAACCCAGGAAGATTGCGAAAACTAAATAACAGGCCAGTTATGCCTAGATTGTTTAAATCTATGAGCCATGAAGAGAATTTTGAAAAGTATGTATTGAATCATGCCAATCTAGTGCTTGCCCAAAACTCAGAGAATATTTCTTATGCCCAAGAAGCTGGTGTGCCAATTGAAAAAACAGCGATCACGCCTTTGGGTATTGGGATTGATGCCTGCCATTTTGCCCCCCCAGATCAGCGCCCAGATTTTTCTGCTGAACTCCATAAACTAGATTTAAGTAATGAAATGCTTTTTGTGTGTATCTCAAGACTAGAGTCAATAAAGATGGTGGACCACGCAATTCGAGCATCCGCTTTGGTGTCAAAATCTGAGACAAACTTCAAACTCATAATTGTCGGAGAGGGAAGGGATAGGGAGTTACTAGAAAATTTAGCAATCGAATTAGGTTTGGGAGGGCATGTAATCTTTGTTGGAAACAAAAGCCAAGTTTGGATTTCTGCATTAATGCCCCATGTATATCTTAATATCGCACCATTGTGTGGCAGGTCTTTGCTCGAAGCTAGCCTTTCCGGCTGTCCTGCAGTTGCATATGACGTTGATTGGCACGGTGATATTGTTTTAGACGGCTTCACGGGATATCTATCTGAAAATTTGGATTACCAGTTACTGGCAAAAAATATTTTGAAATTGATGCGGGATCTAGACTTAAGGCAATTATTTGGGGAAAACATGCGAAAACTGGCTTTATCTGTCTCTGATCCCGAAATCCTGGTTAAATCTCAAGAAAAGATTTACAAGAGTCTTCTGTAGTTGCGGTATGTCTATTATAGTTCAAAGAATAAGGATCCACGCTGAGCACATCTTGTATCTTCCTCAGGAAACCTTCTTAACACAAGGCTGAACACAGAAAATATCTTGCTTGGTTGAAATTAAGACGAGGGCACAGCACAGAATTTAGTGAATTCTGAGAAAATGAACGGATTGAAATATTCTAATCTAGGCGGACTTTTCCAAAGCCAGTCTCTACTTCAACTGCAACAATCCCGGTATCGCCATCATTTGCTTCAGTTGACACCCACTCAACTTCAATTCCACTTCCAATGGCGGTCTTTACGTCTGAGCCAAGCCATTCAGAGATTGTTGTTTCATCTCCAGCAATTTCAATTTTTACAATCTTTGCTACAGCTTTTCCATCTGTTGATGGGTGATGATTCTTAATCCACTGAACGAAGAACGGAATCTGGCGATCTTCTAGCGTCCCAAGAACACCGATTTGCTTCCAAGATAAATCTGTTCCGTCTGGCTTTGTGCGATGACCATCGACTGCTGGGCGTCCTAAACGAGTTTCAACTGCTGCTAGATCTTCAACAGCCACAACCCAGGTAAGCCATCCGCCACCTTCTGCGGCACGCTTTGATACTGCCTTACCAAATGGTGAAGAATCAGATGCTGGGTGATCTAGTGGGCATACAACTTCGATGTATTGACCATTTAAAAGAGGTGCCGTGAAGTTACGTGTACCAAACCTTGGGTGCACACCACCATCAACAAAGGTAGTTCCTAAACGAGAACCTAATCGTTGGACAGTATCTGCTAGCTGGTCATGAGAAGTTACATATGAGACATGGTCTAGGCGCATGAGCAAATCTTGCCCTATCCAAGGGGGTGCTTTTTACCATCCTGAAACTTTGCCAATCATCCAATAAGGTGTGTCTATGCGAATTCTGATCACTGGCGGAGCCGGTTTTATTGGGTCTCACCTGACTGATCGACTCGTGGCCGAAGGCCACCAAATCACGATTTTGGATAACCTGGCTACAGGCCGTAAGGAAAACCTTTCGTCACATTTGAATGGCACAAGCGTCACGTTCACTGAAGGCTCGATTCTCGATCTGCCCCTTCTAGATGGTCTGATTAAAGAGACTGAATACGTATTCCACCTAGCTGCTGCCGTTGGCGTATTTAATATCGTTAATCACCCACTAGATAGCTTGATGACAAATATTAGAGGCACAGAAAATGTGCTCGAATCTGCTCATAAATATTCAAAGCCAGTTTTTGTAACAAGTAGCAGCGAGGTTTATGGAAAGAATGTTTCTGATTCATTAAAAGAATCAGACGATCGCATTTTGGGCGCGCCAGTTACGCTGCGTTGGTCTTATAGTGAAGCTAAAGCAATTGATGAATCTTTAGCTTACGCGTACTGGGTTGAGAAGAAGCTTGAAACTCGAATTGTTCGATTCTTCAACACTGTTGGGCCACGTCAACTTGGTGCGTACGGCATGGTTGTTCCGCGCTTTGTGCAGTTTGCTCTAAAGAATGATCCGATCACAATTTATGGCAATGGTGAACAAACTAGATGTTTTGGCCATGTACTTGATGCCGTTGATGCTGTCATAAGAATTGCTTTTTCGGAAAACACAATCGGTAAAGTGATCAATATTGGTAATGACTTTGAAATATCAATTAATGATTTAGCGAAGAAAGTAATTGAGCAAACTAATTCAAAGAGTGAAATTGTTTACGTACCTTACGAAGAAGCTTATGGCGGTGGCTTTGAAGATATGGAACGTCGAGTACCAAATATCGAATTGATTAAATCTTTAGTTGGCTGGGAACCAAAACGTGATCTTTCAACCATGATTGCAGATATTGCCGATTTCCTGCAGAAATAATTGCTAAGTAAAACTAAAGTAGCTCTACCCCAGCTTGCTCCCCATAATTGTTGGTGCAATCTAGAACTGGAATTCCCTTTGTCAACAAAGACTTCACATTCAGACCTGGCTGATTAGTCGCAACTATTGCAACATCGCAATCCCATGCCTCTGTTACTGGTTTGGTGCCTTCCCAGAGTGGGACAAGTGGATCAACCCAAGCAACTTCAGCACCCCTAGCAACTAGAGCTGCTCGCAAGGCACTTGCTGGAGTCTCGCGAACATCACCAACGCCTGGCTTATATGCCACGCCCATAATCAGAACTTTAGATGCGCCAGTTGAAGACTTTGAGAGCGCTAGAGCCCGCTCTGCGACATAGATAGGCATCTGGTTTGCAATTTCATCTGAGCGCTCTACCAAGCTGGCTATCTGCCCACCTTTACGAGCCCACCAAGTTAAGTAGAGAGGGTCAACAGGAATGCAGTGGCCACCAATGCCTACACCAGGTCTAAACGGCATAAAGCCATATGGCTTGGTAGCTGCGGCATTGATTACTTCGTGGACATTAATTCCCTGAGCACTACACAACTGAGTGAATTCATTAATCATCGCAATGTTTACTAACCGGAACGTGTTTTCTAGAATCTTTGCTGCTTCGGCGATCTCAGGTGTTGAGGTAGCAACAACTGAATCGCAAATTGAATTGTAGAAAGCCAGCGCGCGCTTTTGAGATTCTTCATTAATGCCGCCAACTAAACGAGGGGTGTTCTTTTGATCCCAAACCGGATCACCTGGATTTACCCGCTCTGGAGCAGATGCATAAAAGAGTTCGCTAGCCTTAGTTGATTTCAAACTATCAACCAGCGGAATAATCACATCCCTTAAAGTGCCTGGGTAAGAAGTCGATTCGCTAACCAAGAGTGTTTGATTTGAAAGATATGGGGCCACATCTTTAGTGGCACTTTCAAGCAATTCAAGGTCTGGCTCACGAGCATCATTTAATGGCGTTGGCACACAGATGGTTACAACTGAAGCATGTGAAACATCTGCTGGATCATTTGATGCCATAAATTTATTTGCCGCTATGGCTTTTGCTAAGCGAGCGTCTGAGATGTCTTCGACTGGGCTTGAACCCGAGTTAAGTTGTTCAACACGGGATGCAGACTTTTCAATTCAGATAACTGACCATCCGGCGTCAACGGCAGCCATAGCCAAAGGAAGCCCAACGTATCCTTGGCCAATAATCGCCAATACTTTCGAGCGATCGCTCAGATCTATCCCAGCCATGTGTATTTGGGCTCCAAATTTCTTCTCAATACTTAAAAAAATTACTTTAAACTCTGATAGCTCTCTGAGCCTACCCAACCAAAAGGGCTGAAGCGTCAATATCTGACTGACTTCCAGGGTAATTTTGGTTAATCAGTGCGGCGATCTCTTGCGCTGA
>Ga0164293_10006121_pt1 | contig 10252 bp, 8 predicted proteins | sample GEODES118metaG_FD_111487 | JGI IMG/M metagenome (GOLD analysis project Ga0164293, IMG submission 111487) | Eutrophic lake water microbial communities from Lake Mendota, Wisconsin, USA - GEODES118 metaG | ecosystem: Environmental > Aquatic > Freshwater > Lake | place: USA: Lake Mendota, Wisconsin...
TGATTTATCAGGGTTGGACCTATTGGGTCTTCCGCAAACGTGTGAGCGCTTCCCAGATCACAAATCCTGAGATGGGAATGCTGGACACCGTCCATCACCCGTAAAGGTTGATTAAGCACGTATATTCATTTCATGAAATCTAAAGATCTACGACTGCTGCTCTCTATGGGTAGCAGTCGTAGACTTTTTCTAGGCGCTCTCCTGGGTGCTCTCGTGAATACTGCTCTTGTAATCACAAACGCATTTCTCATCGCGCATCTGATTATCGCTCTGATTGATTCCTCAGCAGATATCTCGACCAGGATCTTCCAGCTAGCATTGCTCTGGTTTTTCAGAGCTATCTACATCTCTACTTTTGATCGCTGGGCATCTTTCGAAGCTTCACAACTCAAGAATTCCTTGCGATCGTCGATAGTTGATTCGCCAGAGATTCTCGCACATACACCTTCGACTCACTTGGCCACCCTGCTCGTCAAGGGTGGCAATGCGCTCGATATCTATCTTGCGCGCTTTCTTCCCCAACTTTTTGGTGCCGTAATCACTCCAATTGCTGTTATCGCCACTCTCTTTATCCAGGATTGGCTCTCTGGACTCATCGCCCTGCTGACTGTTCCTCTTATTCCGATTTTCGGCGCTCTTATCGGCAAATACACTCAAGTAGCGGTCAGCAAAAAGTGGCAATCCTTGGGTGTTTTAGGAAAGTACTTCGAAGATTCCTTGCGGGGTATTCACACACTTGCACTTTTCGCCAGAGTAAAGAGTCAGAGCCAACGCATTGAAGAGATGGGTGATCGGTATACCAATGAAACGATGAAGGTACTTCGCGTCTCCTTCTTATCTGCTCTCGTCCTCGAGTTGGCAGCGACAATTTCAGTTGCGCTCATCGCAGTCTCGATTGGTCTTCGCCTGGTCAATGGCTCCATCGAATTTCTGCCTTCGCTGGCAATTTTGGTACTCGCGCCAGAGGTTTACTTCCCGCTGCGAAATGCGGCATCGCTCTTCCATGCATCTGCGGATGGAACTACCGCACTTGCCGAACTCAATGATATTCAGAGCATTAATCCCAGTACTTCTCGAGTCGGAGGCGCTGCAATTGATACGATTACTTCGATTCAGTGGGATCTATGGCAATCTCCTTTTGGTACCGGCGTCCTCACGGCTGCCGTTCGTGGCAGTGGTGAGATCACAATTGTTCGTGGCGGGTCCGGACTTGGTAAAACTACTTTTCTCAACACCTTCCTGGGCTATGGAGATTCATCTCATGTGAGGATTAATGAGAAGCCGATAGCCGACTATGACTCCAAGATGCTCCGTTCAACTATTGGTTGGGTTCCACAAAACCCAGTGCTCATTGCTGGAACAGTTCGGGAACTCTTTCACTTCTTCGATAAATCGGTCAGCGATGACGAAATTGTGCAGGCTCTCAAAAGAGTTGGACTCGAAGTCGATCAGCTCTCCGACGGATTACAGACAAAGATAGGTGGCAGCGGCGAAAGGGTTGCCGCCTTATCGGGTGGACAGATTCGTCGTATAGCTATCGCACGGGCGCTTTTTATTGAGCCAACTCTGCTCATTGCAGATGAACCGACCGCAGATCTCGACCCACAATCGGCCCAAGAAGTTTTACAAATTTTGAGTGATATCGCTGCGACAGGAACGATTGTTCTTGTAGTACTTCACGCGCCAGATCATGTGATCCCAAGTGCTATTGAGATGGAAATGGTTCAGCGATGAAGATTCCGCAACGAGCGCTGCTTCCGATGGCGGCTTCATTTGGGGCATTTGCCCTCATTGGCGGCACTGGACTCACAGTTTCAAGCGCGTGGCTCATCACCTCAGCTTCCGAGCAGCCACCCATTATGGTCTTAGGTGTCTCGATCGTTCTAGTGAGATTTTTTGGCATCTCGCGTTCAGCGTCACGATATCTTGAGCGGGTCATTAGCCACGAAGCAATTTTTGGCAAACTGACCGGGCTTCGGGTAGCTCTCTTTAAGAAATTTGCGATGCAATTAAGAACACTGAACGTTGCACACTCTGTGAAGCGAGTAATAGATGATGTCGAAAGAGCGCAGGAGTTTTATTTAAGAGTCACGCTCCCACATTATGCAGCCACCGCTTCGGCGATAGTGACAGTGGTGATTGCTTGGTGGATCAATGCTCATCTTCTGATTTGGATTCTGCCAGCAACGCTAATCTTCGCAATAGTGTTGCCACTGCTGACCCGTAGATGGATTGATCCAGTCACTGTTGAGCTAGAAGATCTCGAGAATGCATATTCGGCTTCAATCACGGCTGCATCACACGGAGTTATAGAAGCTGAACACTTTGGTTATGGTCACCTCTTTCGAGATAATCTCAAGAGAGAATCGAACAAGCTCAAGGCGTTGGAGCAGAAGTACTTCTTTCGAATCTCCATCGTTCAATTGATACTGACTGGCACGCTCGGTCTGACTTTGGTGGGTATCGCTCAACAAATCCACCTCACCCGTTCTTATCTTCCCATCCATGTTTCAATGGCAATTTTCCTCGTCCTGGTGGGCTTTGAGGGATATACGACCTGGTTTCCAAATCTGTTTATCGCCGGCAAGAGTCGCAGAGCGGCACGAAATATCTCAGCGATAGTTCAGAGCCCAGAAAGAGTGAGTTATCCGCAGAAGAAGGCGCCAGGTGAATACACGATTGTCGCGAAGAACTTCTCACCTCATTGGGGTCGTAAATTTCTTGCTCCGATAGATTTCACTGTCCTAGCTGGAGAAACTCTCGTCATCACGGGAGCAAGTGGAGTCGGCAAATCCACACTCGCTTCTGCTGTATTTGGATTCTGTGACTACAGTGGAGAATTCAGAGTAGGTGGCGTCGAAGCCGCAGAGCTGGCCGAGGGAGTGATCTCAGGGACGTTGCAACAGAGCCATATCTTCAATACCACTTTGCGTGAGAACTTGAAGATTGCAAATCCGCAAGCCGGCGATGGCCAATTGCACTCGGTAATTTCGCTAATGGAACTGCAATCAATAAATCTCGATGAGGTACTTGGCGAATTCGGGCGTAATCTCTCAGGTGGCGAGGCGAAACGACTTGCAACTGCCAGGGCGCTCTTATCCTCTGCCCCAATCCTCATTCTCGATGAGCCACTAGAGCATCTGGATTATCAGCTCTCATTGCGAATTCAGGGCGCAATCACTCAGGCATGCTCGGATAGAACGTTGATTGTTATCACTCACACACCATGGCTTCAATACTCGCGAAAGCTTGAACTCACGAGAGAATAGCGCCATGGCAAACCTTGATTCCAAACTCAGTGGAGTCATTGGTGACCGGACCGCGAAGGTCTTTACTGACCTCTATGGATATAAGACCGTGGGCGAGCTCCTCTTTCATTTCCCGCGCCGGTATTTAGTCAGAGGCGAGTTAAGCGATATTGCTGCGCTCAATGATGGTGATGAAGTAACTATTCTGGCCGAAGTCGCCGCCGTCAGTACCCGTCGCTTTCAAGCGCGTAAAGGAAATCTGCTGGAGGTCATTGTCACCGATGGAACGGCGAAGATGTCTTTAACGTTTTTTAATCAGGCATGGCGCGAGAAGGATCTCAAGGTTGGCGCCTCCGGGCTCTTCGCTGGCAAAGTCGGATCATTTAACGGCAAGCGCCAGTTATCCCACCCTGATTACGAAATGATTGCTGATGGCAAAGATGTTGATGGCGCAGTCGAAGAGTTTGCCGGCAAGTATTTACCTCTCTATCCATCGTCATCAAAGTTGCCATCATGGAAAGTTGCGCAATCGATTGACCTCGCACTCGGTGCGCTAGATGAGGTCGAAGATGTCATCCCGCACGCACTACTGACTCAATATAAATATCCCACGCTCATGCAGGCAATTCACCAGATTCACCATCCCGTCGATCTTGATACTGCTGAAATCTCACGAGAGCGCTTGACCTTCGATGAAGCACTATTACTTCAATTGTTGCTGCTATCGAGAAAAGAAGAGCTCAAGGCGCTCGATGCCGTCGCCAGACCGCCAGTTGCCGGAAAATTACTTGATGCCTTCGATCAACGATTGCCATTTGAGTTAACAAAAGGTCAGAGAGATGTTGCTGCCGAAATCGAGCGAGATCTTTCGGCATCGCATCCGATGCATCGATTGCTGCAAGGTGAAGTTGGTTCTGGTAAAACAATCATCGCGCTGCGGGCTGCACTAGAAGTCATTGATAATGGGGGACAGGTGGCACTTCTTGCACCGACCGAAGTTCTTGCAGCTCAACACCTGCGAACATTTACTCGCCAACTCGGTGATCTTGCGGAAGGCGGAATGCTCGGGGGAGCCGAACTTTCCACCCGAGTCGTACTGCTCACCGGATCTCAAAGTGCCGCGGTAAAGCGTGAAGTTCTGGCAGAGATAAAAAGTGGTGCTGCTGGTTTGGTGGTTGGAACGCATGCACTTTTAGGTGATCATGTGGAGTTCGATGACTTGGCGCTGGTCATAGTCGATGAACAACATCGATTTGGTGTCGAGCAACGTGATGCTCTGAAATCAAAGGCAGATATCACCCCCCATCTTCTGGTGATGACCGCAACGCCAATTCCGCGAACTGTCGCAATGACAATTTTCGGTGACCTCGACATTTCAACTTTGCGAGAAATGCCGTTGGGCCGGCAAGAGATTGCAACACACTTAGTACCAGTTGCAGAGAAGCCACATTATTTGGATCGCACTTGGCAACGCGTGCGAGAAGAGGTAGCGCAAGGCCATCAGGTGTATATCGTCGCTCCTCGAATTAGCGCTGGAATCTCCGAAGATGCCGACTTTGAATTTTTGGAAGGCGAAAGCAAGAGCCTTGCTGCAGTAGAAGAACTTGGACCAGAGCTCATGAGCGGAGCGCTCCATGGTCTTCGAATCGCACCTTTACACGGCCGCCAGAGTGCGGAAGTTAAAGATGAAACGATGAAGGCCTTTGCAGCCGGTGAGATTGATGTGCTGATTTCAACAACAGTTATCGAAGTTGGAGTAGATGTAGCCAATGCGACGCTGATGGTCATTATGGATGCAGACAGATTTGGTGTTTCCCAATTGCACCAGCTTCGTGGACGCGTGGGTCGAGGAACCTCACCTGGCCTATGTCTGCTCGTAACATCATCCGAGCCTGATTCTCCGGCCCGAGCACGACTTGATGCGGTTGCATCCACTCGAGATGGGTTTGAACTCTCTCGTATCGATCTGGAACAGCGTCGTGAAGGAGATGTCCTCGGAAGGGCTCAATCTGGATCACGTTCGCAGTTACGATTACTGCGAGTCCTACGCGATGAGAAACTAATTGAAACTGCTCGCGATGAAGCCAGCACCCTGATCGCATCCGGGCTAGATAAGCACCCAGGGCTTATGCGCGCGTTAAAGAAGCTAGAGTTGGATACTGCAACTGAATTTATTGATAAGAGTTAGGGAATACAGTGAGAATTATTGCCGGAGCGGCAAAGGGTCGACCAATTTCAGCGGTCGCATCGGCTACCCGACCTACATCAGATCGTGCTCGCGAAGCGCTCTTCTCTTCCCTGGCATCGGAATTTGGAGAACTCGATGGACTTCGAGTCCTTGATCTCTATGCCGGAACTGGAGCAATCGCACTCGAAGCGCTTTCGCGAGGCGCTGCCATTGTTCATGCAGTGGAGAAAGATGAAGCAGCTGCTAAAGCAATTTCCAGCAATTACGATTCGATTAAGAGCTCACAATTTGCCGGAATCTTTCATCTCTATTCCATGGGGGCACATCGTTTTCTTGGTGACAAAGCGCAGTTCCAGTATCACTTTATTTATATCGATCCACCTTACGATGTCGACGATATAGATATTGTCGAAACTCTGGTTCAGCTGCGCGAAAACGGATATCTGCACCCTGATGCCTTGATTGCAATCGAGCGCAATAGTCGTACCCGCGAAATTTCATGGCCCTATGGCTACGAAGAGATACGCGTGAAGAATTACGGTCAAGCGCGGATTTTCTATGGAATTCCAGCCTCTGATAGCTCTGAGAATGGATAACTCATCCCTGAGTTGCTAGCGTTCACCTCATGAAGCGCGCCGTATGTCCCGGATCCTTTGATCCGATCACCTTTGGTCATCTCGATATTATCGAGCGGGCGAGCAAGCAGTTTGACGAAGTAATTGTCGCCGTCTTCACCAATCGAAAAAAGAGTGGATTGTTCTCCGTCGAAGAACGACTCGAACTCATCGAATCTAATGTCAAGCACCTCGGAAATGTGAAGGCAGATTCGGGAAGCGGGCTCCTTGTCAATTACTGCAAGGAGAACTCGATTACGGCAATCGTCAAAGGCCTTCGTGCGGTCACTGACTTTGATTATGAACTTCAAATGGCACAGGTTCATACCCAAGCCTCGGGCGTGGAGACAATGTTTATGGCGACTTCTCCAACCCATTCATTCTTATCATCTTCTATTGTCAAAGAGCTTGCTTACTACGGTGGCGATGTCTCTTCCATGGTTCCTGCAAATGTCCATCAAGCGCTCAAATCTCGGGCGGCTATCTCGCTCGAGAACAAGTAAGGAAGAGGTTTCTCATGTCCTTGGATTCAATCGAAAAACTCAATACCGCGATCTCAATGGTCGAAGAGGCACGCGGCGTACCGCTTTCTGCATCCTGTGTTGTTCACCGTGGCGAAATTCTCGAAGTCCTAGAAGGTGCTCGCGAGTATCTACCGACCGATCTCTATCAGGCCGAAGAGATTATTGCCGATAAGGAGAAGTTGATTGAAGAAGGTCGCGCCAGCGCTGAACAAATGATTGCAACAGCGCGTGAGGATGTTTCGCGCATGATCGAACAGACTGCAATTGTCCAGGCTGCTCGTGATGAAGCACAACGCATCCTTGACGACGCACGTGATGTGGCCGCGCAAGAGCGCGAAGAAGTTGAGGCATATATCGATGGACGTCTAGCTACTCTAGAAGTCATTCTTAATAAGACTATGGAGGCGGTCGCCCGTGGTCGAGAGCGCCTTGAAGGTGCTAACGATAAAGATGTTCTCTCTCAGCTCAGTGATGATCAGTAATCACCATAAATGAGCCACCAGAGATGACTAGTAAGAAAAAAGCGAGCGTTTTTCTCCTCAATACTCATGAGGTTCCTCGTCGTGCGGGGGAGATGAAGGAGTATCAGCTCGATATTCCAGCACCATTTCGCGTCGGCGTTCCCCTGATTGGAGTTCCAGAGGGCGATCTCATTGAAATCGATGTGAAGTGCGAATCTGTCACCGAAGGCATTCTCATCACCGCCGAGCTGTACACCGTCGCTATTGGCGAATGCATCCGTTGCCTTGACCCAGTAGAAGAGATTGTTGATCGCACTATCCAAGAGCTCTATCGCTATGAGGCTATTGACGATCGAGGCCGCAAGCGGGCTCCCGACTCAGAGGTAGACCTCGATGAAGAGGAGAACCTTTATATAGTCGGTGAGGTCGCAGATCTCGAGCTGCCCATCCTTGATGCCATCGTCCTCTCGCTGCCGGTCAACCCGCTCTGCGACGCCGAGTGCTTAGGCCTCTGCCCTGATTGCGGCGAGAAGTGGGAGCGCTTACCCGAAGACCATGCCCACGAGGTCACTGATGCCCGATGGGCGGGGCTCTCTGGCCTCGATTTGGGTTCAGAGGGCTAGATAGGCGATACTTCTCCCATATCCGCCTAGGTCAATTGCACCTAAGGCTGTCGAGTTAAAGGACGGTTACCGTGCCAGTACCAAAGCGAAAAATGTCTCGTTCAAAGACACGTTCACGTCGAAGCATGTGGAAGACAACAGCGGCATCACTTTCAAATTGCCCACAGTGTCAGCAGCCAAAGCTGAACCACGTTGCTTGCCCAACATGCGGCACATACAACCGCCGTCAGGTTCTTGACGTCTAAATCTTATTCCGAACTCCTGACGGTATTGGGCGTCGATATTGATGCCCAGCTATTGGAGTTAGCTTTTACCCACCGCTCATTTGCATATGAAGCCGGGTTAACTGCAACAAATGAACGGCTGGAATTTTTGGGTGATTCTGTACTGGGATTAGTTGTCACCGAAGAGCTCTATCGCAAATATCCCGATCTCGACGAAAGTCGCCTCTCTCCGCTGCGTTCAGGAATTGTCAATATGCGCGCGCTGGCAGATATTGCGCGCTCGCTCTCTCTGGGTACATATATTCGACTTGGAAAAGGCGAAGAAGTTACCAATGGGCGCGATAAGAATTCACTTCTTGCAGATGCGCTAGAAGCACTTATTGGCGCAATTTATATGGCGGTAGGTTTTGAAAAATGTGCCGAGTGCGTGCGCACCCTTATTGCACAGACACTCGATAGCGCTATGGCACTCGGTGCTGGATTAGATAGCAAGACAGCGTTGCAGGAACTCGTAGTCTCACTCGGTAAGTCAACGCTGGAATATCAGGTCAGCGAGAGCGGTCCAGATCACGATAAGAGTTTTACCGCTATCGCTATTGTCGGTGGCGAAGCAATTGCAGAAGGCGCAGGAAAGAGCAAGCGCGAGGCCGAACAGGCCGCCGCTCGGAGCGCATATGAAATTTTGGGTCCAGATAAGGAACTTTCGTAAAACTCTCAAGTTAAGGTTTAGCTGAGTCGCATTTATACCTAACACGCAGCGCAAGGTAGGTTTACGCCGTGTATTTGAAGAGTCTGACCCTTAAAGGATTTAAATCCTTTGCTTCTGCGACGACCCTTCGCCTAGAACCGGGAATCACCTGCGTCGTCGGACCAAACGGTTCTGGTAAATCCAATGTTGTAGATGCTCTTACGTGGGTGATGGGCGAACAGGGCGCAAAGTCTTTGCGTGGCGGAAAGATGGAAGATGTCATCTTCGCTGGAACTTCTGGACGTGCTCCACTCGGTCGCGCCGAAGTTGCTGTCACAATCGATAACAGCGATGGCGCGCTGCCGATTGATTACACCGAAGTAACAATTTCTCGAATTCTTTTCCGCAATGGTCAGAGTGAGTATCAGATCAATGGCGAAGCCTCCAGATTATTAGATATTCAAGAACTCTTAAGCGATTCCGGAATTGGTCGCGAGATGCACGTCATTGTTGGCCAAGGTCAACTCGATGCAATTTTGATGGCTACACCAGAAGAACGTCGTGCGTATATCGAAGAAGCGGCCGGAGTTCTTAAGCACCGTAAACGTAAAGAGAAAGCGCTTCGCAAACTAGATTCAATGCAGGCAAATCTAGCGCGGATCAACGATCTCACGGTTGAGCTTCGTCGCCAATTGCGACCACTCGGCAAGCAGGCAGAAGTCGCAAAAAAAGCGGCAACAATTCAGGCTGATCTTCGAGATGCAAAACTGAGAATTTTGGCAGATGATTACATTGCATTTTCAAAGACGCTCGATGCTGAAGTTGCTGATGAAAATGCACTACGCGAACGTCGAGCCGAAGTTGAAGCAGCCCTAGATCTTGCTCGCAGACGTGAGGAAGAACTTGATGCGCAATCAGCGCTTGAAACCCCGATGCTTATTGCAGCGCAAGAGAATTTCTATGCCCTGAATTCACTCCGCGAAAAATTCCGCGGCACTCAATCGCTGGCGCAAGAGCGCTCCCGATTCCTAGCCGAAGAAGCGGAAGAGGCGCGATCAGCAGGACGAGATCCTGAGGCGCTCGAAGCAGAGGCGCAAATACTTCGCAATGAAGAGGCAACTCTGCGCGCCGAGAGTGCCGCTGCCGAGAGTGCACTTGCACTGGCTACTCGCGAACTCGCTGATTTAGAAGAATCTTTGAAGGCGGAAGAGGCAACAATTGATGCTGCGCTACGCGCGATTGCAGACCAGCGCGAAGGCACGGCTCGACAAGAGGGTCACATCAAGTCACTGGCTGCACGTCTTGAAGCAAACGCCGAGGAGATTGCACGTCTGACTAGTGCAAAATCAGAGGCGCAATCACGCGTTGATCAAGCAAAGACTTCTTATAGCAAGTTTGAGATGGAGATTGCTGGCGCTGATGCGGGCGAACTTGGTTTAGATTCTCAATTCGAAATTGCCAAGAGCGCTCTCGAAGAGGCAAAGAAGAAGCATGGCGAACTCATTGAAAGTGAACGCACCACAGATCGTGAACGCAATGCCGTCGAATCTAAACTAGAGGCGATGCGCTTAACATCACAATCACGTGATGGGGGAGCGGCGCTCATCCGCGATTCACGCGGCTTAAATATTCTCGGAAGCATTGCATCATTGATACAAGTTGATTCTGGCTGGGAGGCAGCA
>Ga0164293_10006122_pt1 | contig 10251 bp, 7 predicted proteins | sample GEODES118metaG_FD_111487 | JGI IMG/M metagenome (GOLD analysis project Ga0164293, IMG submission 111487) | Eutrophic lake water microbial communities from Lake Mendota, Wisconsin, USA - GEODES118 metaG | ecosystem: Environmental > Aquatic > Freshwater > Lake | place: USA: Lake Mendota, Wisconsin...
CTAAGGTTGTAAATCCTCTGTATCGCCAATCAAATGTAATTTGTTGGACTTCTAAATCTGTAAGATGTTTGAACATAACTTTGTTGTTTATTATAACTATAAATATACGATAAATTCTTTATTTTTGCAAATAAATTTATGATTTTAACCAACCTTATGAAATTGCTTTAAGTTAACTAAGTATAGATTTATATCATCCATTACCTTTTCTGCTTCTGCAATTGATTTGGAGTTTGATGTAATAACCGATGGTATGAACGCACCATTATCATCATATCTATCAACTAAATCTCCTATTATTCTCCACTTAAGATTTACTCCTGTATAAAAAGGAGTTTTGTAATACTGAACAAATGTTGTTCTCTTAACTTCAAAAATAGGAGCTCCTTTAGTATCTCTTTTTTGAATAAAATATCTTTCTATATAACCTTTGTTGTAATCCTCTTTAGAAGGATTTGGATAGTATGCAATAGGTGTTCTGAGATTACTTTCTGAATCTACTCTAAGTTTTTTATATAATTCTAAATCCGTTTTCATATTATCTAAAAAATGGTTTAAACATAGAATCAACGGTAGTTGTCCAATGTTTACCGTCTACTTTATGCGTAACTTCCGTAATCATAAATGCACCTTTGTTAATATCAGTATATTGAGATGGTAATCCTATAACCTTAAATAATTGTCCAACCTGAAATCCACTCATACCTAATGTGGTGAATCCAAACTTAACAGGTAAAGGTCTTCCCGTATAAACGCTGTTGGAGCCCGCATATCCTGTGTCAGTTTTCCTTATCGTATTAAAGAATTTTTTATTTAAGTATATCCCATATATCGCCCATTTACTAGTATCGCCATCTACCTCACTTTTTTTAACAACCGATGGGTCAACCATAAGTTTAACATTTCTTCTTAAATCTACCCAACCATTCTTTTTTATCTCATCGTCTGTCAATGCAGGAGTCTGTATGGTATTCGCATCGTTAGAGCTTACCTTTACCTTTTCTAATTTGGTATCCTTTTTATTTGAAAATAATCCAGTTTGCTCAGGTGTACCATCTCCACTTATTGAACCATCATCTATACTCTTTACCATAACAACTTTACTTGCCATAGCTTTTGGTATATCTAAATTAAAAGAAGCATCTAAGAAAAAACTTTTTGTACCGGTATAAAAAAATGAAGGAATTGATATGCCACCTTTTTCGTTTCTTAAATTTGCATCACTAATTCTCAATTGATTCCCATCCTGTACAACTTGAAAATTCCATAAACCTTCAACCGATTCTTCCATAACTTTCAGAACTCCATCTAATACTTCTTTAATAGGTCTTCTAACATCTCTTAATGCTTCAAACGCTACTTCAGAATCTAAATAAACATTTCCAATCCAACCATGTTTGTACGCAGGTAGAACTACACTTGTACCATCTTTCATAGTAAAACTTGTATCACTAAGTATAGGAAATGAAACTCCACTCGTTCTACCCGCAGTACCCTGCTTTCCCATAAGTTCTGCTCTGTAGGGATTCGGACCTCTATAATATGCTTCATTCTGAAAAAAGTTAACCATATTTTTATTTGGTATAAAAACTCTTTCATCTGTTGAAAATATTCTCCTAAATGCTGATATATAGGTCTGAGAAATATCTAAATTAAAATTCATACTCCCATCTTCGCTTAATTTTAATTTAGTTTCATTCATTATATCAATAAAATTTCTAAATCTAATATATTTTCTAGTTGTCACAGGAGAACTAGAATCTCTAGCTGAAAAAACTTTATTGAATATTGTAACATCCTGATTAAATGTAATTATACCAAATAGACTACCTTTTTTTGTTTCCTCACTTGCTTCCTCTATTAAACTTTCATTAAAATTTATAAAATCAGCACCTGCATCCACTTTAGATGCATCGTTAATCCAACCTTTAATAACATTGGTTCTATGCTCAGCAGGTAGAGCGTTGAATGCATATACATAATTTAATTTAACATCACCTTCATACGCAGTAATCTCTGTTTCTCCAAATGCGGGCTTATCAGATACCTTGTCCGCATCCGGTGTTACTGTTTCTTGACTTCTACCCATCAATATTTCCCCAATAGATGAAACTTTAACACTTACTTTATATTCATTTCCATTTATGCTACTTTCTCCACCGGTTATAATACCCACCATATTATCATAACATCCATTATTTTTTTGTCTAATTTCGTTTAATGCCTGTGGATTTCTATTATACAAGTTTACATTTCCTGCATCCGCTGATAAAGGAATTATACTTTTTCCAGTAGTTAAACTTTTATTCCATCCCCATTGTATAAAACAACTTATTCCTGGCTCCAAAAAATATTCCTGTAATTTAGAAAGGTCATCTACTGTATAACAAGTTATCACAAATGTTGCCCTTCTTAATGTTCCCCTACTTGCAAAATCTACGGAAAAATCTGTTATTATTGGTTTTGGTCTAAATCTATTACCACTATCACTATGGTACATTCCACTTGCTCCGAATAAATCTGGATAAGATGAACTACCTAATTCATATCCATCCGCTAAGTTCGATGTTATCTTTATCCAAGGTACAAGTTCAGATGCTTTTAGTGGGTCTTTTCTTGTATGCAGCTCAGTATCGATATATGCGTCTAATGATTTTAAAAAAGGAAATGCCATAAAACTATTTTATTATATATTATTTAATACTTCAATTTTGTCAGCAGGTATTCTAAGTTGTATACCTGGTTCTAATCCTAAATTAACTGAATTTAGATTATTAGCCTGTGCAATAATCCACCAAAGAGATGGGTCATTATAGTATTGTCTCGCTAATGTATCCAATCTATCAGTTTCCTGTGTAATAACATATATATCATTATCTTTTTTAGTAATTTGTCTAGGTATAACTGTTTCATATACCTTTTTTCCATTAACTAATCTAATTATTTCAGTATTATCGTATCTCATAATATTATATATAAAAATCTAAGGTTATTTAAAATCCACCTCCTGCGCCACCTCCACCGAAACTACCTCCACCAAATGGATTTTGAGCCTGTTTAGTGCCATCAGGTACATTTGTTCCTTTAATTTTCTTTTGTTTAGTTACATTTTTAGTTTCTACTAGATTTGTACTAGAGCTACTGCCTCCTCCCTGATTTGAATTTCTATCCGCATTGGTTGCATTGTTTTGCTTATTTCCATCTGATGTTGATGAAGCACCTGTACCTGGAGATACTGAATTATTTAGAGTGTCTCCGTAATCATACAATCTAGTAGTAGTATTTCTACTCTCTATAAATGTTACTCCAATTGATGCATTTAAAAACTTAGGTAATCTAAAATTTTTCATACTATAGTTAACATCCTGAAAACTTACTCTAGATGAATCATTGCTATTAACGTCTTCAACAAATCCGGTTTTAGTGACAGGGTCATATACTCTATTTTCACCTTCTTTTATACCTTCACTTTTTTTTATATCAGTAAATAAAGTTTGTCCGGAATTACTTATTACTGCTCCACCTGGTTTAGCTATAAATTTTCCATTAAATTCATAATCATTATCATAGTAATTAGAAAGTCCATATCTCATTTGCCCATCGCCCAATTCCCAAAGATTTTCACTATCTTCAATTGAATAACTTAAACTATCTAAGAAGCAAACTCTATTGTGATATAAATCACCAAAAGTAAATTTAGCTAAATTAGCTAAAACTATTCCACCGTCCGTATATCCACCTGGATAATTAAAGTTAGCTAGGAATTCAATTTTTCTCCACATCATTGCCAATTCTATTGAAGACATTGCATACGCCTTAAGATTAAATGTTACCTTTCTTTCTATTCCTGTATAATTGTAAAAATTAAATGGTGAACCAATCATTTTACTACTCTCCCAAGATGGAGAAAATGTTTCATTAAATCCACTTACGATTGCTCTAAAATAAATTGTCTCACCGCTGGTCATACTAGTAAAACGAAGTGGTATCAAATCAACTTCATCTATTGTTTTCCCGTTATATTTTATTGATTCTAATTCAGATGAAGTAAATACGCCAGTTTGGTTGATTACATCTGATAATGTTTTTAATCCTCTTCTCGCTGAAAGTGAATCTGTAATATTCGATGCACCTTTTCCTGAATTACTAAGTCTTGTTTTTAAACTAAATCTATCCGTCTGATTTCTTCTTTTAGGCTGAATAAATCCTAATATTGGGTTAGTTAATATTTTACTAGGTACCAATGGTCCCGCTGCTGAACCTGAATTATATGGATTTATAAATGTATTATACTCTTCTAATTTATCCGCAGTTGGCTCTCCTTTCTTTTTATTTAAATCCGTATCGGATAACCTAAATGCATAATTAGATTTAATACCAAATACTCCAAACGGTCTTTCCAATCCCCTTACGGAAGAATTAAGTTCCCAAGGTTGATTGATTAGCATCTTACTACCTAATAAAACTTCAGTTGTAAGTGGGAATGGAGCTGTAGATGGCCCGCTAAATCCACTATCACGTTCATATTTGTTTACACTTGTATAAATAAATGGTATATTAGCAATAGTAGGTTCTCCAAATTTTTTATGATTGGTATTATCGGATAAACTAAATGCGTATTCTGTATTTTCACCGAATATACCATTCTGTTTAATAGAATTTGTTATACCTGCTGCAGTTGAATTTAATCTCCAAGGTTTGTTGAGTAACATCTTACTACCCTTCTCAGGGTCTGTTTCTACTCTAAAATCAGGTATAGTAGATTGACCTTCAAACGCGTTAAACGGGCTATATGGATTCTGTCTGGTATAAATTAACGGTAAATCCTTTAATGTAGGCTCACCGAATCTTTGATTTCTACTACCATCGGAAATACGAAATGCATATTCTGTCTTACCAAATATACCGCTTTTTAAAGCTTCCGGAGCTATATAATCTACAGGAGAGTTAAGAAAAAAATTATCTCCTAGAAATTTACGATTTATAAATTTACTACTATATTGTATCTCAGCAGTTTCTCTATTAGGTAATCCCTTAGCTCTATCGTTTGGATTAGTTGATGTGTATGTATCACCTATCCAATATCTATTATCCTGTAAGAATGCGGAAGTAGGTTCACCCTGTCTTCCGTTTAATCTCATACCATAACTCTTTGTTCCTAAATCTCTACCATATATTTCACCTTTTCTAGCGAATCCTTTAACAGGTGATACAGATGATATATCTAAGTAATTTAGAGATAGTGTTTGAGTGTATGTACTCATTGAAGATTCATAATTAGCAGTAGATGCGTATTTTCCTACAAATCCATTATGATTTCCTTTTGATAATGATGCAACCGTCTGACTTCCAAATAATGCAGTTCGTATCGCTCCCTGAGTAACTTTTAATCCACCTCCAATTATTTGTTTAGCTAATTGAGAAGGTGTCCCACCTCCGGTTTGTTTTAAGAATCTACCAAACGATGTACCTGCTGCATTTTTTTTAATCTCACCAATGGTAATCATCGTATCCGGCTCTTTTCCAGCCTGAAGTTTACCTGTACCGATTACATACGTTGGATATGCATCTTGAGGTATTCCCAATGTTTTAGTTACAAATCCTTCAACTTTTCTTAAAGCCCTTCCTAACAAACCACCCCCACCACGTGCCGGGCCATTAGTGTTCGTACTATCTTTCATAGCCCGAACATCACTGGTCTGTTTAGTGGTTAATCTAATAATATCAGTTCCGTATAATATAGGTGATGAAATCAAACGAAGTGGTCTCAGTCCACCAAATTCTTGCTCTAATAAAGTTTCCTTTGTTCTAAATCCAGTAGCTTTTCTAATTCCATTAATTGCTTTAAATGGTAATCCCATAAGAGGGCTATTAGAAGAAATAGCAATATCTTTACTATTACGAATATCGTAAGTTTTTTCAGCAGTAGCTCCACTACTCTGTAATTGTTTTGTCTTAAATAATTCTTCTATCGTTTTTCCCATTATGAACTAATTGGATTTTTAGAGGCTCCTTTACCTATCGCTGCTGTAACTTTGGCACCATCTATATAAACATCTTTATTTGTGATGTATGCCGCTTTTAATTCATCTAATTTTTGTATTATTAAATCATCTTTATTATCACCTCCGCCTCCGCCTGCTGCTAATAAATCTGCACCACCAACTGCTGCAAATAATCCAACTGCGGTCATTGCAGGAACTGCTAACATACCTGCTCCAGCAAATGCAACTAACGCAGTTGATAAAGCGAAAAATGCAGATGCTATTGCAAAGATTCCTAACGCACTTTCTATATTCATAAGTGGCATTAAAGTTGCCATCATATTTGTTATACTACCTATAATAACTGATATACCACTTGCTATAGCGGTTATTACACCAACTAAAACTTCACCAATCGCTTTTACTAATGGAACTAATAAACTTAACCCAAATGCAAATATTGTGAATGCTCCTGCTAATGCTAATATTACCGCAACACCTAACCAACCTACAGTTCCAGCGGTTGCACCGAATGATGCCAACGCGGGCCCTAATACTGTTAATCCTGCTGCTGCCATACCCGCTGCTGCTCCAAATAACGCCATACCAATTGCTCCAGGAATCATTAATGTAAATGCAATTGCTGCTGCACCTAATGCTATTGAACCAGGAATAGTTGGAGCCATTTTATTCAATCCTTTTGCTAACAATCCCAATCCTATTCCGGCTGGTGCTGCAAATACTGATAGTAATGCCATTCCTATTATACCAGGAATAATTAATATAAATCCTAATGATGATACTGCTAATGCTAATGAACCCATCATCACAGAACCATCACCCATTTTTTTCAATCCTTTTGCCAATTCACCTAATCCTTTACCTGCTCCATCCGCAAATTTAGAAACCCCCCACATACCTATCAATCCAGGAGTTAATAATAAAAATCCTAATCCTGTTGGTATTAAGTTTAAAGCTCCTCTAAGAACTTTATTATCTCCCATTGCCTTCAATCCTTTTGATAAATCTTTAAGTTTATCACCCATTGATTTATCCTTATTAACTGCATCAGTTGCTCCTTCGACACCTTCAGGTGAGGTTACTGAATCTATTTTATTATCAACTAAATCTTCTGCTTTATCCGATACTTTATCTTGTACTTTATCAGTTATACTATCCTTTGCTTTATCTAACACAGTATCCGTTGCGCCACCACCTTTTCCTGTAACGAACTCCCAAACTTTCATTGCACCGGCTTTTACCAAATTAGCAAGCCATGATGCACTCGCAGTAACCCATCCCCACATTTTCATTAAAAGACCTCCAGAAAAAGAGTTTAAAGTTTTCATAGCCGTTCCTATTGAACTCATTCCTGTACCCAATTGACCCATTAATATGACACCCTTTCCTAATGCACTTATAAATCCTCCACCCCATTCGTTTACTATCGCACTTACACTCTCCTTTATTGCATTAAAGTCTTCAGTTATTGTACCAGCATTTTCAGCAATATTCTGCTGATTCATATACATCTTCTCTAATTCCGCCACACTTATTCCTAATGCTGCAGCTGCTGCATCTTTTTGATACACATCCATTCTATCCCATTCAGCCTTATCCCCCAACTGTCTAAGTATTTCAGACATCGCCTCTTCCTGCTTACCCATATAGAATAACTCTCGTGCTCTACTTAAATTCAGGTCTTTACCTAACATTGCACTAGCTTCTAATTCTTTTTCAATTGAAGTTTCGAAATCTAATAATGTATCTGCTATTTTAGCAGTAGTTGCAAAAGTTACACCCAATTGTCTAGCTTGTATAGCTGCGTTTTTAATGTTATCGCCACTTCCTTTTGCATATTTTGCAAAAGCTTCTCCATTAGCAGCTAAATCTTTCATTACTGCTGAAGGTAAAACACCTCTTAATTTTGCAGTAGCCTGAAGTGATTTAAGCATATTAGCTGCTTGGTCCGAAGTTGAACCTCTCATCTTACCAAACTCCGATGTTAGGTATGCTGCCTCAGTACCACTTATACCCATATTATTTGCAATCAAATTGGTATTCAATTGAGTACCAAATGATGCTTCATTCATATCACCTAAATTATCTACTAAACCTTCAGCTGAACTTTGAGATTCTTTAAATACCATTCCTAACACTCCAGCTGATGCAGTAAATCCGTTGATTCCCTGACCTACCATTCCAAATGCTTTCTGCATCTCAAACATCTTACCAACAACTTTACCTACTCCAACTATGAGTAATCCAATTGCCAATGATGGTTTCTTTAATGCCGCAGTTATTTGATTTGAAATTGCATTTAATCTACCTTTCATCTCCGCCGCTTCTTTATTCAACTCTTTGTATGCCTCTACTTCAGCATCAGTCAATCCATGCATTACTTCAAGTTCACGATTCGCAGCTACTAAGTTTTTATTAAAATCTCCTACTATACTAGACAATTGTGAATTACCCGCTATTATTGTCGCGTTATCTTTGATATGCTGTTGATAACTATCTGTTTGGGATTGTAAATTAGCCGCTGCCGCTTGTTGTTCTTCTTTAGTACCCGATGCTGCAGCTAAAACATCTCTCTGTGCTTCGGCAACCGCTAATCCTTTTTTTGCAAATTCAGCGGCAAATGTTATATCAGCGGGGTCAGTTAAACTAACTTGAATCTTAGTTAATGATTTAAGTTGTTTATCCATTGAAGTGAACGACTTACCTAACGCAGTAGTTGCTCTTTCTGATATGGATATCTGAGATGCTAAATCACTAAAATCCGAAACAGTGGTTTTTATACCTTTTGCTTTGTTAATATAGGCTTCGGTTTTACTAATCTTTTCTTGCAAGTCAGCAATAGCATCCGCATCACCCCTTTGTTGAGCAGCAGCTAGGTCAGCCTGTTGTCTGGCTAAATTTTCGGTTGCCTTAGCTTCGGCATTAATTAGTTTTACTTTATCTGACATTTAATTATTTCTTCTTATTAATCTTATCTAAGATTTTTTGCAAATCATCTAAAGAATCACTTGTATTTCTAAGTGCTTTTGCTAATTCTGGATTTCTTTCCGCAGATTTTTCTATGAAATACTTATCTAATCCTCTTTTATAAGAATCCATAAAACTATCTACGAATTTGTTAAGAATCCCTTCTTTTATAGGTTGTTTCATTGTGAGTATATTTTTACTAATATAAATATTGGATAAAAAAATAAGGGGATATTACTCCCCTTATTTTATCTCATTCTTACTTTAGATGATGGAGCTTTAACCTTCCTACTCATCTTATCATGCTCTTCTTTTTCTTTCTTTTTAAGGTCTATCAATTTCTTAAGATAGAACCTTCTCCAATGTATCGGCATCGTATATACATCTTTCCAAGTGAACCCATTACCATATTGAACCAAGCTCCAAATTTCTTCGTGAAGTTGGGTAGAGTAATTAGTTGGAAGGGTAAAAAAATGAAACCCCAAATGGTATATCTAGCGCCTCCGTCTCACCAGTTATATCCGAAGTGAATTGAAATTTCAAATCCAAATCAGGTGCAAATTCTCTAACATGAGCTCTCAATGCTCTACTATCTTGCGCCAATAACTGATTGCTTACCCAATTGTTAATGAATCCTCTTTCTGCATTACCTTCTACTTCGATTATCATTTTTCTTAATCTAGTAGTAACTTCAACCGGATTAGCCCCTTTTGATAATTTTTCTAATGCTGCAACTTCCGCCTGAACATCTTTCTCATCTCTGTGTGATAATAATTTAAATTTGATTTTCTTACCAGTCTGAGGAAGAGTAAATTCGTATTTATTATCTCTTTTTAATTTAGTATAATCAATATCCTTTGTTTTTACTTTGGATAAATCGATTGTTACTTGCTGTCTTTCTCCACTAAAAGGGTCTGTTAATTCAACTTGATAATTAGCACCATATCCTAAAATACGAGTTGCTAACATAATAGCGTTCTTATCACCTGTAACTAAATCATCGATTGATGTATCTACTACTACAGATTCTAACAACTTATCTAATACTATACCTTTTTTAATTAGGTTCTGTGAAGAAAGAATATCTTCTTCCTTTGCGGTCATATACTTTATCGTAACTTGTCCGCTCGCCAATGGATGCCCCTCAGGGTAACATTTTCCTTCTGATGGTAATGATATAACCTCAGTTGGGAATTCATAATTTTTGTCTGCCATAATAATAACTTATTGTTTGTATATAAATATATATATCACAAATTTTCAAAACAAAAAAAGGGGA
>Ga0164293_10006124_pt1 | contig 10251 bp, 9 predicted proteins | sample GEODES118metaG_FD_111487 | JGI IMG/M metagenome (GOLD analysis project Ga0164293, IMG submission 111487) | Eutrophic lake water microbial communities from Lake Mendota, Wisconsin, USA - GEODES118 metaG | ecosystem: Environmental > Aquatic > Freshwater > Lake | place: USA: Lake Mendota, Wisconsin...
ACCAGAATTCACGCCACACGTTGATACGGGCGATTACATCGTCATCATCAACGCCGCTGAGATCGTCGTAACCGGTAATAAGTCGCAAGACAAAAAATATTTCCGTCACACGACATACCCAGGTGGTATTCGCGAAACGAACTTTGCAAAAATGCAAGAGCGTTTTCCGGGTCGCGCAGTCCAGAAGGCCGTCAAGGGCATGTTGCCCAAGGGTCCTTTGGGTTACGCGATGATCAAAAAGCTGAAGGTCTATGCTGGTGCCGAGCATCCGCACTCTGCCCAACAGCCACAGCCCCTCGAATTTTAAGGACAGGCCATGATCGGTAATTGGAATTACGGAACCGGCCGCCGCAAGACTTCGGTGGCTCGCGTCTTCATGAAAAAAGGTGCAGGCAAAATCGTCGTCAATGGCAAGCCCGTTGATGAGTACTTTGCCCGCGAAACAGGTCGCATGGTGGTGCGTCAGCCTCTTGAGCTGACAGGCCACACGGCTTCTTTTGACTTCCATATCAACGTGCACGGCGGCGGCGAAAGCGGTCAAGCGGGCGCGGTGCGTCACGGCATTACGCGTGCGTTGATTGATTACGATGCAACGCTCAAATCCGCGCTGTCGAAAGCCGGGTTTGTCACACGCGATGCACGTGAAGTCGAGCGTAAGAAAGTCGGTTTCCACAAAGCGCGTCGTCGGAAACAGTTCAGCAAGCGTTAATCACGCATGCCAGACAAAAAAACAGACCGCGCGAGCGGTCTGTTTTTTTTGGTACACATGGGATAATGTTGGCATCATTCCAATCGTGCAGCCGTTCGCGGCGGATTCACAGGAGCACACGCATGACACAAACATCAACAAAACGTATCAAGGTTGGCATTGTGGGCGGCACGGGTTATACCGGTGTCGAACTGTTGCGTATTTTGTCCCAACATCCTCAGGTTGATCTCCATGCGATCACGTCTCGCAAAGAAGACGGGATGCCTGTTGCTGAGATGTTTCCCAACTTGAGAGGGCATGTCAACCTGGCATTTTCTTCACCAGACAAGGCACCCTTAACAGGTTGTGATGTCGTATTTTTTGCGACACCACACGGCGTGGCGATGAGTCAGGCCAAGGAGCTGCTTGCTGCAGGTGTCCGCATCATTGACCTGGCTTCGGACTTTCGTCTCAAGGACATTGCGACCTTTGAGCATTGGTACAAGATTCCACATACGTGCCCCGAGGTGTTGGATGAGGCCGTGTATGGTTTGGTGGAGCTCAATCGCGAAGCGATTGCGCGGGCTCGCGTCATCGGCAACCCAGGTTGTTATCCCACGACGATTTTATTGGGTTTAGCGCCTTTGCTTGGTGGTCAACCTTTAATCGATACTTCGGACATTATTTCAGACTCTAAGTCCGGTGTAAGCGGCGCAGGTCGCAAGGCAGAAGTTGGCATGTTGTTTTCAGAAGCGGGCGACAACTTCAAAGCCTACGGCGTTGCCGGTCACCGTCACCATCCCGAAATCAAAGCGCAGCTGGATCGTTTAGCTGGGACTTCGGTCGGCTTGACCTTTGTGCCACACCTTGTGCCGATGATCCGCGGCATGTTGAGCACGATCTATGTACGAATTTTGCCCGAGGCGCGCGAGACTGATTTTCAGGCCCTGTTTGAAAAGCGCTACGCCAACGAGGCGTTTGTCGACGTCATGCCTGCGGGCAGTTTGCCAGATACACGGTCGGTGCGTGCCTCTAATGCCCTGCGGATTGCCTTGCATCGTCCGGGAAATGGAGATCGTCTCATCATCTTGGTTGTGCAGGACAACCTCGTCAAAGGCGCGGCGGGTCAAGCGATTCAAAATATGAATCTGATGTTTGGTTTGCCAGATACGGTCGGTTTGAATCAGGTGGCGATCTTACCTTGAGGGCCTTGTCTTGAGCGCAGCTTCTGATGGCAGATTTCCCTTTAAAACACTTGTGTTTTGGATGTTGGGGGCGTTTGCCTTGATTGCCGCCGGCCTTGCTGCGGGTATATTTTTGACGCAGCGCTCAGGGTCGGATGCGCTGGTATTGCAGTCACGCACGCAGCATGCTGTGCAGGAACAAGTACGCGTGGATCTGGAGGCCCAAGTTGTCGAGGCTCTTGCGCGCGCACAGCAAGTGCGTAACGAACTCACGATCGAGCAAGCGGCGCGCGCCGAACTTGAAAAAAGTCTCGCAGCCCTGCAAGAGGAGTTGGGTCGTTCCAAGGATCATTTGGCGTTTTATGAGCAGCTTTTGCCTCCGGGTCCACAAGGCGTGATTGCTTTGCGTGCTGTCGAACTCGAGAAGCAGGATCAAACGCTTGCCTTTAGAGTTCTACTGATGCGCAGTGGCAAACCAGGCGAACGTTTCAACGGTCGTCTGCAGTTTGTGGCGAATGGCCTTAAAGACGGCAAAGAGGTCACGGCAGTGTTGGAGCCCTCACAGCGTGTACTCAATGCAGGTACTTCGAAAACCCCTCTCAATACGCTTGGTGCGGCGACGCAGGGGGAGGATAGTCTCAAGTTAAGTTTTGACCAGTTTCAGCGCAGTCAGGGTGTGCTTGCGTTGCCGTCGGACTTTCAGCCAACCTCTGTCGTGGTGAGTATTTTGTCAGGCGAGATTGTCCTTGCTTCGCGCAAGGTTGATCTTTAGTTTCAGCGTAGACTTGCAGTATAGTTGAGCAACTTAGTCGGGTATGTCCGACGTCTGATTTATTTAGAAAGTTGCCCTTTAGCAGGGCAGGAGCCAAACATGAGCACATTGAGCCAAACTGTTGATCTTCAGGCGCCCCCTACGCCTATTCTGTTCACTGACTCTGCCGCAGCAAAGGTCAAAGACTTGCTGATTGAAGAAGGCAACTCCAACCTTAAGCTGCGCGTGTTTGTTCAGGGTGGCGGTTGTTCGGGTTTTCAGTACGGATTCACGTTTGACGAGGACGTCAACGAAGATGACACGACCTTGGAAAAAAATGGTGTGGCCTTGTTGGTTGATCCGATGAGTTTCCAGTATTTGGTGGGCGCTGAGATTGACTACAAAGAAGATATCGAAGGCTCACAATTCGTCATTCGCAATCCAAACGCGACGACAACCTGTGGTTGTGGATCGTCGTTCTCGGTCTAAAGTGATACCCGCCTAGGCCGCCTAGATCTTTTAGGCCGGCCAGCAGGCACCAAGTATGCGCTGCCCAGCAGCACCGGTGACGGCCGGGTTACCTGCTGCCACACCATGCTGATGCGCCCAAGCGAGCCAAGCAAAAGCCAGCGCCTCAACATCCTGAGTGTCGATGCCCACGGTCTGGGTTGTTCGCACAGGGCAAGGGATCAATTTTTGTAAGTCCAGCATGAGTGCCGTATTACGCGCACCCCCTCCACACACCAAGACTTCCTGCACATCGCTCGCATAAGTGCGTAAGCATTGCGCAACCGTTTCGGCGGTGAGAAGCCGAAGGGTAGCCTGAATATTTTGTTTGGTGGCGTCCGTGAGTGTGTCGGGTTGATGGGTATCAATCCCAAATTGGGTGAGACGGTTTTCGAGCCATGCACGATTAAACAAGTCTCGCCCCGTTGATTTGGGGGCTGGTTGTGCAAACCAAGACTCCGAGTCAAGGAGAGTTGAGAGCAAGTCTCGATCGGGCTCACCAGCAGCGCCCCAGGCACCATCTTGATCAAAATTGCGTCCCGTGTGCTGCGTGCACCACATATCCATCAGCACATTTGCGGGACCGGTATCAAACCCAAAGGGGGACTGCTGAGGTCTAAGGACGGTGATGTTAGCGATGCCGCCAAGATTCACGATCACGCGCGTGTGGGGTGCAGAAAAAACGCCAGCATGGAAGATGGGGACGAGCGGAGCACCTTGACCACCAGCAGCCACGTCTCTGCTTCTGAAGTCAGCGATCACGCTGATACCGGTGAGTTCGGCGAGAAGAGCAGGCGCGTTGAGTTGAATGGTATAGCCCAGGTCAGGACGATGCCTGACGGTTTGACCATGCGCCCCGAGTGCAGAGACTTGCTTGGGTGTAACTCCGGCCAGAGCCAGGGTATGTTCAACGGCTTTGGCGTACAGCTTCACTAAGGTGTTGGCGGCAAGTGCCGCGCGGCCAAGTTCGTCAAGACCGCTTGCATTTAATGCGAGCAGTTCGGCTTGCAGGGCGGGTGGGAAATCAATCGAAGAACGAGACAACAAGGTCGGACGACCGTGCAAATCAAAACTTGCGAGCACAGCGTCAACGCCATCAAGGCTTGTACCGGACATGAGCCCTATGTAGAGCGAAGTCGCAGCCAAGAGGACGTGAATCCGTTAGCGACGCGCAATACTGCTGGTTTCGGGCACGGCTTCCTGAAACTTGGCGAGCACTTGCAGTTGCTGTTTAAAGGGAGCTACAACTTGAGCGAACTGTTCGCGATGCTCATCGGCGAGCGGTTTGGCTGTTGGCATATTTGCCGTGGCGGTCAGTGGATCGATAGGCTTGTCTGCGACACGGAATTCGTAATGTAAATGGGGACCGGTCGACCAACCCGTCGAGCCAACGTAACCAATCAAATCACCTTGCGAGACTTTCATGCCCGCCTTAAGGCCCGCCGCGAAGCGGCTTTGGTGGGCGTAGAGGGTTGTGATCCTGCTATGGTGCTTCAGGATGACGACGTTGCCATAACCATTTTGCCAACCGACGAACTCGACGGTGCCATCGGCTGTCGCATGAATCGGAGTTCCGGTGGGCGCGGCATAATCGACGCCGGCGTGGTGACCAGACCAAGCTTGAAAACCAGGCAGTTTGCGCATGCCAAAGGTTGAGCTAATGCGGGAAAATTTGAGCGCACTTTGTAGGAAGGCGCCACGCAAACTTTCACCTTCGGTATTGTAATAGCTGCCTGTTTGCCCATCGGGGCTGAACCAAATGGCGCTGTGGGTTTTGCCGCTATTAATAAATTCGAGTGCCAAGACGCGTCCCGCTCCGGCGTGACGACCGCCGATGGTGCGGGTCTCGTACACCACTCGAAATTGATCGCCGCTGCGCAAACCACGTAAAAAGTCTACCTTGCTACTGAGGACATCAGCCATTTGCATCGTGATCGCGTCAGGAATGCCGGCGACATCAGTCGCCGCGAACAAGGATGAGCGGATGGTGCCAACGGCGACTTCAACGTGTGTCTCTAAAGGCTGAAGCAGCTCTTCGGCCACAAACCCACCCTTGATTGCGGTGATTTGCAGTGTTTTTGCGATGCCAGGACCATTTGTTTCGGCATTGGGGGTATGGTAGTAACGCACCCACAACAAATCACCATCGTCATCCGTGGCAGCTTGAACCGAACGACCTACAATCAATCGGTAGACTGAGCGCGCCTTGGGGTCGCGTGTCAGGAAACTGAGTAAATTGGGATCCGAAATATCCAGGCGCTTTAGGACCGACGCAAGGGTGTCTCCAGAGCGAATCCGCGTTTCCGTGATGTAAGGCGTTTCTTCTGCGACTTGTTCGGTGACTGTGGCTTCGGTAGGAGCGGGCACTGGAACAATATTGAGTACAAGATTTTGTTCGGGAGCGACTGGCTCGGTTTTGATAGTGGCGTTTACGCCCGGTAGAGTAGTGGATAACTCCATACTTGAGGGTTGCATGAAACCAAAAGCCACCGCACCCAAACCCAAAACCAGCGCAGAACTGATCACCGCGCCCCGCACCAAACCCGAGCGACTCTCTTGCTGCCCGGGCAGCGTTAAAGCCGCGGGGGAGAAGCTAGGTTTGGGGGTTGGGTGATTCTTAAAACGCATCAGGTGAAAATCCTTTGAACTGAGCTCGTTACAGGTTGACAGATAAAACGATGCTTAAACACCACACTCAGGCCGGATTTTGCGTGGCAGAGCATGATTAGTTTGCGTATGATGTCAATCTTGTAAAAAAGTATGTTAGCCGATTTCAAACGATCCAACAGCTTTTTTGTCACTTTCACCGATCAAATTGGCTTACTTCTTTTATGTTGCCTTCAAAATACGCGATTACACCTGAAGTTGAAGCTAATTTACGAATAGTCGAGCGTGGGTGCGACGAGCTCTTGGTCAAGACCGAATTTGCACAAAAACTCGCACGTAGCCATGCCACTGGAATACCGCTGAGAGTCAAGCTGGGCTTGGATCCTACGGCACCTGACATTCATCTTGGGCACACCGTCGTGCTCAACAAAATGCGTCAATTACAGGACCTTGGCCATACGGTCATTTTCCTAATTGGCGACTTTACTTCCATGATTGGGGATCCGTCGGGGAGAAATTCAACCCGTCCGCCCCTCACGCGGGAGCAGATTGAGGAAAATGCCCGCACTTATTATGCGCAGGCGAGCTTAGTGCTGGATCCTGCTCGAACCGAGATTCGTTACAACTCGGAGTGGTGCGATCCTCTGGGCGCGCGTGGGATGATTCAGTTGGCATCGCGCTACACCGTGGCACGGATGATGGAGCGTGATGACTTTACCAAGCGCTTTAAGTCAGGTGTGCCAATCTCCGTGCATGAGTTTCTGTACCCCTTGATGCAAGGCTATGACTCGGTTGCGCTGAAATCGGACCTCGAGCTTGGTGGAACAGACCAGAAATTTAATCTGTTGGTCGGCCGAGAGCTGCAAAAAGAATATGGACAAGAGCCTCAATGTATTTTGACCATGCCTTTGCTCGAAGGCACGGACGGCGTGGAAAAGATGTCCAAGTCTAAAAATAATTACATCGGCATCGGCGAAGCCCCGGAGTCGATGTTCGGCAAAATTATGTCAATTTCTGACACGGTGATGTGGAAATACTTCGATTTGCTGTCGTTTCGCAGCATCGAAGAGGTTGCGGCCTTGCGTGCTGAGACCGAAGCCGGACGCAATCCTCGCGATGCGAAAGTCATGTTGGGTCAGGAGATCGTGGCGCGATTCCATTCTCAGGCGGCGGCTGAGACTGCATTGGGGGCTTTTGAAGCGCGGTTCCGTGATGGTGCCGTGCCTGAAAACATGCCTGAAGTCGCCATTGCGGGCGCTCCAGCCGGGATTTTGAAGGTATTGCGCGAGGCTGGTCTGGTAGCCTCAGGTGCAGAGGCTCAGCGCAATGTTGAGCAAGGCGGTGTGCGGGTAGATGGTGACCGGGTCGAGGACAAGTCTTTGCAACTCGGAGCAGGTACTTATGTGATCCAGGTTGGAAAGCGCAAGTTTGCCCGTGTGACCGTGGCCTGATCTACCCTGCGCGGTCTGTGCCATCTAGGTTGGCGCATCGCAGTACACTATACCCATTCGGTTTTCGTCCTTTTATTTTGCCAGGATTCCTATGTTTGATCGCAAGCTCACGTTAGACCGCGTTGACCCTGAAGTTTGGTCCGCCATTCAAAAAGAAGACACTCGGCAAGAGCAGCATATAGAGCTGATCGCGTCGGAAAATTACGCTAGCCCCGCCGTGATGCAGGCGCAGGGTACGCAGATGACCAACAAATACGCCGAAGGTTATCCAGGCAAGCGTTACTACGGTGGTTGCGAGTATGTGGACATTGTTGAGCAGCTCGCCATCGATCGTCTGAAGTCCTTGTTCGGCGCTGAGGCTGCCAACGTGCAACCGAATTCCGGCTCACAGGCCAATCAAGCTGTTTATTTGGCTTTTTTAAAACCTGGCGACTCTGTGCTCGGGATGAGTTTGGCTGAGGGTGGTCACTTGACGCATGGCGCTTCGGTTAATTCCTCGGGCAAACTTTACAACTTTCATCAGTACGGATTAGATGCCAACGAAGTGTTGGATTACGATAAGGTCGAAGCGCTCGCCAAAACTCAAAAGCCTAAGTTGATTGTGGCGGGAGCGTCTGCGTATTCGTTGCGAATGGATTTTGAACGTCTTGCACGTATCGCCAAGGACAACGGCGCCTTGCTGCTGGTCGATGTGGCCCATTACTCAGGACTGGTAGCAGGCGGGGCCTACCCCAACCCCGTCCCCCACGCTGACTTTGTGACGTCCACAACGCACAAATCTTTACGCGGCCCTCGCGGTGGCGTGATTATGATGAAAGCCGAATATGAAAAGGCCATCAACTCCGCTATTTTCCCCGGCATTCAAGGGGGACCGTTGATGCATGTGATCGCTGCTAAGGCGGTGGCTTTCCGTGAGGCTGCAACCCCAGAGTTCAAAGCATATGCAGCGCAAGTGGTGAAAAACGCGCAAGTCTTAGCTGAAACACTGGTCAAGCGTGGTTTGCGCATTGTTTCCGGTCGTACCGAAAGCCACGTCATGCTGGTGGATCTGCGCGCCAAGGGCATTACAGGTAAAGAAGCCGAAGCTGTGTTGGGCGAGGCGCACATCACGGTCAACAAAAATGCAATTCCGAACGATCCGGAAAAACCTTTCGTGACGAGCGGTATTCGTTTAGGAACCCCGGCGATGACCACGCGTGGTTTCAAGGAAACTGAAGCGCAACTCACGGGCAATCTTATTGCGGATGTGTTTGATAATCCGCGTGACCCCGCAAACATTGCATCGGTGCGAGAGCGTGTGAATGCACTGACTGCTTCTTTCCCGGTTTACCGTTAATCAGCGGGCAGCGCAGCGCGTTGCCCTGAGTATTTTGATCAAGGCGACTTCATGAAATGTCCCTTTTGCGGGCATGCCGATACACAAGTCATCGACTCGCGTGGCGCGGATGAGGGAGACTTTATCCGTCGTCGAAGGCGCTGTCACTCCTGTGATCGGCGATTTACAACCTACGAGCGCGCCGAGCTCGAGATGCCGACAATCGTCAAGAGAAACGGCAGCAGAAATGAGTACGAGGCTTTTAAGCTTCGTGCAAGTTTGTCTTTGGCTTTGCGTAAACGTCCTGTCAGCACTGAAGAGGTTGACGCAGTGGTGGCTCGCATCGAGGAGCGCTTGCTGACCAGTGGACAGCGAGAGGTATCGACCGAGTTCTTGGGTGAGCTTGTGATGAATGAATTAAAAAAGCTCGACAAAGTGGCCTACGTGCGCTTTGCCTCCGTTTACAAAAGTTTCGAAGACATCGGTGAGTTTGTCGAAGCGATACGCGAGATGCAGGGCCCTCCTGCGTTGCGCAAAACTTGAATATGAAATCCTCCCAGTTCGTTGACACGCGTAATCCCGATCAAGACGTATTTTTTATGCGCCAGGCGCTCGTGCTTGCTGAGGGTGCGTTGTATGTGCCCTCACCCAATCCGCGAGTGGGGTGCATCATCGTACGCGATGCACAGGTGCTTGGGCGGGGTGCTACGCAAGCGGTGGGTTCGCATCATGCGGAGGTGATGGCTCTGCAAGACATGCGCGCTCGTGGCTTGACGGCTGAGGGCGCGACAGTCTACATCACGCTCGAGCCTTGTAGTCATCATGGCCGTACTCCACCCTGTGTGGATGCGTTGATTGCCGCGGGACCTGCGCGCGTTGTCTTTGCACACTTCGATCCTAATCCTCATGTGGCAGGTCGCGGCATGCGCTTGCTGCGCGAGGCAGGCATCGAGGTCAATGTGGGCGTGTGCGCGGATCTTGCGCTCGCCATCAACCCAGGCTTTGTATCGCGCATGACGCGAGGTGTTCCGTATGTCTGGATGAAAATCGCCGCTTCGCTTGATGGGCGAACCGCACTTTCCAATGGTGTTTCGCAATGGATCACCGGACTGGAAGCACGTGCGGACGGACATCACTGGCGAGCACGGAGTTGTGTGGTGCTCACCGGGATTGGAACGGTGCGCGCAGACGATCCTCAGATGACGGTCAGGCATGTGGCGACCGCGCGGCAGCCACGTCGGGCCGTGATTGATCCGGGTTTTGACATTCACGAAGATGCTGCCATCCTCAGGGGTGAGGGAGCGATTATTTTTACGGGCGATCAAAACGAAGAAAAACGTGCACGCTTAACGGACCGTGGCGTGCAGGTGGTTTACGTGCCCGAAGACGAAGCGCCTTCTGGCGGTGGTCGTCAGCGACGACGCGTCGATATGCGCGCCATGATGCAATGGCTCGGCGAGCACGACGCGAACGAGGTGCATATCGAGGCGGGTTCGGGATTAAACGGGGCGCTCCTCAATGCTGACTGTGTCGATGAGTTGCTGGTGTACTTGGCTCCCACCTTGTTAGGCGAGGGGATGGGTATGGCGCAATTGCCAACGCTCACCAAACTCGAGGGTGTGCAACGCTTTGAGTTTATAGACCTTAAGCAACTCGGTCCCGACGTTCGTTTGCGTGCTCGGTTGCCTGAGCACTGGCGCGAGTTGATGCAAAAAATCCATTTGACCGAACACAGGACAGGACAAGCA
>Ga0164293_10006125_pt1 | contig 10251 bp, 11 predicted proteins | sample GEODES118metaG_FD_111487 | JGI IMG/M metagenome (GOLD analysis project Ga0164293, IMG submission 111487) | Eutrophic lake water microbial communities from Lake Mendota, Wisconsin, USA - GEODES118 metaG | ecosystem: Environmental > Aquatic > Freshwater > Lake | place: USA: Lake Mendota...
CAATCTTTTTTTTTATACAGTATAGATTTAATTTAAATTATAAATTATTATATCAGGGACTTATAAAGGTTTTATACTCAATTTTCATAATTATTTCTTTTTCTATTTTAATTTTTAAAAACTCTTCTATAAGTAATTTTCTACAATTCTTCTTAATAGCAATTGTATGGATAATTGTATTATACATAGTATTTTACAAATGGTTCAGAGAATTTACTAGAATCTAGTGTAAAAAATGAGTACAATCAAAATACATATTAAATATTTCATTTTTTTCATAGGCTGTATTTCTTCATATTTTTGGATAATACCTGTTACAAACATTCCAGGATTAGATTTTGAGATGTCATTTAGTAATAGAATTATAAGAACTATTTATCCACTTCTTTTATTCTTTTTCAGTTATAAGTATATATATAAGAAAATTTCTAAAAATAACATTTTAATTTACACTTGTTTTTTTTTGTTATTACCCGTATTTATACTAATGTTTTTATTTAATAACTATTTAATAACTATTTATTTACCAATATTTTTCGCTTTCTGCGGCTTAATTTTATTATCTGTTATATCAAAGAATAATTTTTATTATTGGTTTTTCGGTGCATCATTTATCTCTTTTATATTTTTCTTTTTAGGTATTACTAAGTTTGGATTTGAGCCAACAACTTTTTACGGTAGACCACGTGTTCATTTTGGCTTTATACATCCTGTTCAAACTTCAAGTATAATAATTGGAGCATTTTCTTTTTTAGTCCTATTAACAAATCGGATTAAAAATAAAAAAATATTAAAAACTAGTACTCAAATTTTGATTTACATACTTTTTGCTTTTTTCTTATTTTTAGCACAATCTTCTAATTTATTTATTGGCTTCCATATTGTAATCCTTTTATTTTTCATATTTAAATGGAAAAACCTATTTGTGTTTAAAAAGTTTATTTTAATTTTTTTACTTTCAGCTCCTTTTCTCACACTTCTATTATTTAATTTGCCTATAAAATCATTAGAATTATTAGATGATTTTACATCAGGAAGACTTTTAAATTATAAACAATTAATTTTTGAAAATCTAGCTAATGAAAACGTATTTACAATTTTAATCGGTCCAACTAAATATCTGAAATTTTTAATTTTAAATAATGATGTTACAGGTTTTGCATCAAGAGATTCTGTTTATTTATCATTTCTTTTATCATTTGGCCTCCTTGGGCTATTTGCTTTAATAATTTTTTTATTTATAATTGGAAATAAGTTAATCAAGGTAAACGATAAGTCATTTTCAATTTTTTGTGGAGTAATTTTTTTTTACATTGCTGATGCCCAAGGACTAACCCCCAACAATTTAATTATCTATTCTGGTCTTGCATTTGCTTTAAACCAATATATCAATCGAGACAAATTAATTGATAGATTATGAAAATTGTATATTTTTTAAGAAAAAGTTTTAAAAATGGAAATTATAGTATTGAAAAAGTTTTTAGGATAATAAACGGAAACATGTCGAATAATATAAGTACTGAAATTAAAGTTTCTAGCTTTCACACAAGTGGTTTTATTAAGAGGCTTTTTAATACTTTTGAAGCGATTTTTCATCAAGGAGAAATTAATCATATTACCGGCGATATTCATTACATTGCAATTTTTTTAAAGAAAAGAAAAACTGTTCTTACTATTCATGATTTTTCGATTTTAAGAAGATCTTCAGGCTTCAGATATTTTATCTATTATGTTTTTTGGTATTATTTACCAATTGTGCGTGTTCGATTTATTACAGTTATCTCTAATCAAATTAAACAAGAATTATTAGAATTATTTCCATTTGCTGAAAAAAAAACGATTGTTGTGTATAATCCAATAACGATACCTATTTATAATCAAAAGAAAATTGGGTTTAACAAATCATTTCCTAAAATTTTACATATTGGAGTTACAGAGAATAAAAATCTTGAAAGAACCATTATAGCCTTATCAAAAATTAATTGTCACTTAAGAATAATAGGAAGTTTAGATATTCATCATTTGTCATTATTAGAAAAGTATAAAATAAATTTTTCTAATGATTTTAATTTAAGTGATGAAGAACTTATTAATGAGTATTTGAATGCAGATATACTTTCTTTTCTTTCAACATACGAAGGTTTTGGTTTACCAATTGTTGAAGCTCAGCTATTGAACGTGCCAGTTTTAACTAGTAATATTAATGTATTAAAAGAGGTATCTGGTTTAGATGATCACCAACTTGCTAACCCATTTGATATAGATGATATTATATTTCATCTTGATAAAATTATCAATGATGACATTTACAGAGATGAACTGGTATTAAGGGGAATTGATAATGTGAAAAGATTTAAAGTTGATGAAATATGTAAACAGTATTTGAGTCTTTATAAAACAATCTTAAATTAAATAATTTGAAACAGAAAACAGCTCTAATTTTTGGCAGCACTGGTCAAGATGGAGCATATTTAGCTAATTTACTTTTGTCTAAAAATTACATTGTTTATGGAGCATCGAGGGATGCCACATCTAAAAATATGCTAAATTTTAACCTATTGAATATAGCTCATAAAATTAATTTTATTAATGTTTCCCTTAATGATTTTAGGAGTGTTATTCAAGTAATTAATAAAACTAAACCCGATGAAATATATAATTTATCTGGTCAATCTTCTGTTGCATTGTCTTTTGAACAGCCTGTAGAAACATTTGAAAGTATTGTAATTGCTACTATAAATATATTAGAAGCGATTAAATTTTTAGATTTGACATGTAGATTCTATAATGCTGGTTCAAGTGAAGTCTACGGAAACTCAGCTAAACCCGTTGACGAAAAAACGTCGTTTAATCCTAAAAGTCCCTATGGAATTGCAAAAGCCACTTCATTTTGGCAGGTATTAAATTATAGAGAATCATATGGAATATTTGCAACAACTGGTATTTTATTTAATCATGAATCTCCATTAAGAAACGAAAGGTTTGTCACAAAAAAAATAATAGATACTGTTGACCGGATTTCAAGAAAAGAACTAGACAAACTTATACTTGGTAACTTAAACGTATCGAGAGATTGGGGTTGGGCACCAGAATATGTAGAAGCAATGTGGCTAATGTTGCAAACAGATGTAGCAGATGATTATATTATTGCAACAGGAGAGACAATTAGTTTAGAATATTTTGTGAAAAAGACTTTCGAATTATACGATTTAGATTGGCGTAACTTTGTTGAGGTTGATAACAATTTACTAAGGCCAAATGACTTTAAAACGAGTACAGCTTGTCCATTAAAAGCAGAACAAGAACTAAATTGGAAAGCAAAATTAAAAAAAGACAAACTGATAGAAAAACTCGTAGAATGTAAAAAACAAAATAAAGCTATTTAAAATGATTATCATTGATGCTATAATTTTTTCACTACAAAAGCATGGTGGAATTTCTACGTATTTCACTCACTTGTGTCGTGCTTTAAATTTAGCACATTTAGAAACCGAGATCCTTTTATATGATGAATCTGCTTTAAAAAAAGAATTTTCCACAAGCGTACTTTATGAAAAAAGATTTTTGGAAAGATTCAGATCTATAAATATTCCTTCCACATATTCTAATAATTGTATTCTACATAGTAGCTATTACCGTTCAGCAGTTAATAAAAATGTCAAAAATATAATTACGATATATGATTTTATTTATGAAAAGTATGAATCTAATTATTTTAAGAAAAATATTCATTCGTTTCAAAAAAAACAAGCAGTTAAGAAAGCAAGTGCCATTATTTGCATTTCAGAAAGCACTAAAAAAGATTTTTTAAATTACTATCCAGATTATAATCCTGATCAAGTTTTTGTAACTTATTTGGCGCATTCAAGTGAATCAGTTCAGTTTTCGCCTGATTATAAGTTTGAAAAAAAATTCGAGAATCCATATGTTTTGTTCGTTGGAATGCGAAGTGCACATAAGAATTTTAATAATTGTGTTAATGCACTTAAAAATGTAAATGTTGATCTTAAAATTGTTGGTGGTGGGCCTTTAAGTGAATTAGAAACCAACCTACTTGAAGCAAATGTTGCAGGTAGATACCAACATTTAACAAATGTAGATAATAATAGTTTGAATAAGCTTTATGGAGATGCCGTATGCCTTTTTTATCCTTCGTTATACGAAGGGTTTGGCTTGCCGATTTTAGAAGCACAAGCCAATGGTTGCGCAGTTATTACTACCAATGCATCATCCTTACCAGAAGTGGCAGAAGAATCAGCAATTTTATTAAACACTCCAAATGCTCAATCATTAGAACAAGCATTATCAACGTTATTGAATGAACAAACTAACAAATTTTATGTAGAGCAAGGTTTTATAAATATAACTAGATTTGATTGGGCTAAAACGGCCAAGGAAACAATTGAAATATACAATAAAATTGAAAATTTGTGATTTTTGTAAATCAAAGTTTAGGATATCTTTCTACAGATACCATACGTCATTTTTTAGATAATAACGAAGATGTATTAGTAATTGCGGGTTCAGATCTAGACCTAGATTTAGATTCCAAAAAACTAAGGATTATAAAGTGCTGTAAGTATAATAGAAAGAATACATTTTCTCGATTATTTTCTTGGATCACATTCTCTTTTCAGACAATTTATTACATCAATAAGTTTTCAAAGTATCACAAGGAAGTTTTTTTAGTCTCAAACCCCCCTCTTTTATTCTTTATACCATTACTATTTAAAAGACAATCCTATTATTTGCTGATATATGATTTGTATCCGGATATTTTTAAAATAAATCTCAATTCAAGGGCCTATAAATTATTTTCCTTTTGGGAACGCTTAAACAAAAAAGTATTCGCACAAGCGAAACTAGTTTTTACTATTGGACAAAATATGAAGACTGCCGTTTCTACTTATGTAAGCGAAGATAAAATTAGTGTTGTGTATAACTGGGCAAATCAACAAACAGTTTCTGTTGTAGAAAAAGATGATGAAGTAATATTTTCTGAATTAAAAAATAAGTTTATAATTACTTATTCAGGTAACATGGGGGCTACTCATAATTTTTATATTATATGTGAATTTATTGAGTTGTTTCAAAAGTTTGATTCAAATGTATGCTTTGTTTTTGCAGGATCCGGAGAAAAATTGAAAGTTATTCAAAATTTTGTAGAGGATAAAAAGCTATCAAATGTCTATTTTTATTCAAAGCTTCCATTTGCAACATTTACATCGTTACTACGTTTAAGTAATATGGGTGTCGTTACGTTGGATGAAGCTATAGAATATTATTCAGTTCCAAGTAAAACAGCTACATATTTAAATGAAGGATTACCTATTTTGAATTTTTCGAGTAAAAATTCTGAAGTACATGCCATTGTTGAAAATTATAAAATTGGAGTCAATGTAATACCAAATGATTTAGATTCAACATGTAAAGAGATTACAAAGCTTATTGCAAATGTCAAATTATATACTAACTTTAGAGAAAATGCTTTTTTATTTTCTAAAAACATGTTCTCATCTTTTAATTCGAAAAAATATTATGAACTTATAGTCGCAAGTCGTCAAATCTAAAAAATATAAATTTAGAAAAACAGTATCAAGATTGAATGTTCAATAAAATTGAGCAAATCTCAATAAAAAATAATACCTATGGGCGCTCAAATTTCAGCAATTTCTTACATTTTCCCTAAAAATAAAATTACTAATGAAAATCTTCAAAAAGAATTTCCAGATTATAATTTTTCTAAATTTGAAAAAAAAGTTGGTATTTTAAATCGTTATGTTGTTGAGAATGGGGAAACTGCGCTTGGTCTAGCAACTGAAGCTTGTGAGAAATTATTCCATTTAACAGATAAAAACAATATAGATTTTTTACTCTATTGCACTCAAAGTCCAGAATATTTTCTTCCAACTACGGCTTGTTTATTAGCTAAGAATTTAAAACTACCTATTGGAATTGGTGCCTTGGATTATAATTTAGGTTGTTCTGGATATACCTATGGCTTGAGTTTGGCAAAAGGTTTGATTGAAAGTGGACAAGTAAAAAATGTACTATTGGTTACTGCAGAAACTTATAGTAAGTATATCAATCCTAAAGACAAATCGAATAGGGCAATTTTTGGTGATGCTGCATCGGCTACGTTAATAACGACTTCAGAGCAGAACAATATAAGTCAAATCCTTTTTGGCACAAATGGTGATGGGGCAGAGCATTTAATTGTTAAAAATGGTTGTTCTTACCCATATGATCCAGAGGCTAATGAAATCGTGTATGGAACTGACAATTTATATACCGATAATGATCTTTACATGAATGGTCCTGAAATATTTAGATTTACGACAGAACAAATTCCAAATTTTGTACTTTCTATTTTGAATAATCAAAATTTGGAAATAAATGATGTAGATCAATATATTTTTCATCAGGCAAATTCTTTTATGCTAAACCAAATTCGAATCAAACTTAATATCCCTAAGGAGAGATTTTATATAAATCTAGCCGATGGGGGAAATACGGTTTCTTCAACTATACCTATAGCACTAAAAAGGTATTTAGATCAAAACCAATCTTCATCATCAAGAAAAATTATGCTGGTAGGTTTTGGCGTTGGATTATCTTGGTCTGGAGGAATTATTACTATATAAAAACTAAATTTTAATTTTATGACAAAAGATGCTTTTATTAAGTTGCTTCAAGATGAGCTAGAATATGAAAATGAATTGTATGGAAATACCTTAATAAAGGAACTAGAAGAATGGGATTCTATGTCAGCTATGATTTTAATTGGTGTAGTTGCCCAAAACTTCGGAGTTACTTTAAAGGCAAATGATATCGAAGCAATTACCACTATTGATTCAATATTAGAAATAATTGGTAGCGATAAGTTTAACTAATTTCCTGAAATGTATTCAAATTTTAACGGTATTGAAATAATCGGATTAGCATCTAGCGTTCCAAAGGACCAAGTAAGTAACAATTTTTTTGAGCATTTGTTGAATGAGAAAGAGATGCGGATGTTTGAAAAAACTGTTGGAATTAAAGAACGCAGATGGGCATCAGTCAATGTGACCGCCTCTGATCTAGGATATCATGCCGCTAATGATCTTATTCTAAAACTAGGTATATCTAAATCTGATATAGGTGCTCTAATCTTTTTAAGTCAAACCTCAGATTATATTATTCCCTTTACCTCCAATATTTTACAGCATCGACTGAATCTCTCAAATAGTATGATGTGTTTGGATATAAATGCAGGTTGTGCTGGGTTTATCCAAGGTTTATATACTGCTTTCTCGATGGTAAATTCTCTTCCAGATGGGAAAGTTGTATTATTAATTGTAGCAGAAACATTATCGAAAATTATATCTAAAAATGACAAGTCAACGTCAATGCTTTTTGGAGATGGCGCTTCTGCAATTTTAGTTGGTAAATCAAAACGTGCTGCAGATACTTGTTTTAACTTCTTTTCTGATGGTTCAAAGTATGATTCAATAATAATACCAGATGGCGGGTTTAGAAATGGGGTTACTCAACAAAGTTTTGATGTACAGAAAGATGAAAAAAATAATACGAAAACTCCTTTGAATCTTTACATGAATGGTCAGGGTGTTTTTGATTTCACCTTAAGAGAGGTTGCAGTAGGGATAAATAGCTTGATTTCAGAAACGGGAACTTCAATTAATGAAATCGACTTTTTTATATTGCATCAGTCAAATAACTATATTATAAATCAAATTGCAGCTCAACTTGAGGCTCCAAAACAGAAAATGTTGGTGAATATCCAGTCGTTTGGAAATACAAGTGGCGTGTCTATCCCTCTTGTTATTTCGGATTACCATAATGTTGTTCGTAATGCAAATAAGATTATTCTATCTGGGTATGGATCTGGCTTAAATTGGGGGAATTGTTTAATAAACCTGAGTAGAACAAATATATTTCCTATTAATTCAATTTAATTGTAAAATGAAGGCGATCATAAAACCTATTGATTATTGTTCTCAAGATGTTTTGAAACTTGAACATGAGAACATATTTAAGAAATGCTGGCATTTTATATGTCTTCTCAGGGATCTGGAGAATGAGAATGATTTTGTATCCACTAAAATCGGAAATATTCCTGTATTAGTACAGCGTATTAAAGGTGAAATCAGATGTTTTAAAAATATATGTTCACATCGACATTCTTTATTACAACTAACACCTAAAGGTAATAGAGCTTTATTCTGTCCATATCATGGATGGAGTTATAATGAGAAAGGTGCGTTACAGGCTGTTCCCAAAAAACCACTTTTCAATTTTACTGAATGGGAAATGAGCTGTCTTGGTTTAGAGAGTTTTAAAATCGAAGTTTGTGGGACCTTAGTATTTGTTAATTTAGATAAGGGTAGCCAAAATTTACAAGATTATTTAGGCAATTTTTATAATGAGTTGGCTTCAATGTCATCTAGTTTTGGTGAGTTGATTGATGTGAACAATATGACAATTAATGCTAATTGGAAAATATTAGTTGAAAATACGTTAGAAAGTTATCATGTAAATTTAATACATACTGATACATTCAGAAAGCTAGGCGCATCAGGTATACAATTTAATTTCAATTCATTCCATTCAAGATGGGATGCTCCTTTATTTTACGATGAAAATGAAGGTAAGCAAGAAAAAGTTCATCGTCCATTTCAAAATAGGTCATATAAAGTTCCAGGTTATAAACATTTGATCTGTTTTCCTAATATCCTCATATCGACTACCTATGGTATTTCATTTAATTTGTCAATGATTACGCCAATTGATGAAAATTCGTCTAGCTTTACAAGCTATGTATTTTTAACCAACGGAATAAATGAAGTGCATAATAAGGCATTGCTACATGCTTATAAAGAATCTTTGATCAATTTCAATCGTCAGGTTTTTGATGAGGATAAAGAAATTTGTGAGCATGTACAAGTTGGAGTTACTTCTTCAGGCTATGATGGTGAATTGAGTGATGAAGAAATGAGGGTATGTGAATTTCAAAAGTCTTATGCAATGTTAATGGGTAAAAATTTATAACGATATGATATATTTAGTAACTGGTGCTTCTTCAGGTTTGGGCTTGGCTGTGTCCCAAAAGTTAATAAAAAATGGGCACTTTGTTATCGGCTTAGGACGAGATTGGCAAAAAGTAAATGAATCATCAGACGATGTTGAACTAACTAAATGGCGTCGTGAAATTTTTGATTTAAGAAATACAGAAAATATAGAGTCTTTATTTAAAGATTTAGTTAGACGTTTTGGTAAATTAGATGGTTTGATCCATTGTGCTGGTGTTGAAGAAACACTCCCAATCACTTTGTACTCACCAGGCAAAGTAAAGGAGCTTTATGAAATAAATGTTTTTGCTGCTCATGAATTATTAAGAGTTTTTTCTAAAAAGATAAATAGTAATGATAATAGTAGTATAGTTGTTTTATCTTCAGTTATGGGCGTGTTGGGACAATATGGTAAAACTGGATATTGCGCTACAAAAGCGGCATTACTTGGTCTGGTAAAAGCATCTGCTTTGGAGTTTAGTAAACGCAGGATTCGTGTAAATGCAGTATTGCCAGGTGTGGTAGATACTCCTATGACTCAAAACTTGTTTAGCAAATTAGATAAAGAAGGTAAAGACCAAATTTTAAATATGCATCCTTTGGGTATTGGCGAGCCATCTGATGTCGCACATTTGGTAGTATTTTTATTGTCACCTGATTCTAAATGGATAACTGGTCAGGATTTTATAATTGATGGTGGATATTCAATACAATAAAACTATGATGGATTTAATCATATTTGGAGTTGGCGGTTTAAGTAAAGATGTGCACTTTATTGTAGATTATATCAATAGTATTAAATCTACTTTTAATTTAAGAGGTTTTTTAGATGATAATAAAAATCAGCCTGAATTAATTAATGGTGTGCCCTATTTGGGCAGTTCAGACTACATAAAAACGATTGATTATGAAGCTCATTTAGTTATTGCTGTTTCAAATCCAATCGTGATTAAAAAAATTGTTCAAATGGGTAGTGAAAATCCTTATATTGAATTCCCCAATTTAATTCACCCCACAGCAATTTTAGATCATCAATTTCTACAGATAGGTAAAGGAAACATCATTAATGCTAGTTGTATTATTTCACGTAATGTAGTAATTGGGGATTTTAATATTTTCAATAATAATGCATGTATAGGGCACGATGTTGAAATAGGACATATGAATACGTTTAGTCCTAAAG
>Ga0164293_10006128_pt1 | contig 10248 bp, 13 predicted proteins | sample GEODES118metaG_FD_111487 | JGI IMG/M metagenome (GOLD analysis project Ga0164293, IMG submission 111487) | Eutrophic lake water microbial communities from Lake Mendota, Wisconsin, USA - GEODES118 metaG | ecosystem: Environmental > Aquatic > Freshwater > Lake | place: USA: Lake Mendota...
CCTGTGAATACACTAAATTGCTGATAATCAATAACTTAACTAATAAAAAGTACTTCATATGTGTTATATTTAAAGCAAATGTAAGTATATTTCATGATATACAAAAATATTTTTTCTTTTTACAATATATTTATATAGCAAAAGATATTAACATGGGACAAAGATTAACAATCACAGAATCAGAAAAAAACAGAATTAAAGGTTTATATGAACAATCAGGACCAGCAGTTCCGCCTCTTGGTCCACGTACTTCAAAGGATGTAACAGGAACTTTTAAAGGGGAGACTGTCAATTTATATAAAGATGTGCAAAACAAAAAACTACATATTACTGCCGTTATTAAAGAAATAAGAAGATCAGATACATCATATTTTATTACATTTGAAAACTTACCTCACACATATCATTTCTGGTGTCATAAAAATTACCTCGGGGAAATATGGAAACCGGGAGAGGCACTCAAGTTATACTCAACACCATTCGTCGCAAAATTGAAGAAAGTATTTTGTGGTGTGTCAACAGGAGGTACAGTAGTACCAAAAGCGAACTACACTCAAAGTTCATCAGCACCATCTGATATGGTGTAGTTTAACACAATTAACAGATATTTATAATAAAAAAAATTATGGAAAAAATTATAACAGATTCATTGAATAACACAATTACAATGAAATACGACGAATCAAACGATTCAGTAACGGTAAAAAATAGTGGAGTAAGTGATGTATTCATGGAAGTAACAAGAAACAGGGCAGAAGGAGTTGAAGATGGTTTAATTATGCTAGAAGAATATAGAAATTATTCTGATTGGTCAGATGATTTTGGTAAAAGAGAATTGAGAGCTTTTTGGGACGAAAATAAAAAAGATAAAGAATAAGATTAAGACCCTCCTTTATGGAGGGTTTTTCATTAAGATACCTCGGGTTTGAAGACCCGACTTAGGACCGGGACTAGTTACATAGTACCGTTGGGATATGAATTCGCTACTCATATCCCTTTTTTAATATATTTATATAACATGAAGATCGTAATATCAGAACAACAATTAAGACGTATAATAAGTGAAGAGACATCGCCCAAAATTATTGTGTCATCAGGTTTTACCGCATCCAATTGTGATGAATTGCATGCGTTTCAAGAAACAAAAGAAGAAGTAAATGGTAAAAAAATTACTAAAAAAATCGGCAATATGAATGTTCTTGTTGGTGATAAACTTCAGGAGTTATATAACAAAGGTATTAATCCTACTGTCAAAAAAGTAACCGTTACCGTAAAGGGTATGAGGGTTGATTGGGTATGTGAAATAGGTGAAAGTACAGACGGAAAAGCTTGGCTTGGTTTTACAAGTAGAGGTTCTGGTTGTGGTAATCAAAGTGAAAAAGTAGCTGAAAGTGCTTCACAAAAAAAAGACATACGAAATATTAAAGCGAACATAGAAAGTGCGTATGGTGAAAGTAATATAGATATTGAAAAGTTTGCGGTTAAAACCCATACTGATGGTGGTAATAGTTTTGTACAGATATTCTATCGTTATACAAAACCCAATTCATTCCCACCTATTGCCAGTGGTAAGGTTACTCCAGTTAATAAACCTAACAGTACTCCTGTAACCAACACTAAGAAAGATGCCCCTGTGAGTGATAGTAATGAAAATTATGACACCTTAACAATTAACACACCTGATTTAACTTCATTCATACAAGAGGTTAGAACTAAGACACAAGGGTTGACCGTTAGTTTATATTCACTAAAGGCGGATATAACTCCTGATAATTGTTCATTTGAGATTTTGTATGCTAAACCTGGTGCTAAGGATATTAGTAGTACATTAAAAAAGATTAAAAGGTTTACAGTTGCTTTATCCACACAAAACGAAGGTGAAGCTGCGACAGAAAATATTTTAAGTAAGAATCCGGAATCTAAGGTTATCCGTAAAGGTACATTTGATAATGGTAGAACTTGGAAGTTAATTGCGGTAATGTAACCTCCGATAACCCCGTTCGAGGTTTTATCTGTCTCTCTTATCTTGTGGCGCAACATTTGTTGATGTCATTATATTTATAAAATATGGAATTACTAACGGAAATCGATAGGATTAAATCTGTTATGGGTTTAATTATTGAATATAAAAAGAAACTTACTAGAGACGAGAAGTTCTATTGGGTGTCCAAGAATATTGGCAGGTGGTTATATGATGAAGTATTTTATAGTGATTATGACTTAAATAGGCTTCCGTTTTTTGAAATGTATAAATTTTATCTTACAAGAAAAACGAGAGTAAATAGAAACAGTCGCGAAGCAGTTGGGGAGTCACTTAAGGATCATTATGAAGATTTTTTAAACGTAATGGAGCCGCAAAAATCGGAAGACGTTATTGATGAAATAAAAAAAGTTTTTCCTTCAATTAAAGATAAAATTGATAGTTACGGTAAAAAGGAAAAAAATCCAAACGAGAAAAGAGGTAGAAAAAAATTGGAGAAGAAGCCTGTGATAACATCTGCAATTCGTCAAGGTAGAACCGATATTGACATGTCACGATTAAGACCGTTATCTGCGGTTCAACAAACTCCTGAACCAGTTAATGTTCCTGAACCACAGGTCGCAGGTAAAAGAGGTAGAAAGAAGTTGAATAGAGATTATACATCTATTGAAGCTGGACGTTGGAAACTTGAAGGTATTGAGCAATTGGAGAAGATAGAAAAAAGAATCGATAAGTACGAAGCGAAAACAACAGAACTGACAAACGAGATTATTCGTTTACAAAGAGAACTTGATAGAAGAAGAAGTTTCTTCGGAATTACGAAAGATGAGACACCAGAAGATATAAACGAATCAATACAAAAAATCAAATCTGATTTCAAAAGATTTATATTATAATATGAGAAATGTAATTAAATTGACCGAGAGTCAGTTAAAGAAAATGGTAAAAGATACCATTAACGAACAAGCAATCAAAGATTTAAAAGAAGAATTTGATTATGAAAGTGATGACGAAAGCGCCAATGAATATTTAAATAGTCTTTTCAATACCGAAGATGATTACGATGGGGAACCATACAGAGGTGATGAGGAAGGATTTAGTGATAAACTAAGACAAAAACATATTAGTAAAAGTTTAAAGATGAATCCTATTGGTATTGGTGATGTGTCACACTATCATAGTAAAAAGAAAGAAATAGAAGTTCCTCGTGATGAAGAAGGTAAAGAAATTAAATGGTCACCAATGAAAAGTGATGACTTACCATTGGACAAGTATCTTGAGAAAAAGAAAATGGGAAATTTGGATGAGGAAGATTTAACCGACGATAATTTTAACGATTATCTGGATAGTTTATTTGTATAATATTAAAAAAAACAATATGGGAACAAGAGCAAAAAAACCACGTGCTATGAGAAGTAGACGTTCTGGTATCAAATCATTAAACATCGTTAAAAAGAATTTAGAGATCTTAAAGAAACTCAAAGGATAATGAAGATTTTAATTTCCGAAAGACAGTTAGGTGTTATAGGTGAGCAATCGTGGCCATCAGAGTACGAAAAGCGTGAACTAAAAAAAATTGGTAATCAAATTTCGGCTCAAGATAAATTGGGTAAGGTGGTAAAAAAATTAGGACCTAATTTAGATGCTGACAATTATACGGATATTGTTTCAGGATTAATTGATGGTATTCCAGGTATTGGTAATTTAGTTTCTGGTGGTATTGATATAGCACATGCGATAACTTATATTGTAAGAGCATTCTATTCAAAAACAATTGAAGAAAAGGTTGAGATGTCCGTGATGGGACTTATTACGTTAGGATCATCTTTTATACCTGTTGGGGGTAACGCATCGAATCTTATTGTACGAGGTGAAATAAAAATGTTATTAAATAGAACACCTTATGAAATTTTAAAAATAGGAAAGGATTTAGGGATTATAAAGAAAAAAATATTTAATTTATCAAAACAAGCTTGGAAGTATTCATTATTAATAGTATTAATAAAAATATTCAGAAGTAGTTTAGATAATTTATTTGGTGAGGTAAGTAGGGTTTTGGCCACAATTGGTGATAAATCACAAGAACTAAAACCTATTATGGATACCTATATTAAAGAAATAAAAGAATTACAAGAAATAAGACGTTTAGAATTAGCATAATGAAATTAAAAGATGTGTTATTAGAGAAGTTAAGAGATATGGTACCTTCACCTATCTATCATCACACAACAGAAGATCGTGCAATGAGTATCATGGATAGTAATATGTTAATTGGAACAAAACCATTTGAGGAGATTATAAATTTAGATCCGACATTGAAACACTCAAAACATAAAATGATGGTTTCGTTCACAAGAGATAAGAACTTTATACCCGATGGGTCTATTGGTAATTCTGGGGATGGTCCTCGCGTTAAACCGGACACATTGAACGTAATCTTCGTTGCAGATAGAAACCGTCTTAAAACGCGTTATAGAGTGATTCCTTTTGATTATGGAGCATTAGCCGATAGAGCTTGGATGGATCCCGTTCCACGTAATCATAAAAATCCAGAGGTTGAGGAAAGGGTATTGAGTAATAGAATATACCCATTGAGACAATACATTACAAATATCATTTATACAGGTAACAACCCTGAAGTACAGAAGAAAATAGATCAGTATCTATCTGGCCTGATGTAATATTTATAACTAATGAAACTTCAGGTAACAGAATCACAATTGAAACTTATTGAGCAACAGCAGTTAAATGAACTGAAGTGGTTAACTAATATACAAGCACATATTGAAAGATTGGATATACCCTTGACACCGTCATTTGTAAACTACATCTGGGGAAAACAAAAAGTAACAACATTCCACATTGGTGATGTTAATGGTATTGATAGAATGGCAGAAATGGTGGGTACAAGAAAATCTTTATCCACATTTAAATTTATGGATAAAGGATTGGTTAACAATATACAAGGTATACAAACTGAGGGTGGAATTATTTATCAGATTGTTGGGGATTTACAATTTGATGCACCGTCGGATATAATGAGTGGACCAGATGATTCGGGAAGAAGATGGGTAACTAGTCACGTGTTCCCTAACAATTTTATGGAGGAGTTTGATGCTTCATTTAGAGAACATAATAAATTTAATGATATAACCGAACCAAAAGATTTAATTAACTATTATAGGTGGATTGATGGTTTAATCAGAAAGTATGCTAAAGATATACGAGAACATTTCACCGATATAAAAGAAAATGTAAAAAACAGAAGAAGTAGTTGGAATGAGACCATTGTTAATAATATTCAAATCAAGGATATTCTTTGGAGAGAATCTGTTGTTGATTTTTTAGAAACGTGGGAAACCATGGAACAAAAACTAAACGTAATAAAAGAGATCGGCGTTAAGTTGAACTCAATTGCTACCGGAACCGTTTATTTGTCAGATAAAGACGGTATGTTTGGTTTTAGAGAAGCAAATCCAGTAAGATGGGTTGAGAGGAGAGGGGGGATAACTAACTTTTACAAGTACATAAAAAAGCATCAAAAAGATAAAGAACCTAAAACGATACAAATTAACGAGGATAAACCGAGCCCAAATAATCCACCGTTTATAAAAAATATTGGTGACAGTATTTTGGTAACACCTGACAAACCTATGGATAATACGGCATGTGTTGTTTTTGGTGGCGTGGAGTACGCTACACCAAAATGGATGTTAGAACAGATCCCGGAAGAATTGCAATACAGAAAAACAATTGTAATTCTTCCATACACAAGTACCATCGATCACGCTAAAAAATTATTGGGTAAAACACAAATCAAATCTGTCATAGGATTTAGCGCCGGTGGACATAAGGTATGGCCATTATGTGGTGAGTACCAATTTGTTGGATTAATCGACCCATCAACAAAAAAGGAATATGTTGATAGTTACTTCATTAATGATAAAAGAGTGTTTATGATGTATAGACCCGAGAATTGGACGGGGAGATATGATTATATTGGTAAAGAACAAAAGAATGCCGCAAAACTTATGGGTGGTAATGCTATATTAGTCAACACAGGTCACAGTAAAATGCCGTCTGAATTTTTTAGAAGGTTTTCTAATTATCTTTAAGAAAACCAACTGGCCGCTTTAGATAATAAACTTTGAACTTTTTTTGCGTAATTATTTGAACCACAAGATGGTGGCATACAATAGATACGATTTAACTTTGTAATATATTGATCTTTAGACAAATCGGATAGTTTGTTATAATCTTGCCACATTTTATAATCTTTAACCGAGTCTTGCCAATTATTAAAACTTGCATGTCCTCTATTTGGTCCCTTTGATAATGTTGGTCTTTGTCTCGGATGTTTCATTCCAAATAGATTATTGTTATTCAAAAATATATTACTTTTAAAATGGCCCGTTTCTAACATGGACTGTGCTAACGCCACATCAGGATACATAACACCTTGTTTTTTAAGTTCTTGGGCTAAGTTTTTTTCAGTAAATGGTAGTTTACCTTGTACCTCATTTTTCTTGGATCCAGGGGATGTCAATTTTTTATATGTATCATAAACATATTTACCAATTTGTATTGGATTAACTAACTGTTCATTAATGATCTGCTCAAGGTCCTTTTGTTTAATCTTAATTATTTTCATCTATTAATAAATATCCATCAAATATTAGATATTTATATAAAAACACAAACACTATGGAAGAAAAAATATTTGTAGCAATCGTATTACCGGGTCAAGATACCCCAGCACCTGGAACTGAACATATTACAACAAAAGAACAAGCTATAGCTTGGTTAGAAACAAATCAGGTATATACCGCAAACGAAGCGGGTGCGGAATTTGAATTTGATAGCAAATACGTTCTTTTAGAAAGATAAAAAAGTTAGGTAATCCTCTAGTCCTTTTTCTAGGTTATATTGAGGTTTCCAACCAAACATCCAATTATCCGAATTACTTTTAGTATGAAATTGATATCCTTTTGGGATATCTTTTTCATTATTGTAAGTGTATTTTATTTTCAAAATATCTAAAACATCTTCAAATGTTCTAGCATCGCCACTACCAACATCGTACCATTGTCCACAATAATCATTGAACCATTCCATCGCAAATAAATTGGCGCTAACAACATCTTTCACATAAACAAAATCTCTTTGTGGTTTATTGGGAAATAACTTGATTTCCTGGCCTTCTTTTTGTTTTTCCATCATTTGATACGCAACGGACGCCATCTTCCCTTTATGGCCCTCTAATGGCCCATAAACGTTAAAATAACGTAAAGCAATTCCACCACATTTAATAACGTATTGTTCTGCCGCGTATTTGCTCCAACCATATAGATTTGATGGATATTCTTCATTTGTTCCGTAGTTGGCCGCAGAAGACGAGTATATCATTTTCTTACCTAATAATTGACACCATTCCGATAAACGACGAGTAAACTCAAAATTTCTTGTCATCATATAATTTACATCGGTCTCCAAAGTGTCGGAACAAGCGCCCACATGAAAAATAACTTCGGGATCAAAATTGTTCAATTTAAAATAAACTTCGTTATACCAATCTTCGGTGTCAAATATATCTTCATTTATCTCCAATATATCATTTGAGTCTTTCAGTTCATTTAGTAGATTTTTACCGATAAAACCTTCGGTACCAGTTATAACAATTTTCATATTATTTTTTTACTCTTATTATTGGAACGCTTACTCCTCTTTTTTGAACCACAATAGACGCCATTTTGTTGGCATAAATTATTGATTCCTCAACATTTTTAGTTTCTAGATATTTGACCGTAAACGATGCTGTGAATGTATCACCCGCACCACTAACGTCAATAGTTTCACGAGGATCTGGTGATGGGTATATATTATCCATATATCTAGCACCTTTTGAACCTAATGTAACCAATATCTTATTTAACCAACATACATCGAAATCATGTTTTAAAAATTCAGATTCATTTAGTTTAATAAAATTAAATGAAGACAAAATCTTATTACCTATTTTTTTCTTTGTATCCATAACAATAAAACGAGAATGATATGCAACTTCTAATAATATTTTTTCGTTCAAATATCCCTTGTTGTAATCACTTACAATAATGGCATCTGATTCTTTTATTTCGTCAATTACACTATCGGTCAATTCCAAAGGTGTTATGGTCTCTTCACCCTCATCTACCCTAATAAACATATGATTGGATTTATCATCCACATATCTTGTTTTCTTAATTGGTTGAAATTGATGTAAATGTTTAATCGTCACATCTTGATCTAATGACTTTAAATTTTCTACCACGTTTCCCGCCATTCCAAAATTTCTTTCCACATATAATGGATTAAAAACGGGGACAGGAGCCTCTGGGCTCAATCTTTTTGTTTCGCCATATACGAATATATCCGTACACAATTCACCTATTACTGTTATTTTCATGTTTTACTTTTGACTATCACCTTTCCAAACTCTATATGAATCGGTGTCTTTATGTTCAGTGGAAACCTCAAATACCACACCATCAGTTAACGCTTCCAATTGATGGGGTTGTCCCGGCCTTTGTCTAACCGTATCACCAACTTTTAATCGTTGTTCGATCGTTTCTGCGGTTTCGGTGTTGATCCATCTATAAATGAACTCACCTTTATCGACATACCATGTTTCATCTTTAATCATATGATAATGCATGGAGAATTTCGCGCCTTGTTTGAAACGTAAAAGTTTACCACAGTACATTTCATTATTTTCAATAATGATCTCATCACCCCAACCTTTTGGGACACAACAACCTTCGGTTTCTAATGCATTAATTACTATTGGTTTTTCCATGATATAATATAATCAAACTATTACTAAAATACAAGTATTTATATAAAAACAAACAAATGGGAAAAAAACTAAAGATCACAGAAGACCAATTAAAAAGATTGGTGGAGAATAAAAATAAGTTTCAGGAAGAGCCTGTTGAAGCGACTGAAGAGGAAGTGATCGATTTACCGGAGGAAGAAAACGACGAAAACCAATTAAACGAATCGGTTAAAGTTTACAAAAGCGAATTTGATAGGTATCTAAAAGGACCAAAACAATAAATGACTAACCCTTCATAAATGAGGGGTTTTTTATTATATCTATAAGGATATTTATATACAATGAATTTTAATAACCTTTTTGAAGAATTGCTACTTGAATTAAGTGGAACAGAAATATATAAAAAGTATTACTCAAAAATACCATATGAGACTTTTTTAGATATTGTAATGGCCGACCCAAAAACAAACATAGATGGGACAGGTGAATTATTATCAATAGGAAAATATTCAAAATTACTGTTATCTTTCTATCAAAAGGGATCTTTACAAGTTGAGGATTTGGAAAAGGCAGAGGAATATTTAGGGTATGTTTATCTACACAACCTTGCTTTGGATATTAATAAATTGAAGAGTTTAGGTGATTTATACAAGGTGGTGCAGAAATATATTATTCAGGATACTTTAGATCTAAAAGAAATTTTAAATGCTTTAGTGCTTGGGGAGGATTACAAATTATTACATGATGGAAAAGACTGGGTGTTTTACCAACCACTTACACAAAAGGGTGCGTCTTACTTAGGTTACAGCACCGAATGGTGTACGACATGGGGTGAGTATTGTTTAAATAAGAAGAATAAAGATCGTGAAAATTATTTTAAACAATATGGTAGTAAGGGACCATTATTCATAATGATTAATAAAACCAATCCGACGGATAAATACCAATTCCATTTTGAGTCCGCTCAATATATGGATAAGGATGATAGAAGAATTAATCTTCCGGACTTTTGGTATGGTAAAGAAGAAATTAAACATTATTTTTTTCCATCATTAGTTAGAGAAACAAGTGAAGAAGAAATAAAAAGCGAAGTTCAAAGAATATCAATATTACCTGATGAGGATGGAATGATAATATTGAGAAAATCGATTGGGGTTGTTAATAATGAATTAGTTAATGCGATATTAACTGGCGACGAAGATAGGTTAGAGGAATTAATTGATGCGGAAGAGAGAGATGGGTCTGTGTACATAAACAGAGGAAGACTTATCATACAAGTAGATGAATTAAAGGGTGATGCAGAGGAGGTTGATAGATGTATCGACCAATATAGAATGGAGGGTAGTAACGGATGGGAATGGGTACATAATGATAATGAAGGTAGGTATGAAGATAATAGTTCATATGAAGAAGATATTGAAGTTATTTTTAAAAAATATTATGAAGAAAATAC
>Ga0164293_10006129_pt1 | contig 10248 bp, 6 predicted proteins | sample GEODES118metaG_FD_111487 | JGI IMG/M metagenome (GOLD analysis project Ga0164293, IMG submission 111487) | Eutrophic lake water microbial communities from Lake Mendota, Wisconsin, USA - GEODES118 metaG | ecosystem: Environmental > Aquatic > Freshwater > Lake | place: USA: Lake Mendota, Wisconsin...
GAACCATCAACACCACTAATACCTGAAGAACCACTTGAACCTGATGTTCCCGAACTACCAGATGTACCACTAGTACCTGATGTTCCGGAAGAACCACTAGTTCCGTCTGTTCCTGAACTACCTGATGTACCACTAGTACCTGAAGTTCCGGTTCCTCCACTAATAACCACTGTGATTGCACCACCACCATCATCAACAACAGAAGCACCACTAAAATTAATGTTAGTAACATTCGCAATTCCATCAACAGTTAAAGGGCTACCCCCACCACCAGATGTGAATCCAGTTATAGATACCGTTCCACCTGTTGAATTAAATAATTCTAATGTAGTTGTTCCTGAGTTATATGTTCCTCCTGTAATGGCTGGATATGAACCTGGTAAAACTCTCCATGTTGCACCACTCCAAGGAGCGTTATAACCATCAATTGTTGAAGCTGTCCAAACATTAATAAAATCTTGACCTGCTTGTGAACGATTATTAACTAATGTTGAGTAATCGGTATAAGTAACGGCTGATGTTCCTGTTTGTGCAGTAACTGCAGACCATAAAGAATCGTAGTTTGGTACAGTAAATTGATATATTAAACCTGTTTCCTGAACATAGGCAAGCATTCCCAATCTTCTTCTTCCTGAAGTAATTAAATCATTACTTAAAGTTAATACATCAGGACTAAACGTATTATTAATACCTTTGTTAAATTGAATTGGAATTGTTGACCCTGTAATTAGACCTGTACCACCCGTATATACAAATTGTAAATCAGACAAATTGTACACTTCCATGTACCCACCTGAATTTAATACTGAAAAAGTAACACCAAAAACCGAATTTTTGACAACCGATTGTTGTGAAGATAATTGATTTGATGTTATTGGATTAGTATAGTCTAAATTGCTCATTATTATTAAATATCTTTTAATCTTTATATTACGGAATTACCTCTGAAATAAATTGTGTTTCCACCATTATCTAAATAAAACGATAAATCAGCAAATGTCGTATAAACTCTATAAACACCTGTAGGAATTGTTGAACCAGTATAATTAAATGTTTTTGTGTATATTGTTGAATCCATAATTAATGTTGTCATAGAATTTGGATTACCAAAAGAATTAACATCAATTTGATATTGTATTAAATTATTAGTTGCACCTGTTGGAATAATCCAAGTGTACCAAGCTTGATTTGAAACTGTATTGACCGGAACCTCATGTGTTGTAAAATTGTACGCTTCAATACTATTACCGTAAGCATCAAAACCACCACTTACTTGTGGTACCATTTGTGTCCTAACTGTTGGGAATACCCCACCTGTCCATCCTGTAAATGATACGTATCCATTCATATCATTATTAAATTGTGTCGGGTTTGATGTGGTTGGTCCTGATGAGTTTGTAAACCCATAAAAATTATAACCATTATTAAACATATATTGACCAATGTTGGTTGACCCAGATTGAGGTTCAATAAATAGATAGGCAGTTTCAACTAACGGTGTACTTGATGGTGTTATCGTAGGTGTTACTGTTGGTGTTGGTGTTGCGGTTTCACTTGGAGTAATACTTGGAGTTGGTGTAGGTGTCGGTGTTTGACTACTTGGAGTTACCGTTGGTGTTGGTGAAGGTGTTGGTGTTATACAAGGGGACGACGGGTCAACCAATACAACTGCAACTCCCGCAATCATCTGAACTCTTGTTTGTGCGGAATAAATCGCCGTTGTTCCTGTAGTTCCGGTGTAAACATCAAAAGGTCCTAAAGCAGGTGAACCTACATCAATTTTGACTAAAACAGTTTGTGGGCAACCTGTTGCCGTATATTGCTGTGTAACTGAATTTACACAAGTAGGGTCAGTATTTACTACTATGATATCATATATGAATGCCATTTTCTACAGAAATCTTTATAATAAATACAATGAAATAAAAAGTTGGGTAAAAAAATGGAAAAAATATTAAACCGTTTGTACAGAGGTTACAAACACACCATCAGGTTGAACCGATATGTTGAAATTACATTCAACCGTCTGAATAATCAAATCAAACCAACATCCTTCTCTACATTCTAACAGTTTAATCACCTCACATCCGTTAGCAAAAACCAATTTTAGTAAGACCGCAGGCGCTGTGTTAAAAATACTTGTTGGATAAAAATATTCTGTAGGTGGGACCGCAGTCCCAATTGTTCCAATCAAAGTTTCATAGTTTCCAAACGCATCTGAAACATAAACCGATATTGGTGTACTTCCCGTTATTGATGTAATTTCTATTCTACCCATTTTTAACTTTCACAAGAAACGTCATAATTTATGACCAAGTTTATTTGTATATTTTTTCCCGACAAACATTGTTCAGTAGTAATGGTTACCTCACCCGTATTATAATTTACGGTAACAGTTTCTACACCAGGTATTGATTCTAATAATTGTTGACAAACACTATAGTAATATTGTGATGTCGGTGCATCAGTTCTTGTATATCCCGTATAGAATGTTTCAGTAAAGTCATAACATGGACTATAGTTTTGTGAGATACCTGAGTTTGACATGTATTGATTATAACAAACAGAACCCCCTGAAATAGTATTCCCCGTAATTAAAGTTTGACAATAATTGTAATAAGAATACGGAGCGGATGTTATTGTTCCATTAGACAATTGGTCATAACCTTCAACCACAATATTAACACTGAAAACCGCATTGTTTAAAACACATCCATTATTGTATAATGTCACATCATACCAACCACTATTCAATAATTTTTGTAAGTTTTGTTGGGTCCCAAGTTGATAATTAAAGTTCTTAGATACCAATGGGTATTTTTTATATGATGTAATGTATTGAGGACAAGTTACTGTTATGAATTTCGTTAAATCACATCCATTATTATCAGTTACGGTTAAACTATAAGTTCCTGCAGTTAAACCTGTAACAGTTGTACCTGTTTGACCATTTACATTGTCAGACCAATACAAATCAAATGGTTCTTGACCTTGAGTAATGAATGCTGTTATAATCCCATCATTCCCTAAACCACATTCGGTTGGGTATAAATTAAAATTTACGGGTTCTCCAATACTGATAGAAAAGTTACGACTTATATTACACCCATCAAAATCAGTTATACTAACTGTATAATCACTATTTTCTAAATTAGTAAAAGTCACACCACTTAAGAAAGAACCCAAGAAAGAATAACCGTTACTTAACACATAATTAACAGGATAAGACACGTTTCCACCCAATTGGATTTGAACTTGTCCTTCAGGTAATCCACAAACACCGTCAGTGGTAATCAAAGACACATTGTATTTGTCGGAAGTTAAAATTGGAATAATTTGTTCGTAAATACAATTTCCTTGGTCAGATATAATCAAGGTATATTCACCTGATGATAACAAATCAAATATTTGTGTTGTTGAATTGGTCGTAACCGTTTGAATATTTGATGTCGGAGCAACCAATGTATATACATAGGCGGGTGAACCCCCTCTTATAGTCGCAGTTATCTTACCACTATTAGCATCACATGAAGAATTTTCTGTTAATATGTCAACCACCAAGAAAGTTCCGGGATTTACAAGTAAGGTATTAAAAGTTTCTTTACATAATGAGGCATCTGTTACATCTACGGAGAAATTTCCACCAGGAAGTCCCGAGAATGATATCGTTTGAGCGTATGATACTAAGATAGTTCCATTAGAACCTGAATAATAGTACGGACCCGTTCCACCTGTTATTGTTAAAGTGGCAACACCATCTGAATTAAAACATGTTGGTTGTATTGCGGTCCAAGAACCAAGTCCTAACGGTGGAAATGTTCCTACATTTACCCCCTTTGTTACAATACATCCATCTCCTGATGTTATGGTACAACTATATACGTCAGGTGTAAGACCTGTTACTGTGGTTCCTGTCGCACCGTTTGACCATAAGTAAGTAAAAGGTGGATTTCCTGTAAGTCCTGTCACATAAATCTTACCTGTATGGACTTCTTCGTTAATTGTTACTGCGGTTGAGGCCGAGAAATACACTTGACGTGTTCCATTACACTGACAATCATTGACAACATAAAAACCGAAGTCTAATGGAGTACCTGATGTAACCAAAAAGTTACCTGTTTGAGCGGTACATCCACCGTTATCATTAAAAACAATGTTATAAACACCACCTGATAAGGTACTGTAGTAAAAATCGTCATCATATACCGTATCAGTTGATAACAAATTATTAGAATCATCGTATAACTGAAATGTATAAATCCCTGTAAAAGAATCGGCAATAACAGCCGCATATCCATTGTTTTGTCCACAAGTTGAACCTGAGATATTTGTAACGGCAACACCAGCGTTTGACGAAATAACAAAGTTTACGACCTCAGTTTGGTTATTTGGTGGTGCGGTTGAGTCATTAATAAGAACAGAATAGTTGTTTGGGAATAATCCTGTTCTTGTTGATTGGGTTACTGAGTAATCCGTTCCCAACCCTTCTTGATATTGGAAGGTATATGGTGGATTACCTGAGGTTGGTGTAATAAGAACCGTACCAACACCCCCATTACAAGTTCCCGTTAAAGATATGTTATAATTTATACTCATTGACAGTCAATATTTAAATCTAATCCGGCGTTTAATACAATTGTTGTCTCTGATGGTAAATCACAAGTCAAAGAATACAATCTCACCAAGTTACCATCTATTTCATAATAGTAGTTTTCATTAATAAGTGAATCTAAAGCCCCGATTAATCCATTATACCAATCTGTGTCAGATGGAATATTATTAATACCATATTGTGAGAAGAATGGGTACGATGTTACTGTGGTTCCATTTATTTCAATGTCCACATACCATTGCGCCGATAATGAATTGGTCTCACAATCACCAAGTAAGTAACCATTTTCGGCCAAGTAGTCATTTAACGCATCAAACAACACATCCGACAACGAACTTACCGTAGAGTCCGCATCGTTCCATGGGTAAACGTTAAACATAACATATTCATCATTACAATTGGTCGGTATTAACTGTCCTAAACACTCACAAGGTGGTAAAGTTTGAGTAATAATTTCACATCCTCTTTGAATTCTATAAACAAACTTTTGTCTATGAAATATTGAGTTTTCATATCTCAAACCAGTGTTCCATATTGTTGTTGCTGGTATCATTTGTTTTACCAATTGAATCCAATAAGTTCCAAGACCTTCTAAATAGTTATTAATTTTTTGATAAGTAAATTTATCGTTTGGAATACCCGCAATTTGTTCAGATTCAATATATTTCCAAAACAGTGATGTAAGTGTTGGATATCCTGAAGTTTTTCCATCGCTCAAGAATTGTCTGTTACGAACGTTTATCATTGTTCTCCAAAATGTCTGAGCAAATTCAAAGAAACTGATTTTATCAGGTTGTGGATTAATAACAGTCCAATCACTTCCACCTATTTGTGGGTAAGGAGCCGTAAGTCCTGTACTTGGGATTGGGTAATTATATGTTCTTGACATCTTCCACACATCGTATGAATAACCAAACGATGAGTTTAAGAATAAATCAATATTTTTGGCGTTTAACACTAATCTATCATCTTGGACAACATAATAAGCGTTGTATCCCGACTCCACACTCAATCTAACTTTAGGTGGTTGCCAAGATTTTTTGTTATCAATGACTGGTCTTAGTTTGAATCCCTCATTCATGTAAGGAAACTTTCTATACCTCTCATAATACTTTTGTCCGTAAGTAAACGGTTGTAATTCTGTCTGAACACTTGGACTACTACCAGTGTATACTGACAAACTTTGGTTCACAACAGATGGACTGATGTGGTCAGGTTGTGGTTGGTACCATCCTGCACCTTGTTGAAAGAAATAGTTGTTGGTTGGGATTGGTGCTCTTGGCCAACCTTCTTCATCCACAGGGTAATCCTCTCTCACAAAGTTTACCGTCTCAATTTGTAGGTCAGTAGTAAATCCTGTGTAGATAGTTCCCAAGATGTTCTCGGTAATCGTTGGGTCAAATACAACATTTTGCGTTGTTAAGGTTCCCGCAGAAATTGAAGCGTATTGTTCGTCAAAATACGCCATGTTAATTCTTGAATCGGCTAAATAAACATATTCATTAAAATCAACTAAGAAATCCGGTGCTCCAATTAATCTCAAAGTAAACTCAATAGAACGACGAGTTCCTTTTGACCTAAACAAATACCCAGAATTTAATATTAAGTTTCTGTAGAATTGGAAATTAACTTCAGCCGGTGTTTGTGGTCTTGAATATCCTAAATAATTTCTTGTTCCACCAGTACCGTAAACACTATCTAAAAAATTAGTTTCCGTAATTGGTGACATGTTTGGTTCCCAACCTAATGTTAACGCTAAGTTCTTTAATAATGCAGATGGAATGTCATTTCCAATATTATAATTTACGGAAGTCATAAATGCCATCCCGTCAATAAATTTTTTAACCTCGTCAAAACTTCTACCGTAAATTTGAAGAACCTTAGCAATCTTTTGGTCAGGAGTATCAAACTCTTTAAAGGCTTCTGTGGTGAAAAATCTCAAAACTAAATTTGTTTTTGACGTATCAAATTGAATACCGATTTTTGAAAGTTCGCCCAAATAAAGGTCAAAAGATGGAGTTCTAATATCCAAATTCCATTGACCATCTAAAGGCCACGTTACTGATGTTTCTTGGTCGGATAACTCACCTGATGGTAATTCAGTAGGAACTTGGAATACTGCGGTGTATGCCGGTTGGATTAATCTATTTAATAAGAATTTTTCAACTTCATCAAACGCATCTCCAAATGTTTGCTCAGTATAAAAAGTATTTGGTCTAATTACCAAAGGTAGTGTTGATGTGGATTCACCTAAAAAAGGATTTCCTTGTACAACAAATTCACATGTTCCGTTAAATAACGATGGTGCAGAATTAAAAATTGAAATCGGATATTCTATACCTAAAATGTATAACGAATACTTTGAATATTCCGCAGTTAAATTTCTTAACGGTGAAAAATCATATTCCCTACTTTGAAGGTTTATGGTTGATGCGGATGAGAAATCAATGTTAAATGGATTTTTAATTCTTGATACAGAAACTAAAAATGTTGTTTGATTATCAATTAAGTTGTAAACAATATTACTTGCGGTTAATCCCGTTGTTAAATCATAATAAATGAAATCAATATCTAAGGCCGCAGGGAAATAATTAATAATTTTTGTGACAGAAACTTCTAATCTTTTAGTAAGTGAACCATATAAACTAAATGTGGTTACTTGTGACAAATCAAAATTTGGATATACTCGGTAATCTTTTGCCGCTGCAATTCTTGATTCCAACATATTGTTTACATTCATTGAATCCAAATTTATTGGATTTGAGAATGCACCGATATTGAATTGTCTGTTAACTTTTTCTTGGACAGTAGTGGTAAATGCAAAATTACCTTGGGTCAGACCTCCTCCATCCACAGTTTGTAAACCAACTATGTTATCAAAAGGAGTTTGATTACCCGACGCCGCAGTATTTGGTATGAAAATTTTAGCCATTACTGATTAGTGATGTTATTGAAGTTTTTACTAAAATCAATGTTGTTATTTCTATTTTGTCTAACCTCATACAACAAGTTATTAAACTCGTCCTTAATTTCGTACAAGTTATACTGTTGATAGATATTATCTTGTGAGTCGTAGATTGTGTAGATACCGTCTTCCATAGACTTAGTTTGGTTACCGTAAAGAGCAATTGCAATAGTATCCAAGTCATAAGTTGCCAAGGTTATTTCCATCGTAATTGGGTTAAAATATGTGTTTGACATAACAATATTTTGACCAGGTTGTCCGATGAATGGAGTTGCCGTTGGTTTGTTTGTTGGCGATGAACTTGGTGATAATGTACAAAACACCAAGTTTGTTGGTGCTTCAACATATCTATATCTAATCGCCTTCTGAACACTGTTTGTTAGGTTCTGAGCAATTGCCTCACAATAAAAGTTAGAAGTTACAATTCTAAAGAAATTTGGAATCTTACTTCCATCGGCATTTAAATATTCAACTCTAAATCCAACCAATCCTTGTTGTTGGAATTTGTTTCTAAACGCATCAGGAACATTGTTTATATCAATAATAATTCCTTTTACGTTTGGTAGGGCTGACAATACACTACAATCAGTGATTGATGTTCTAATTTGAGCAGGTCTAATATATAGGGTGTAAATCCCTAACTGATTAAATTCTGTTGCCGGTAATCTAAGATTGTATAGACCACCCAACAATTCATTTGTGTTACCACCTGTTTGAGCGTTATTAAAATACGGTCTCAAAATTGTAGCCGAGTTTAAGGATTTCAAGACGAAATTGTTGGTTACGTCCCTTGAAGGTGTGTAGTGTAAAAGTATGTCTACGTCTTCGGGGCTAACGTCAGCCGGTCTTATAGTTCCATAGGTTCCTGTTGCCATATCTAATAAATATTATTTTTTGTTTTTTATCTTTATTGTAAATTAAAATATCCGTATCCATAACGGTTTAGTTGTCCCAAATTGTTTACTTCACCCAATCTTTGTATTCTTTCGTAAGGTGCCTGTTTACCTCTTTGGATATAAACATTTGACTGAACTTCGGGTTGTGATGATGTTCCTAATAACATTTCATCTTTAACTATTGCAGGTGCAAAGAGTCTTTCCTGACAACATTTAAAAGGTCTATTAACACTACTAAGAACAGGATTATTTGGGTTTGTTGGTTGGTATTCCACTATAATATCATTTCTATAATAATATAGTGTAACATCGTCCACACCTGAATTCCTTACACAAAAATCATCTAAATAAACACCAGGTGTGTCGTAAACTTTTTCAACAAGACCACCATCATAACAAGAACTGTATGCAACAAAAACTTTGTTATCAAACATAACATCAGTGTTGTTAACAGCATTTAATAAATCAAGAACTTCAATCGTTACGTCAAAATATTCACAATTAGCACAACCAGTATCTCCGTTTGGTAATGTAATGTAACCTTCAGGTATTGTTTTGGATTCATCAATTGCAAAAGTGTCTTCAGTAAATCCTGAACTTGGAACAACATAAATTGTTTGACTATTCTGATAATCAATATAGTTAATGTTTCCTATTGTATATGCAGTGTAAAATAACTGTAAATCATAATCATAACTATTAATTTGTGTTATGGTTCCAAATACATCATTGTTTTTAATAACAGGACCTATCTTATAATTTGGAACACCATAAGATTTTAATTCAGTTATTCTTGATGAGGTATAACCAGTTACAGGGAATGGGTATGGATTTACATATGGTTTGGATATTTGTTTTATAATTTCGTTAGTTGAATCACCCGTAAACAAGTATTGATAACTGATTGGAGTGGACGCCCATGAGCCACCTATTGGTGTAAAATACGCCTCACCCAATGGGTCCAATATAATTGGCGTTTCAGATGCGGGTAAGGTCATTTGTTTTTTGATGGTAATAATACCCCAAGGACCTCTTTGATTTACAATTATAGTATAAACTCTAGGTGTTGATGGATAAGTATGTGTAATGACACCATCCATTGGGAAGTTTTGGACAGGTGAACCATCACCAAAATCAATTGTGTAGTTTGCCAATAAATTTGCAGATAAAAATTGGTCGGATGTGTTTTTAACTTTTATTATATAAGAATTAATTGGACCCGAACCTGTTGGGTAAATAATAAAATTATTCACAACATCTAATTGTAATATGTCTCCATCAAAAGTTGAATAATACCCTAAGTCGGTAACACTTTCTGTCAGTAAAATTGGGATGGTGAGTCCAGTAAATAATGAAGTTCCAAGAGTTCCCCCACTCAACATTTCACTCATACCTGAGTAAACACCGACAGTTTCTCCATCGTAATTTACATCTTGTACTATGGTTGATAATACTTCGGGAGATATCCTCACCTTATAAAATTCAGTATTCATTATGGGTTTTGATATTCATACCATTTTATGGGTTTTCCATTCTCCCCAACCCTACCACCACCAGGATAAGATTCAACATAATATAATTTTGGTTCACCCTTAGGTGAATCACTTTCAAATTGTACTTTATAATAAAAGAAATCTTCTTGATTAAATGTGTTTGGTGCTGATGTGTTTTGTGGTTGATTTACCATTCTTACAAATTCACCTGTCTCACCATCAAAAAATTTGGTGGTCATATAAAATGTGTTAATATCTAAAAAAGTCTTTTTCTTTAACCAA
>Ga0164293_10006132_pt1 | contig 10247 bp, 11 predicted proteins | sample GEODES118metaG_FD_111487 | JGI IMG/M metagenome (GOLD analysis project Ga0164293, IMG submission 111487) | Eutrophic lake water microbial communities from Lake Mendota, Wisconsin, USA - GEODES118 metaG | ecosystem: Environmental > Aquatic > Freshwater > Lake | place: USA: Lake Mendota...
AGGGCGAGGGTCGCGAGGCCGAGCACCAGGTTCAGCTTGTGCTGGCCGGCGAACTGCACCGGCGCGCCCTGGAACAGCCTGAACTTGTACTTGCCCGACAGCTTGCCGAAGGCGATCACCGAGCCGCTGAAGGTGATCGCGCCGATGGCCGCCCCCAGGAACAGCTCGAGCCGGTTGCCGGCCGGGATCGGCGGGCGCGCGACGATGTCGGCGACCACCATGCCGGCGGGCGTCTGCGCGCCGATCAGCAGCTCCTTGGGGAAGGCGGTGATGCCGAACGCCCAGGGCTCGGCGACCGCCGCGATAGCGATGAACACCGCGGCCAGGCCGATCATGCTGTGCATGAAGGCGACAAGCTCGGGCATCTTGGTCATCTCGACCCGGTTGGCCATCACCGCGCCGGCGGTGCCGCCGACGGCGACGCCGAGCGCCACCCACAGCAGGCCGACGCCCCCCGCCTCGGCGCGCATCATGAAGATCAGCGCGACCGTGGTCAGCACCGCGATCGCCATCCCGGTCATGCCGAAGACGTTCCCGCGGATCGAGGTGGTGGGGTGCGACAGCCCCTTGAGCGCCTGGATGAAGCAGATCGAGGCGACCAGGTACAGCAGGACGACGACGTCGAGGCTCATGCCGCACCCCCGTCACGTTGCGAGGCGGGCGACTGCGAGGCGGATGCCTGCAGGGAGGACGCCTTCGGCGAGGCAGGCTTGCGCCGCAGCTCGACGTTGCCCTTGCGGATCAGTCCCAGGCGGTCGAGCAGCCAGACGGCCGGCGCGATGGCCACGGCGGCGATCACCAGCACCGCGAAGGTCCGCTCCATCCCGGGGGCCGCGAAGTCGTCGGCGAACGAGTCGCCGAACCAGATCGCGACGACGGTCACGGCCAGCAGCACGAAGAAGGCGAACGGCTTCATTGCGCGCCCTCCTTCTTCGCCTTCGGCTCTTTCTTCTTGAACATCTCGAGCATGCGTCGGGTGACCAGGAAGCCGCCGAACACGTTGACGGCGGCGAGCGCGACCGCGGCCACGCCCATGAACTTGCCGAGCGGGGTCTGGGTAAGCGCGGCCGCCAGCATCGCGCCGACGATCACGATGGCCGAGATCGCGTTGGTGACCGCCATCAGCGGCGTGTGCAGCGCGGGGGTGACGTTCCAGACCACGTGGTAGCCGACGTAGATGGCCAGCACGAAGATGATCAGGTTGACGACGGTGGGATTGATCGCTTCCATGGTGTTCAGGCCCTCAGCACCTGGCCGTCGCGCGCGACGAGGCAGGCCTTGACGATGTCGTCCTCGAGATCGACCTTCAGCCGGCCGTCGGCGTCGACGACGAGCTTGAGGAAGTCGATGACGTTGCGTGCGTAGAGCGCCGAGGCGTCCGCCGCGACCAGCGCCGGCAGGTTGGTCTCGCCGACGATGTGCACGCCGTAGCGGGTGACGGTGCGCCCCGGCTCCGACAGCGGGCAGTTGCCGCCCTGCTCGACCGCCATGTCGACGATCACCGAGCCCGGCTTCATCGACTTCACCATGTCCTCGCTGACCAGCACCGGCGCCTTGCGGCCCGGGATCAGCGCGGTGGTGATGACGATGTCGGCCTGCTTGACGCGCTCGGCGACCGCGGCCGCCTGGCGCTTCATCCAGCTCTCGGGCATCGGGCGCGCGTAGCCGCCGACGCCCTTGGCGATCTCGCGTTCCTCGTCGGTCTCGTAGGGCACGTCGATGAACTTCGCGCCCAGCGACTCGACCTGCTCCTTCACCGGCGGGCGCACGTCGGAGGCCTCGATGACCGCGCCGAGCCGCTTGGCCGTCGCGATCGCCTGCAGACCGGCGACGCCGACGCCGAGGATCACGACGCGGGCGGCCTTCACGGTGCCCGCGGCGGTCATCAGCATCGGCATGAAGCGCTGGTAGGTGTTGGCCGCGACCATGACCGCCTTGTAGCCGGCGATGTTGGCCTGCGAGCTCAGCACGTCCATGCTCTGCGCGCGCGTGGTGCGCGGCGCGGCCTCGAGGGCGAAGGCGATCATGCCGAGGCCGGCCATCTGCTCGAGGCCGGCGCGATCGAAGGGCTCGAGGATGCCGACGACGGCGGTGCCCGGCTTCATCAGCATGAGCTCCTCGGTCGACGGCCGGCGCACCTTCAGCACCAGCTCGGCGCCGAACGCCGCGGCGGCATCGCCGATCACCGCACCGACGGCCTCGTAGGCCGCATCGGGCACGCTGGCGCCGACGCCGGCGCCGGACTGCACGATGACCTCGTGCTTCGCGGCGACCAGCTTCTTGACCGTCTCGGGGGTGGCGGCGACGCGCGCCTCGCCGGCGCGGGTCTCGGCCGGCACTCCGATTCTCATGGGGGATCTCCGGAAGCGTAGCCCGCCAGCATACCCCGGCGGGCGCTCCGGAGCGGGCCCGGGACCTCGGCGCGCTCGGGTATGCCGCTCGGATAAAATGTGGAATGGCCTATTGGAAACCGAATGCCACCGTCGCCGCGGTCGTCGAGCGCGACGGCCGGCTGCTGATGATCGAGGAGCACACCGCCGAGGGGCTGCGGCTGAACCAGCCCGCCGGGCACCTCGATCCGGGCGAGTCGCTCGCGCAGGCGGCGGTGCGCGAGGCCCTCGAGGAGACCGGCTGGCATGTCGAGCCGACGGCGCTGCTCGGGCTCTACATGGCCCGCTACACGAGCGTCGAGGAAGGGGTCGACGTCACCTACCTGCGTCATGCCTTCGTCTGCCGGCCGCTGTCTCACGACGCAGCGCGCCCGCTGGACACCGGCATCGTCCGGGCGTTCTGGATGAGCCCGGACGAGATCCTGGCCGAGCGGGCGCGCCACCGCAGCCCGGCGGTCGAGCGCACCGTGCTCGACTGGCTGGCCGGGCGGCGCTTTCCGCTCGACCTGATCTGGACCCATCCGGACGTGGTCGCGCCGCGGCCCGCGCCGTGAGCGCCGTGCCCGCCTCGCCTCCGGGAGCGCCGGCCGCAGGACCCGCGCCCGGTGCGCGGCGCGTCGTCGTCGGCCTGTCCGGCGGCGTCGATTCGGCCGTCTCGGCCTGGCTGCTCAAGGAGCAGGGCTGGGAGGTGGTCGGCCTCTTCATGAAGAACTGGGAGGACGACGACGACGCCGAGTACTGCTCGACGCGCCAGGACTGGCTCGACGCGGCCAGCGTGGCCGACGTGGTCGGCATCGACATCGAGGCGGTGAACTTCGCCGCCGAGTACCGCGAGCGTGTCTTCGCCGACTTCCTGCGCGAGTACTCGGCCGGGCGCACGCCGAACCCCGACGTGCTGTGCAACGCCGAGATCAAGTTCAAGGCGTTTCTCGACCATGCGATGCGCATGGGCGCCTCGTGCATCGCGACCGGTCACTACGCGCGGGTCCGCCGGATCCCGGACGCCGACGCCGAGGGCGGGCTGCGCCACGAGCTGCTGCGCGGGCTGGACGTTTCCAAGGACCAAAGCTACTTCCTGCATCGGCTGACACAGGCGCAGCTCGCGCGCGCGATGTTCCCGGTGGGCGAGCTGCCCAAGACCGAGGTCCGCGCGATCGCCGCGCGCATCGGCCTGCCGGTCGCCGCGAAGAAGGATTCGACCGGCATCTGCTTCATCGGCGAGCGGCCGTTCCGGGAGTTCCTGAACCGCTACCTGCCGAGCGCACCGGGTCCGATCCTGACCGACGACGGCCGGCGCGTCGGCGAGCATGTCGGGCTCGCGTTCTACACGCTCGGGCAGAGGAAGGGCATCGGCGTCGGCGGCCAGAAGGCCGGCAGCGGCGAGGCCTGGTACGTGGCGCGCAAGGACATGGCGGCCAACACCCTGTACGTCGTGCAGGGCCACGACCATCCGTGGCTGCAGGCCGACCGGCTGCATGCCGATGACGCGCACTGGATCGCCGGGGCGCCGCCCGCCGACGACGCGGCGCTCGGCGCCAAGACCCGCTACCGGCAGTCCGATGCGCCATGTCGGCTGCGGTCAGATCCGCGCGAGTCGGGGGCCTTCGAGCTTGCGTTCGATGCGCCGCAGTGGGCGGTGACGCCGGGGCAGTCGGCGGTGCTGTACCGCGGCGAGGTGTGCCTGGGCGGCGGCATGATCGCGTCGTCGAGCCTGGCGCGGGGTGTCGCGGCCTGAGAAGCCACGGCTTCCGAGATGGCGCATCCGAAGGGTTTCCCGGGGCATCGGCGCAGGGAACGGCTGAGCTACACTGCGCCAACTTCGCTGACCGGGGGCGCAAGCCGATGACCCGCTTCCTGCGCTACGCGACCCTCGTGGCCGTCGTCGCGGCGACGCCGCTGCTGCTCTACCTGTGGCGCCAGGGCGTGCTGTCCGGCTGGTGGTCGCTGATCAGCGGCGCGCTGGCCGCGGTCGGCATCGTCGACCTGCTGCAGACCCGGCATGCGGTGCTGCGCAACTATCCCATCCTCGGTCACGCCCGGTTCCTCTTCGAGACGATCCGGCCGGAGATCCGCCAGTACCTGATCGAGTCCGACACCGACGCCGTGCCGTTCTCGCGCCAGCAACGCGCGATCGTCTACCAGCGCGCCAAGCAGGACCTCGACAAGCGGCCGTTCGGCACGCAGCTCGACGCCTATGCCGCCGGCTACGAGTGGATCAACCACTCGATCGCGCCGACGCCGGTGCCGTCGCACGACTTTCGCCTCGCGATCGGCGGGCCGGCGTGCACGCGGCCGTACGACGCGTCGGTGTTCAACATCTCGGCGATGAGCTTCGGCTCGCTGTCGGCCAACGCGATCCGCGCGCTGAACCAGGGGGCGAAGCGAGGCCGGTTCGCGCACGATACCGGCGAGGGCTCGATCTCGGCCTATCACCGCGAGCACGGCGGCGACCTGATCTGGGAGATCGGCTCGGGCTACTTCGGCTGCCGCGACGCCCAGGGTCGCTTCGACACCGAGCGCTTCGTCGAGAACGCCTGCGCCGATCAGGTCCGGATGATCGAGATCAAGCTGTCGCAGGGCGCCAAGCCCGGCCACGGCGGCGTGCTGCCCGGTCCGAAGGTCACCCCCGAGATCGCCGCGGCGCGCGGCGTGCCCGTCTGGGTCGACTGCGTGTCGCCGGCCTCGCACTCGGCCTTCGACACGCCGATCGGCCTGCTGCGCTTCGTCGACCGGCTGCGCACGCTGTCGGGCGGCAAGCCGACCGGCTTCAAGCTCGCGATCGGCCATCCGTGGGAGTGGTTCGCGATCGCCAAGGCGATGCACGAGACCGGCATCACGCCCGACTTCATCGTGGTCGACGGCAAGGAGGGCGGCACGGGGGCCGCGCCCGCCGAGTTCATCGACCGGGTCGGCACGCCGATGCAGGAGGCGCTGATGCTGGTCCACAACACGCTGATCGGGCTCGGCCTGCGCGATCGGATCCGGATCGGCGCGGCTGGCAAGCTCACCAGCGCGTTCGATGTGGCGCGCACCCTGGCGCTGGGCGCCGACTGGTGCAACAGCGCGCGCGGCTTCATGTTCGCGCTCGGCTGCATCCAGGCGATGAGCTGCCACACCGGCCGCTGCCCGACCGGCGTCACCACGCAGGATCCGGTGCGCCAGCGGGCGCTGGTGGTGCCCGACAAGGCCGAGCGGGTCTTCAACTTCCACCAGAACACGCTCAAGGCGCTGGCCGAGCTGGTGGCGGCCGCGGGCCTGACGCATCCCTCGCAGCTGCGTGCGCACCACATCGTGCGGCGGGTCAGCGGGCACGAGATCCGGCTGCTGTCGACGCTGTACCCGACGCTGCAGCCGGGCGAGCTGCTCGACGGCGACGCGGATGCACCGGTCTACCGGATGTTCTGGTCGCGTGCGCGCCCGGACTCGTTCGCGCCGGCGGCGTGAGTCACCGGGCCCGGGTCAGGCCGGAGAAGGCGCCGTCTCGGCGAACGAGGGCCGCGCGAACAGCTTGACCGCCTGCTTGGCGAGGTTGGGGTGGCGCTCGCGCCAGTCGATCTGCGGGAAGCGAAAGTCGAGGTAGCCGAGCGCGCAGCCCATCGCGATGTCGGCCAGCGAGTACTTGCCTTCGCAGCAGAACGGCTTGTCGCCGAGACCGCTGGACATCGTGACGAGGGTCGCGTCGATCTTGCCCATCTGGCGCTCGATCCAGTCGGGACTGCGCTGCGCCGGGTCGCTGCGGTTGGCCTCGAGGCGCGCGAGGACGGCGGCGTCGAGCAGGCCGTCGCACAGCGCCTCCCAGCAGCGCACCTCGACACGCGAGCGCCCCGAGGGCGGGATCAGCCGGGCGATCGGGGTGACGGTATCGAGGTATTCGGCGATCACGCGGGAATCGAACACCGCGGCGCCGTCGTCGGTGATCAGCGTCGGCACCTTGCCCAGCGGATTCGCCTGTCCGATCGTGGTCGTGGGCGACCAAACGTCCTCGCGCTCGAAGCGATAGTCGATCTTCTTCTCGGCGAGCACGACCCGCACCTTGCGGACGTACGGGCTGCCGACGGATCCGATCAGCTTCATTGGATGGCTCGACAGTGACTGGCCGGCCACTATATCGCACGCGGGTGCGGGTGCTAGGATCGCGGCCTCATGAGCGCAACGCCCCCCGCCCCCCTGTCCGCGCCGGCCTCCGCCGCCTTCGAACTCGACGCGCTGTCGCCGCTGGACGGCCGCTACGCGACCCGCGTGGCCGCGCTGCGGCCGCTGCTGTCAGAGTCCGCCTTCGTCCGCCATCGGGTGACCGTCGAGGTCGAGTGGCTGATCGCGCTGTCCGACCTCGGCCTGCCGGAGCTGCCGCGTTTCTCGCCGGGGGCGCGCGAGCGTCTGCGGACAGTGGCCGCCGGGTTCGGTGCGGCCGATGCGGCACGGGTCAAGGCGATCGAGGCGGTCACCAACCACGACGTCAAGGCGGTCGAGTACTTCCTCAAGGAGCGCGTGGCCGGCGACGCCGAGCTCGAGCGGGCCTCGGAGTTCATCCACTTCGCCTGCACGTCCGAAGACATCAACAACACCTCGCACGCGATGATGTACACCGCCGCGCGCGACACCGTGCTGCTGCCGGCGCTCGACGCGGTCGTCGACACGCTGCGCACGATGGCGCATGCGCACGCCGCGCTGCCGATGCTCTCGCGCACCCATGGACAGCCGGCGACGCCGACCACCCTCGGCAAGGAACTCGCCAACGTCGTGGCCCGACTCAAGGGCGCCCGCGAGCGGATCGCGGCGGTCCGTCCGACCGCCAAGATGAACGGCGCGGTCGGCAACTTCAACGCGCACCTGTCGGCCTATCCGGAGGTCGACTGGGAGGCGTTCTCGCGCGGCGTCGTCGAGGGGCCGCTGGGGCTCGCCTTCAACCCGTGGACGATCCAGATCGAGCCGCACGACTGGATGGCCGAGCTCTTCGACGCCCTCGCGCGCACCAACACCATCCTCGTCGACCTGGACCGCGACGTGTGGGGCTACATCTCGGTGGGCTACTTCAAGCAGCGCACAAAGGCCGGCGAGATCGGCTCGTCGACGATGCCGCACAAGGTCAACCCGATCGACTTCGAGAACTCCGAAGGCAACCTCGGGATCGCGAATGCGCTGCTGCGCCACCTGGCCGACAAGCTGCCGGTGTCGCGCTGGCAGCGCGACCTGACCGACTCCACGGTGCTGCGCAACGTCGGCAACGCCTTCGGCCACACGCTGCTCGCCTGGGACGCCTGCCTGCGCGGCCTGAAGAAGCTCGAGGTCAACCCGCAACGGCTGGCCGAGGACCTCGACGGCTGCTGGGAGGTGCTCGCCGAGCCGGTGCAGACGGTGATGCGGCGCTACGGCGTGCCGAACCCGTACGAGCAGCTCAAGGAACTGACCCGCGGCAAGGGCATCACCGCCGAGGCGCTGGCCGGATTCGTCGATCGGCTCGACATCCCGGACGACGCGAAGGCGCGCCTGCGCGCGCTGACGCCGGCCTCGTACATCGGCAAGGCCGCGGAGCTGGCCCGCCGGGTCTGAGCGGGCGACCGCGGAGCGGCCCGCCCCGTGCGGACCGGGTCAGATGGAAGCCGATTTCATGCGGCGCGACGCGAGCCTCGCAGCGCTGATATGATCGTTCGCGTTAGGACTGTTGTGGTCCGAACCGTCCGAGTCCGGCTCAACCGGCGCCGGGCGTCCCACCGGTCACTCACGGAGATCCGATGAAACGCACCCTCGCCGCTGCGGCCGTCCTCGCCGCCCTCGCGCCTTTCGCCGCCCAGGCCCAGTTCGCCAAGCCGGAAGACGCGATCAAGTACCGCCAGTCCGCCTACTCGCTGCTCGGCGCCCACTTCGGCCGCATCGGCGCGATGGTGAACGGGCGCATCCCCTACGACGCGAAGATCGCCGGCGAGAACGCCGCGCTGCTCGCCACGCTGTCGAAGCTGCCGGGCGCCGCCTTCCCTGCCGGATCCGAGGCCGGCGGCACGCCGCCGACCCGCGCGAAGGCCGAGATCTGGAAGGACACCGCGAAGTTCCAGGCCGCCTACGACAAGATGGTCACCGAGATCGCCAAGCTGCCGGCCGCCGCCGGCGACGCGGGCACGCTCAAGACCGCGTTCGGCGCGGCCGCCGCGACCTGCAAGGGCTGTCACGACGACTTCCGTCGCGACTGATCCGCAGGGCACCGCGCGCCCCGTGTCCTCCCCAGGACACGGGGCGCGCGGCGCCCGCCCGGCGTGAGATGCTGCGCGCCTTCCAAAGCGGAGCCGTGTGACGAGGCATGGGCGAGCGGTACCAGCGGTCCCTCCGGTTGTTGTCCGAGACCTTCCAGGCCTTCGAGCGCCTGTCGGGTCGGCACGTGCGCGAACTCGGGCTGACGCCCGCGCAGTTCGACGTGATCGCGACGCTGGGCAACACGCCCGGCATGTCGGCGAAGGAACTCGGTCAGCGCACGCTCATCACCAAGGGCACGCTGACCGGCGTCGTCGACCGGCTGGTCGACCGCGGCTTCGTCGAGCGCGTGGTGGTGCCCGAGGACCGGCGCAGCGTGTTCGTGCGGCTCACGCCGGCGGGCGATGCGGAGTTCAAGCGTGTCTTCGGTCCGCACGTGGCCCACTGCAAGCGCGCGTTCCACGACTACGTGGCACGGGACTTCGAGGCGCTCGACGCGCACCTGCTGCGCATGCGCGACGGCTTCGTGGCCGCAGCGCGCCGGCCGCGTCGCACGCCGCAGGCCGACTGATCCGGCCGCCCCGTCAGCGGACGATCCAGGCCACCACGCCGCCGCATGCGGCGGCGATCGCCAGCGCGCGCAGCCGCAGCATCGCGTCGTCCCGGCTCGCCGGCCAGGCCGCGGGGAACGCGGCGTCGCCCGAGACCATCGGCCCGACCAGGTCGCGCCGCTTGCCGAAGCGGTAGTACAGGATCGCGGCCAGGTGCAGCGCCACCAGCGCGATGATCGTCTTCTCGTTCCAGCGGTGCAGCGTGGTCAGCAGGCTCGCGGTCGCGCCGCTGACCTTGACGGACAGCGGCCCTTCGAAGGCGATGTCGTCGTTGGTGAACAGCCCCGAGACGGCCTGGAAGCCGACCACCGCGAGCAGCCCGAGCACCGACAGCGCGCCCAGCGGGTTGTGGCCCGGGGCATGCGCCGCGCCGCCCGCACCGCGCAGGTAGGCGAGCACCGCCCCCGGTCCGCGCACGAAGGCCGCGAAGCGCGCGTAGCGCCCGCCGGCGATGCCCCAGACGAGCCGGAACAGCAGCAGCGTCAGGATCGCGTAGCCGCTGCGCTCGTGCCAGACCATCAGGTTGCCGCCGAGCTTGACGGTCACGAAGGACACGACGATCAGCGCCGCGAGGCTCCAGTGGAACAGGCGCGTCGGCAGGTCCCAGACGCGGATGCGGTGCGTGGCGGAGGTCGTCATCGGAGCCGGGCGGACGAGGGCGCGGCACCGGGGCGGGCCGCCTGCATTCGATTCTACGGCGCGTCGCCGCCGGCTGGGCCGGGGCCTTGCGCTCCTGCGCGTCAGCCCGCGAGCAGGTCCGCGTGCTCGGGGTGACGGCGCAGCCAGGCCCGCACGTAGCTGCACAGCGGCTGCACCCGCAGGCCGTTCGCCCGCGCATGGTCGATCGCCGCCCGGGTCAGTGCCGCGGCGATTCCGCGGCCCTCGAGGGGGTACGGCACCTCGGTGTGGTGGATGCGCATCGTGCCGGCGTCGATCAGGTAGTCGAGGTGGCAGGCGCGGCCGTCGACCACGGCCTCGAAGCGGTTCGCCTCGGGCAGGTGGCGGACCTCGACCGGGGCGGGGGCATCGGACATCGCGGCGGTGCTTCTCAAGGAAGCTCGGC